>Ga0207878_100223_pt1 | contig 35420 bp, 28 predicted proteins | sample LinPmetageLP41_FD_184053 | JGI IMG/M metagenome (GOLD analysis project Ga0207878, IMG submission 184053) | Marine viral communities from the Pacific Ocean - LP-41 (SPAdes) | ecosystem: Environmental > Aquatic > Marine > Oceanic | place: Pacific Ocean | collected 2010-08-27 | reverse complement strand
TGCGGCACAGCCGAAACGGTCTGAATGACAATGCGGAGGGGTGTCCGAGTGGTCGAAGGAGCACGCCTGGAAAGTGTGTAAGTCGCAAGGCTTCGAGGGTTCGAATCCCTCCCCCTCCGCCACGAATATTGATTAAGCCGCTGATTTCAGCGGCTTTTTCTTTGTCTGTATCTTTTTGACCCACACTTTAACCCACACCTAGCGCCTGGCTTCCATAGGTCCCCCCAAGACGCCTTTGGACGGCCTTTCTCCCCGTGCTGTCGCTCTTCCTGCCGCCATGCTTCATCTGGGCAGTCATTTCCTAATTCAGGCATGACAGCCGTTCAGGCTTTCGGTACTGTCGTCCTAAGTGTTGTGAGCAGCCATGAGCTTGGGAGTGGTGACATAGCGTTTCTAGCTATCTCTTCGGATACACCCACCCAGCTGACACGGTCGGACTGGTGTTGGTGTCTCGGACAAGAGAGCGAGCTGAAGCCGCAAACCGCACCCTGAAGGGGTGTTCCTGCTGCTGGTGCACAGCGAGCGGCGCATCAAACGCGTGCAGCGCGTCGCCGGCGGCGCCTGGCTGCTGATCAGCGACAACCCGCGCTACGAGAAGGAATTGATCAAGCCGCAGGACATGAAAGACGTGGAGATCCTGGGGCGGTGTGAGATTCGGATTGGGCGGGTTTCTTGACACAGGGATATCTCAAGTAATTTTTCGCTTGTGGCCTTTAGGAGATTGTTTTGAGTTCTGAACACCCCGCTGTTTTTATTTCTTATTGCTGGTCAAACTTTGAACATCAAGCCTGGGTGTCTGACCTTGCTGAGACTCTCATGCGTGATGGTGTCGATGTAAAGTTAGACAAATGGGACTTGAAAGAAGGGCATGATCTTAATGCTTTCATGGAGAGTATGGTCCATGATCCAGCAATAACAAAAGTGATAATGGTTTTTGATCGCGAGTACTCTCAAAGAGCAGATGATAAGCAAGGTGGTGTGGGGACAGAAACTCAGATTATATCCACTGAGGTCTATAAGTCAGTTCAGCAAGATAAGTTCGTAGGTGTGGTTAGAGAAAGGGATGACTCTGGTGAGGCTTGTGTTCCAATTTACTATCGTGGGAGAAAGTACATTGATTTAAGTGATGATTCCTCATATCACGATCAATATGAAATGCTGTTGAGGTGGATATACAACAAGCCTCTACACAAGAAGCCTGAGATTGGTTCTAAACCTGCATTTCTGGATGATGAGTCTTCATCGCAAATAAGCTCATCTCTGAGTTCAGCTTTCCGCTCTGCCGTTGATGCTATAAAAAAAAATAAGCCAAATGCCCCCTTTTTGGCAAAAGGCTATATAGATATTCTGGTTTCAGAGTTGTCCAGGTATCCCGTAAAGCCGAATGGCGAACAGCATTTAGATGACCAGGTGATTAGCAGAATTGAAGAGATGAGGTTGCTAAGAAATCAGGTTCTAGACTTCTTCTCACATGTTGTACGGTTTCAGTCCAATGGTGAAGTTCTCAAGCAGGTGCACTCCTTTTTCGAAAGATCTATCGCTTATTCGATGGCGGATCATTCTGCTGGATCTCATCAGCCCGCGCAATTTGATAATTACAAGTTTTTCTTGTATGAGCTTTTTTTGTACTTTTCGGCAATGATGATTAAGGAGGAAAAGTTTTCTGAGTTGAATGACTTTCTCAAGAAAGAGTATTACTCAGAAGGATTGGAGTTTTATTCTAGAGCTGATGCTCCTCTAGCAGATTTTTCATTTTTTTATCGTGACATGGAGTCTCTTGAGCACAGAAATAATAGGCTGGGTTTAAGGAGGGTTTCTTTAGTTGCCGACTTGATAAAAGATAATGTCGAGGAGGCATTTGTGCATCATAGGGATCTAGTTCAAGCAGATTTGGTCCTATACATCAGATCCTTGGTTAGGCGTACAAAGACAGGGCTTTATTGTTTTTGGTTTCCAGTGAATCTGGTTTATTTTGCGAATTCTTTTGGGTGTCCTTTTGAAGCTTTCTTGAAGTCTAGAGATGTCGCTTTTTTTGAGAGATTTAAGGTGCTGATGCTTGTTGGTAGCAAGGAGGAGCTTATGGATCAAGATAAATACCCTGATCTTTTTAGTAACCATCGGCTATCGCCCGGCATGATGGGATCAATAAATATCTCTCGGTCCTGTGGGCTAGACAATTGGTCAACAATTGATGAGTGAGATGCCATTGAATTTTTCTTGGCTGTAACAAATGTGCGGCCGCTTCGCTTTATATACTCCATACCCCAAGCTCTCCCAGGTTCTGCGCCTGCCGCTGGAACCAGGAGAGCTGACGCCGCGCTACAACGTGGCGCCGGGCACCTGGATCACCGCGGTGCGCCATCCCAGCGATGACGCACCGCTGGTGATGGACGAGGTGTGGTGGGGCTATCGGCCGCACTGGGCGAAGGACAAGGCGCCTGAGCCCATCAACGCCACCGTCGAGAAGGTGGCTACCTCCAACTACTTCCGCGGGGCATTCGCCCATCATCGCTGCTTGGTGCCAGCGGACGGCTGGTACGAGTGGCTGCCGGTAGACGGAAAGAAACAGCCGCACTTCCTGTGCCGCGAGGATCGCGAGCCGATTTGGCTGGCGGGCATCTGGAGTGAGCGACCGGACGGCAAGCCAGGCTGCGCCATCCTTACCGAACCGGCCCGGGGCGTGGCGGCGGAGATCCACTCGCGCATGCCGCTGGCCCTGGACGCCGAAAGCCTCGAGCCATGGCTCGATCCTCACCTGACCGACCGCGAGACGATCCGCCATGTCGTCCATCACCTGTCCGCCGAGCGGATCACCCATTGGCCGGTGAGTACGCGCGTCAATCGGCCTGCGAACGACGATGCCGGCTTGCTTGAGCCGTTGCCGGCGAGATAATGAGTCGCTTCGCTAGGCGTGAGTGGCAAACGATGGTGACTATCCTCACATCGCTTGCTGCTGCGCCCTGCGATCTGTGAAGTGGCCACACGCCAGGCAGGTCAATCGGTAGTACTGCTTGTCCACCCAGCGCAGGTCGAATGCCGTCCAATGCTGTGACTTCCTGCCGCGGATCTCGGTGGCTCCGCAGGGGCAGGTCATGATCCAGCCGCCCCTGGGGTCGGGGTACATATCGATTTCGCTCATGGTGGTGGCCTCCTTGCCGTACCTTCACTGTAGGCATAGATAAGCCAACCTGAATGTAAGAGAACTGCCACAATCCTCTTTACTGTTCTGCCCTAGTGAGGCTCAGGCCTTGGCGCTGGGCAACTCTCGCCACTGCGTGGTCCACCTCGGCGTGCGGTGCGCGCAGCGCAGGTGCCAGGCGGCGTTCTGACGCGGCACGCCCAGGCGTACCGTTCCCTTGCCCATCCTCCCGTTCAGCTCGTCCAGGGCGGCCATCAGTTGGTGGTCGCGTTCGCGCTGGGCTTCCCGCTCGGGCGTGTCGAGCAGCGAGAGCTGCTCGCGGTTGGCGTCCACCAGGTCGAGCAGCATTACGCCGGCCTTCATGAAGCGATACCCGCGGCGATAGATCGCCTCGAGCCCCTGCTGCGCGGCGGCCAGGATCGCCCGGCTGTCGTCGCTGGGCTCGGGCAGCTCGACGACGACGCTGGGCGAGTACTGGGGCAGGTCGGACCAGTGGCGGTTGGTCTTGAGGAACACGAGCACGGCGCGGGCGTGGCTGTCCTGCTGGCGGAGCTTCTCGGCGCCGCGCTGGGCGTGCTGACGGATGGCGTCCTGCAGCTCGCCCAGCTCGCCGGTCAGGCGGCCAAAGGAGCGCGAGGTCATGATGCGCTGGCGGGGCTCGCTGGCGTCGTTGAGCTCGATGCAGGGCGTGCCCTGGAGCTCGCGCACGGTGCGCTCGAGGGTGACGGAGTAGCGCCGACGGATGGCCTTGGGGTCGGCCTGGCGGAGATCCCAGGCGGTCTCGATGCCCTGAATGGCCAGCCGCTCGACCAGCCGGCGGCCAACGCCCCAGACGTCGCCCAGGGCAGTGCGCTCGAGCAGGCGGCGGGTATCGTCGCCATCGGCGTGCATCACGCACACGCCCTGGAATTCGGGCAGCTTCTTGGCGGCGCGGTTGGCCAGCTTGGCCAGGGTGCGGGTGGGCGCCACGCCCACGCAGACGGGGATGCCGGTGAACTGGCGCACGCTACGGTAGAGCGTTCGCGCCAGGGCCAGGGTGGTGGCGGCGTCGAAGCCGTCGAAGCACACGAACATCTCGTCGATGGAGTAGGGCTCGACGCCGGCGGAGAACTCCTCGAGGACTTCGCGCACCCGGGCGCTCATGTCGCCGTAGAGCTCGTAGTTGGACGAGAGCAGGTGAATGCGGCCCTGGTTGACCCACTGCTGCAGCTCGAAGGCTGGGGTGCCCATCTCGACGCCCAGGGCCTTGAGCTCGTTGGAGCGGGCGATCACGCAGCCGTCGTTGTTGGACATCACGCCCACCGGCAGGCCCTCGAGCCGCGGCTGGAAGACGCGCTCGCAGCTGACGTAGAAGTTGTTGCAGTCCACCAACCCGATCATACGGCGTACTCGTGGATGACCGAGCGCACCACGCCCCATACCTGGCAGTCGAGGTTGGCGAGCGGGATCGGCGCGTACTGGCTGTTGCCGGAGCACAGGTAGGGCCTCTTCCCGATCATCTCGTAGCGCTTCACGATCACCTCGCCGTCGACCAGGGCGACGACGATGTGTCCGGGGCGGGCGTCGATCGAGCGGTCCACCACCAGGGTGTCGCCGTCCTGGATGCCGAACTCGATCATGCTGTCGCCGGTGACGGTCATGAAGAACGTGGCCGCGGGGCGCTTCACCAGCCGCTCGTTGAGGTCGAGCGTGCGGCCGACGTAGTCCTCCGCCGGCGAGGGGAAGCCGGAGATGCCGGCGCGGATGGTGGCCAGCGGATGGGGCAGGGCGCTGTACGGCGGTGCCGGGTGCGGATGGCGGATCTCGGGATCGCGCATGGCGGTTCCTCTTGTCAAATACTGTTCTTTTATACAGTATTCGACAACAGCACACCCTTAGGCAAACGCTAATATGAACAGCAGTCAGGGGGAACAAGCGGCCGGGCCCGGCATGGCGCGGATTGTGGCAGGATTACGAATTGGCAGGAATGAACATTTACCGGATGCTGGATCACAATCCAGCATCCTGAAGGACAGCAGCTACATCCTGTCGTCATTCTCAATATATCCGTCCTTGCCATAATTTTTATCTATGAAATTTTCAATGAGCTCGTCCTGATCACTGTCCAGCTCATCTATAGGTGTGCCCTCAAAATCTAATGCTCGCATAGCTTCCTTCAGCACCTCCGGGCGTATCATAGTCATAGCGTGCACCTCCTGTGTGAAATGGCTTTAGTGGGAACGCAAGCTATGGGGGCTGGAGTCTGTAAATTCAATCGCCCTAATAAAAAAATATGTGCTGGGCATCTAGCCCCTCCATGATGGAGGGGCTTAACGTATGCGCTTTACACAAGGTCTCGCTCGGCAAACGAAACGCAGGCATCCAAGCCGATCACCAAATGGTCAACGACGCGAATCTCCACCAGTCCCAGTGCCTCCTTCAGCCGCTGGGTGATGCGTCGGTCGGCGTCACTGGGTTCGGGATCACCCGAGGGATGGTTGTGAACCAGGATCACTGCAGCAGCGTTGCAGGCCAGGGCATGCTTGACCACTTCACGCGGGTAGACGCTCGCTGAGTCGATGGTGCCGCGAAACAGCTCCTCGAAGCAGATTACCCGATGTTGGCTGTCGAGGAACAGGGCGCTGAAGACCTCGTGCTCGTAGTCCTGCAGCAGCACCTGCAGGTACTCGAACGCGAGAGCTGGCTGGGTGATCTTGCGTCCTTTGGCCAGTCGGCGACGAGCGAATGCCTTGGCGATGTTTAAGAGCTCCGATTCAGTCACCGTGTCGGTGATGCGATAGGTGCCGGCGGTCTCGCCGGCACTCAGCTTGCGGTGGTGCATGGTGTTGCTCCTCAGGCCGCCATGACCATGGCCATGCGGCGCTCCAGCTCCTCGTAGAAGGCCTCGACGCGCTCAGCGATGGTGCGGATCAGCGCCTCGTCCCGGTAGGTGCGCTTCACGAACAGCGGCATCCCCGGCCAATAGCTGACGAAGTCGATCCACTCCCGCTCGCTGACCCACAGCCCGCCTTGGCACTGAGCGACGTGTTCCTGGGGCAGCTCATCGGCCAGCAGCAGCTCGATCTGGTACTTGGGCAGCTTGGTCTTGATCTCCACCAGTCCGTTGCTGTCCACCAGGCAATCCGGTGAGTAGCCGACGCCGTGGTTGAGGATGATGCCGACCTGCTCAAGACGGGGTAGTCCAGTGGCTTCTTGGTAGAGCTCGCGGGCTACCGGCTCCAACTCGTGTCCCCGCTGGGTGTGGGTGTTTCCCTGGAAGGCATCAGAGGGCTCGCCAGTGATGCGCTCGCCGATCAACTGATGCATGTAGCTGAGAGCCCCGGCACCGAATCCTCCCGGCCCCTTGCCCTTGACCAGCAGAGTCTTCAGCTCGGACATGGTGACGATGCCCAGACGCGCGGCATGCCACTCGGACGTGCCCTGTTCCAGTGTCAGGATCTGCATGACGATCTCCTTCTCAATGACACGGCGATAGACCCGCGAGGGGAGGCCCCTCGCCAGCCGGTCAGTGATGTTGATGGTTGGGCTGCGCCCGCTTCTGCAGGGAGGCGCGCAGCTTGTCGAAGTCACCACGGGGCACCTGCTCGGCGTCGCCGTACTTACCGACGAACCACTCCTGGGTCGCTGAGGGACAGGCGGCAATCAGCTGCCGGATCTGCCCGGCCTGGAAAGGCGTGACCAGTTTCGCTGGAGCGGCGGCCTGACCGTTGTCGTCCTGGCCGCGGGTGGTGATGTTGAGCAGGGCACACAGCACATAGCGCTTGCCGTAGCTGGTGGAGGAGCCGAAGGCCTGGACGGCGTTCTTGCTGCCGCTGGTATCGGCCGGCAGCAGCATGCTGGTCTCTTCCCGATGGCCGTCCTGGTGCATCAGCACACCGGTGACCTGGATGCCGCGTTCCTGGGTCTGAATCCGGAAGCTCACCGCGAAGCCGTGTTTCTTCATGATCGGGCGCACGGTATCGACGATGTCCTCCAGGGTGGCGTAGTGACCGTTGTTGGTCTTGCCACGCTCGGCGATGCTCGGCAGTTCGGTCTGCATGGCCGCCATGGCGGCGCTATAGGCCATCAACGCATGGCGGTCGAGTACCCGCTCCTGCATTTGCAACAGGCGCTCCATCTTGTCGATGTCGACCTCGGGGTTGAGAGCAGCCCGTTCGATCACCTGGATGATCGCGGTGCTGTCCTGGGTGGCTTGTGTGATCGGTGACTGGTCGGCGGTCTTGGGATGAATGGGGGTTGCCATGATGGCCTCCGTTATCGATAGCGTTGGATGACGTCAGGGAGCTCCTCGGTCGGGACCGGCTCCAGGGACACGGCCACGCGATAGACCTGGCCCTTGGCCAGCACGTGGGTCTCGGTCGCGTGCTCGTCTGCCTCCAGCAGCTGACGAGTCAGTTGAGTCAGGGCATGGCAGATCTCAAAAGTCATGGGTGATGGCATCGATACCTCCAGAAACAGGAACGCCCGGCCTTGCGGGGCCGGGCGCTATGCCGTGGTAAGGGAAAGACAGGAATGGGAGAACACAGGCCGCCGTTCAGGCCACCAGCGCAAGGACAGACTCCAACGCCTTGTCCTTGAGGCCGGCGCCCTGGCCGAACCAGGCGGAGTCCATGCGGTAGTCGTTGCTGCGGGCGCGCTTCTCGTGATCCACGTACTCAGTGACCGCGTTGAGCAGCCCCCAGGCGGTGCCTTGCGCCGTGCACAGCTGAGAGCCGCGTCCCTCGCCCTGGTAGAGCTTCTGGACGCGATTGAGGGCGCGAAAGTTGGGCAGCTTGGAGGGATCGTCCAGCGGTGCTTCGGCGTTGCAGATCACCGACTGGAAGTAGGTCCTCGCTTCTTCCTGGCTGACCTTGCGCTCGGCCAGGGTTTTCAGGCGATACATGAAGTCGTCCCACTGCGACACGGAGATCCCCAACTGCTGCTTGACCAGCTGCGGGCGAAACTCGGTGCTGTGCGGCACCTTCACGCCTTGTGAGGTGCCATCCACGGCGATGGTCAGGGTGTTGTTGCAGACCACCCGCACGGACGTCGGGGTGGCGACGGTAGCCAGTGAACCGTCGCAGGAGGTGGCCAGCAGCAGGTAGTCGTTGACCTGATCCTGGCCCTTCAGCGCTCCGCCCAGGCCACTGCGCGCCAGAGCCCAGAACTTGCGGCCCCCCTTGAGCACCCCGGCGGTCTCCAGCTCATAACCCGCGTATTCCGTGAGGTCCCGGTAGAACTCCAGGACCTCCTCGGGCTGGACCACCTTGTAGCGCTGGGAGACCACCGATAGCGGAGACCGGGTATCGGAGCGATAGAGGACCTTCTGCTCCGGGAAGGAGTGGATGCTGCCCAGGTGGCCGGCACCATCGGTGATAAACCGTACCGGGGATTCCTCGATGTGCCAGTCCATGCCGGCCTGCTGCCGCCAGACTTCCAGCGGCTGGTGACGAGACAACTGCTGACCCAGGCCATGCCAGGGGGTATCGCCGACATAGGTCATTTGTTCGATCAGGTGTGCCATGGCTAGTGCTCCTTGATGTGTCGAGATCACGGCATAACGGCCCGCTCCCCAAGGAAGCAGGCCGACCGTGAACTTGTAGAGAGAGAATCGTGGGGACATCGCCGCGCAGCGATGGACTCGTGAGACAGACCGTCAGGGATCAATCAACATGAGGACGAAAGGTGTGGCCGCAGGCACGGCACTCGAGATTGTCGAGCACCTGGCTATCCAGCTCACTGCCAAGACGGGCCCCGGCGACGCCACCCGCCGTACCACCGACCAACCCACCGAATACTGCCCCGGCGATGCTGCCGACGGCGATTCCTACCGGGCCGCCTACTGCGCCAACCAACGCGCCGGCCTCGGCACCACTCCAGGCGCCGGCCGCCCCACTGGCGGTGCCGGCCACGGCACCCGTGGTGCCACCTATCTTCCGTCCATGATGGCGCGATATGACCCGCGACGCGCCACAGCTGGGACAAGACATCGTCATTGCACTGCCTCCTCAAAATAGAAAAAAGAGAATCAAAGCCATCCATCTATGGCTTCAAGGAGGTAGTACAGGTTTGAAAAATTATTGATTCGAATATCCGGCAGACCAGGAGTCCTATACGGCGGCACCGTGACATCCAGGTCTCATTTGCGCCTATTTAGCGCCCGATCCGGCAGAGACGTATTTTTTTACATCGCTGAAGTATGTGTTGAGCGGTAAGTGAAAGGCAGTCTGAAATACATCACAGCGAGACAAGGGGGCGACATATTTGATGTATCGTCTTGATGTATTGTGCGAGTAATTAAGCAAGCGAGATTTCAGGTAAAGCCTTGTGATTTTGTTTTTTTAAAGGGGGTGGCTAGCAATTAAGAGGTTTGTGAGATTAGGGTAAGTTTGTATTGCCTACAATTTTACATTGTGATGCATTCTGTTTGATTAGTGATAATGCAGTAGTGGGTGGCTGATAGTAAAGCCCATGTGATCCATGATGGATTACAATGTTGAGTTGTGTATTTCTTAGCTTACATTGTCTCTGAGAAGAGAGTTTTAATATAAATGCGGAGGAGTTTGATCATGAAGTCTGCACCATCACGTCTTTCCGAAAACACCAATCTAAATCTAATCTACGATACCATTTATCAACCTGAACCTGGTGTGGTACTGCCAATACAAACTAGTAAAGGACCATTGGTGGAGGATTACCTGTATCGCCTCTATCATGTGATCTGCCAAGCAGTTGAAGATCATAAACGCGTACTTGCCTGTCGATTCGACTTAACTCTTCCACATGGCGTGCCTCTGCCAGTAGATGCCGCTACCAATGGTCCGATTAATCGATTCCACAAGTCATTAAATGCCAAGATTGCTCATGACAGAAAAATGAAACAAGCTCAGGGTATTCCTCATGGCTGTCGTGTGCGTTACGCCCGTGCACGGGAGATAAGTCAGGACGGGATGCCCCATTACCATGTTCTACTACTGTTGAACCTACATGCCTACTACACTCCCGGGAATTGGAATTATGAAGGGAAAAATTTGTTCTGGCGTGTAGCTGAAGCCTGGGCCAGTGCCTTGCAGGTTTCCTTAGAGGACGCAGTAGGGCAAGTTAGATTGTGTCGCTCTTCAAACACGTCGTGCTATTATTTAGAGCCGGCTAACGGATATCAGGCCTTACCCGCTCTATTTGAGTGGGCTAGTTACCTCTGCAAGGCACATTCTAAACAATACGGCGGCCATGTTCGTGCCTTTGAGACTAGTCGGAGATAAAAAACATTTATCCTGGTTCGGGGTTTTTGATAAATCAGAGATGCCCGTTTATTAAAGTAGCCCACCATCTTGTCAAGCAGTTACTTTCTTGCGTGACCTATCTTATGTGCGGCAGTGCCGTTGTTCTGTCGCCTCTTTTTATCTCTCCATCTGCTGACCATAACTGGGAAAGGAGATATCTCATGTCGCAAGGTTTCCATGATGAGGACTTATTTGCTGCTTCTCTGCGAGAGCGGTTCCCAGAGCATGCTGATAGAGTCATGGCGAAGTCAGGATTGCCGATTCGTGAAAAGGCGAGATCATGTCCTGCGCAGTCGCTGACACATTCTTTCTCTCAGACTTCCGAATTAGTTTCCACAGCTAACCCTATTTCATCGGACGCAGTTCTTCAATGTTATCAGAATACAACCACACAGGCTGAAATAACAGTCGAGGAGTTGGTCAGTGCCATGCGTTCTTTGCGCCACAAGAAAAGACTGACTCAGAGAGAGTTTGCTGATCAGTTAGGCGTCAGCCCGCGAACCCTCCAGGATTGGGAGCAGGAGCGTAGGCTTCCATCTGGGCCGGCCAAGGCACTTCTTCAGCAGCGGCTCAAAGAGGCGCTCTGACGCCATGCATCGACCAAAGTCTTGGTCGCTGTTGACAGCCCAATTGGAGCGACAACCAGAGAAGCACGTCGTTATCTGGCCCCAATACGCGCTATGACTGCTATTCCATAGCAGGAATAGCAAAAATCAGGTTCTGATGACCAGAAAACAGAGCAGGTCCCTGCCATAATCTCTCCTCGATGTCAATGGTTTTGCATGATTTAACCCTGGCTTTTAGCAAGGCCCTCCAAGGATGTTGGCATGGGGTTCACTCTTGGCCAGGCACGGCGACTGGTAGCCCGTGCAAACACACAGCCATAAGGAGCCAGGAGATGCACAACCCGTTCAGACTCAAACGCCCCCTTCTGCCGGGGCCCGGGGAGTTCGACGCTGCCGCTATGGAAGGGTCGCTGTTTTGGGAAGCCACTCAAGAGCTGAGCCGCAATATACAGGTACCACCTGATATGGCTGGTCTCACTTTGCTTGGTGCCTTGGCTACCGTCTGTCAAGGCACACATGACGTGCGCATGCCCTATGGAAAACTGAAACCACTTTCTCTTGCGATCACAATTATCGCAGCACCTGGAGAACGAAAGTCAGAACTATTAAGCCGGGTGATGTCGCCCATCTATGATTTAGAGCGTCAGCAGAGAAAGGAATATGCGACGAAGCTGGAGCTATATCAGGCCGAGCAAAGCCAGTGGCTTGCAGAGAAAAAAGCGTTAACTGAACAAATCTATCGTAACAAAACGAAAGGCTCTCGTACCGATAAGCAAAATCTGGACCTTCAAGAGCTATATGAAAGGAAGCCGGAAAGGCCAAAGAAAGTGGTAATGGCCTATGAAGATGCAACCCCCGAAGCTGTTTTCAAAGGGCTTCATGAGGATTTCTCATCGGCTAGCGTCGTTACCGATGAAGGTCATACGGCCATGAAGAGTGCTTTGTTTAGAGAGCTGGGTAAACTGAACACACTATGGAGTGGTGGTGCCATTACGACTGCGCGTGCTACATCTGGTGGTGTGACTCTGGATAACGCACGGTTAAGCATAATGATGCTGGTGCAGCCGGGGGTGTTGCAATCTCACTTAGAGCAGCATGGTCAGCGTGAACGAGAATCCGGTCTATGGGGGAGGTTTCTCGTGTGTTGCCCGACTTCCCTGCAGGGGTCTCGGTTTATGGATGCGCATCATCAGGTTAGTTGGGATGCTTGGGAAGTGGTTCGACAACGTCTTACAAGCTTGGTCCGGAAAAACTTAGTTTTGACTGAGAACGTTCCACATGAGCGCCTTGCCCTCGAGTTCTCAGCTGAGGCCCATGAGTACTGGGTTAAGGTTCATAATGAAATTGAGGCTCAGCTCGCTTTTGGGGAGCGGTTTTTCTTAGTGCCTGATCATGCTAACAAGCTAGCGGAGAATATTGCCCGTGTCGCCGCACTTCTCCATATTCTAGAGGAAGATGAGGAGGGGGGCGAAGAAGAAAGCAAGATTGGAATCCGGTCTTTGCGGCAAGCGATAGAGATCTGTGGCTGGTATTCAAACTACTTTCAGCAGATCTTTGTTCCACCTCCGCAAGAGGAGCTAGATGCTCAGTTGCTGAGCGAGTACTTGAATGAAGTTCGGCAGTGCCGATACCAAGTCATTCGCTACAATGACGTTCGCCAGCGTGGCCCTAATCCAATTCGCAATAAAAAGCGATTACAGGCAGCTATAGAGGTGTTGATGTCGCATGGGGAAGTAGATCTCTTCATGCAAGGAAAAACCAAGTTTATTAACCTATATCCTCAGGTACAGCCGATTCCTAGTGCCAGAGGTTTTTGAGGATTTTATTACAAAGCGCCGCTAGCAGCGGCGCTTTTTGCCTTATGGTGTCTTGGTTATTGGTCAAGTGTTACGTTCATCTTAGTGATTTTGGCGAACTTGACCTTCTTGTTGGCGTTATCTTGGAAATCCTTTAAGGCTTGCTCGTTTTTGAGGATGAGCTGGTGTATCTTGTCCATCAGCTGATCTCGGTCAGTAGGCAGGGGGAAATCCTGTTCTTGAATCAAGGGAATTAAGTCGTCGGCGATGGTTGTAGCAGTTGTGATCGGATCAGGCCAACCGTTATCTGGACGCTTCTGTAGTCTGCTACGTACTAATGCGCGGAGCAGTGTCGACACTTCGTCCTCTTTCGCTCGCTTGGCCTCATGGGCTTTTTTAGAGCGCTGAGAATAGTCCTTATCCCGGACCTGTGTGAGAATATGAAAGGCTGACCAGTATCGATTAGCCCACTCCAAAGCGGTAAGCATCTCACGACCTTTTTCTTTTATCTTCTCTTCCTTCACCCTTCCGCTGTCATTGGTCTCTATTAAGTCGATGTCTCGTTCATACAAGATGCTGACATAAACTGCTTGGCAGAGAGCGGCATCGTAATACTTATCAACTAGCTGATCTAGAGTTTCTTTTTTCTGGCTTGCGCGAAGCTCTTCTTCCCAATCTTTTTTAGGATCTATCTGACCAGTCGCCATACGCTTGACCATATCTTGCATGTTCGCCATGAAGTCGAGATGATCCATGTTGGAATGGCTTCGGCGAATCTCGGTCAATAAATCCTTACTACGACGATAGATGGTGAGAATTAGATCGTCCATGAAGGAATTCCTCTTCTATGTTGCTTGAAATGCTTGGGCTTTATGATGGGGATCACAATTGGAAAAGTGATTCAAGCCGCATTTCAAAATTACCATGTAGACATGCTGTGTTTCCATGCTCATAGGGTCTTTTGACAAGGGCGTTCCTACGACTGCGGCTATGCCGGTAACCATGTTTTTAATGGAATGTCAATGCCTTTGCTTGATGGAGCGGCGATTTTTAGCAGCCGTGCAGAGAGAGCCTCGCCATCCTGGGATGATCTGATTGTCATCCAGCGAAGCCGCATGACGCTGGAAAATTCAACCAGGTCACCTCTGAAGTAAGGAAAGCGCAATGGCACAGCAAGCAATCAACACCCAAACCAATAGGGCTATGGCATCGGGGCATGATGTGCCGCTTAGGCCAAAAAAAGTATTGAGAATCAGCGAGTTGATCCTGCGTACAGGGCTGTCGAGATCGACCATCTACAGCAAGCTGGACCCTGGATCAGCAGCGTTCGACCCCACATTTCCGAAGCAGATCAAGCTGGGCAGCCGAGCCGTGGCATGGTTGGAGGACGAGGTTGATGCTTGGTTGTGTCAGCAAGCCGGCCAGCGGCATTGATGCCAGCGAAGCAATGCTTGTCCGCCAAGGTGGTATGGCTCGGCAGCGCGAGTGTTAGCTGCTACTATGCCACCTATCACTATTTGTTAGGTTGTGCCTGCTTGGGCACAGTCGCCGCCAAGGAGGCCCGCGGGTGCCCAACGCATCACACCAGTCGAGCTCGCTGACGTCGCTCTCCACGCCGCAGCGGGAGCGTCTCGCTCATATCGACTTCACCCTCATGTTCAAGGGTGAGGCGGGGCGCGGCGACCTGATGGAGCGCTTCGCCATCGCGCCGACGCAGGCCACCAAGGACTTCGCGCTCTATCACGAGTTGGCGCCGGCCAACATCGTTTACGATAAGTCCAAGCGGCTGCATGTGCGAGCTCGCTCCTTCACGCCGCTGTTCGACTACGACACCACCCGCACCCTGGCTACCCTCTGCCAGGGGCATGGTGATGGCTTCCTCGGCACGCTGCCGACCTCGGTGCGCTGCGAGATGGCCGATCAGCTCAATCAGCCGGATCTGGTCCTGGTAGCGGCGGTCAGCGAGGCCGTGCACAAGAGCTGTGCGCTCTCGATTCGCTATGTGTCGCTCTCTAGTGGTGAGACAGAACGCGAGATCGTGCCGCACACCCTGGTCGACAACGGCTTACGTTGGCACGTGCGGGCCTTCGATCGTCACTCCGGTGAGTTTCGCGACTTCGTGCTCACACGCCTTCTGACAGTGTCTGTGCTCGAGCAGAGTGCTGCTAAGGAGCATGAGAGCCTCCTGCATGACCGTCAGTGGAATCGTTTCGTGGAGCTGGAACTGGTGCCTCATCCCGGGATTCGTCATCCCCAGGCCATCGAGCGCGACTACAGCATGCAGCAAGGCAAGCTGAGTGTGGAGCTGCGAGCCGCGTTGGCTGGCTACCTGCTGCGGCGTTGGAACGTCGACTGCTCATCCGATCACTCGCTGCAAGGGGCGGAGTACCAGCTGGCCCTGGCCAATGCCCCGGCCCTGTATGGGGTTAAGAATCTTCAGCTGGCCCCTGGTTACGATCAGGCCGAGCCGGTATAACGCGCCTTCGTGCGGAGGGAACTGCATGCTGAAGCTGGAAGATATCAAACAGGACGCTCAGGTCCGTGGCATCAGGCCCGATGAGGTGGTTCGAGTCGTGGCGGTGGTGCCAGTAGGTATCGATGCGCTGACTGTCTACTTCAAGGACAATCAGGGCGGCGTACACGAACAGATGCTGTTTCGTGATGATGAACCCCATCTTTCACTGGCTGAAGCAGGTCGTCCCTGGGCCTTCGATGCCCCCGGCGCCGACTTCAAGATGGGTCTCGAAGCCTATCGCATCAGCCAGGCGGCCCTGTTTGACCCCATGATGGCGGTGCACACTTCCAATGTGGAACCGTTGCCTCACCAGATATCCGCAGTCTACGAGGTCATGTTGACCCGCCAGCCATTGCGCTTCGTGCTGGCCGATGATCCCGGCGCCGGCAAGACCATCATGGCCGGCTTGTTGATCCGTGAGCTGCTGATGCGCGCCGACGCAAAGCGCATCCTGATTGTCTCCCCAGGCGGGCTTACGGACCAGTGGCAGGATGAGCTGCTGGAGAAGTTCGGCGTGCAGTTTGAGATCTTCAGCCGCGAGAAGCAGGAACAGTGCGCCTCCGGCAACTATTTCGACGAGCAGGATCAACTGATCTGTCGCTTGGACCAGCTTTCTCGTAATGAGCAGCTCCAGGAGAAGCTGGCCAACACCGATTGGGACCTGATCATTGTTGACGAAGCCCATAAGCTGTCGGCTAACTATTTTGGCAACAAGATCAACAAGACGAAGCGCTTCCAACTGGGAGAGCTGTTGGGCTCGATCACCCGACACTACCTGCTGATGACTGCCACGCCACACAACGGCAAGGAAGAGGACTTCCAGATCTGGCTATCGCTGATCGACAGCGATCGCTTCTATGGCAAGTTCCGCGAAGGTGCCCATAAGGTCGACGTCTCCGACATGATGCGGCGTATGGTCAAGGAAGAGTTGCTCAAGTTCGACGGCACACCGCTGTTTCCCGAGCGTCGCGCCTATACCGCCAATTATGACCTCTCCGATGCCGAAGCCGAGCTCTACGAGCAGGTCACCGATTACGTTCGCAACGAGATGAACCGCGCCGATGCGCTTTCCGGTAAACGCAAGGGCACCGTAGGTTTCGCACTCACCCAGCTGCAGCGCCGATTGGCTTCTAGTCCTGAGGCGATTTATCAATCGCTCAAGCGCCGTCGGCGCAAGCTGGAAGGCAAGCTCAACGAGATGAAGCTGATGGCCCGCGGCCAGTCGGTCCGCGAAGGCAAGGTCGCTTCCACCTTGGGCACCTATGTCGTCCAGAAGCAGATCGATTTGCCCGACAACATGGATGAGCTAGATGAGGAACTGAGTGCAGAGGAGTACGAGCTCTTCGCTGAACAGGTTGTAGATCAGGCCACTGCTGCCGAGACCGTCCCAGAGCTCGAGGCAGAGATCCTCATTCTCAGAGGCCTGGAAGAGCAGGCCCTGGTGCTGGTGGATTCCGGCAACGACCGCAAGTGGGAAGAGCTCTCACACTTACTACAAGACAGCCCAGAGATGTACACGGCTAGCGGCAGCCGCCGCAAGTTAATCATCTTCACCGAGCACAAGGACACTCTGAACTACCTTGTCGACCGCATCCGCAGCTTATTAGGTCGCCCCGAGGCGGTGATTACTATCCATGGCGGTACCAATCGCGATGACCGTCGCAAGGCTCAGGAGCAGTTTCGCAACGACCCGGACGTGCTGGTCTTGATCGCGACTGACGCTGCTGGGGAGGGCGTCAACCTGCAGAACGCCAATTTGATGGTGAACTACGACCTGCCTTGGAACCCAAACCGCTTGGAGCAACGCTTCGGGCGTATCCACCGTATCGGTCAGCGAGAGGTCTGCCACCTATGGAACTTGGTAGCTAATGAGACACGCGAAGGGGCTGTATTCCAGAAACTGTTCGATAAGTTAGAAGTGGAGAAGAGCGCTCTGGGTGGTAAGGTCTTTGACATTCTTGGCGAGGCATTCGAGAACACCTCCCTTAAAGATCTGCTGGTGGAAGCTATCCGCTACGGTGAGTCTGACGAGGTGACATCGCGCCTGAATCAGGTCATCGAGGGTGCACTGGATACTAATCACCTGCGCGAGATCATTCGCCGTAATGCCTTGGTAGAGCAGCATATGGGGCTCGATGAACTCTATGCGCTGAAGGAGGAGATGGAGAAGGCCGAGGCTCGTAAGCTGCAGCCTTATTTCATCCGTGCCTTCTTTACCGAGGCTTTCCAGACGCTGCGTGGCGAGCTGCGCCCGCGCGAACCGGGTCGCTATGAGGCCCGCCATGTACCCGCAGCCATTCGCGAGCGCGATAGGGTGATCGGTGAGAGTCGCACCCCTGTGCTAAAGAAATATCAACGGATCTGCTTCGAGAAGAAGCATGTGTACCTGTCCGGCAAGCCCATGGCGGATCTGATCCATCCAATGCACCCGCTGATGCATGCCACCACCGACCTGGTCTTGCAGGCCCACCGCAGCAAGCTCAAGCAAGGGGCAGTGCTGGTGGATCCTAATGACGATAGCGCCTCGCCCAAAGTACTGTTCATGATCGACCACTCGGTGCGTGAAGTAGAAAGCCAGAACAGTAGCTCTCCCCTAGTGGTGTCACGGCGTCTACAGTTCGTGGAGATCGACGAACAGGGCCGGGCGACCCATGCCGGCTGGGCGCCACACCTGGATATGCAGCCTATTGATGACCATGACTTGGGCTTGGTGCAAGACGTGCTTAAAGCGCCCTGGATCACTGGTGATCTTGAGGCCTTGGCGCTCAATCATGCCATACAGGCCTTGGTGCCTGATCACTACCGTGAGGTGAAGGGGCGCAGGGGGCGCCACGCCGACAAGGTGCTCAACGCAGTCAACGAGCGACTGGTTAAGGAAATCAACTACTGGTCGGATCGCTACATCAAGCTCACCGACGATACGAAGGCCGGCAAGCAGCCTCGTATGCAACCGGAGCTGGCACGCCGACGGGTCGATGAGTTGACCGAACGCCTCAATCAGCGCCGCCGCGAGCTAGCCGCCATGAAACAGGTGGTCTCCAGCACGCCGGTCGTGATCGGTGGAGCCCTGGTGATTCCCCGGGGGTTGCTAGCCGAGCGCAAAGGCGAGACCCAGTTCAACGTCGATGCCCAGTCCCGCGCCCGTATCGAGCAATTGGCCATGCAGGCGGTGATGGAGGCCGAGCAGGCCATGGGCCATCAAGTGTTTGATGTGTCCGATCAGAAATGTGGCTGGGACGTGACCTCTCGTCCGCCGGCCAACTCGGACGGCTCGATCCTGCCCGACCGCCATATAGAGGTGAAGGGCCGGGCCAAAGGGCAAAGCACCATCACCGTTTCACGCAACGAGATTATCTACGGCCTCAACCAGGCCGACAAATTCTGGCTGGCCATCGCCATTGTGGATGGCGACAGCGTCGAAGGGCCGTACTACGTGCAGGAGCCTTTCACTAGCGAGCCCGACTTCGGCGTGGCCAGCATCAACTACGACCTGGGTGAGCTGCTTTCGAAAGCTGCCGACCCACAACAGACGCTATAGGCAACCGGATGACAGACATCAAATCTCCCAAGAAACTTATCGAAGTGGCCCTGCCGCTGGATGATATCAATGCTGCTGCTGCTCGCGAAAAGTCGATCCGTCACGGCCACCCTAGCACCCTGCATTTGTGGTGGGCGCGGCGCCCCTTGGCCGCGGCGCGGGCGGTGCTGTTTGCTCAGCTGGTCAACGACCCCGGTTACCAACGTGAGCTGGGCTATGGCGTCAACAAGCAGGAAGCTGAGCGCAAGCGTGAGAAGCTGTTCGATATCGTCCGTGACCTGGTGAAGTGGGAGAATTCCAACAACGAAGAGGTACTCAACCGGGCCCGCGAGGCGATCTGGGAGAGCTGGCGAGAGACCTGTCACCTCAACCGAAATCACCCGCAGGCGGCGGAGCTGTTCGACCCTGAAAAGCTGCCGGCCTTCCACGACCCCTTCGCTGGCGGTGGTGCCATTCCACTCGAGGCCCAGCGCCTGGGGCTGGAGAGTTACGCTTCGGACCTTAACCCCGTGGCGGTGATGATCAATAAGGCGATGATCGAGATTCCCCCCAGGTTCGCCGGCCAACAGCCGGTGGGGCCTATTCCCGAGGGCGAAAAGCAGCAGAAGATGCACGAGGATTGGTCGGGCGCTAAGGGCCTGGCCGAAGACGTACGCCGCTACGGCCACTGGATGCGCGAGGAGGCCTTCAAGCGCATTGGCCACCTCTACCCCAAGGTCAAGATCACCCCGGAGATGGTCGCAGAGCGGCCGGATCTGAAGCAGTACGAGGGTGAAGAGCTTACTGTTATTGCCTGGCTGTGGGCTAGAACGGTGAAGAGCCCGAATCCGGCATTTAGCCATGTGGATGTGCCGCTTGTACGTTCTTTTGTCCTGTCAAGCAAAAAAGGTAAGGAGGCTTGGGTTGAGCCTATAGTTAGTGGCGATAAATATGCATTTGAAGTGAGGCTTGGGAAACCATCAGAAACTTCCCTGCAGGGAACTGTCGTGCGAAGTGGTGGAACCTGTATTCTTTCTCAAACGGCAATTCCTTTTAAATATATTCGCAGTGAGGCGAAGGCCGGGAGAATGGGTCAGAAGTTAATGGCAGTTGTGGCTGAAGGTAACAAGGGAAGAGTTTACCTCTCCCCAGCTGAGTCTGCAGAAGCTATTGCAAATTCCGTAGAGGCTGAGCGTTTTACTGAGGCGGAAATATCGCACTGGCCTGGAAGGACAAATGTCGTGGAATATGGCATGACAAAGTTTCTTGATCTTTTTACCCCGCGCCAGTTGTTGGCGCTAACTACTTTCTCAGATTTAGTGAGGGAGGCGCGCGACAAAGCTACTTCAGATGCTAAGATTGCAGGCCTGCCTGATGGTAGCCTGGGGCTGCATGGGAATGGTAGGGGAGCTCGCGCGTATGGAGAGGCTGTTGCTGTTTACTTGGGGCTGATATCTGACAAAGTTGCTGACTACTGGTCATCCATATGTAGCTGGCACTCATCTGGTGAAAAGATGAGAAACACCTTTGGACGGCAAGCGATACCAATGGTTTGGGACTATGCTGAGGTGAGCCCGTTTTGCACGTCGTCAGGAAATTGGATAGCCATGACTGACTGGACTAGTAAAGCCTTGGCTCATACTCCAGCAAATATTGGTGGGCTAGCTTCACAGAATGACGCTGCTATTCAGGAGATTAGTAGGAATAAGTTGATCTCAACCGATCCTCCATACTACGACAATATCGGTTACGCAGATTTGTCTGATTTTTTTTATGTTTGGATGCGTAGATCATTGCGCCATATCTATCCTGAGCTTTTCTCCACCATGGCGGTGCCTAAAACAGAAGAGCTAGTCGCGACACCTTATCGCCATGGAAGTAAAGAGAAAGCTGAAGCATTTTTCATGGATGGTATGACACAGGCTGTTCATAATTTGGCTGAACAGGCTCACCCTGCCTTTCCTGTTTCTATTTATTATGCATTCAAGCAAGCAGAAACAAAAGAAGAAGGTACGACCAGTACTGGATGGGTTACGTTTTTGGAAGCCGTGATCCAGGCAGGCTTCACCATTGATGGCACTTGGCCGATGCGAACAGAAATGGGGTCAAGAATGATTGGCTCTGGCAGCAACGTTTTGGCATCTTCGATAGTATTGATCTGTCGCAAGCGCCAGTCTACTGCCGAGACTATTTCTCGCCGCGATTTCCAGCGAGAGCTGCGCGAAGAGATGCCTGAAGCCCTAGCAACCATGATTGGCGGCGTTACTGGCCAGGCCCCCATCGCGCCGGTAGATCTGGCTCAGGCGGCCATTGGCCCCGGTATGGCTATCTATTCAAAATATGAATCGGTACTAAACCAGGACGGCTCGCGGATGAGCGTCCACGATGCTCTGGTGCTGATCAACCGCGCCATTACCGAGTTCCTAAGCCCCGATTCCGGCAATTTCGATGCCGATACCCAGTTCTGTGCCAGCTGGTTCGATCAGTACGCCTGGAGCACCGGGCCCTTCGGTGAGGCCCAGGTACTGGCCCAGGCTAAGGGAACTAACGTGGATGGTGTTAAGGAAGCCGGTGTAGTTGAGTCCGGCGGCGGCAAGGTGCGGCTGCTGAAGTGGGGCGAGTCCGAGTCCGACTGGGATCCCACCAACGACAAGCGTACGCCGGTGTGGGAGGCCTGCCACCAGATGATCCGTCGCCTGCAGAACCATGGCGAATCCGCCGCCGGCGAGCTGCTGGCTAAGATGCCGGAGAAGGGCGAGGCGATCCGCCAGCTTTCCTACCACCTCTACACCCTATGCGAGCGCAAGAAATGGGCCGAGGAGGCGCGCGCCTACAACGAGCTGATTGGCTCTTGGCATGCCATCGTGGCCGCGTCCCATGAGACCGGCCATACCGGGGAACAGGTAGGGTTGGAATTCTGATGTCCGAGCAAACACAAATCTTCCTGGCACGTTTTGCCCAGCTGGAGAAGCTTGCAGCCCGGGAGGCGCAACAGGAGGAATCGCGGGGGTTGATGGCCAATGTTCGAGTTGCGAAGGAGCGCAATGCGATCATTCGGCGCAACGCCAGCGACATCGAACTAGTGGCCAAGCTACGCAACGTGCTGGTCCACGAGCGAGGTGCACGATTCGGGCCACGCTATCTGGCCGAGCCGTTGCCTGAGCTGGTGGTTCAGCTGGACAACATCATTCAGCAGATCGAGAAGCCGGCTCTTGTTGTCCAGCACTTTCAGGTGCAGATCCGTGAATTCGATCCGGATGACTCTATGGTGGAGGTTCTGCACTTCCTTGCATCTCAGGACTTTTCCCAGACTTTCGTGAGGGTCGATGGGGCACTGAGGATCCTAACCGCTAACACCATCCAACGATGGTTGGGCCGCAACGCCACGGATGAGTTGATCGAGTGTACTGTGCCAGTCAGCCAGGTGATGGCCTATCAGGAACTACCAGGCGAGCTGCGCTTCGCTTCTCGCCAGACGACTCTGGTGTCTGCCCTAGACGCCTTCGATGGTGAGAAGCACCCTCATCTAGCCGCCTTGGTGGTTACCGAGCATGGGCGTGAGAATGAGAAGCCCTTGGCCCTGCTGACGCCGTCGGACCTTGGACGAGTCTCCCAGATATTGGAAGGAAAAGCGCCATGTTGAAGTCCCTGGAGCTACAGCAATTCACCCTGTTCCCCGAGGCCAGGCTGAGCTTCGCACCGGGGCTGAATGTGATTGTTGGGGAGAACGGCACCGGTAAGTCGCATCTGCTCAAGGTGGCCTATAGCGCGATCGCCAACGCTTACGAGCAGGGTAATGAGCCCAGTGTGGTCGACCCGACGAAGGCGCTGCTGCAGAAAGGTATTGCTGACAAGTTGATCAAAGTGTTTCGGCCAGAGTCGCTGGGCCGGCTGGCCAGCCGTCGTCAGGGAACTCAGACCTGCAAGGTATCCGTCTCCTTCGAGCAGGCGGGGCTGGATACCGCTTTCAGCTTCAGCACCCGCTCTCAGACCGAGGTGAAAGTCGACCACCTTCCCGGCGCCTGGCAAGAGAAGGCGCCGGTCTTTATGCCGACGCGTGAGCTGCTGAGCCAATATCACTGGCTACTGCCGCTCTACGAAAGCCGCCATGTCGATATCGAAGAGCACCATATCGACCTCTGCAAATTGCTGGGCGCACCCGCCATCAAGGGGGCCCGAGAAAAGGCCGTGGCCGAACTGGTGGCCCCGCTGGAAGAAGCCATGGGCGGCAAGGTGGTGCTGGACAAGAACGGCCGTTTCTACCTGCGCATTCCCGGCCAGGGCAATCTGGAGATGCCGCTGGTTGCTGAGGGACTGCGCAAGCTGGCGATGTTGGCTCGCCTGATCACCACCGGTTCGCTGCTCGACAAAGGCTACCTGTTCTGGGATGAGCCCGAAGCCAATCTCAATCCCAAGCTGATCAAGCTAGTGGCACAGGCAGCCGTAGCACTTAGCCAGCAGGGGATTCAGGTGGTGATCGCCACCCACAGCTACTTCCTGCTCAAGGAGCTAGATCTGCTGACTCGCCAGAAGGCAGTGGCGCAGCGCTACTTTGCCCTGGTGCGTGGCGAGGGCCAGGTGGAGCGCATCGAGGCAGCCGACCATCTCAGCGGACTGGAGCACTTGGTCAGTCTCGAGGAGGAGCTGGCCCAGTACGATAGGGAGATGGAGTTGACGGATGCCTGAAGTGAGGGAAGGGCAGCTTACCTTCCACTTTCCTGAGGGGTGGCAGCTGCTCAAGTACGACGACAGCACCTGGCACCGTCAGCGCATGAAGAGTCGGTCCAAGGGGGGGGACATCCTGGCCCACATGGGAGGTCCCACCCATTGGTGGGTCGAGGTGAAGGATTGCGAGGGCTATGAACCCGAAAACCGCCCGCGGCTGTCGGCGGCGGACCCCGCGGAAGTCAGCCAGGCCCGACAGTGGGTAGAGCAGCAGGGGTTGAAGCCTAAAGTCCAGGTGGTTCGCCGCAAGCCGTTTATCGTCGATGAGATCGAGGAGAAGCTGCGCGACACTCTGGCGGCAATTGCCGTGGCAGAGCGTGAGGCGGCTCCTGAGCTTGCCGGTTTTTCACCGTTACACGCACCGTTCCCGCGGCTGCGGATTGTGCTGCTGTTGACCTGGAACCAGCGTGATTTTAAACGCCTGGCTTCTCGACTGCAGACTCGACTGGAGCGAGCTCTGGCGCCCTATGGAGTCCAGGGCCTGGTGGTAAACGAACAAACGACCGGCAGTGCGGGACTCCACTGCCGTGTGACAAGGAGTCATGCTTCCAATGCCTAGCAAATCAATCAAGGCGATGGTCCAGGATATCAACAATCGGGATGCCGACGGTGGTGGGCTCTGGCTGCCCAATATCCAGCGAGAATTTGTGTGGGAAGAGGAGCAGATTGAGCGCCTTTTTGACTCGATTATGCGCCAATATCCGCTTTCTTCCATGCTGATTTGGAAAACACGCGATGAGATTAAGCATAGGGCGTTCATTCAAAATTACAACGACAACAAGGTGGACTTGAAGGGGCATTATCAGTATGACCATGCTCGACTAAAGCGTTTGGTGTTGGATGGTCAGCAGCGCTTGCAAAGCCTTTATTTGGGGCTTCGTGGCAGTATCGACGAGCATACGCTTCATTTTAATATTCTGAGTGGTGATGCTCATCCCACAGAAGATATTCGCTACCAGTTCGAGTTTAAAAGGCCAGGAGAAGCAGGTTGGCCTTGGATACCTATCGCTGAGCTGGTCTTCAATAACAGACTTCCAGAAGAAATTATTCCAAAGTTGCTTGAGAAGCACGATGTCGATCTGTCGTCTTCTGATAGGAGTCGTGTCACAATCAATATTAGCCGCGCTCGCCATGAGTTTAGCAATGAGTCTGGCTTGCTGTATCAAGAGCTTGATAACACCTATGAAGAGAATGGCCTGACGTTCGAGGATGTTGTAGAAGTCTTTATTCGAGCAAATTCAGGTGGTACGAAGCTAAGTAAATCAGACTTGATGTTTACTCTCCTTACGACTGAGTGGGGTGAAGCCGATGTCGAGTTTGAAGATTTTTTAGAAGATATTAATGATAATAGGTTTGACTTTCAGCGTGACTTTCTCATTAAGGTGAGTACTACGCTGCTTGGCTATGGTGCCAAATATGATGTTGAAAAACTCAGAGATGAGGCAGTTAGGAAAGATATAAGCGAGCATTGGGAGAAAATTGCTGAGGCATTGCGTTTCGTCAAGGATGAGGTGGTCAATAAAACCTATATCCGTGATGGAAAGGCAATGATTTCTTACAATGCGCTAATTCCTTTGGTATATGCCTATTATCGATATCCGGAAAGTTGGGGTAGGGCAGCCTTTCTCCCTAAGTATCTTGTGCGAGTTCTTCTTAGTGGCGCTTTTTCAGGACAGCCTGACGGGTTAATTGATCGTCTCATTCATGCTATTGATAAAGATGAAGGTTTTAAGTTAAAGAGCGTATTTTCCGTGATTCGGGATTATGGGCGCAACCTGAACGTTGGCGAAGAAAAGCTTCTTTACCGCTGTGGGTATGGTAGTGGTAATATCCATCTTCTGTTCAACCTGTGGTACGGTCGTGAATATAAGGCAACCAGTATAAAAAATTCCCCTCAGGTCGATCACATATTTGCCAGAAGCATATTGAAAAAACAGAAAGTTGTGAATGAAGAGACCGGTAGGAAGGTGCAGAAATATAGCAAGTGGGACATGGATCAGCTTGCTAACTGTATGCTACTTCCCGCCCACCAAAACGGCGTGGGCGACAAAGGCGCGAAAGCGCTGGATGAGTGGCTAAAAGACATGAGTGAAGATTTTCTTGAGCTTCACTGTATTCCCAAGAAGAAATCGCTTTGGAAGCCAGAAAATTTTGAAGCATTCATCGAGAGTCGCCAGGAACTGATTGTTGAGAAATTCCGGGAAATGGAACTGCTGGATGAAGACGAGGAGTACTCATAATGAGCCTGAAACCCTGGAAAGAGATCGCTCGCCCGCACAAGGATGTGCTGGAGGGTACCTTCAAGCAGGCGGAGTTCGCCGCTGACATCACCCAGGTGGCGACAGGTACGGCGCCGCAGGAGTATCAGGACGCCGAGCAGTTCTTCGCCCGCACTTATATCACCGAGGGGATGCGTCTGCTGCTGATCTCAGTGGCCCAACGGCTCGCCGGGAAGGGCGGCGACCCAGTGATTCAACTTCAGACGGCTTTCGGTGGCGGCAAGACCCACACCATGCTGGCGGTCTACCACCTGGCAGCGCGCCAAGCCTCCACCGATAAGCTGATGGGGGTTCCACCGATCCTGGACGAGGCCGGCATCCATGAGCTTCCTCATGCTCGCGTGGCCGTGATCGATGGTATCAAGCTCTCGCCTAGCCAGGCGTCCCAGTACGGCCCGCAGAGGGTCAACACCCTATGGGGCGAGCTCGCTTGGCAGCTGCTAGGCGATGATGGGTATGCCATGGTGGCTGAGAGCGACAGCTCCGGGACCTCGCCTGGCAAGGAGGTACTCAAGCAGCTGCTCGAGCAGGCCTCTCCCTGCGTCATACTGATCGACGAGCTGGTGGCCTTCATCCGGCAGTTAGAGTTAGGCAAGTCGTACCCCGCCGGGACCTATGACAGCAACATCAGCTTTATTCAGGCGCTGACTGAGGCACTCAAGGCGGTCCCTCACGCCATTCTGCTCGCCTCTTTGCCTGAATCAGAGCTGGAAGTGGGCGGCACGATGGGCCAGCAGACGCTCAATGCCCTGGAAAAGTACTTCGCTCGCGTGGAGTCGGTTTGGAAGCCGGTGGGAGCCGAGGAAGCCTTCGAGATCGTCCGTCGACGTCTCTTCGACCATCCCGGCGAGCGCGCTGAGGTAGAAGGCATCAGTCGTCAGTTCTCGGACTTCTATCGGCAACATGCCAAGACGTTTCCTGTCGAGACCCAGTCCAACGAATACTTCGAGCGCCTGTGCCGCTCCTATCCGATTCATCCCGAAGTGTTCGATCGACTCTACGAAGACTGGTCGACCCTAGACAAGTTCCAGCGCACCCGGGGCGTGCTGCAGTACATGGCCATCGTCATCCATCGACTGTGGGTCTCGGAGAACCGTGATGCCATGATCATGCCGGGCTCCCTGCCGCTGGAAGATGGGAATGTGCGCAACAAAAGCATCCACTATCTGCCCCAGGGCTGGGAGCCGGTGATCGAGCGCGAGGTGGATGGCCCTCGCTCGGCAACGCTGGATTTGGATAGCCACGTCACCCTGTTCGGCGGGGTGCAGGCTGCTCGACGTGCAGCTCGTACCATTTTCCTGGGTAGTGCTCCCTCCAGCAGTAACCAGACGGCCCGGGGCATCAAGCAGGAGCGCATCCTTCTGGGGGCCGTGCAGCCTGGTCAGTCAACCGGCATCTTCGAGGACGTGCTCAAGCGCCTGCGTGACCGGCTGCATTATCTGTACTCTGAGCAGGACCGCTATTGGTTCGACACCAAGCCCAACTTGCGTCGGGAGATGGAGAGCCGAAAGCAGAACATCAGTGATCGGGATGCGCTGATCCCGATGATCAAGGAGCGCACCAACCGGCTGATGGGTCGAGGTCACCACTTTGCCGGCATCCATGTATTCACCCCCTCCGGGGACGTGCCGGATGAATACGGCTCCGGGCCGCGCCTGGTAGTGCTGCCGACAGCTGCCGCCTTCAGCCGTACCGAGACCAATCAGGCCTACAAAGCGGCTGAGGAGATCTTGCGCAACCGTGGTGATCAGCCGCGACAGAAGCAAAATCGGCTCATTTTCCTGGCCGCTGACTTCGACGTCGTGAGCCGCCTCAAAGATCAGGGGCGTACCTTCCTCGCTTGGAGAACCATCGTCGAGGATATCGAGAACGGCACCCTAAACCAGGACCTGACCCATCTTCGCCAGGCCAAGCAGAGCCGTGATACTGCCGAGACGTCGCTCTCCCAGCTGATTCGTGAGACCTACAAGTGGCTCATGGCACCGGTGGAAGAGTTCGTGCACGGCAAGCCGACGCTGGAGTGGGAGGTCGTGCAGATCTCCACCACCACTACCAACCTGGTAGAGACCATCGAAACCAAGCTTCGTGAGGAGGAATGGCTGATCTACGAATGGTCGCCGATCTTCCTCCGCAACGTTCTCAACCAGTGGTACTTCAAGGCTGGCGTGACCGAGGTCAGTGCTCTCAAGGTCTGGCAAGACAGCTGCCACTACCTTTATCTGCCCCGCCTAGTGAACGATCAGGTGTTCAAGAACGCCATGAACCAGGGCATCGCCTCGGAAGACTTCTTCGGCTACGCCTCCGGTAAGGAGGGGGACAAGTACCTCGGCTTCACCTTCGGCCACGGCAGCGTGGCGAATATTGACACAGAGGCCTTGCTTATCGAACGGGAAGAGGCCAAGACCTATCGCGACAAGCTGGAGGCAGAGGCCGCCCAGCGCGCCCGGGAACAAGCTGAGGGTCAGGGCGAGCAACCGCCAGTGTCTGGAGCAGGGTCAGAAGGTGTTGGCGAAGGCGTGCCCAGTGGCTCCTCCGTCCCCATGGGGGGCGGCCAGGGCAGTAATGGCATCGTGTCGGAATCTTCGGCGCCTAGTGCCGCTAAGACGCACTTCTACGGTGCCGTCGATCTGGACCCGGTTAAGGCCAAGATGGATTTTGCCACCTTGGTTGACGAGATTGTAGAGCAGTTCACCCTGCGCGCCGGGGTCGAGGTCAAGATTTCCGTAGAGGTCGAAGCCAAAAGCACCGACGGCTTCGACGAGGGCTTGCAGAGAACGATCAAGGAAAACTGCAATGTATTGAAGTTCAGCAGCTCGGAGTTCGAGGGTGAGTAACTTCGAAAGGCGCAGAAGGATGATCCTGATTGCAAGTACGTATAATTTGCCCATCGGGTAGTGAAGAGAAGGCTAGCGAGGCTGGTTGGCTTGCCTCGTTGAGCGTCATGAACATGAGCTGTTGAGTCAGGTGGAGGTCGCATGAGCTCCTCGAGCACCGGTATCGATTCGGAAAATATCAAACGAGACACCAAAAGCCTGGCTGGCTTACTGGGGTTTGCCCACGAGGTGCTGACGGCACGCTCCAAGGTTCAGATGGAGATGGCATCCGGGCTCGGCGTGTTCCGTGAAAGTGATTTCGCGGGGCTGCCTGGGGTTCACCTGAACGAGGAGGATGGCGCTTGGCTCAGGCTTGAGCGTCAGAGGGAAACACGTCCGCCAGCCCCTGAGGAGCATGTGGCGGCCTTCGTGGCTGACATCGGTGACGATCCTGATAAGCGGCCTGAGCTGCAGCCGGCGGTTTCCATTGAGGTGACAATCGAGGCGGCGTCAGATCTGGCAGAGGCTGAATTGCTGCGACCCGATAACATCCGCGAAATTGTCGAGGATAACCAGGAACTCCAGGACAGAGTCAAAGTGACCTTGCTGGTCGAGGACTTCTTGGCTGTGCAGCAAGGGTTCAAAGCTTACGTCACTGGCCCTTGGGCACGGTGGGCAGAGGCCGAAAAGCCGGTACGAAAGGCTATCAAGCTCTACAAAGATCTTTTCGCGCTGCAGACCGCTATACATTCAGCTGAGAGTACGCCTCCCGAGCTCGTGTGGGGAGTTGGGATCGCACGTTGGAAGGTGGACGGAAAAGTCGTCGACATGCCTATCCTCGAGCAGCTGGTTGATGTTGAGGTCGAAGAGCGTGGTGACATTGCTTTCCGGCCACGCGATCTGAAGCCAAAGCTGAGTCTGAAGCCATTCATTGAGCTCGAGGTCGAAGGTTCCCCCAAGTTGCAGCGTGTGCTGCAGGGTAGCCTGGAAAAGATCCTGGATGAGGATACGGAATTCTCACCATTTCAGACGGTTTGGGAGACGTTGCTCTCTACGGCAGCCGCACAGCTGACCTCAAATGCGGAACTCATCACCAGAGAGGCACTCGATAGCGGTGCGCAGATTCCCGCTATGGGCGACCAGTTGATCATTGCCTCCAGCTGGGCCATTTTCGGCCGCCCGCGTTCTTCCGAGGCGAGAGAGCAAGACCTTCAAGCGCTTCGCAAGACGATTGAGGAGACAGCAGCTGAGTCTGAGTTACCATCTGCGCTGAGAGGCTTTGCGGCGGTGCCGCCAGAGACACCTGTCGACAGCCTCAGTGATTATGGGCTGGACACGAATGTTTTGCAGGCTGGCGGTGCGACCAATAGCTGGGAGGAGTCTAGCAGGGGCATGCCGGGCTCCGAGCCCCGTCGGGTTGAAGTGCTGAAGGAGGAGCCGCGGCGAGTCCACTTCTTCCCACTGCCCTATAACCAGGAGCAGGGGAAGGTCATCGACCTGCTCGAGACGGCCGACGTGGTCTCCGTGACGGGACCGCCAGGTACCGGCAAGACGCACTCCATTGCCAACATCATCAGCCACATGATGGCCACCGGTAAACGAGTATTAGTCACCGCTCGCACGCCGGAGGCTATTGCCGCCGTGCGTGAGAAGCTGCCCGAAAGCCTGCGTCCCCTCGTGATCGCATCGGTAGGGACCGACCGCGAGAGTGCTAAACAGTTACAGTCTGCTGTTTCGGAACTCTCCGATAAGGTCATCGGGATGGATAAAGACGCCGCCAGGCAAGAGATGCAGCGCCTGGAGGCGGCTATTGTCGAGTGCGATAGGAAAGCCGACGAGGCTGATCTAAAGCTTGCCGAAATTGCCAGGGAAAACCTGGCGCCTCTTGTCTGGCAAGGGCAGGAGTATGCCCCCATGGAGCTGCTGGATGTCCTCTCGGAAGATGAGAACAGGTTTGGGTGGTTTAGTGATCGACCCAGCAGCCATCCCCCGAGCCAGCTCAGTGAGATACTGCAACGACTGCGTGATGAGTTGCCGAGTCTGGCTCCTGATATCGTCTATGTTGGGGCCGATGTTCCTGCTATCGAGGCGATTCCTTCGACACAATCGATGATCGAAGCCCATGATGCTGAACTAGCTTATCACGCGCAGGAGAAGCCGGATTACAGCGACGCGCCGCCCATGGCCCGCGATTCCGCAGAGGCAGATAGTGTCGGTAGGGATCTCCTGGTTGAGCTCAAAAGCATCCAGCAGCGATTGGCCAAGCTGGATGAGCATCAGCGTCGGATGGTCGCCGCAGCCTGTTCACAGGGCTTGGACGGCGACGTTGGCCCGTCGGTGCTGAAGAGAAAGGCTGCTTACATCGAGGAGCATCGGTATCTGGAGCTTGCCGCCCAGGTAACCTATACGCTCGGGAAAAGCTCAGCTAGTGAGTTGGTGGATGCTGCTCAAAGGGCGGCAGCAGGGCAGAAGCCAGTTTCTTTCGGTTTCTTTAATAAGCCATTAAAGGAAGCCGTATCTTCCATCAAGCTGGGAGAGCAGTCGCCTGACTCTCGAGAGGGATGGGTAGCAGTCCATACGGCCTGCAGGCTGGAAGTTGACCGCGAGCAGATCGTAGCCGAGTTCTCGCCGTTCGTCACTGGAGGGTATACCCCTGAGGTCCCGTTGCAGGGGCCCCAGATAGCTGAGTACCTGGTCAGCTGCAGCATCAATATCGAGACGGCAATGCATCTCTCTGCCTCATTGCACGAGGCAATGGAGACGCTACGGATGCTCTTTCCGTACGGGCTGGATCAGGATGCGATGGTGAGGACTCTTGACTTGAGTGGTCCCATCTTTGCACTTGAAGCCAACTTGCCGGATAGCTACCAGACTCCTAAAGCTATCCAGATGCTTGAGAATCTCGAACTAAGAGAAGAAGTCCCCGTTCACAAGGTTCTAATGGACCTGAGGCGTGGGCTGGGCAGTCCTGATCTCGATCACGGCACGCTCGTTGCCTTGAGAGGCGAGCTAACCCAAGAGTTGCAACGCATCGCGGAGTTGGGTTCTCGCCTGCAGCAACTGGAGCGTGAACTCGAAGCACTGGAGCAGGCAGGTGCGCCTGAGTGGGGCGCGCGGTTGAGAAAAGACCCACTCCAGGCTGCCGAGTTGATTCCCGAAGAGTGGGAGGCTGCTTGGGAATGGGCAATGATGCGTGAGCGTATCGACCGCATTATTGCCCTCGGTAACGGCGATGAGCATCGGACTATCAAGGCCAACATGCTTGAGCGTCGCCGCAGGCACTTTGAGAAGTTGATCAGCACCCGGACTATGCTGGGGTTAGCCAAGAGGATGACACCTACTGTCCAGAGTGCCATGGCGGCATTTACCCAAGCCGTTTCCAGGATCGGCAAGGGAACAGGGAAGAATGCGCCTCGCTTTGTCAGAGCAGCGCAGGAAGCGGCCCAAAAAGCGTCGAAGGCAGCACCGGTCTGGGTCATGCCGGAATACAAGATTCCAGAGCAGCTGCCGCCTCAGTTGGGAGACTTCGATCTTGTAATCCTCGACGAGGCTTCCCAGTCCGATATCACGGCGATAGCGGCTCTAGCACGAGGCAAGAAGCTGCTTATTGTGGGCGATGAGGAGCAAGTTAGCCCAAGCAATGTTGGTATTCCATCGGAGCGGATCAATGCGATGCGGGCCGAGTACCTACATGGGGTGCCTAATGCTGCATTGATTGATGAGAACGCATCAATCTTTGAGATCACCATGCGCATGTATCCGGCTACCCACATGGTGCTCAGGGAGCATTTCCGCTGTGTGGCACCCATCATCCAGTTCTCGACACGTTTCTATTCTAATCGACTCATCCCTCTTAGAGTGCCTAAGGCCTCGGAGCGTTTCGATCCGCCCTTGGTGGATGTCTACCTTCCTCGTGCCAGCCGGCGGGGAAAAACGAATAGGGATGAGGCCAATTATATCGTTGACGAAATTGCCAATATCATTGCTGACCCTGCACATGATCACCGGTCTATTGGTATCATCTCCTTGCTCGGTAACCATCAGGCAGAGCTGATCGAAAGGCTATTGATCGAGGATTCGAGGATAGGCCCGGAGAAGATTGCCGAGCGGGAGATCATCGCAGGTGATGCACGGACCATGCAGGGTCAGGAACGGTCCGTAGTGTTTATTTCCATGGTCGCTACCCCCTCCGATGTCCGCTCCCAAAGCGCTAAGAGCGATCAGCAACGCATCAATGTGGCCATGAGTCGCGCCGCGGATCGACTATATCTGGTTCGCTCGGTTTCTCTAGAAGACTTGAAACCTCAGGATATCAAGTCGGATATTATCAAACATCTTCAAGATCCCATGCCGGAAGGGCACTCTTATTCTGGGGGAGACCTACTGGAACGCTGTGACAGCGGCTTCGAGCGTGAAGTCTTGTCGATGTTGCTGGATGCCAACTATCGGGTCAGACCACAGGTTGAGGTGGGTGGCTTTTCGATCGACTTGGTCGTTGAGGGTGCCGAAGACCGTCGATTGGCCATTGAGCTGGATGGTGATGCTTTCCATGGCCCTGATGTCTGGGAAAAGGACATGGCGCGCCAGGCTGTGCTTGAGAGAGCGGGGTGGGTGTTCTGGAGAATCTTCGGTAGTCAGTGGCGTGCCCAGAAGGACTACTGGTGGAACCAACTGTTAGAGACCCTGACCCGCATGGGGATCGATCCTATCGGCGCCGAGGCTCTCGATGAACGGTTCACTGATTTCCGAGTTATCCAGCCTTTCGGGCAGGTTAAGGAAGATGAGCTCTCAACGGCTGAAATTGATGATGCTGCTTCGCCTGACCCAAATGGTAAAGATGATGCTGCTGAAGACATAAACATAGAAGGGAAGGGTGACCAGAGCAAGAGTGAACCTACTGCTGATGCTCATCTGGCGGAGGAAAACCTCGAACTCGATCTCTCCGATTTAGAGGAGAGCCAGGAAAGTGAAGCTTCTGACACTGAAGCTACCGAAGATATCCGAGTTGTTCAGGTGGGAAGCGAGGTCGTTGTTGAACAGATGTTCGGCGATCACAGGGTCATGAGGTTTACCATTGTGGAAAACTACAATGCGCCTCAGAAAGGCTTGCTTGGCAGTCATACACCTCTTGGACAGGCACTGCTTGATGCTAGTGCTGGTGAGGAAGTGGAATACCATCAAGGGGATGATCACAAGAAGGTCAGACTGATAGAGGTGTTATAAATAAGTTAATCCCCCGGCTTTGCCGGGGGATCACTTACTATTCGTTGACCTCGATTGCCTATGTTTGTGAGGGCCCACAACAGATGAAGTCTGCCCATTCTTGCATCATCGCCCTTCGCTTCTCGAATAGGTCACCGCGGCGATAGGCCGCTTCCACCTTGTTCTCGATGGTGTGAGCAAGAGCCATCTCCGCTACGTCGCGGGGATAGCTGGTTACTTCGCCCGTCCAGTCGCGAAAGCTCGAGCGGAAGCCGTGGGGTACGTAGTCGCCACGTTCGCCACCGACGCCATACCCCATGCCGCGCATCAGCTGCAGCATGGCCATGTTGGAGAGAGGGCGACCATAGCGAGCGCCGGGGAATACGTGTGTATTGCCCTGTACCCTCGGCAACGTGGCCAACAGCTCCACTGCTTGCCGTGACAGCGGCACACGGTGTTCGCGGCGTGCCTTCATCCGGTCAGCTGGGATCGTCCAGGTTTCATTGTCGAGGTCGATCTCCATCCAATCAGCTCGCAGGACCTCAGAAGTGCGCGTAGCTGTGAAGATCAGGAACTGCAGCGCCTTGGAGGAGATGCTGGTATAGCCCTGAAGCTCGGTCATGAATGCAGCGACATCGTCGTAGGGCATGGCTGGGTGGTGGGTCACCTTCTTGACCCTTGCAGGCTTGGCCAGCAGCTTATCGAGATGACCACGCCAGCGGGCAGGATTTACGGGGTCCCGGTAGCTGTGCGCTGCGGCGTAGTCGAGAACGTTCTCAATACGACCTTGCACGCGCTTGGCCGTCTCGGTCTTGCTGGTCCAGATCGGCGACAGGATCTTCAGGACGTCCTGGGTGGTGACCTCATCGACCGGCATGGAACCGATCACCGGACGGGCATACGCCTTGAGCGTGCTGACCCACTGCCGCGCGTGCTTGGCGTTCCGCCAGCTACGGCGGTGAGATTTGATGTAGCGAGCGGCACAGTTGGTGAAGGTGGGAGTCGTCTCGTCTGCTTGTTCTGGCTCGACGTTGACTTCCATGGGGTCTTGGCCGTTCTTGACCAGTTTGCGGTGATCCCCAGCACGCTCACGTGCCAAAGCCAGGCTGACGTCCGGATAGCTGCCGAGCCCCATATAGCGCTGCTTGCCCTGTAGCTTGAAGCGATAGATCCAGCTTACAGATCCTCCGGCGGTGATCTGCAGGTATAGCCCCTGGCCATCGCCGGTCATGCCTTTCTTGCCTTCCTTTGCGAGCTTCTGAACCGCCTTGCTGGTGAGCTTGCCCATGCGCTGCCTCATTGCCCTGCTGCGTGATGCAAAGCAGCCTACCACAACATGACCCACACTTTGACCCACACTATTGGACTGGTTTCAGCTTGACGGATTTGGACGTTTCTGGACAGAAAAAGGAGGTTAGTTCAATATAATCAGTAGGTTGTTGGTTTTTGTTGGAGGTTGTTGGATTCAATATATGCGGACTCCCCCTCCGCCACGAATTGAAAAGAACCGGCTTCAGCAGCTGGTTTTTTTATGTCTGGAATTTGGCGTCAGGCGGGGGAGGAGATGAGAACCCTCCGGTTCGCACCGAGGCGCTCGCGGTTTTGC
>Ga0207878_100222_pt1 | contig 35474 bp, 35 predicted proteins | sample LinPmetageLP41_FD_184053 | JGI IMG/M metagenome (GOLD analysis project Ga0207878, IMG submission 184053) | Marine viral communities from the Pacific Ocean - LP-41 (SPAdes) | ecosystem: Environmental > Aquatic > Marine > Oceanic | place: Pacific Ocean | collected 2010-08-27 | reverse complement strand
GAATGCATCGTATGAAACGAACCGTACGAAATGAACCGTGCCGATCGGAAGTCTGGGTAATGTGGAAATGGGTCATCGTGGTCTTGGTTGTCATGTTGGGGCTGATGCAGTATCGGCTGTGGTTCGGCGAGGGCGGCATTCGGGAGTTCAACGACATCCAGGCTCGCGCTGACTCCCTGGAAGGTGATACCGATACGCTCGGGGCGCGCAACGATCGCCTTGCCGCCGAGGTCGTCGATCTCAAGAACGGTCTCGATGCGATCGAGGAGCGAGCGCGTAGCGACATCGGCATGGTGCGTCAGGACGAGCAATTCTTCTGGGTGCCCGGTGTCGATGAGCCGGAAGACGGCCCCGCCGCCAATACGGGAGTGGTGCAGCCATGACCTTGTGGTTGATTGTTCCCGCCGCCGGCCGCGGCAAGCGTATGCAGGCGGACCGGCCCAAGCAGTATCTCTCGCTGCAGGGCAAAAGCGTGCTGGCACGCACGCTCGAGCGCCTGCATCAGGCCTTTCCCGACGCCGTCCTGCGGCTCTGTCTCGATCCTGACGACGACTATTTCGATCCCCGGGATGTACCCTTCGAAGATTGGCGGCGTGTCGGCGGCGGCGATGAGCGTGCCGACACGGTGGCGCGTGCGTTGGCGACGCTGGAGGAACAGGCGGCCGAGGATGACTGGGTGCTGGTGCATGATGCGGCACGACCCTGCGTCCGGATCGAGGATCTGCAGGCCCTGCGTGCCGCGCTCGAGGAAGAAGCGATCGGGGCACTGCTGGCGACACCGGCTGCCGATACCATGAAGCGCGCTGATGAGCGCGGGCGCGTCAGTCACACCGAGCCGCGCGACGGCCTCTGGCATGCGCTGACGCCCCAGGTTTTCCGTTTCGGCCTGCTGCGTCAGGCGCTCGACGCGGCGTTGGCCACCGGCATGACAGTGACCGACGAAGCCTCGGCGATCGAGGGCATGGGGCTAGCGCCCCGACTGGTGGCGGGCAGCCGCGACAATCTCAAGATCACCCATCCCGAGGACCTGGCCATGGCGGCACGAATTCTCGCGGTCCAGGCAGAATCAGCGCCGAAACCGACGGCAGAACCAACGCCAACCGCTACCGGCCAAGGAGTCGAAGCATGAGTTTCAGAATCGGTCACGGTTTCGATGTGCACCGTTTCGGCGAGGGCGACCATCTGATGATCGGCGGTGTCCGGCTGCCGTTCGAGCATGGCTTCGTCGCGCATTCCGATGGAGACGTGCTGTTGCACGCGATCAGTGATGCGCTGTTGGGTGCCTGTGCACTGGGCGACATCGGCCGTCATTTCCCGGATACCGACCCGGCCTGGAAGGGAGCGGACAGCCGAGCGCTGCTGCGCCACGTCGTGAGTCTGGTCGAGGAAGCCGGTTATCGAATCGGCAATCTCGATGCCACGCTGATGGCGCAGGCGCCGCGCATGGCTGAGGCCATTCCGCACATGTGCGAGACGATCGCCGCCGATATCGGTGTCGAGCTGGGGGCGGTCAATGTCAAGGCGACCACGACCGAGCGTCTCGGCTTTACCGGACGCGGCGAAGGCATTGCCGCCGAGGCGGTCGTGCTGCTGATTGCGTCAGTCAATGAGTGACCACGATAACCGAGTGATCGAGACGGCACTGCCGTCGACGGAATATTGGCCTCCGAATTGGCACTATGCCGCAGACCGGCCGGTCGCTACCGGGGAGTATCGCCAGCGCGCCGAGGACTTCCAGGTCGAGGAGCAGTTCGATTTCGCGCCGGAAGGCCAGGGCGAACACTGGTGGCTGTGGCTGGAGAAACGCGGGCTGACCACGCCGGATCTGGCGCGGCTGCTCGCGCGGGCGGTCGACATCCCGGTGCGGGATGTGGGTTACAGCGGTCTCAAGGACCGCAATGCGGTGACGCGACAATGGTTCTCACTGGCCTTGCCCGGTCGCGAGCCGCCAGCCGATTGGGACGCCGGGCTGGCCGAACGTGGCGTGACCTGCCTCGAAGCGGTACGTCATCCGCGCAAGCTGAAACGTGGCGTTCACCGGGCCAACCGTTTCCATTTGAGAATCAGCGGCGAGGCAGCTGTGTCTAGCGCGACTCGCGAACGCTGGGATCGATTGGTGAGCGGCGGCGTTCCCAACTATTTTGGTCCCCAGCGCTTTGGCCCGGAGGGCCGCAATCTGCATCGCGCCCGGCAGTTGCTGGCTCGCGGCTGGCGTAAACGTCAGGATCCGCAGGGGCTACTGCTTTCGACCGCGCGCAGCTATCTTTTCAATACGGTGTTGTCGGCGCGCGTCGCCGATGGTACCTGGTGTGTTCCCCAGCCTGGTGACGTGCTCAACCTGGAAGGCACCGCGAGCCGTTTCGCGAGCGCGACGATCGATGACGCACTATTGGCCAGGGCAGAAGCTGGCGATCTTCACCCCACCGGGCCGCTATGGGGATGCGGGCGTCTGGAAAGCGACGCCGCGACCGCCGAACGGGAAACGGCAATCGCGACCGGCTTTGCCGAGCTGAGCGACGGACTGGTGCAAGCTGGCGTGCGTCATGACCGACGACCGCTGCGACTGCGCCTCAAGGACGCTGACTGGGACTTGCAGGGCGATTCGGTATGGCTCTCTTTCACCCTGCCGCGAGGGGCTTTTGCGACCTCGGTGCTGCGGGAGCTGTTTCGGCATTCGACGCTGATGTGATGACCGGGCTATCGTTCGGGTCTGTCGTTCGGAGCTGTCGTTCGGGTCGCAAGCCGCGTAGGCGATCAATCAGGAGGATAAGAGATGCGCAGACTGTTGTTGTCCAACGACGACGGGGTTCATGCCCCGGGATTGAGAGTGTTGGCTCAAGCCCTCGAAGGCCATACACGACTGCGAGTGGTGGCGCCGGATCGCGATATGAGCGGGGCCAGCAACTCGCTGACGCTGACGCGGCCGTTGGCGTTGACGTCGCTCGACAACGGATTCTACAGCGTCGACGGCACGCCGGCGGACTGTGTCTATCTCGGTGTCAACGGGGTGTGGGAAGAAAAGCCCGACCTGGTGATTTCCGGCATCAATCATGGCGGCAATCTGGGTGACGACGTGCTCTATTCCGGCACGGTGGCGGCAGCCATGGAGGGACGCAATCTCGGCATGGCAGCAATCGCCATTTCCCTCTGCGGTCAACGTCATTTCGACACCGCCGGTCGTGTCGCGGCCAGTCTGGTGGGCGCGGCGCAAAACCTGTCGCTGCCACCGCGCAGTCTACTCAATGTCAACGTGCCGGATCTGCCGTGGAGCGAAATTCGCGGATTCCGGGTGACCCGTCTGGGATATCGCGGCCCGGCTTCGCAGCCGATTCATGTCAAGGATCCGCGCGGGCGGGACCGTTACTGGATCGCGGCGGTGTCGGAAAATGCCGACGACGGCCCGGATACCGATTTTGCGGCGATCGAGGCCAGCTTCGTTTCGATCACGCCGCTGCACACTGACCTGACCCGTCACGCGACACTGAACGATGTACAGGGCTGGCTGGATGGACTGTCACACGTCTGAAGAACTGAGCGGCGTCGGCATGACGTCGCAACGAACGCGCAATCGCATGGTCGAACGACTGTTGGCGGGCGGGGTTCGTCATGCCCGAGTGCTGGAGGTGATGGCAGCGGAGCCACGCCATCTGTTTCTCGACGAAGCGCTGGCGCATCGCGCCTACGAGGACACGTCACTGCCGCTGGGGTTGGGGCAGACACTGTCTCAACCGTGGATCGTGGCCCGAATGAGCGAGCTGGTGGTGCAGGTCGAGCCGCAGCGGGTGCTGGAAATCGGCACCGGCTCCGGTTACCAGACTTTAATTTTGTCGCGTCTGGTCCAGAGCGTGTGGAGTGTCGAGCGTATTGCAGCGCTGCAGTCTCGGGCCCGACAGCGTCTCGTTCGGCTTGGTGCACATAACGTCAATCTACGCCATGCCGACGGCGCCATGGGCTGGCCCCGGGCGGCACCGTTCGATGTCATTTTGCTGACGGCCTGCGCCAGTGAGCTGCCCCAGCCGCTGCTTTCCCAGCTGCGTGACGGCGGGGTGTTGATCGCACCGCTGGCGGATCGCGAAGGACGCCAGTGGTTGACCCGGGTGCGGCGGCGCGGCCAGGTATTCGATCATCAGCGTCTCGAAGAGGTGCGTTTCGTACCATTGCTTGAGGGAGTCATTCGTTGAAACGCATCGCGACAACCGTATTGAAAGGCATGGGCATGGGTGCGGCGGATGCCGTGCCAGGAGTCTCGGGCGGTACAATCGCGCTGATCGTGGGGATCTACGAGGAGCTGATCGAGACCATCAAGCGCTTCGGGCCTGGCGCTTTCGGCGTCTGGCGTCAGCATGGCTTCCCCGCGCTGGTCGGCTATCTCAATCTGCGTTTTCTGATTCCGCTGGTGCTGGGGATCGGTATCAGTCTGGTGACGGTCGCGCATCTGGTGACCTGGTTGATGGGGAACCATGAGCTGTTGCTCAACGCGTTTTTCTTCGGACTGGTGCTGGCGTCGGCCTGGGTAGTGGTGCGGCAGGTCGGCCATTGGCGCTGGCGCTATCTGCTGCCGGTACTGCTGGGGCTGCTGGTCGCAGCGTTCTTGCCGCATCTGCTGCCAGACATGAGCCAGGCAGGTAGCGCGACATTGTTCATGGCCGGGGCGATCGCGATCAGCGCGATGCTGCTGCCGGGGGTGTCAGGCAGTTTCCTGCTGTTGGTGATGGGACTTTACGGCACCGTGATGAGCGGCATCAAGAGCTTCGATCTCGGACTGATCGCCATCTTCGGGGCGGGCTGTCTGCTGGGTCTGTTTACCTTTTCCCGGCTCTTGTCGTGGCTGTTGCATCGCTATCACGCGATCACACTGATGACGATCGTCGGTTTTATTCTGGGGTCGCTGCCTCAACTATGGCCATGGCGTCAGATCGCCAGTTACCGGATGGCCGACGACGGCCAGCAAATAGCGTTGGCCTACCAATATCTGGTGCCTTCGGATTACGCCGCGATCACCGGGCAACCCTCTCAGTGGATCGTGGCGACAGCGTTGATCGTCGTCGGCGTCGTGGTGGTCATGTGCCTGGGGGAACGCAAGGAGGCAGCGACATGAGGCGTATCGCCAGCCACTCTCGGTTTTTCGTGGCCCGGTTTTTTCGTGGACACTCCCGGCTTTTCGTGACGAAAAAGGACTTTTCCTATGAATAATCTTCGTACTGCACTGTTACTGGGGCTAATTCCCATCGTTGCCGTCGGGCTAAATGCCTGTACGACCTCGAGCGGCCGGCCCCAGGTGCAGGATCTTTCCGTTAGCCGTAACAGCGACCCGAATTCGACCTATACGGTCAAGGGCGGAGACACCATCTACGGTATCGCCTGGCAAAACCGGGTGGATTTCCGCGATCTGGCCCAGCTCAACGGCATTTCGCCCCCTTATCGGCTGGAACCAGGGCGGCAGTTGAAGCTGAAGTCAGGTGCAAGTATCAGCAATGCGCAGACCGTGGCCAGCAGCGGCGGTGTGACCGCAACCGGGCTCGACGCCGCAGGTGGTGCCACCGGTTCATCGCAGTCCGCGGCGGCTGAGGGCGACAACCCCTCCTGGCTGTTGCCTTCGGATGGCGAGACGCCGAGCTCGGGTGTAGCTCAGCGTGGCTCGCAGGACAATGGGCTAACGGCAAGTGATAGCACATCGTCTTCGAAACAGGGTCCAGTCTCTACCCAGAACGGCTCTCAACAGAGTGCGAAGGCGACGAACGCCGGCGGCAACACGAGTACCGGTCAGACCAGTCAAGCGTCGGGGGCTTCTGCCGCAACGTCAGCTGACACCGCTTCGTCATCTTCTTCTGCTTCCATGAATCGGGGAAATACGGAAAAGACGTCCGGGAACGATGCTGGTACCGAGGTGGCGGGCGAGCCCAGCGGGGCGCCGGATCGGTCCGACAGAACCTACAAGCCGGTCGAAAACGTAGAGTGGCAATGGCCGGCAAGTGGTCAGGTAGTCGGTAAATTCGACGGCGATTCGACCATAACCCCCGGCATTGATATTGCCGGGCAAAAGGGGCAACCTGTCAAAGCAGCCGGACCAGGGATTGTGGTGTATGCCGGAGATGGCGTGCGGGGATATGGCAACCTCATCATCCTCAAGCACAATGATCGCTTCTTGAGTGCTTACGCGCACAACGACTCGTTGAAGGTCAAGGAAAACGATGTCGTCAAGGCCGGAGAAACGATAGCCACCATGGGTCAGACGGATGCTGACCAGGTCGAGCTACATTTCGAGGTTCGCGTGAACGGACAACCTCAGGACCCACTCCAATACCTGCCTGCGCGCTAAGTCCGTGCATCGGTGCCATGGATCGCCGGAAAATTGCGTGCTGAGTTCATTGCAGATGACATGCACGGGCCAATATCAGTAGGTAACTTAAGTAACTAGGGAAGGTTTTAAACTGCAAGGAATACGCGGTCGCCAAAGGGCAGGATTGCCATGGCGAGGTACTCAGGTAGCCAGGATAGGGGTAGTAGACATGAGCATGCTTGAACGGGAAATTCAGGGTGTTGAACTTGAAGGTGTCGATGTTACAGAAGTCGATAACGACAGCACGGGCCGCAAGGATGATGAAAGCGCTTTCGAGAAGGCGTTGAACCGTGAAGAAAACTCCTACCATCACAGCCTCGATGCGACACAGATCTATCTCAACGAGATCGGTTTTTCGCCGCTGCTGAAACCTGAAGAAGAAGTGTACTACGGTCGCCTCGCCCAGAAAGGCGATCCGGCGGGCCGTCAACGCATGATCGAATCCAATCTGCGGCTGGTGGTCAAGATCGCCCGACGTTATCTCAACCGCGGACTATCGCTGCTCGATCTGATCGAGGAGGGCAATCTGGGATTGATTCGTGCCGTCGAGAAATTCGATCCGGAACGCGGTTTTCGCTTCTCGACTTACGCTACCTGGTGGATTCGTCAGACCATCGAGCGGGCATTGATGAATCAGACACGAACGATTCGTCTGCCGATTCATGTGGTCAAGGAGCTCAACGTCTATTTGCGGGCCGCGCGTGAATTGACCCAGAAGCTGGATCACGAGGCGACCGCTGAGGAGATTGCCGAATTTCTCGACAAACCGGTGGGCTCCGTCAAGCGCATGCTCGGGCTCAATGAGCGCGTCTCCTCGGTCGATTACCCGATGGGCGCCGAGAGTGACAAGCCGCTGATCGACACGATTGCCGACGAAAACGAAGAGGGTCCGGAGTCCAATCTGGTCGATGATGACGTCAAGCAACATGTTGACGAATGGCTGGTGGAACTCAGCGACAAGCAACGTGAAGTCGTGTTGCGTCGCTTCGGTCTACGCGGGCACGAAGCAGCCACACTCGAGGAAGTCGGCGAGGAGATCGGGCTGACGCGGGAGCGCGTTCGTCAGATCCAGGTCGAAGCGCTCAAGAAGCTACGCCGAATGCTGGAGAAACAGGGCCTGTCAATGGATTCCATCTTCGAGTAAGCGGTATTCCTGGCAGCGCAAATGCTGGTGAAGGCCGGTCCTGCTATTGATCCGATTGCATACATGCGGCATTGTATGTAAATCTCGAGCCGAGGCGTCAGCGAGTTTGCCGATGCCTCGGTCGTTTATTGTGTGATCCGGATGACGTCGGCAACTACCGGCGTCTCGAGTCCGTCAGAAAAACAGCCATGATTGGGTCTGAGTGATGCTCGGCAACGTTGATTGCCCGTGCACGAAAGCAGGACTCGCGAGGTCGGTTTTATATCATCGCCAGAGCTCAACGATAGGAAATGTCTCGATGTCGCCTCTCATCTCGTTGCCGTCGCGTTATCCATTGCGCCACGCTATTTCGCTGCTTGTCGTGGCGGCCTTTGCCCCTGCGGTCCAGGCAGCAGATCTATTGACCATCACTCAGGATGCTTTAACGCATTCGGCAACGTTGAACTCGTCACGTTCGACGTTCAGAAGCACCGAGGCGGGGCAGGATGTCGAACGCGGTGATTTGTTGCCGCAGATCAGCGCGACCGGTAGCGCGTATCGTTACGATACGCTGAGTAGCCAAAGTGCCGCCGGTTCGAGTGCGCGCCAGCAGGGAGAGGCGAATGGCTCCGGCCCCAGCTCTTCAGGTGGGGATTACAATGGCACTAGCTTGGGGGTCAACGTCACCCAGGCGCTGTTCGACGCGAGTAACTGGTACGAGTATCAGCAGAGCAAGAAGCAGGTCGGCCAGCAATCCTTGCAGCTGGAAATCGATCAACAGCAGTTGCTTTACGACGTCTCCGAAGCCTATTTCGAGATTCTGCGTGCCAAGGAGGTGCTGGAGGCCCGTCAGGCGCAGGAAAAAGCGATTGGACGGCAGCAGGAGCAGGCTAACGAGCAGTTCAATGTCGGTCTGGTGGCCATTACCGATGTCAATGAAGCCAAGGCGGCATTCGACTCGGCTCGAGCCCAGCGTATCGCTGCCAAGAATGACCTGCAGGTCAGTTTCGAGACGCTCGAACGCCTGACGGGTCAGCGTTATTCCAGTATCGAACGCCTGGACGACGATCTGCCGATTCAGCCGCCCGTGCCGGCCAAGCGGGATGAATGGGTCGATCTGGCGCTGTCCAGCAGTCCGTCGATTCAGTACGCAGAGGCCGGTGTCGAGGTGGCAAAATCGAGCGTGGATATTGCTGAGGCCGGTCACTTACCGACACTGGATGCGTTCGCCGACTATTCGTACTCGAACAATGATCGTGACGAGCTTCGCGGACACAATGAAGATCTCCAGGTCGGTGTACAGGCCAATCTCCCGATCTACACCGGCGGTTCCACCAGTGCCGCGGTACGCGAAAATACCTATACGTTGGAAGCGACGCAGTACGATTTCGAAGATCAACGCCGCTATACCACGCAGCAGGTTCGTTCGCTTTTCACCCAGGTGAACAATGACGTCGAGTCGGTCGACGCACAGCGCGAGGCGATCGTCTCCAGCCGCAGCGCGGTCGAGGCAACGCGTGCCGGCTACGAGGTGGGTACGCGGAATATCGTCGATGTGCTCGATGCCGAGCAGTCGCTTTACGAATCGATGTCCGACTATGCCGATGCCCGTTACACCTACGTCACCGACCTGCTGCAGCTTCGCCAGCAAGCCGGTGTGCTCAATCTTGATGTGATTCGGGGTACCAACCGTTGGCTGCGTGACAGCGATCCAGTGTTATTGAACATGGATGATGTTGATGACAACCCGGCAGCCGACGACATCGGTAGGCGCCCTACGCCACCGCCTAAGTCTTGATTCACCGCTGTTTCAGGAGGTTTTGACGCCGCTGCTATCGCAGCGGCGTCGTCGTTAGTGCGTGTAACGAGTGGTGTAACTCTAGTGGGTGCGATGCTGTTTTGATGCCACGAATGGGCGCAGAGCGCTGCCCGGCAGGGTAAAATGACCGTAGGCAACCGGTGAGATCGCCGGTATTCGTCTACTTGTTGCTAAGGAAGTGTCATGGCCCGGCCGCTCATCGCCGATATCGATCTGGAAGCCCTGCGTCACAATTACACCGTTGCCCAAGAGTTGGCGCCTCGCAGCCGCTGTATGGTGGTGATCAAGGCGAATGCCTATGGACACGGAGCGGTGATGTGCGCAAAGGCGCTGGAGACCATGGCGCCGGCGTTTGCCGTTGCATCGCTGGAAGAAGCCGAAGCGCTGCGGGAAGCCGGGATCGATCGACCGATCCTGCTGCTGGAAGGCATATTTCAGGCTGAAGAGTTGCCTCGCGTCGAGACGCTGGGTCTGTGGCAAGTAGTTCACAGTGACTGGCAATTGAACGCCGTGTTGAACTATTCATCCACAAGGCCGCTGCCGGTCTGGCTCAAGCTGGATTCGGGGATGCATCGGCTGGGCTACGATCCCGAGGCGTTTGTCGAACGCTGGTCGCGATTGCTGGCGTCGACCGACCGGGTTTGCGATCTCCATTTGGTCAGTCATTTTGCCAGCGCCGATCAATGCGATAACTTGCAGTTCGAGCAGCAGCAGCGAACCATCGAGTCGGTCTGTCAGCGTTTGAATGCGCCGCGCTGTATCGCCAACTCGCCGGCGACGCTGGTCAAGCCACAGACCCATGGTCAATGGAATCGCCCCGGTATCATGCTCTACGGCAGCAATCCGCTCGCAAGCCGACTACCCGCCGATATTACGCTCAAACCAGTGATGACGCTGCGTTCGCGGTTGATTGCGGTTCAATCCCTGGCGGTCGGCGAACCGGTCGGCTACGGGGCTCGCTGGCACACTTCGCAGCCTTCTCGAATCGGCGTGGTCGCCGCCGGTTACGGTGACGGCTATGATCGTCACGCCCGCGATGGTACGCCGGTACTGGTTGACGGCCAGCGCTGCCCGCTGGTGGGGCGCGTATCGATGGACATGCTGACGGTCGATATCAGTCACTTGCCCGATGCGGATGTCGGCAGTGAAGTGGTGTTGTGGGGTCGGGGTCTCGGCGTCGACGAGGTAGCGAGCCATACCGATACCATCGGATATACCTTGTTGACGGGCATTCTGCCGCGAGTGCCTCGACGCTACTTCGGCGGCGCATAGCAGCCACTCGCGTCATTTCGTTACACTGTCCGGCGTTCACTCGGAATCGGAAGATCCATGGCCAAGAAAGTTTATCCCGCTAACCGCGCTCATCCTCGCTACTGGGGTGCCTGGTTCGGCATTGCGCTGATGCGTCTGGGTGCGCTTCTGCCCTGGCGCGTCAAGCTGGCGCTGGGACGAATGATCGGTCTGGTGAGCTGGAAACTTGCCAAACGCCGTCGCCATATTACCGACACCAATCTGGCGCTCTGCTTTCCCGAGTTGAACGATCAGCAGCGCGCGGTGCTGGTCAAGAAAACCTTCGTCGCCAACGGGATCGGCATTCTCGAGACGGCCACGGGCTGGTGTCGCGATCCCGAGCATCTACGTCATCGCGTGGCCTTTCGCGGAACCGAGCACATGGATCGAGCCATGGCGCAGGGCAAGGGCGCATTGATCATCGGCATTCATTTTTCGACTCTGGATCTGGGCGGTGCATTGCACTCACTGTTCTTTCCCGCCGATGTCGTCTATCGGCCGCACGACAACCCAGTGTTCGAAGATTTCATGACCCGCGCTCGGCGCGGGATCTTCGGGGCAGCGATCGATCGCCGCGATCTGCGGGGTGTCGTTCGTCGGATCAAGTCCGGCCATGCCGTGTGGTATTCGCCGGATCAGGACTTTGGTCGTGAAGTGAGTGTATTTGCCCCTTTCTTCGGCGTATCGGCGGCGTCAATCAAGCTAACCGCCAAGATCGCCAGGATGACGGGTGCGCCGGTGATGCCGCTGATGTTTCATCGCAATCCGGACAACCGCAGCTATACCCTGGAATATCTGCCCCCGCTGGAAAACTTTCCCAGCGGCGATGATGTGGCCGATGCGGCACAGGTGAATGCGTTCATCGAGCAGGCGATCCGGCGCCATCCAGAGCAGTATCTGTGGTTGCATCGGCGCTTCAAGACGCGCCCGCCGGGCGAGCCTTCCTTTTATTAAGCAGGCAGTTACGCTTGAAACTTGACGCAAAGACAATAAACGACAAGGCTTAGGCTGTCCTCTTGGAACGAGGAGGGTGGTTTACCGGTAGCAGAGACCGGATATCCCGGGTCGGTAGGTCCAATGGGTCAGCACAGGAAGAGTTGCCATGCTTAGCTACGCTGTGATTTTCCTCATCGTCGCCATCATCGCCGGGGTTCTGGGTTTCGGTGGTATTGCCGGCGTCGCCGCGACGATTGCCAAGGTTCTGTTCGTTATCTTCTTGATTCTGTTCGTGGTTGCGCTGATTCGTGGAAGAGGCCGCTGAAGCGCGTCGGCGTCGATAACTCACTCAGTAATTGACCTCAGTAATCGACTATGACGCGAGTCAGCAAGCCGACAGCAAAGTTAGACGGCAAGAGGTTAGACAGCAACGAATCCCCCGCCTGAGTGGCGGGGGATTTGCGGTTATAGCAGACGAAAGTGGCGGTGAGGGTCAGGCGTCGATGCGCTTGTACTTCATTCGCTTCGGCGTGTCGTTGCCGACACGCTTGTGATAGTCCGCTTCATATTCGGCGTAGTTACCCTCGAAGAAGACCACATTGGAATCGCCCTCATAGGCGAGGATATGCGTCGCAATACGGTCAAGGAACCAGCGATCGTGCGAAATGACCAGGGCGCAGCCGGGGAAGGCCAGTAGCGCTTCTTCCAGCGCGCGCAGGGTCTCGATGTCGAGATCGTTGGACGGCTCATCGAGCAGCAGCACGTTGGCGGCCTGCTTGAGCGTCTGGGCCAGCTGCAAGCGCCCACGCTCACCGCCCGAGAGATCGCTCAGACGTTTCTGCTGATCGGTCCCTTTGAAGTTGAACCGGCCCACATAAGCCCGCGACGACACCTCGTAACCGTTGATATTGAGAATGTCCTGGCCGTCGGAAACGGCTTCCCACACGGTCTGGGTGTTGTCGAAGTGATCACGCAGCTGCTCGACGTAGGCCACGCTGACCGTGTCACCGAGCACCACTTCGCCGCTATCCGGCTGCTCCTTGCCGTCGATCAACTTGAACAGCGTCGACTTGCCGGCACCGTTGCCGCCGACGATGCCGACGATCGCGCCAGTCGGTACCTGGAAGCTGAGATTGTCGAACAGCATCTTCTCATCGAAGCGCTTGCTGACATCGTGAAACTCGATGACCTTGTCACCCAGGCGCGGCCCGGGCGGAATGTAGATCTCGTTGGTCTCGTTGCGCTTCTGATAGTCGCCGGACTGCAGCTCCTCGAAGCGATTGAGACGCGCCTTGCTCTTGGCCTGACGCCCCTTGGCATTCTGACGAACCCACTCCAGCTCCTGCTTGATCGCGCGCTGACGTCCGACCTCCTGCTTTGACTCCTGTGCAAGGCGCTTCTCCTTGGACTCGAGCCACTGAGAGTAGTTACCTTCGAACGGAATGCCCTGGCCACGGTCGAGCTCCAGGATCCAGCCGGCGACGTTATCAAGGAAGTAGCGATCGTGAGTGATCGCTACCACCGTACCCGGATAGTCATGCAGAAAGCGTTCCAGCCAGGCGACGGATTCGGCATCCAGGTGGTTGGTGGGCTCGTCCAGCAGCAGCATGTCCGGGCTCGAGAGCAGCAGCCGGCACAGGGCTACACGCCGCCGCTCGCCTCCGGAAAGATGCCCGACGCTGGCATCCCACGGCGGCAGCCGCAGGGCCTCCGCGGCCACTTCCAGCTTGCGCTCGATGTTGTGTGCGTCGGCTGCCTCGATGATATTTTCCAGGCGCGCCTGCTGTGCGGCCAGCGCATCGAAGTCGGCGTCCGGCTCAGCGTAGGCTACGTAGACGGCTTCCAGTTCCGCCTGGGCCTGCTTGATCTCGCCAAGTGCTTCCTCGACCGTTTCGCGAACGTTCTTGCTATCGTCGAGTTCTGGCTCCTGGGGTAGATAGCCGATATTGATGCCCGGCATCGGGCGTGCTTCGCCGTTATGTTCGGTGTCGAGGCCGGCCATGATACGCAGCAGCGTCGACTTTCCCGAGCCGTTGAGGCCGAGCACGCCGATCTTGGCGCCGGGGAAAAAGGATAGCGAGATGTCTTTCAGGATCTCGCGCTTCGGGGGGACGACCTTGCCCACCCGGTTCATGGTGTAAACGTATTGCGCCATGGAAATCCGATTAGTATGTCGCGGTGAATAGAATCAAGTAGTCACTGCTGAGACGCCTGTCGATAGGGCTCAGCGTAGATCAGGAAGGGTAAACCAGTCATGACGACAATGCGAATGGGCGCCTGAGCGCCCATGGTGGTGAAGTCTGTCTGTAGAGGGCGTAAGCACGACGGCTTACTCTTCTTCCTCTTCTTCATCGCCGAACTCATTGTACCAGTCGTCTTCGATGGTGCGTCTGAGTCGACGTTCCTCAAGCAATGCCTCGACCTGGCGCCGTGCGCGTAACGTGTCCGCCTTGCTGCTGCGCGGACGCTCGAACTGTTCATCATTGACAGCTTCGGAGAACTCCGGCTCGTCGATATATTCTTCACGGCTCATTGCTTAGCCCTCCCGTGATATCGCATCTCAGTGACGCTTCGGGCTATATATCGTCGAACGGGGCTTGATACAAGACTTCAGCTATTAAAAAGTTTACTCGTGAGCCGGTCGTGTGCCCCCGAGGTGCTCTCAGTGTTTCTTCGAGCGCACTTCGTACTCGCCATCGATGACGTGCTGGGAACGCTCGGCCGAATGGAATCCATCGACGTGGGTGCCACTGCCGGGATCAGCGCTACCACCGGCATATTGCGCGCGGGAAGCGCGAACCTGCTCGGCACGCTTTTTCATCCGGTGGCGGAGAAATGGCAACATCGCCCAGCCGATGACGAGGAAGAACAGGCCAAGCAAGGTGCCGATGATCAGCATGGCGCCGAACAGCAGCCAGGTCACCAGCAGGCGCAGGCCGCCGGCTTCCTGGTGCGGTCTAGTTTGCTGGACGCGTTCGCGCCACTGCTGGGCGGCGCGCCAGGCGGCGTTGTCGTTCTGACGGTTATCGGTCATCCGGTTTTACCCCCGTTGTTGAAATTTGCGGGCTTCAGGTTCGTTGCGATCTCACTCGAGATCGCGCTTTGGCTGATTCCCATTGTAGCCTTCGATCTCGAAAAGTCGTCATGATCGGCAGCCAGCTTTCATAGTGACTGAAGCCCAGCTTCCCATAGCGACTTTAGCCCCAGTTTTCGGCATCGCGCGGGCTCTACCGATGTTCACCGTTATACTCCGGGAAACCTTGCCCTGAACTGACCGTGGCTTTCATCTAAGGTTCATTTAGGGTTCATGTCGGGTTAATGGCGATTGCGGCACACTATGACAATATGAAAATGAAACTTCGAAACTACCTTGTGCTGCTGTCGATCCTGCTGCTGCTGGTGAGCGGGGCTTTGGTGCCGGTCAGCGCCGACGGGGACAATTGGACAGAGCTGCACCAGGAGGTCAAGGCAGGCCATCTGGTCGGGATCGACGAGATCATGGATTGGCTGGAAGCTCGCTATGACGGCCAGATTCTCGAGGTCGAATTGGACCAGGGCAATGGTTCGATCGAATACCAGGTGGAGATGATCGGGCCTCAGGGCCAGGTCGTCGAATTCAAGTTCGATGCCACCAGCGGCGAGCTGTTGAGCGTCGAAGGCGTCAGTATAGAGGCGATGAAGAAATCGCCCTGAGTTGTCGTCTGTCGAGGGCGACAACGTGTCTTGAGTCAGGGAGTCGATAATGAAGGTATTGCTGGTCGAAGACGACGAGGCGCTCGCTGAGGCACTGGCGGATGCGCTGGCGGAAGCCGGCCTGTTGATCGAGTCGACGACCACCGGGCAGCAGGCCGATTATCTGGTGCGCACCGAACGCTATGACGCGGTCATTCTCGATCTGGGACTGCCCGACGGCGATGGTACGCGATGGCTCTCCCAGTGGCGTGAGGATGGTATCGACCTGCCGGTGCTGGTGCTGACGGCGCGCGAACGCTGGTCCGACAAGGCGGCCGGGTTTTCCGCCGGGGCCGACGATTACGTCGTCAAGCCGTTCGAGACCGCCGAGGTGCTGTTTCGGCTGCGAGCGCTGGTTCGGCGCAGTCACGGCCACGCCCACCCCGTGATTCGGGTGGGAGAGCTGACCCTGGATACGCATTCGGGCAGTGTTTCACTGGCGGGGCGACCGATCACCCTGACCGCCCAGGAGTCACGCCTGCTCTCGTATCTGATACACGCCTCGCCGCGGATCGTCAGCCGCGCCGAACTCGTCGAGCATGTCTACAACCGCGACCATGAACCCGACTCCAACGTCATCGATGTCCAGATCAGCCGACTGCGGCGGAAATTCGGCCGTGCCAGGATCGAGACGCTGCGCGGTCAGGGCTATCGACTGGTCGATATCGAGGCCGGGATTTGAGAGACCGAGGTTCGAGAGGCTGGCGTTTGAGAGGCCGCATCTTGAAGCGCTGGCGACCGCGCTGGGTGGCACGACTCAGGGAGTGGCTGCGGCTGGCGCCGTTGGGCGCGAGGTTGCTGGTGGCCTCGCTGGTGTTGGTCATCGTGCTGCTGCCGCTGGCCGGTGCCGGGTTGAGCTACAACTTCCGCCAATCCGCCACTGCCGCTTTTGATACCCGTCTCGAGTCCCTGCTCAATGCGTTGCTGGCGGGGATGCAGGTCGACAACATCGGCCAGAGTCTGCAGCTCAATCGTTCGCTGGGCGATGCCCGCTTTGACCGTGTCTATTCTGGCTGGTACTGGCAGGTGACCGACGGCGACGATCTCACTTTGACGTCGCGTTCGCTGTGGGATCAGCGGCTACCGATTCCCGAGGATGACGATGGGATCAACGTCTACGAGATCGATGGCCCGCGTGACGACGACCTGCGCATGATCGAGCGCGATCTGCGCTTGCCGGGGCACCGCGAGACGGTGCATGTCGCGCTGGCAGGCTCGACCGTGGAACTGAATCGCGAAGTCGGGCGCTTCGAACGTCTGCTGATGCTCTCGCTTGCCACTTTCGGCGTGCTGCTGCTGGCCGGATTGGCGCTGCAGATGCGCTGGGGGTTGGCGCCGCTACGCCGGATGTCGGCCAATCTGCGAGCGGTGGAGGAGGGTGAAATCGAACGGCTGGATACCCAGTTGCCGGTAGAGCTCAAGGAGCTGGCGCTGGCGATGAACGCCGTGCTCGAGCGTGACCGACGTTTGATCGAACGCGGACGCGCCGCGGCCGGCAATCTGGCCCACGCGTTGAAGACGCCGGTGAGTGTGCTCAAGACGCTTTCCGAACGATTCCCGGAGGCGCAGCGTCGCCCCATCAATACCGAACTAACGCGGATTGACGATGCCGTTCGGCATCATCTGGCTCGGGCTTCGGCAGCCGGCGGCGTAGCCTTTTCCGGGCGGGTCTCGATCCATGAGGCCATCGCCCCGGTCGTGCAGGGGCTGGCCAAGCTGGCGGCGCGGCGAGGCATACGGTTCGATGCCGATATCGATCCCAAGGCGACAGCGCGGATCGATCCTCAGGACCTTCAGGAATTGACCGGCAATCTGCTCGAGAATGCGCTGCGCTGGGCAGAGGGTCGAGTGCTGTTCAAGGTCTCTCAGGTGTCACAAGGCGTACGTCTGCGAATCGAGGATGACGGACCGGGGATGACTCAAGCCCAGGGCGAGGCCGCGCTGGCGCGAGGCGTGCGCCTGGATGCGCGCGGTTCTGGTTCCAATTCTGGTTCCAGTTCCGCCTCTGGTTCCGGCTCCGGGGGTTCGGGGCTGGGTTTGGCGATCGTCGAAGATCTGATGATGCTTTACGGTGGCACGCTGCGTCTGGAGCGCGCCGCTATCGGCGGGTTGGCGGCCGACGTGTGGCTTCCGGCGTCGCCGGTCTCTATGCAGTCCGGCGAGGTGCAGTCCGGCGAGGTGCAGTCCGGCGAGGATTCGACATCCGGGTGATGGTGTCTGGTCAGACTAGGGGCCCGTCGTCGAAGGGTCAGGTCACTGAATCACCGGTCACTGCGTCAGCAGCTGGCCTCGAACCACGGTGCGGAACCCGCGCTGCTCCGGTGACTGGACTGCCGCCAACGCCAACTGCAATGCCTGCTGGGCGATCTCCGGCAAATTGTGGTGAATGCAGGGAATCTGCAGGCCGAAGACGTCACTGTGCTCGATGTCGTCGATGCTGAACAGCTGGATATCACGCTGCGGAACGATCCCTCGTTCGTGGCATAGCTTCAATACCGCCATGGTGATCTGATTGTTGGCCCCGATGATCCCCTGGGGCCAGGGATGGTCGCGCAGATACTCGCGTAGCGCGTCATAGGCGGGTTCGAAAGAGAAATCACTGTATACCACGTCGAGCGTTATCTGACGGCCACCGATTGCCTCCCGGATGCCGGACATGCGACCGATCGAGACCATCGAATCGACCGGTCCAGAGACCGCCAGCAGCTGTGTGAGCCCCTGATCGAGGCAATAGCGGCCGGCCTGATAACCGCAGTCGAGATTGTCGATGTACACCCCGCCGTAATGTGCCGCCTTGAGCTCGCGATCCACCAGAACTAACGGGATGCCTGCCGTGGCGAGGCGATCCAGGTAGGCCGGGTGGTAATCGATATCCGACGAGATCACCGACAGGATGACGGCGTCGACGGAGAACTCGATCAGTTTACCGATCGCTTCCGTCTCCAGCGTCTCCGATTCGTAGGAGTCGAAGACCAGCACGGTGTAACCGCGAGCTCTGGCCGCCAGCGTGATTTCGCGGGTCAGGCGGCCAAAGAAGGGGTTGCCCATGTTGGGATTGACGACACCCAACGTGCGGGTGGCGGCGGTATCGCGAACGCCAGACTGTGGTACGTAATTGAGCTCGCGAGCGATGCGCAATATCTGATTGCGGGTTTCGGCATGGACTTTTTCCGGTGAGGAAAACGCCCGCGATACGGTGATCTTGCTGACACCGGCCAGCCGGGCAATATCTTCGAGCGTGGTTCGAGGCATCGCCTCATCTCCCCTGATAACACCCTTAATTCATCAGTTTAGGGCCGATTTTGCTGGCCGTCATGTACCGCCGTGCCAATGGCCTCAGTTTCCAATTCTAGCATGATGCTTTCATGTCATGATGTATCATTTTCTATCATCAATGCTGTTTTTACAGAACCTGTTTTTTTCTAATACCTAGGTCTATGAGTGGTATTGAACATTGGTCTAATGGTTTTTAATATATTGATTCTTATAATTTATTTTGAATTTAAATGGCTTGATTTCTTCGGTGATAACGTTATGATTCATCCTTGATGTTGTGGATGTTTCAGTAGGTATTAAAAAGCTCCGTAACACCTCGTCATCATAACGCCAGCCTGGAGCAATCAGGTCCGATCGTATCCTCGGGCTCATTCGAGACTCGGCGTGACAGCAGTCGAAAACGATAGCCGTCTAAAACAAAGTAACAAGAGCGCTACGAGAGGAATTCCATGAAGAGACTAGCCTTGTTTGTTTCCGGTGTCGGGATCGCGGGCCTGGGTGCCTGCTCCGCCGCCATGGCGCAAAGCACCGAGATCACCGTCGCGACCGTAAACAATCCCGACATGGTGACGATGCAAAGCATGATGTCGGCGTTCAATGACGCCCACCCGGACATCAAGGTGAACTGGGTGACGCTGCCGGAAAACGAACTGCGCCAGAAAGTGACCACCGACATTGCCAGCGGTGCCGGCCAGTATGACGTGGTCACCGTAAGTAACTACGAGACGCCGATCTGGGCGCAGAACGATTGGCTGACGCCGATGGAGAATCTGCCCGACAGCTATGACGCCGACGATCTGCTCAAGCCGGTCAAGGATGGGCTGTCGGTGGACGGCAAGCTCTATGCGCTGCCGTTCTATGCGGAGTCTTCGGTGACCTATTACCGCAAGGATCTGTTCGAGAAGGCCGGTATCGAAATGCCGGACAAGCCGACCTGGAGCCAGATCAAGGATTTCGCTTCCAAGATCCAGTCGAAATCGGATGGCGTCTACGGTATCTGCCTACGCGGGCTGCCGGGCTGGGGGCAGAACATGGCGCTGTTCGGCACCATGGTCAACAGCTTCGGCGGACGCTGGTTCGACATGGACTGGAAACCGCAGCTGACCAGCGATGAGTGGAAGAACGCGGCCAACGAGTACGTCGACCTGCTCAACAACTACGGCCCCCCGGGCGTTACCTCCAATGGCTTCACCGAGTCCGAGACCCTGTTCGCCAACGGTCAATGCGGCATGTGGGTGGATTCCACGGTGGCAGCAAGCTATGTCAGCGACCCCGAGACCTCTCAGATTGCGGACAAGGTGGGCTTCGCTCAGGCGCCTCACGAGAAGACTGAAAAAGGTTCCAACTGGCTGTTTACCTGGGCGCTGGCAGTGCCGCAGTCATCCAAGAATCAGGAAGCCGCGAAGACCTTCGTCGACTGGGCGACCTCCAAGGATTACATCCAGGCCGTGGCGGACGACAAGGGTTGGCTCGCGGTACCTCCGGGAACGCGGCAGTCCACCTATGACAGTGACGACTACGTCAAGGCAGCGCCGTTTGCGCCGCTGGTCGAGACGGCGATCAAGAGCGCCAGTCCGACTGATCCCAGCGCGCAGGAAGTGCCCTACACCGGTGTGCAGTTCGTCACCATTCCGCAGTTCCAGGCAATCGGTACCCGTGTCGGCCAGCTGATGGCAGCGATGCTTTCCGGTGATACCAGCGTCGACGAGGCGCTCCAGCAGGGGCAGACCTTCACCGACCGCATCATGCAGCAGACCGGCAAGCCGCAGTAAACGACACACGAGGACACCGCCGATCGGTTCGATCGGCGGTGTCGCTACGTAAGCTGGAGCTGTCTAGTCGGAGCAGTCTAGTCGGAGCAGTCTAGTCCGACCTGTCCAGTCTGAGCTGTCTAGTCCGACCAATGGTTGCGCCATGCAATCCGAAGCCACGGGAATCCCGCATGAAAGCCATTTCTCGAACCGCCTCGACTGCCGGACCATCCGCTGAAGCGACCGGTGCTCGTTCGTTCGCTCGCACCACGCGGCTGCTGATGGCGCCGGCGGTCATCTTCCTGCTGATCTGGATGCTCGTGCCGCTGGCCATGACCATCTACTACTCGTTCCAGCAGTACAACCTGCTCATGCCGATGTACAACGGCTTCGCCGGGTTGAACAATTTCGCGATCCTGTTGAGCGATATTACTTTCTGGAAGTCGCTGGCCAATACATTGATCATCGTCGCGGCCAGTCTGGTCATCACGGTGTGCCTGGGGCTGGCGCTGGCACTGCTGTTCAATCGCACCTTCGTCGGCCGCGGTGTGGCTCGCACGCTGGCGGTGGCGCCCTTTTTCGTAATGCCGGTGGTGACCGGCCTGATCTGGAAGAACATGCTGTTTCACCCGGTCTTCGGTCTGTTCGCCTGGATAGCACGGCAACTGGGGCTGGAGCCGGTCGACTGGCTCGCCCACTATCCGCTGCTGTCGGTGATCATCATGATCACCTGGGAGTGGACACCGTTCGCGCTGCTGGTATTGCTGACCGGCCTGCAGTCACTGCCGGAAGACCAGATCGAAGCGGCCAGGCTCGATGGCGCCAGCGCCTGGCAGGAATTCCGGCATATCGTGGTTCCGCACCTGGGGCAGGTGCTGTATGTCGTGGTAATGCTGGAAAGCATCTTTTTCCTGACCTCGTTTGCCGAAATCTACACCACCACCAGTGGTGGCCCCGGTACGGCAACCACCAATCTGCCGTACTACATCTTTCAGACCGTATTCCAGCAGAACGATATCGGTATTGCTTCGGCAGCCGCCATCGGGGCGGTGGTGCTGGCGAACATCTTCGCCATCATGCTGATTCGCTTCATTGCCGGAAATCTCAACGCGGGGTCCGCACGATGAACCCATCTCGGTTTAAAAACGGTGCCATGGGCGTGCTTGCCTGGATCGTGGCGCTACTGATCTTCTTTCCGATCCTGTGGCTGCTGCTGACGGCGTTCAAGACCGAGCAGGAAGCTTTCACGGTCGTGCCGAGCTTCTTGTTTTCGCCGACGCTCGAGAGTTTCAAGACGGCATTGGCGCAGGGCAGCGGCTATTGGCACTACGCCTGGAATTCGGTGCTGACCGCTGTCGTCTCGACCGTCATCGGGCTGGCACTGGCGGTGCCGGCAGCCTATGCGATGGCGTTCTACCCCAACAAGCGTACCGACTTCCTGCTGATATGGATGGTCTCGACCAAGTTCATCCCGGCCGTCGGCGTGCTGATTCCGATCTATCTGGTCTACAGCGCAGTCGGGCTTCTCGATAACGCGTTGGGGCTGACGCTTCTGTTCACCGCCATGAACCTGCCGATCATCGTGTGGATGGTCTACTCCTATTTCCGCGACATTCCCAAGGACATCGTCGAGGCTGCCGACATCGACGGCGCCAGCATCATGCAGACGCTGTTCAAGGTGGTGCTGCCGCTGGCGCTGCCGGGGCTCGCGTCAACCGGCCTGCTGGCATTGATCCTGGCGTGGAACGAGTCGTTCTGGAGCATCACCATGACCGACCACAGCGCGGCGACACTGGCGGTCTATATCGCTTCGTTCAAGAGTGCCGAAGGGCTCTACTGGGCCAAGATGTCCGCAGCCTCTGTGCTGGCCATCGCGCCGATCATCGTGCTCGGCTGGTTCACGCAACGCCAGATGGTCAGAGGCCTGACTTTCGGCGCCGTCAAATGATCGGCGATCGCGCCGGTAACGAATCCATTTCAGAGGGCTAACGACATGGCCATCGTCGAACTCAAGAATGTCGCCAAGAACTATGCCCAGGGTCTCGTTGCCAAGGGCAAGAGCGACAGCAGCAACAACGCGGTCGACAACTTCAATCTGGTCACCCGCGACGGCGAATTCGTGGTGCTGGTGGGACCTTCGGGCTGCGGCAAGTCGACCACCATGCGCATGATCGCCGGACTCGAGCGCAACACCGAAGGCGAAATCCTGATCAGCGGCAGAGATGTCAGCCAGGTGCCGCCCAAGGAGCGTGATATCGCGATGGTGTTCCAGAGCTACGCGCTTTATCCGCACATGAGCGTGGCCGAGAACATGGGGTTCAGCCTGAAGCTGAAAAAACGCCCCGCGGAAGAGATCAAGGCCAAGATCGAGGAGGCGGCGGAGACACTGGGGATTCAGGCCCTGCTGGATCGCAAGCCTCGCGAGCTTTCCGGCGGTCAGCGTCAGCGTGTCGCGCTGGGCAGGGCGATCGTGCGCGATCCGCAAGTGTTCCTGATGGACGAGCCGCTCTCCAATCTGGACGCCAAGCTACGCGTCGATATGCGTGCCGAGATCGTCAAGCTGCACAAGCGCCTCAACGTGACCACGTTCTACGTGACCCACGATCAGGTTGAAGCGATGACCATGGGCGAGCGCATCGTGGTGATGAAGGACGGCAGGATTCAGCAGATCGATACGCCGATCAACCTTTACGACTTTCCCGCCAACCGTTTCGTGGCCGGGTTCATCGGCAATCCGTCGATGAACTTCCTGCGCGCCAAACACACCGATGGAGTGGTCAGTGGCGACGGCTACCGACTGTCGCTGGATGGCGGGCATCGGCCCGTCGTGGCCTCTCGGGGTATTGGTGATGTCTGGGTGGGTATTCGCCCCGAACACCTTCGGCTGAGCGATGGCACGGCGACCAATCGTGTCGAAGGCGCGGTGGATGTGGTCGAGACGTTGGGGGCGGTGACCATGGTGCAACTGAGCGTGGGCGAGCACTCCGTCACCGCACAGCTGCCCGGTCACCACAAAGTCGAGATCGGTGACTCCCTGACGCTGGCCTGCGACAGCGACAAGCTGCATCTGTTCGACAGTGAGAGCGAGCTGGCGATCGGTCGCGAGCCGACGGTGCAGCCTTCGGCAGCCGCCGAAGCCTGATCGAAACCCGTGCGGCGTTCGGAGTCTTTATCGAGCAGTTATTTTTCAGGAGAAAACCTATGCCATTGTTGAATTCGGCGGCCCTCGACCAGCTCGAGGATACCGTCGCCAAGCCGTCCTACGATCGCAGCCAGGTCACGCCGGGCATCGTTCATTTCGGCGTCGGCGGCTTTCATCGCGCGCACCAGGCGATGTATCTCGACGATCTGATGAATCGAGGCGAAGCGCTGGACTGGGGGATCGTCGGGGTCGGCGTGATGCCCGGCGACCGTCGCATGCTGGCGGCGCTCTCCGCTCAGGACCATCTCTACACCCTGGTGATCAAGCATCCCGAGGGCGAGTATCAGGCACGTGTCATTGGCTCGATCATCGACTATCGCTATGCGCCGGACGATATCGAAGGAACGCTGGAATTGTTGGCAGACCCCAGGATCCGCATCGTCTCGCTGACGGTGACCGAAGGCGGCTACAACTTCCACCATGTCACCGGCGAATTCGATCTCGGCAACCCCGACGTCGAGCACGATCTGGCCGCGCCGCAGGCGCCCAGGACCACCTTCGGGATCGTCGCCGAGGCCCTGGTGCGGCGACGCGAACGCGGCATCGAGCCGTTCACGGTGATGTCCTGTGACAACATTCAGGGCAACGGCGAAGTCGCGCACAAGATGTTCGTGGCCTATGCCAGGGCACGGGACGCGGAACTGGGCGACTGGATCGATGCCAATGTGCATTTCCCCAACTCGATGGTCGACCGTATCACGCCGGTGACCACCGACGCCGATATCGAGGAAATTCACCAGCGCTTCGGCATCGAGGATCGCTGGCCGGTGGTGTGCGAGCCCTTCACCCAGTGGGTGCTGGAGGACCATTTCAACGCGGGTCGGCCCGCCTACGATCAGGTGGGCGTGCAGCTGGTCGAAGACGTCATGCCCTACGAGCTGATGAAGCTGCGTTTGCTCAACGCCAGCCACCAGGCGCTGACCTATTTCGGCTATCTGGCCGGCTACCGCTACGCGCATGAGGTGTGTCAGGACCCGCTGTTCGTCGATTTTCTGCTCGACTACATGAACCGTGAGGGTACGCCGACGCTGCGCCCGGTGCCGGGCGTCGATCTCGACGACTACAAGCACACCCTGATCGCGCGGTTTGCCAATCCCGAGATCAAGGACACCCTGGCGCGGCTGTGTGCCGAGAGTTCGGATCGCATTCCCAAGTGGCTGTTGCCGGTCATCCGGGAGCAGTTGGCCGATCACGAAGGAAAGGGCGGCGAGATCCATCGCAGTGCGGCGGTCGTGGCGAGCTGGGCCCGTTATGCCGAGGGTATCGACGAGCAGGGCGAGCCGATTGTCGTGGTCGATCGGCTCAAGGATGAGTTGATGGCGATCGCCAAGCGCAATCGCGACGAGCCGACCGCGTTCATCGAGAATCGTCAGCTGTTCGGGGATCTGGTCGATGACGAGCGCTTCCGCGCGGCCTATCTCGGTGCGCTCGAAAGGCTCCACCGAGACGGCGCGCGTGCTTGTGTCGAGCATCTCGTGGCTCATTGACGTCGGCGGCTGATGGAGTAAGTCTGGCTGGATTCGAAACTGAACAAGGGGCGAATACGATGTATATCGGCGTGGATTGTGGCACGCAGAGCACCAAGGTCGTGGTGGTCGACGATGACGATGGACGCATCGTTGGTGAAGCCTCTCGCTCCCATAAGCTGGAGCAGGGCGATCACGGTCGGCGGGAGCAGCGTGTCGAGGAGTGGACCGAGGCCTTTCGCGGCGCGCTCGAGGAAGCCTTGAGCGATGCCGGTGTGAAGGCGGAAGCCGTTCGCGCCATCGGTATTTCCGGGCAGCAGCACGGCATGGTGGCGCTGGATGTCGATGGCGCGCCGGTGCATCCGGCCAAGCTCTGGAACGATACCGAGACCGCAGAGTGGAATGCACGACTGATCGATCAGCTCGGCGGCGAGCAGGGTTGCATCGACAAGCTCGGGCTGGTGCTGCAGACCGGCTATACCGCCTCCAAGATCGCCTGGCTGCGTGAAACACATCCCCAGGCGTATCGGAAAATCGCCACGCTGCTGCTGCCGCACGACTATCTCAACTTCTGGCTGACCGGCGAACGGGTGGCCGAGCCGGGAGATGCTTCCGGCACCGGTTACTTCGATACGCGAACGCGAAGCTGGCGGCGCGACGTGTTCGACGTCATTGCCCCGGAGCTCGACTTCGACACGGTGCTGCCGAGGCTGATCGATTCCCGCGAGGCGGTGGGTAAGGTGCGACCAGAGTTGGCCCACGAGCTGGGCCTGGGCGACGACGTGCTCGTCTCCAGCGGCGGCGGCGACAACATGATGGGGGCCATCGGCACCGGCAATATCGAGCCGGGCCGAGTCACGATCAGTCTGGGCACCTCGGGTACCATCGCCGTGCATTCATCGGATCCGGTAGTGCCGGATAACGCCATGGTAGCGAACTTCTGCGCCAGTCACGGCGGCTGGCTGCCGTTGATCTGCACCATGAACGTGACCTCGGCGACGACCACGCTGCGGGAGCTGGTCGGGCTGGATATCGACGGTTTCAACCGCGCCGTCGCCGAGGCTGAGCCGGGGGCGGGCGGAATCACGCTGCTGCCGTTCTTCAGTGGCGAACGGGTGCCGGCGTTGCCCCAGGCGCAGGCGAGCATGAGCGGCCTGACGAGCTTCAATACCACGCCGGAAAATCTGTGCCGCGCCGCTGTCGAAAGTGCCACATTCGGGCTGCGTTACGGGCTCGAACTGCTCGGCCCGTTGGCCAGCCAGGCGACTCAGGTGCGCCTCGTCGGCGGCGGTGCCAAAAGCCCGGTGTGGCGTCAGATCGTTGCCGACGTACTCGATGTCGAGGTGGTCTGTCCGCAGGTCACCGAGGCGGCGGCTTTCGGCGGGGCGATCCAGGCGCGCTGGTGCGATACCCGAGAGGTCGAGGTGGCGCTGGATACGCTCTGTCGAAACTGGATCCAACTGGACGAGTCCACGCTGACTCGGCCGCAGCCGGAAATCGTCGCCTGCTATGATGGTATCTACCGCCGCTACCGCGAAGCGCTGAGCCGGGAATACGGTATCGCTTGAGTCTCTTATGTCGCCCGATGACAGCTCTTATGTCGCCCGACGATCGCGACCGTGTCGCTCGATGACCGCGACCTGTCGGCCGAGAACCGCGACCGTTTGGCTTGAAATCGAGCTTTAGCTCCCCATTGATAGTGAATGGAGCAAAGCATTTCCGATGGGGGCGAAGCTTTTTGGCAGGTGCGTTCTGAGTGCGCGCGGCCAGGCCACGATGATAGCCACGTATCGGTGTTATGCTTTCAAGATCAGGATTGCGATGGGATGCAATCACACGTCACGACGATGGAGCGACTCATGACACAGCAACTCGAATCTCTTAAACAGCTTTCCATGGTGGTTGCCGACACCGGCGATCTCGACGCCATCCGTCGCTACCAGCCGCACGACGCGACCACCAATCCCTCGCTGATTCTCAAGGCCTTCGATCTCGAGGGCTATCAGGCGCTGATCGAAGAAACCCTGAGCGCGGTCAAGTCGGAAATTTCCGACCCCGATGCCCGTGTCGAAGAGGCGGTCGATCGGCTGTCGGTGGCCATCGGAACCGAAATCACCAAGCTGGTGCCGGGCCGAGTCTCCACCGAGGTGGCCGCCAAGCTCTCCTTCGATGAAGCGGCGAGTATCGACAAGGCGCATCACCTGATCGATCTCTACGAGAAGCGCGGGGTCTCCAAGGATCGCGTACTGATCAAGCTGGCTTCTACCTGGGAAGGCATTCGTGCCGCCGAGAAGCTGGAGAAGGAAGGCATCAGCTGCAATCTGACGCTGCTGTTCTCGGATGCCCAGGCGCGTGCCTGCTTCGAAGCCGGCGTCTACCTGATCTCGCCTTTCGTCGGCCGCGTCACCGACTGGTACAAAAAATCCACCGGTACCGAGTCCTACGCGCCGGACGAAGATCCGGGCGTCAAGTTCGTCCGTGGGGTGTGTGACTACGCCAGCCAGTACGGCTACAAGACCGTCGTGATGGGGGCGAGTTTCCGCAACACCGATCAGATTCTGGCATTGGCGGGCTGTAATCGTCTGACCATTTCGCCGGCTCTGCTCGAGGAGCTCTCTTCTGCGGAAGGCGAAGTGACGCGCAAGATTACCGATACCGGTGACGGCACCAAGCGCCTCGATGCGATCGGTGAGGCGCAGTTCCGCTGGGAGCACAACGAGGACGCCATGGCGACCGAGAAGCTGGCCGAGGGCATTCGTACCTTTGCTGCCGATCAGAAGAAGCTGGAAGGGCTGTTGGCCAAGCGTATGGGCTGATTTCCCTCCTCTGTCTCGAAACGAAAGCACCCGGCCATGCGTCGGGTGTCTTTTTATCGATATGACGCTGTTGGACTCATTGGAATCGACCACAGTGGCGCCTTCAGGAGCGTGCTGGCCTGAGGTGCCGTAGCGGGGTCTTGCGACAAGGATGTCGCAAGAGGCGCATTAGGACATGGATGTCCTTTATGCGCCGACCCCGGCGAAGGTCATCGACGGGCCAGGGTTTCGCGATCCTGCGGCGCTAAAAAGAAGGGGAGCGGCGAGGGGACGAGCTTTAAGTCCCCTCGTCAGACGTCCGGTGAGGATGGCTGAATCCTCATCAGTGCTGAGTCAAGTTGACGTGAAATAGGTCTGGAGAGTTGCGGGCGGCCACGACTATCGTGCCGCCCGCTGCACATCCGCCAGAATCTCGTAGGACTTCACCCGATCAGCGTGATCATAGCAGTCGGTGTTGACCATGATTTCATCGGCACCGGTCTGTTCGAGCAAGTCGTCGAGCTGCTGACGCACGCTCTCCGCGTTACCGACCACGGCGGCACCCAGATTTTGCGACACCATGGCCCGTTCCTGTGGCGACCAGTCGAGTGTTTCCACCGGCGGCTGTGTGCGCGTGCTCTTGCCGCGAATCAGGTTGAGGAATTTCTGCTGCTGCGTGGTCGCCAGGAAGCGAGCGCGCTCGTCGGTATCGGCGGCGATCAGCGGTATGCCGATCATGGCGTGGGGCTTGTCCAGCACACCCGGCTGGAAGCCTTCGCGATAGAGATGCAGCGCCTCGACCATGTAACCCGGCGCGAACTGACCGGCAAAGGCGAAAGGCAGGCCGAGCCTGGCCGCGAGCTGGGCACTGTAGCCGCTGGAGCCGAGCAGCCAGATGGGCACGTGCGTGCCTTCGCCGGGAATCGCGCGCACGCGTTGGCCGGGCACGCTGTCACCGAGATAACGACGCAGTTCCTCGAGGCGGTCGGGGAAGTCGTTGACGCCGGCGCGTGGGTCGCGGCGCATCGCCTGCATGGTGATGCCGTCGGACCCTGGCGCCCGCCCCAGGCCCAGATCGATCCGGTCCGGGTAGAGCGTGGCGAGCGTGCCGAACTGCTCGGCAATCGCCAGCGGCGGGTGGTTGGGCAGCATGATGCCGCCGCTGCCGACGCGAAGGGCCGAGGTGGCTCCTGCGATGTGGCCGATCAGCACGCTGGTCGCGGCGCTGGCAATCCCATCTATGTTGTGGTGTTCGGCGAGCCAGTAGCGGTTGTAACCCAGGCGTTCGGTCTGCTGGGCCAGGTCGACGCTGCAGCGGAAGGTCTCCGATGCAGTGCCATCGCGTGTGATCGGTGCCAGATCCAGCACCGAGAGAGGAATATCGGCAAGTCGTGACATGAGTGTTCCCATCGAGAAGTGAGCGGGGCTCGTTAGCGCCCTCATGATTCTCATCATGAGGGCGCCGGAGATGAATGCAACCGTCGGTCGCTATTCTGGGTGTGCGCTTTCATTTCTTCTATTCGGCCGAAAGGTTGTTCTGCAGGTCGGTGAAGGGCAGGGTAGTCAGGCAGGTATAATTTGGAACGCTGGCAGCGAGCGCTTTTCAGCTCGTCTACACTAGTGTCATCACAAGAAGTGATTCAGCGCCAAACGGATAGGCAATAAGGGGATAACATGCCCAAATTCGGCAAGCAGGGAGTCTTCATCGTCTCGGCGGTGATCATAGCGGCGATCGTGGCTGTCGGTGCCATATTTCCGACGGGATTTGGAAATATCGCTAACGCTGCATTGGGTGCTACCACGCGCTATTTCGGATGGTTCTATCTCATATCCGTGTTCGGGTTCGTGATCTTTCTGATGGGTCTGGCGTTCAGCAAGTATGGGAAAATTCGCCTGGGCCCACAGGATAGCAAACCCACCTATGGCTTCTTTTCCTGGATAAGCATGCTGTTGGCGGCAGGGTTCGGTGTCGGCCTGGTGTTCTATGGCATGGCGGAGCCGATGACGCATTACATGACGCCACCCTATGGCGACGTGGAGCCGGAATCTGCCGAATCGGCACGCTATGCGATTCAGTACGCCTTCTTCAACTGGGGCATTCACCAGTGGGCGGCATTTTCCGTCGTCGGTTTGATCATTGCCTACTACCAGTTCCGCAAAGGGCAGGCCGGCATGGTCTCCAACGTGTTGTCTTCGGTAACGGCAAAACGGCCTAAATTGCGCCGCCTCGGACCGATTCTCGATATTTTTGCCGTCGTCGCCACCGTGATGGGTGTGGCAACCTCCATCGGGCTTGCCGTGTTGCAGATCAATGGCGGTCTGCATTTCGTGTTCGACGTGCCCGAAAACATGATGTGGCAGTTCATCATCATGGCGGCGATGTTTGTCTGTTACATGTTGTCGGCAACGTCGGGATTGGACAAAGGGATCAAGAATCTCTCCAACCTCAACTTGATCATCTGCTTCGCGCTGATGTTCTACATCCTGTTCACGGGGCCGACCATCGCGATTCTCGAGACCATCACCTTGGGTATCGGCGATTATCTGCAGAATTTCATCGGTATGAGTCTGCGAATGTCACCCTATGATGATAGCCAGTGGGCGTCCAACTGGACCATTTTCTACTGGGCCTGGGTCATCGCCTGGTCGCCGTTCGTGGGCACCTTCGTGGCACGAATTTCGCGCGGTCGTACCATCAAACAGTATGTGTTCGGCGTGCTGGTCGTACCACCGCTGCTGGCCTGCCTGTGGATCGGCATATTCGGTGGCGCTGCCATTCAGATGGAGATGAATAGCGATGCAGGCCTCGCCCAGGCGACATCGGACAACATCACCTCGGCGTTGTTTCAGATGTTCGATCTGATGCCGTTCTCGAACGTGTTGTCGATCGTTGCGCTGTGCCTGATTTTCATCTTCCTGGTGACGTCCGCGGATTCCGCAACCTACATCGTGTCGCAGATGACCGATAACGGCTCGCTCAATCCGCCGCTGGTGAAGCGCATCATCTGGGGGGTGCTGATCGCGGCGATCTGCCTGACGTTGCTCTCGGCCGGTGGCGAAAGCGGCTTGAAAGGGTTGCAGTCGGCCTCGGTACTGGCCGCGTTGCCGTTCACGTTCATTCTCTATGGGATGATATTCGTGACCCTGAAAGAATTGCGTGCCGATCGCAAGGCGATGCTGTCTGCGCTGTATCGACGCCACAGCGATACGCCGGTAGGCGCCGACGCTTTCGAAGCCGAAGAGATGGTGGACGAAGACCGTTACCGTCGTGCGCCCGATATCAAGAATCGTCGTATCAATTCGCGTTGATCGATAGCGTGATCGATCACGGCTCCGACCCAGACAGGATCGGGGCCGTTTTCGTTGGTGGGTAGCTTACGGTATCCAGTTGACATCGGGAGAGTGGAGTTAGCGCGGGTAGTGAGAAAAATCGTCGAAGCCGCTTGAGCGGATACTCAATTCGAGAGGCGCGCTGCCGTTAACATGACCATGACCCACTGCGGAGCCCCCCATGCCCCCTGCCATGAAGTCTTCCCGCCAGCTCTCTCACGGGGCGACTCGGCGTACCGCCACGTCCATTGACGCTCGTATCGATCGCTGGCTCAACCTGCTGGTCAGTCTGTCCGTCATCATGGCGCTGATCGTCGGCAGCGTTGCGTTGGCCGTGACGCTACTCTTTGCCTGAAGAATTACCGGTCGCCTGATTTCGAGGTGACTTTTTGTCGTTGGTCAGGCCTTGTCGCGGCGGCAGGCCTGGAGCCGCTGCATGGATGCCACCAGGTCGTTGAACCGCTCTCCCTGGACCCGCACATGGCGCTTGATTGCCATCTCGGCGGCCTCGGCATCATTACGTTCCAGCGCCGTCATGATGGCTTCATGTTCGTCGAAACTGCTGGCAAGGCGGCCACGGGCGTGCAGTTGCAAGCGACGATAGGGTTGCAGAATAGCGTGCAGACGAGCGGCTTCCCCGGTCAGAAACTGGTTGTGGCTGGCCTGATAGATCAGGTGATGGAAGGTGCCATTCTCGTAGTAGTAACCGTCTGCATCGCCAGCGGCCATGCACTCCCGGCAGGCGGTCTGAGCGCGCTGCAACGCTGCCAATTCTTCCGATGTCACACGCCGGGCCGCCAGGCGCGCGCACATTCCTTCCAGTTCCGCCATCACCTCGAAGCGCTCGACCAGTTCGGTCAAGCTCAGCTGGGCGACAAAGGTGCCGCGTTTGGGCAGAACACGCACCATCCCCGAGGCAGCGAGCTGCTGCAGCGCCTCACGAATTGGGGTGCGCGAGCAGTCGTACTCGCGTGCCAGAGCTTCTGGATCCAACTTGTCTCCCGGTGCGAAATGGCCGTCGACGATGGCATCTTCGAGCAGATCGCGAAGCCGCTGGGCATGCGGAGTTCGGGGCATATTAGACTTTCTCCTATGTTGACACTCGGTGGCTGAAGCATGACTGTTATATATAACAGAGCGGCGACATGCATGTTAATCGCAGAATTCGGGATATTTCGATGAGTAGGATCATCCCGACGACGGCTTCTGGCAAATGTCTTGCTCTGTTCAACGCTCGCCAATGTCGCTTGATGACGCTGGCGAAATCATGGCCACAGACCCGTGAGGGCCGGCATGAATGTCAACATGAATTTTCTGCAGGACTTGCTATCCAATATCGGACGCCGAACTCGGGGTCAGTATCTGTCTGGCGGCGGGTCAGGCAAGACGGCCAGCAGTCTGGCGAGATTGACCTCGGTGTGCGAGACACTGATGCATCCCGGTGGCGAGGCTTCCCAGATCCTGATCGCGCAGGAGGCGCTGGAGCGATACGCCTCGCTCGACGAGGCAGATCGCATGGCCTTCTTTCAGCTACTGGGCGAACATTACGCTGCCGAGCCTGAGGCTATCCATCAAGCTTATGCGGCCTACCGCGAGAACGAGGACAATGCCTGCCTGCAGCAGCTGTTCGCCGCCTGCGAACCCCGTCGCCAGCATCTGTTGCGGCGGCTCAATCTCTGTCCTGGCGGTACTTACGAGTTGGTCAAGATGCGGGCGGATCTACTGCGCTGCCTCAAGACTCACCCTGAGCTGGCACCGTTGGATGCGGACTTCAATCATCTCTTTGCCTCCTGGTTCAACCGCGGGTTTCTGGTGCTGGAAAGCATTGACTGGAACACCCCGGCGGCGGTGCTGGAAAAGATCATTCACTACGAGGCCGTTCACGCGATCGGTGACTGGTCGGATCTGCGCCGACGCCTGGATCCCGAGGATCGTCACTGCTACGCCTTCTTCCACCCGGCAACCGGCGATGAGCCGCTGATTTTCGTCGAAGTGGCGCTTTGCCGCGGCATTCCCAACAGTATTCAGTCAATTCTGGACGGCGGTGACAAGGTGCGTCCGGATGAAGCCGATACCGCCGCGTTCTACAGTATCAGTAACTGTCAGGCTGGCCTGCGCGGGATCTCCTTCGGTAATTTCCTGATCAAGCAGGTCGTACAGGAGCTCAAGCGTGAGCTGCCCAATCTCGAGAAATTTGTGACGCTATCGCCGGTTCCCGGCTTCGCCAAGTGGTTGGCGGCCGAGCGCGAGAGCGGGGCTTGCCAACTGGCGGACGAAACCGCCAGGGGCATCGACGAAAGCCGCTGGATAGACGATGCCAAGCTGCGTGAAAAGTTGACGCCCGAGCTACGTGGTTTGGCGGCGCACTATCTGATCGACGTCAAACGCGATAGTGGCATGCCGATGGATCCTGTGGCTCGTTTCCATCTGGGTAACGGCGCTAGTCTGCACCGACTCAACTGGCCGGGCGACACTTCCGAGAACGGGCGCCGGCAGTCTCACGGCCTGATGGTCAATTATCTCTACGAGCTCGATCGTATCGAGCAAAATCACGAAGCGTTCAGCCGCGAGGGCACGGTGGTCTGCACCAGCGAGATCCGCCGTGAGGCCAAGCAGGGTCGCTCACGCTGCCGTCATGGTGCCCGGACTGACGCTTGAGCGGTCATGAACGCACGTCACATCAGGACAGGAGAGGTGGGATGAACCAAAATCTATATCTGCAGTTTTCGGGCAATTTCGAGCACCGCCCCGACAAGGTGCTGATCGACACGCCGAGTGGCGAGCAGTATCGCTATCGCGACGTGCTTTCCACGTCGCGGCGAATGGCACAGGTATTGCGCGAAAGCGGTGTCGAACCGGGCGATCGCGTCGTGGTTCAGGTCGACAAGAGTCCGCAGGCGATCATGCTGTACCTGGCCTGTCTGCAGACAGGGGCGGTCTATCTGCCGCTCAATACGGCCTATACCGAGGCCGAGGTCGAATACTTCCTGACCGATGCCGAGCCTCGGCTCTACGTGTGTCGCCCGGATGACCTCGGGCTGGCGAATCGACTGGCACAGCGCTGTGGCGCCAACGAGGGTGAAGGGCTAGGCGTCGAAAGTTTGGGTAGCGACGCCGACGGTTCGTTGATGGATCGGGTCGCCAATGCCGAGGAAGATACGCGCATAGCCGAACTCGAAGCCAACGATCTGGCCTCGATCCTGTATACCTCCGGTACCACCGGACGTTCCAAGGGCGCCATGCTGAGCCACGGCAATCTTGCCGCCAATAGTCAGGCACTGGCGCAGACCTGGCAATTCACAGCTGACGACCATCTGCTCCATGCGCTGCCGATCTTCCATACCCATGGGCTATTCGTGGCGTGCAATATCGTCCTGACCGTCGGTGCCTCGATGACCTTCCTGCCCAAGCTCGACGCCGAGCAGCTGCTCGACCTGATGCCGCGGGCAACGGTGCTGATGGGCGTGCCGACGTTCTATACCCGTCTACTGGCTAGCCCGCGTCTGGACAAGAAAACGACCGCCAACATGCGGCTATTCGTCTCCGGTTCGGCGCCGCTGCTAGCCGAGACCCACCGAGAGTTCCACGAGCGTACCGGACACGCCATTCTGGAACGCTATGGCATGACCGAAACCAACATGAACACCTCCAATCCCTACGACGGCGAACGGCGTCCGGGTACGGTCGGTTTCGCGCTGCCAGGTAGCGAAGTCCGTATTACCGATCGTGACAGCGGCAAGACGTTGCCGGCGGGTGAGACCGGGCTGGTGGAAGTTCGCGGTCCGAACGTCTTTCAGGGTTACTGGCGAATGCCGGAAAAGACAGCGTCGGAATTCCGGGAGGATGGCTTTTTCATTACCGGTGATCTCGGTCTGATCGACGAAGCTGGTTACCTGAATATCGTCGGACGTGACAAGGACCTGGTGATTTCCGGTGGTTATAACGTCTATCCCAAGGAGATCGAACAGTGGATCGACGAGCTGCCGCAGGTGGTGGAATCGGCGGTCATCGGCGTGGCGCATCCCGATCTCGGCGAGGGAGTGACTGCTGCCGTGGTGGTCAAGCCTGGCGAATCGCTCGATGAAGCCCAGGTGCTGGCCGCGCTCAACGACAAGGTGGCGCGCTACAAGCAGCCCAAGCGGGTGTTCTTCATCGACGCGCTGCCGCGTAATGTCATGGGCAAAGTGCAGAAGAACGCACTGCGTGAGCGCTACGCCGATATCTATCTCGGCACGGAGACTGCCAATCCATAAACGTCGCCTAATCTGTTTTCCCTACGCCACGAGGGCAACGCGGCATGGCTGTCACCGCGCGGTAGACGGGGATTGTCTCGAGATACGCCAGGCTCATCTGACCGGGCCAATCATGGCGATGTTCTATAAAGACGCTTTACAACAACGCTCTACAACAACGC
>Ga0207878_100220_pt1 | contig 35703 bp, 31 predicted proteins | sample LinPmetageLP41_FD_184053 | JGI IMG/M metagenome (GOLD analysis project Ga0207878, IMG submission 184053) | Marine viral communities from the Pacific Ocean - LP-41 (SPAdes) | ecosystem: Environmental > Aquatic > Marine > Oceanic | place: Pacific Ocean | collected 2010-08-27 | reverse complement strand
AGCTGGACCATTCCCAAGATCGTACAGATATCCAAGTGATGAACTTGTAACGAATCCTAACATTCAACAAAACAATCCAACAGATAAAGTATTCTGGGACAAAAACCCTGATGGATTTATTGACTAATTTTGAGGTTAGTTAAATTGCGATTGCGGTTAAACTAATGAGACCCGACTTATGAGTCGGGTCTTTTTTTTTGCTTAATTTATTTGTTATAAAGTTTTTTACCAGAAGATTCATAAGTATCTCCAGCAGTCCAAAAAGGTGTTACAGGATCATTTGCTATAGATCTTCCAGCAAGAACATAAGCTTTGAAAAACTTAAATAAATAGTCATAATCTAATGTGTTAGCTTCATCACCTGGGCGGTGGTAGTATTTAGTAACGTCTCCATTAAAAGCTGTAAATCCTAAAGAAAATGTAGGAGAAGGAATTCCTTTTTTTGCAAAATGAACGTTATCGCTTCTATCAAATAACCCTTGCTCTGGAGCTGGATCATCTACAGCAGTAATACCAAATGTTGAAGCGGCATTTTTAATATGTTGGGATACAGTAGTTCTTTCCAACCCTATAATAGTAGCTAATGAGGTGTCATTATAACCAGCATTGTCACTATTAAAACAATAAACCATTTGATTAAGAGGGAGTACTGGATTGTTTACATAAAATTCACTGCCTAATAAACCTTTTTCTTCACCTGTAAATAGTATAAAAAGCGCAGATCTTTTTGTAGGATATTTTGCTAAGTTTTGTGCCATACTAAGTACAGTTGTAGTGCCAACAGCATTATCTCTAGCTCCATTATATATAGTATCGCCAGTTTCATCTGGAGTTCCAATACCTACGTGATCGTAATGTGCAGAATAAATAATATATTCATTTTTAAGTTTTGGATCGGTACCTTCAATTATTCCAATAACATTTTGGGAAGTTATAGATGCATATTTATTACCACTCATAGTAAGATTTACTTTAGTGTTTTTCTTTGCTTCCATCTCAGACATATAAGTTCCAGATTCGTCCTGTAGCCATAAGTAAGGAAAATCACTAACCATACTTGCTTTGTCATTTTGGTTGAAAACTTCAACTCTATCTGCATTAAAATTATGTTCAATAAAACCCCACATGGTACTTTCAGTTTTCATTAATTCTAATACACCAATAGCTCCAGCTTGCTTAGCTAGTTCTTTTTTTCTTTCGATTAATCCAAAAGCAGCTCTTGCATCATTTGTTTCAGCGCTTCCACCTTTTATAATAACCATTTTTTTAGTTACATCCTTGCCCTTATAGTCGTCTTCAAGTCCATACCCAAGATAAACAGCATCACCATTAAATTTAATTTTAGTTGATTCTAAGGCTACTTTATTTTTATATTCTTTACCATTAATAGATAATACTACAATCTCTGGCGGGCTTACTTTTTGTAAATTTACTTCTTGATAATAAGTTCCAGTTTTAGGGTTTGGACTAACGCCATAACCTCTTAAGGTATTTGCTAGATAGGATGCCGCTATTTTGTTTTCTGGAGTTCCAGTTTCTCTTCCTTTTAAAAGGTCGTCTGCAAGAAAGTAAATATGACCTTCAATATTATTTTTTGAAACTGTAGACTCTACAATTTCTTTTTCAGTTTGAGCAAGGCCAGTAGTAATACTAAAAGCTGCTATAAAAATTAAGATAATTTGCTTCATTTGTAAGTTTTTAATAAGATGAATTGTTTTTTAATTGTTTTATAGTAGTTAGTCTAAATGATAAATTTCTTTAATGTTTTTTAATATATCTGGAAAATTTATATTAAGATCTATAAGTTTACCAGTATAAATGTCTAATACCCATCCGTGAACAGTTAAACCACGTTCACGATTGGCAATTTGAACATCTGCAGTTTTAATAACATTTACACATTGTTCTTGGACATTTAGTTCTACAAGTCTTTTGTATTTTTCTTCTTCGTTTGTGATTCCATTTAATTCTACCCTATGCAAACGGTATACATCACGAATATTACGTAGCCAAGGATTTAAAATACCTAAATCCTTAGATTCCATAGCGGCTTTAACACCACCACAACCATAATGGCCACAAATAATAATATGATTTACCTTTAATACTGAAACGGCATAATTGATAACCGACATTGCACTTAAATCAAGGTTCGATACTAAATTTGCTATGTTACGATGTATAAATGCTTCTCCAGGTTTTGCTCCCATAAGTTCTTCGGCAGTAACCCTACTATCACTACAACCTATATATAAAACCTCAGGACTTTGCCCTTCAGAGAGATTCTTGAAATATTCGGGATCTAACTTTAATTTGTCTTGTACCCATACTTGATTATTTTTAAAAATTTGATCAATATTCATTGTCTTTTCTGAAATGTTTTTTCTCAGCTTTTAAAGATAGTCAAAGTTTGAAACTTGTTTTAAAGTTTTATTTCCCTCAAATAAAATAACGTTATTTTATTTTAAAACTAGTACAAGAAAATAAGACGTACCTTTGCAATTCATAAAAGAAATGACATAAACAATACTTAACCTATAGTTTTTTATTTCATCTGCTATTTTATAATTCAGATATTATATTCCTATTGCCTTTTTAATTGTTAAAAGCTTAATTGCCAGGGTTCATTTCACAAACAAATTATATGTCATTTAAAACATTAGGGCTATCTGATGCCTTGCTACAAGCGATTAGCAAAAAAGGATACACAACACCATCTCCAATTCAACAAAAAGCAATTCCATATATATTAGAAGGAAAAGATGTCCTAGCTTCTGCACAAACAGGAACAGGAAAAACAGCTGGATTTGCATTACCAATATTGCAAATTTTATCATCTTCACCAACACTTAGTCAAAGACCAGTTCGTTCCCTTATTTTAACACCAACAAGAGAATTAGCAGCACAAGTTCTAGAAGACTTTAAGGATTATAGTGAGTTTACAAATTTGCGTTCAACAGTTGTTTTTGGAGGAGTAAATGCCAACCCTCAAATAAGAACTCTCCGTCAGGGTGTTGATGTTTTGGTGGCAACACCAGGTCGACTACTTGATTTGCATAATCAAAAAGCATTTTCACTTTCTAAAGTTGAAATTTTAGTATTAGATGAAGCAGACCGCATGCTAGACATGGGTTTTTTAAGAGATATTAAAAAGATTTTAGCACTACTTCCTAATAAAAGGCAAAACTTATTGTTTTCTGCTACTTTTTCAAAGGATATTAAAAAATTAGCAAATGAATTTTTACATCATCCTGTTTTAGTAGAAGCTACTCCAGAAAATACAACTGCAGAGAAAGTAGATCAAATTATTTACAGAACAGATAAATCTAAAAAAACAGATTTAGTAATTAAACTTATTTCTGAAGGAGATTGGCAACAGGTTTTAATTTTTACCAGAACAAAACATGGAGCTAATAGATTAAGTCAAAAACTTGAAAAAGCTAAAATTAGTGCAGCTGCAATACATGGTAATAAAAGCCAAGGAGCAAGGACCAAAGCGCTCGCTGGATTTAAAAGTGGAAAAGTACGAGTGTTAGTAGCAACAGATATTGCTGCTCGAGGTTTAGATATACCTTTATTACCACATGTTATTAATTACGAACTGCCTAATATTCCTGAAGACTATGTGCATCGCATTGGTCGTACGGGTAGAGCAGGGGCAAGTGGTGAAGCAATTTCTATTGTAAGCGTAGATGAAAATGAATATGTAAGGGGGATTGAAAAACTATTAGGAGAACGTTTACAAAGTGAAACCGTAAATGGTTTTGAAGTTACTGAAACCCTAAGCGAAGTATTAGACCAAAAAGCTGAAAATAAGGCACAAAATCAGCGAGGACGAAGTAAAGCTAAAAACACTAACAAGCCAAAAAGCCAAGGTGGATTTAAAAGAAGAGGAAGATAATTACAGAGATTTAAAATTTAATAAAAACAAGATTAATAAATAAAAAGCCGACTCTAATATAAGCAGTCGGCTTTTTATTTTATAACTATAGAGCCATTACAGCTTTTACATTTACAAATTCTTTTATACCAAAACCACCATGTTCACGGCCATAACCAGAGTCTTTTACTCCTCCAAAAGGCATATTAGGTTGGGCTAGACCAAAAGAGTTTATATATACCATTCCAGTATCAAAATGATCTTGTGCAAGCTTTATTGCTTTTTCGGTATTTTTAGAGAAGATACCTCCACCAAGACCAAAACGGCTATCGTTTGCAATGCGCATTGCATCTTCTGTGTCTTTTGCTCTTATTAAAGAAGCAACAGGTCCAAAAAGTTCGTCGTCGTATGCAGGTTGTCCCGGAGTTACATGTTCTAAAACTGTTGCTGGATAATAAAATCCTTTACCTTTTGGAATTTCTCCTCCACATAAAATTTTGGCGCCGTTTTTTACACTTTTTTCTACCTGCTCGTGTAAATCTTTTCGAAGATCATCTCTGGCCATTGGGCCAATTTTTGAACTAGAATCTGTAGGGTCTCCTGCAGTTATGGTTTTCATTTTTGCAACGAAAGCTTCTTTAAAATCATCGTAAATTTTATCAACTACTATAAAGCGCTTTGCAGCAACGCAAGTTTCACCATTATTATAAATTCTGCCTGTAACACAACTTTTTACAGCAATCTCTAAATTTGCATCCTCTAAAACTACATAAGCATCATTACTCCCTAATTCTAAAACAGTTTTTTTCAAATTTGCTCCAGCTTGTTCGCCAATAACCTCACCTGCTTTTGGACTTCCGGTAAGAGTAACTCCACGAACTAATTTATGTTCTATAATACTGTTAGATATTTCATGATTTATTACTAACACAGTAAATAGATTTTTTGGTAAACCTGCATCTGTATAAATTTTTTCAAGCAATTTTGCACATCCTGTAACATTTTCTGCGTGTTTTAAAAGTACGCCATTACCAGCCATTAAATTTGCTATAGAATAACGTATTACTTGATAAGCAGGAAAATTCCAAGGCTGAATTCCATAAATTACTCCCATAGGAGAATAGGTTACTATACCTTTGCCTCCATCTGGCAATTCTCTATTATCATCCTGTAAAAAATCAGGGCCATTTTTTGCTGTATAATCACAAATACCTGTGCATAAATCAACTTCTTGCTTACTTTGTTTTAAAAGCTTACCCATTTCTTGTGTCATTAATTGGGTTAAATCCTCTTTATGATTTTGCAAACTTTTTCCAATTGCTTTTATGATTTTAGCTCTTTCTTTTGCAGGTTTTAATTTCCAATCTAAAAACGCTTTGTGACATTTTTCGACAGCCTTAATAGCTTCTTCTTTTGTCATTAATGTATGACTCTTTATTTTTTCTCCCGTAGCTGGGTTGATGGTATTAAAACTTTCTTTTTTCTCTTTCATAATTTTTTATTTTGTACTCAATTCTTCATTTAAGGCTTTTGCTTCATAATCTATATACCCCTCTGTACCTTGTGTGTAGAAGGTGTTGCTATCCCAATCACTTAAAGGGACGTTTTGTGCAAAGCGTTCAACCAAATCTGGATTTGAAATGTATAGTTTTCCAAACGCAACTAAATCTGCATTACCTTCTTTTAAAACGGCATTACCTTTTTTTTCATTAAAACCATTATTAATCATAAGAGTTCCTTTATAAATAGGTCTAAAATGTTTGGCAATTTCTGAAACTGCAAAAGGAATATTAGAAACATCTGTAAACGGCTCACTTAAATGTAAATAAGCAAGATTATAATCATTCAATTTATTTACAATGTATTCGAAAGTAGGAATAGTTTCTTCATCCATAGTCATTCCGAAGCTTTTGTGAAGTGAAGGGTTTAAACGAATTCCTATTTTTTCTTCGGGAATTTCTTTTTTAATTGCCTCAAGAACATCAAATAAAAATCGTGCTTTATTTTCTATACTTCCTCCATACTCATCTGTACGATGGTTTGAAGTACCATTAAAAAATTGATGAAATAAATAGCCATTACTAGCGTGTATTTCTATCCCATCAAATCCAGCTTCAACAGCATTTTTTGCGGCTTGAGCAAAATCGTTAATAGTTCTTTTTATATCTTCAGTAGTCATCGCTTTTGGCGTTACTGTTTCTTTAAAACCTTCTGGCGTATATGATTTTTCGTTTGGGTTTATTGCAGAGGGTGCTAGGGGTAAATTTCCGTTGTGAAAATCTGGATGTGACATACGTCCAACATGCCAAAGTTGAATAAAAATACGTCCCCCAGCATTATGCACTTCTCTTGTTACTTTTTTCCAACCGTCAACTTGTTCTTTACTGTAAATACCTGGCGTAAATATATAACCTACTGCTTCTTTAGATATTTGCGAACCTTCCGTTATTATTAACCCTGCAGAAGCACGTTGAGAATAGTAAATGGGATGTTTGTCTATAGTTGGTTTGTTATCTGGATTGTTAGCACGACTTCTAGTCATAGGTGCCATTACTACACGATTAGGTAGTTCTAAAGAATTCATTTTATAAGGTTGTAATAGTTTTTCTGTACTCATATTTTTTTTATTAAATGTAACAGATACTACATGAAACCTTTCCCAATTTTAGCATAAGCCTGTGTTAAAGGAATTATAAGATTTTTTGAAAAAGCGTGATTTATCCTTGATTTTAAAAGGTTAACTTAAATGAAAACCCACTTTGATACTCGCGTCTCAATTACTATCTTTGCAATCCTAAAATAGTAGCAAAATTATGTTCGATAATTTAAGTGATAAACTAGATAAAGCCTTACACGTATTAAAAGGACACGGAAGTATTACAGAAGTAAACGTTGCAGAAACTTTAAAAGAAGTACGCCGTGCGCTTTTGGATGCCGATGTTAACTTTAAAATTGCAAAAGATTTTACAACTACTGTAAAAGAAAAAGCACTTGGTCAAGATGTACTTACCACATTACAGCCGGGTCAATTAATGGTTAAACTTGTAAAGGACGAATTAACCGAGTTAATGGGTGGTGATGCTGCTGGAATAAACCTTCAAGGAACTCCAAGTATCATTTTAATGTCTGGCTTACAGGGTAGTGGTAAAACTACTTTTTCGGGAAAACTTGCTAATTATTTAAAAACTAAAAAAACTAAAAAACCATTATTAGTTGCCTGTGATGTATATCGACCTGCGGCAATTAATCAATTGCATGTAGTAGGTGATCAAATTGGTGTTGAGGTTTATAGTGAAGAAGGAAATATGGATCCTGTTCAAATTGCTCAAAATGCTATAAAGCATGCAAAGCAGAATGGACATAATGTGGTTATTGTAGATACAGCAGGACGATTGGCTGTAGACGAAGCAATGATGACTGAAATTGCAAACGTACATAAAGCTATTAATCCACAAGAAACACTTTTTGTTGTCGATGCAATGACGGGTCAAGATGCCGTAAATACAGCAAAGGCTTTTAATGATATTTTAAATTTTGATGGTGTAGTATTAACCAAATTAGACGGTGATACTCGAGGTGGTGCTGCTATTTCAATAAAGAGTGTTGTAAACAAGCCTATTAAGTTTATAGGTACAGGAGAGAAGATGGATGCTATAGATGTATTTTATCCATCTCGTATGGCAGACCGTATTCTTGGAATGGGGGATGTTGTTTCGTTAGTAGAACGTGCTCAAGATCAATATGATGAAGAGGAGGCTAGAAAGCTTCAGAAAAAAATTGCTAAAAACCAATTTGGTTTTGATGATTTCTTAACTCAAATTCAGCAAGTTAAGAAAATGGGTAGTATGAAGGATCTTGTAGGGATGATTCCGGGTGCAGGAAAAGCTTTAAAAGATGTGGATATTGATGACGATGCATTTAAACATATCGAAGCTATAATTCATTCTATGACTCCCGGCGAAAGAACAGTTCCTGCTACTATTAATGCGAGTAGAAAAAAACGTATAGCAAAAGGAAGTGGAACTTCTGTACAGCAAATCAATCAGTTATTGAAGCAATTTGATCAGATGAGTAAAATGATGAAGATGATGCAAGGCGGTGGCGGTCGTAAGATGATGCAGGCAATGAAAAATATGAAGTAATTAATACTTCAACTTTAACAAAAAATACAGCTAAACATCATGACAATACTTGACGGTAAAAAAGTAAGTAACGATATTAAAAATGAGATTACTGCGGAAGTAAATAAAATGAAAGCCCGCGGTGAAAAAGTACCGCATTTAGCAGCTGTTATTGTTGGTGATGATGGGGCAAGCTTAACTTATGTAGGAAGTAAAGTTCGTTCATGTGAACGAGTGGGTTTTGAATCTACTATGGTTCGATTACCACATACAACTAGTGAAGTTGAGTTGTTACATAAAATTAAAGAATTAAATGAAAATGATGATATAGATGGATTCATCATTCAATTACCATTACCACCTCAAATCAATACCCAAAAAGTATTAATGGCTGTAGATCCTAGTAAGGATGTTGATGGTTTTCACCCAGAAAACTTTGGCAAAATGGCTTTGGATATGAGTACTTTTATTCCTGCGACTCCATTTGGTATTTTAGAATTATTAGAGCGGTATGATGTGGATACTAAAGGGAAGCATACTGTTGTTATTGGTAGAAGCCATATAGTAGGACGACCTATGAGTATTTTAATGAGTAGAAAAGGATGGCCTGGAAATAGTACAGTTACTCTTACCCATAGTAACACAAAAAATATAACACAGATTACGTCTCAAGCAGATATTATAATTTCTGCGTTAGGTGTTCCTAACTTTCTGAAAGCCGAAATGGTTAAAGATGATGTAGTAATAATAGATGTGGGTATCACCAGAGTTATAGATGAAAGTCATCCAAAAGGATATGTGATTACTGGGGATGTAGATTTTGAAAATGTAAGTAAAAAAGCTTCGTTTATAACACCAGTACCCGGAGGAGTAGGACCTATGACGATTGCCATGTTACTTAAAAACACATTATTAGCAAGAGAGCAAAGAAGAGCTAATTAAGCTTCATTACCTTGGGATATTTTCCAATCTAAATATTTATGTAAATCACTTTCAATCCATCCTATTCCAATACTAAATACGGCTAGGTCATCAATATACCCAACACCAGGAATAAAATCTGGAATTAAGTCTAAAGGATTTAATACATATAACAGAGCCATTACAATAGTAGCAATGGTAAACCAAGGTACATTTGGGTAGCTTCCATTCTTTACATCTTTTACCATACCTATCATAATTTTACCTAATTCGACATATTTACGAAGTGGACTAGCATTGCTAAGTTTTTCTGAAATTGCTTCTTCATTATCCATGACAACTTCTATATCGTCTTCGTCAATTTTGGTTACCATTTCCTCAACATTATCTTTATTAACGGTGTCGTTTATTAAAGGTATAGTAGATGTTTCTTTGTTTTTTTTCTTTCTGAATAGCATATAATTAATTATGTTGATTGATTTTATTAAAGATACTATTATGTAACAGGAAAGAGTTTTAAAATTTTGTTATAAAATGACGATACAAAGAAGAATAATAGAAATAAGATAAATTAACCAATAGGGTTTTAAGTGGTTTGGGTTATTTCCGAAGAAAAATTTAGTTAGCTTAAACATAGTAGGTCGATTTTTAGCTATAAAATTATAACTATAATCACTTAATTGTCTAAACCACGAATTGTTATTATATAGTTTGTGCCACTTTAAAATAGGTTTTTTACTGTAAGCTAGTGCTTTATAAGCAGAGTCTGGGCCACTATATATTGAACCGTCGGTAGTAATAAGCCTAGATGCTTTTTTAAACTCTTTAAGTGGAATGTCTGAAAAATGAGAAGCTATTTGTTGATATTTATTATAATCTATTGCGCTCCCTGTCTTTTTTTTCCAGTGTGTTACCCAAAATGCACAAAAATCACACTCTCCATCCCAAATTAAAATTGGTTTGTTATCTGGAGGAAATTTTGTTTTTTTTAATTTTGAAAACATTATAAAATTCTATAATCGCTCTTCGTCTTTAGGAGTATTTTTTCCGTATTCTTTTTTATAAATTCTTAATACAACTAGAAATAGACTTATAAGTAAAGGTCCAAAAATTAATCCAATAAATCCAAATAGAGGAACTCCTACAATTACACCAATAAGGGTTATTAAGGGGTGTACATTATCTAGTTTTTTAAGCACATATAGTCTAATTATGTTGTCTGTAGATCCTACTACAATAAGACCATAAAGTAAGATTCCCCATGCTTGAAAATTATCTCCAGAAGATAAACTAAGTATAAATACTGGGATAATACCTAACAATGTTCCTACAAATGGAATCATAGATCCAATTGTAACTATAACAAACCAGAAAAAAGGGTCTTGAATACCAAAAATTAAAAATCCTATTAGGGCAATAATTCCTTGAGCTATTGCTACTAGGGGTATTCCTAGAGCATTAGAGCGAACCATCGCGTTAACTTCGGTACCTATAATTTTTAGGTTTTCTTTACTAATGGGGATATATTCAAATAACGATTCTCGCAGTTCGCTTCTATTAGTAAGCATGTAGTATAATAAAAAATACATTAGACCAATTGCAATAAAAATATGAAAAGTCCCACCAGCAAAGCTTTGTAAATTTTCTGAAAGCCAAGACGAAATTTTAGAGACTTCAATTTGAGAGCTTAGGTCATAACCAATTTGCTCTTCCCATTTATTAAGTTGCTCTTTAAATGCATCAACAACTTTAGCAGAATTATTAACAGCATTTCCTATTTTATTTGTAAGCATTAAGATGATTCCAGTTACTGGAACTAAAATCCCAATAAATGAGAGAAACATTAAAAAACCTGCTGCAAGATCTGGATGCCATCCTTTATCTAAAAGCTTGTTCATCCATTTTCGCATTAAAACATATATGGTAATAGCACCCAAAACCCCAGAAAAATAGGGCAACATCTCTTTAAAGATAAGAGTTCCAATTAATATAATTAAAAATAATACAAAGATTTGGCGTATTACTTTTGGTGGAATAGTTTTCATAATTATTTAGCAAATAGCTGATTAATATCTTTAAAAGCCTTGAACTCTAATGCATTGCCCGAAGGGTCTTTAAAAAACATTGTCGCTTGTTCGCCTGTTTCTCCTTTAAAACGAATGTAGGGCTCGATAATAAAAGTAATGTTTTTTTTGGTTAGCATTTCTGAAAATTTTTCAAATACTTCCATTTCAAGTACTACCCCAAAATGTGGTATTGGGACATCTTTACCATCCACAGGATTTGAAGTAACAATATCTGTTGTTTTATCTTTAAAGTGAAGTACTAATTGATGTCCAAAAAAATCAAAATCAACCCAATGATGATCGCTTCGTCCTTCTTTGAGCTCTAAGATATCTCTATAAAAAACTCTGTTTTTCTCTAAATTGTCTACCGGTATTGCTAAATGGAAAGGTGAAAGTTTTAAACCCATATCTAATTGTTACGTAATGCTTTTATTAATTGACTTTTGTTCATTTTAGATCTATTATTTATACCCACATTTTTTGCTTGTGCATATAATTCTTTTTTAGTCCATTCTTCATATGGCTTAGCTTTTCCACCTTTTTTTCCAGCATGAGGTGTGTTAGCAATACGTGCAGACTTTTCTTTACTATACCCTTTATCGCGTAGGGCTTGGTATTGCTCTTCGTTTTTAATTCTTGGATTTGGCATAATATATAAAATTAAAAAAAGCCCATTTAAATGGGCTTTATATTGTTATTTATTTTTCACTTTCTATGGTATCAGTGTCTTTTCGATATTTGAGAAGTCCTATACCTGCAAAAAAGAAAACAACACCTAAAATAATTAAAGCCCAGGGGCTTAATCCTGTACTCATACTTCCAAAAACTCCTAGTACTCCTAATACTAAGGATATTCCTCCGCCCAATGTTAAAATAAATCCTAAAATCTTAATCATAATGTAAGTGTTTTTTGGTTAATAATTAAAATTACATCAATCTTAATAAGTAACCATGGATGTTAACATTACATTGGTAGATTTTTGAGAAAATATTATCACTTATAGATTTTCCCAACCAATCATAAAATACTTAAAGGTGGCACCATCTGGAATTTGTGAAGCTTCAATAGTGATGCTAGGATCATATCTTAAATTCTCTGGCAATTGTTTTTTATCGATCGTTAAAAAAACATCACTTTCTTCCAGAAATATTACAATAGAGTTTATCGTTGTTTCTACATCTGCAATAGTATAATTTTCTTTCACATCTTTAAATGTACTAGATAAGGAAAGTCCTTTTTCAGTTTTATATCTGGTGTCGAATACTTGAATGTTAGTAATAGTAGAGTTTGGGTCGTTCTCAATATCTGGTGATAGAAGTAATAGTTTATTACCTCCTTTTTCATAAATTTCAACTTCTCCTTGAGTTCCTAAAGCGTCTGGTATTGGATTTAATTTTACAATAGAATCTTGAGCAAAGATGGAATCTATTTGTTTCATTTTTGTTGTTAAACTAAGTTCTCCAATACTTCCATTTTTAATTGTAAATGGATCTTTGTCTTTTCCGCATTGTACAAATAGAGTTGTGATTATTGCTGTAATTAATAGAATTTTTTTCATTTTTTTTACTAAATAGTTGTGTGATTAACGCATCATTTTTGATAATATACCTAAAACACTTCTTATAACTGTAGGACTTGTAAGTGTTTTTATTAGAACGCTTTGAGTTGATTTGCTACTTCTTCTTCTCGTTGAGGTATTTCTTCCTGTTGAAGCTCGTTCCATAGCTTCTTTTTCTTTTTTTGCTTTTTCTTTTGCTTCTTCTTTTTCTGCAGTTTCAATTTTTTCGTTTAATAATTCATACGCACTTTCCCGATCTAATTCCTCATTATATTTTTTAATTAGTTTAGACTCTGCAATTAAATCTTTTAATTCATTGTCTTCTAAAATATCCATTCTACTCATGGGAGCTCTTAATAATGTAACAGCTAATGGAGTTGGTATACCTTTTTCATTAAGTGCAGAAATCATGGCTTCTCCAATTCCCATAGAAGTTAATACTTCATCAGTTTTATAATAATCTGATAAAGGATAATTTTCGGCAGTTAATTTTATTGCTTTACGATCTTTCGCTGTAAACGCTCTTAAGGCATGTTGAATTTTTAATCCTAATTGACTCAATACAGCATCTGGGACGTCTGTAGGATTTTGTGTTACAAAATATAAACCAACTCCTTTTGATCTAATTAATTTTACAATGCTTTCAATTTGATTAAGCAATGCACTACTAGCCTCTTTAAAAATAAGATGTGCTTCATCTATAAATATTACTAATTCTGGTCTTCCGCTATCTCCCTGCTCTGGAAATGTTGAATAAATTTCAGCAAGTAATGAAAGCATGAAAGTTGAAAATAATTTTGGTCTATCTTGAATATCTGTTAGGCGTAAAATATTAATATAGCCCATTCCATTTTCGTCAACTCGAAGTAAATCTTGCGTTTCAAAAGATTTCTCTCCAAAAAATAAATCTCCCCCTTGTTGTTCAAGTTCAACAACTTTTCTAAGTATTGCACCTGTTGAAGCAGTAGAGATGCGACCATAATCTTTAGCCAATTCATCTTTACCTTCATCGGTAGAATACTGTAATATTTTTTTAAAATCTTTTAAATCTAATAGTGGTAATTTGTTGTCATCACAATATTTAAAAATAACCGATACAATGCCAGATTGAGCATCACTAAGATCTAATATTCTTGATAATAATACAGGTCCAAATTCACTAACAGTAGCACGCATACGCACCCCTTTTTGTTCTGAAAGTGATAAAATTTCTACCGGAAATTTTTTTGCTTCAAATGGAATGCCAATTATTTCGTGACGTTCGTCTATTTTTGGATGACCAGGGCTAGGTTGTGCAATTCCACTAAGGTCACCTTTCATGTCCATTAAAAGTACAGGTATTCCTTTTTCTGAAAGATTTTCGGCCAATACTTGTAATGTTTTTGTTTTTCCTGTTCCAGTAGCACCAGCAATTAGACCATGACGATTTAAAGTTTTTAGTGGGATTTTTACAAATGCATTTGTGATTGTTTCGCCCTCCAACATAGCAGAACCCATAATTATAGAATCTCCTTTGGTGGTATAACCAGTATTTATGTAATCAAAAAAAGCTTTGTTGTCTGCCATCTTTTAAATTTTTGATAAAAATACTATTTATACCATAAATTATAAGAGCAGAATAAAATAAATAAAATCAAATGTTAAAAAGCAGGGTTTTTTATCTTTTCAATATAAAAATTTGAAGAACCTATTGAAAGTAATGTAGCAGAATTTGTATTCCCAGAATTTACGATTTTTACTCTAATAATATCATTTGCTTGTAATTCTAAAACTTCATTAAGATGCAAGGAGGCACGATCGTGATTATTAGTATTTCTCATATATCCTGTAGATCCATAAGATCCAATTCTAACTCCATTAACTTCAATATAAATTTCTGGTGCTTTTCGTGCACTGGATGTAGTACTTAATATAGAAATATTAATGTTTATATTATATCTTCCCCCTTCGGCTACTCTAATACTATTTGAGGATGATAAAAATAAAGATGAATTATCATTCCAAATTTCATTTCCAAAAATTGGTGCATCTATAGCAGATGTGGGATTAATATCTGTGGTAACATCTGTATTGCTGTATTTAGCAGATTGTTTTATATATGAAGTTGATGTTGCTTTATTATCTATGGCTACCCAATTAGGTATTGTGCTTGTTCCTTTGTTGTAATTAAAAGTATTTGTTAGAGTGTTGTAAATAAATAATCCTTTTTCTGGTTGTAAAATTAAATTTCGATTTACAGTGTTCATACGTGGTACTAAAATTCCTTGAGCAGTAGAGTTTATTTCAAGTTGTGAAGAGCTGTTTACATTTACTGTACCAATACCTATTTGACTATAAGTAAGAGGAATGCTAATAATATTGATAAAAAGAAAGATAAATTTGTGCCTCATACTATAACTTTTTTTCAACATAAAATGTAGAGCTTCCAGCATTTCTTAGATTAACAGAACCAGTATTAGCACTTTGCCTAATTTTTACAGTAATTATATCATTAGCGTTTAACTCTAATACTTCCCTTAAATGTAAAGATGCTTGCTCATGGTTATTTGTGCTTCTTATATAACCTGTAGAAGCATAAGCACCTATAGCGACTCCATTTACATAAATTCTCATTTCGGGGGCGTTTCTATCTGTAGCTGCTGTATTTGCGATAGAAGCATTTACTATAAATTCATATCTTCCTGCTTGTGTTATAGTAACTTGATTTCCTGAAACTACATAAAGCGAAGTATTATCATTCCATCTTAAAGTTCCAAATACAGGTAAATTTATAAGAGAAGCGGTATTGATATTTGTAGTAATATCTGTATTAGTATATTTTAATGAAGAACCTGCCACAGCACTACCTGTAGGGATTAAACTTAAAGCTCTCCATATAGGAGTTGTTGGGTTGTTTGAGTTATATTGAAACTCATCAGAGTCTGTGTTATAAACAAAAAGACCATTTGCTGGACTAATAATCGCATTACGTTGCGAAGTTGTCATTCTTGGAATTAATAACCCTTTATCGGTAGAAGTTATGTCAAGTGCAGATGAAAAATTAGGAGTAACAGTACCAATCCCTACTTGACCAATTAAAATATTTGATGAAACAAATAATATTATAAAAAGATATTTTTTAATCGCAACCATATTATTAGGCGGTTAATTTTAAAAACTACGTAAATTTAATATTGTAAGTTTTTTGAATTTTAATTTTTCGATAAGGTGAAATAAAAATCGTTTAAAAGAAAATGTATCTGTTTTCCTTATAATTTATTGATATATAAAATATTATATAATTTAATGCATAAGGGAGTTTGAATATTAAAAAACCAGTTGGTTTAATAGTGTAAAATCTTAAAACAACTACCTTTGTAGTCTATGCAGAAAGAAATTAAAGAATTAGTAGATAAAGGGGAGATGCTTCCGTTAATGGAAGAGTTTTACACCATTCAAGGCGAAGGATATCATAAAGGAACTGCAGCTTATTTTATTAGAATAGGCGGTTGTGATGTAGGTTGTCATTGGTGTGATGTAAAAGAAAGTTGGAATGCTAATTTACATCCACCCACTGCAGTTAATGCTATTGTAGAAAATGCTTCAACTTATTCTAATACTATTGTTATTACAGGTGGTGAGCCTCTTACTTGGGACATGGGGCCAATTACTACACAATTGAAAAGTAAAGGAATGCAGGTTCATATAGAGACCTCAGGCGCATATAAATTAACGGGAATATGGGATTGGATATGTTTATCACCCAAAAAAATGAAATTACCAACTAAGGAGGTTTATGATGTAGCAAACGAACTTAAAGTTATTATTTATAATAATGACGACTTTAGGTTTGCTGAAGAACAAGCTGCAAAGGTTAATAAAGACTGTATTTTATATTTACAACCCGAATGGAGTAAAAGAGATAAAGTTATTCCGCTTATGGTAGATTATGTTATGAAAAACCCTAAATGGAAAGTATCATTACAAACTCATAAGTATTTAAATATACCGTAAAAAAACCCGACACTCGAGTGTCGGGTTTTTAATTTATAGATAAATATAAGTTATTTAGTAAATGGAACAGTAATTCGCACTTTATCCCATCCCATATGCATATCAATTCCATTACTAGCTTCTTCAAAAGCAATTGAAAATGATTCTAAAGAATCATCGACCATTTTTACAGGTACAGAAATTCTTGCAACATCGTTCGCATCTTTATAAAAATAAGACCCCCAGGTGTTTAAATCTGAGTTTAATATAACTGTCCATTCTTTTTCACCAGGAATAGTAGCCATTGTATAAGTGCCAGCTTTTACCATAGTATTTCCTAGCTTCATGTCTTTGTATAAAGTGATTTCTGCAGCTTCATTGGCTCCAGTTCTCCAAACCTCTCCATTAGGGGCTAATTTAGCTAAAGTCCTACCTTTTAATTGAGGTCTGCTATATACTACTTTCATAAGCTTGTTTGCATCTTTATAATCACTAGGATATGCAGCAGCATCCATCGGACTCTTGTCTAAGTCGCTAAATTTTTGAGCTTGAAGATTGACAGTAAAAAGTAAGGCAATTGCAAAAGTAATTGATGTAATAATGTTTGTTTTTTTCATGACTTTTAATTTTTGTTGGTTAAAGATAGTTTTTATTAAAGAGTTTAAATATAAACTTGAGTGAAAGTATACTATTTTACACATTTTTTTTGTCGATAAATATCATGATATCTTACAATGGCTTTAGACTTTTATTGAATAAAAAATTGACACCTTTTTTTTCACAACAATTTGTTAATAACTTAACTTCCTTGTAGAGCCAAAACCCTCTATTTTATAAGGGGTTTTGTTATATTTGTTCGTTACGAAAATTATTGAAAAATAACCTAAATTTTTATGAGCGAAGAACAAAAAAAAGGAAGTTACGGAGCCGACAGTATTCAAGCGTTAGAGGGAATGGAGCATGTTCGCATGCGACCTTCTATGTATATTGGCGATGTTGGTGTTCGAGGATTACACCATTTAGTTTATGAAGTAGTAGACAATTCCATAGATGAAGCTATGGGAGGACATTGTGATACAATAGAAGTTTGGATTAATGAGGATAATTCTGTTACTGTTAAAGATAATGGTAGAGGGATTCCTGTAGATATACACAAAAAAGAAGGTGTTTCTGCATTACAGGTTGTAATGACAAAAATTGGTGCAGGGGGTAAATTTGATAAAGACTCTTATAAAGTTTCTGGTGGTTTGCACGGGGTAGGAGTATCTGTTGTAAATGCATTGTCTGGACATTTGCGTGCTACAGTACATCGCGATGGTAAAATTTGGGAACAAGAATATGAGCGTGGAAAGACGCTATATCCGGTAAAATCAATAGGTGATACAGATAGTAGAGGGACAATTGTTACTTTTAAGCCTGATGAACAAATATTTCAGCAAACGTTAGAGTTTAATTATGACACTTTAGCTAGTAGACTTCGAGAACTTTCATTTTTAAATAAGGGAATTACAATTTATTTTACTGACAAACGTCAAACTAATGAAAAAGGGGAGTTTGAAACTGAAAAATTTCATAGTGAAGAAGGTTTAAAAGAGTTTATTCGTTTTCTTGATGGAAATAGAGAGCCTCTTATTGCTGATGTAATTTCAATGGAAGGTGAAAAAAATGATATTCCTGTAGAAGTTGCTATGGTTTATAATACTTCGTACAACGAAAATCTTCATTCATACGTAAACAATATTAATACTCATGAGGGAGGAACGCATTTGTCTGGTTTTAGAGCAGGATTAACTAGAACCTTAAAAAAATATGCTGATGCATCTGGGTTATTGGATAAATTGAAATTCGAAATTTCAGGTGATGATTTCCGTGAAGGTTTAACGGCTATCATTTCAGTTAAAGTTGCAGAACCGCAGTTTGAAGGACAAACAAAAACAAAGTTAGGAAATCGTGAAGTAACATCTGCTGTAAGTCAGGCTGTTTCAGAAATGTTAGAAAACTATCTGGAAGAACACCCTAACGATGCAAAAATTATAGTTCAAAAAGTAATATTGGCCGCTACAGCACGTCACGCTGCACGTAAAGCACGTGAAATGGTGCAACGTAAAACAGTAATGAGTGGTGGTGGACTTCCAGGAAAACTTTCAGATTGTTCAGAACAAGATCCAGAAAAATGCGAAGTATTTCTTGTAGAGGGTGATTCTGCAGGTGGTACAGCAAAACAAGGTCGTGATCGAGCTTTTCAAGCTATTTTACCACTACGTGGAAAAATTCTTAATGTTGAGAAAGCAATGCAACATAAAGTTTTTGAAAATGAAGAAATTAGAAATATTTATACTGCACTTGGAGTTACCATAGGTACCGAAGAAGATAGTAAAGCATTAAATTTAGATAAATTAAGATATCATAAAGTAGTTATAATGTGTGATGCGGATGTGGATGGTAGCCACATCTCTACTTTAATTTTGACCTTCTTTTTTAGATATATGAAAGAATTGGTTGAAGCAGGATATGTATACATTGCTACCCCTCCACTGTATCTGGTTAAAAAAGGAGCTAAAAAAGAATATGCGTGGAGCGATAAAGAGCGCGATGCTTTAAATGAACAATTTGGTGGAAGTGCAACTATACAGCGATACAAGGGTCTTGGAGAGATGAACGCAGAACAATTATGGGATACCACAATGAATCCAAATTTTAGGACATTACGTAAAGTAAATATAGATAATGGAACAGAGGCAGATAGAATATTTTCAATGTTAATGGGTGATGAAGTACCACCGCGTCGTGAATTTATTGAAAAAAATGCTGTTTATGCTAATATTGATGCTTAATAGATGAGTATATCTACTAGGTTTTTATTAATAATATTGCTATGTTTTGCGCCCACTTTTTTGTGGGCGCAAACTTTTGTAGAAGATGTAGAAGATTTTTTAACAGACATGGTTTTACTGTCTAATAGATATGTTTCTCCTGCTGCAGATGGATCTGTGTATCAATCTACTTCTTCTTGGCATAGTTCTGCAAAAAGTTTAAACTTGTTTGAAGTTGATGTTTCACTTCATTTTAATGCGCTGCCTATCCCAAAAGGTCAAAAGAGTTTTAATGTTTCAAACACAGAATTTATAAGTCTTTCATTTCAAGACGGGTCATCGTCTGCAAATATACCAACCGCGTTAGGAGGAGATACTGAAACTTTTTTTGATTTTACAATCGATGGAGAGCAATATGAGCTTCAAGCTTTTGAAGGAGTAAAAGAAAATGTGCTTTTCCATCCTTATATTCAAGCTTCGGTAGGACTCTGGAGAGAAACTGAAGTTACATTAAGGTTTTCACCAGAAATTAAAATTGATAAATCAAGTTACCAGATATTTGGAGGTGCGGTAAAGCATAATCTAAGTCAATATTTTAGTAAAGAGTATAATGATAATCAATTTCAATTAGCTACCCAGATTGGATATTCGCAATTTAATTTAGAAATATATTTTGATGAGTTTGTAATAGAGCCTTCCAATCCCTCATCAGGAAGTGAGCCTTTGGCTGTAATAAATTCATTTAACGTTGAGGCAAGTACTTGGTTGTTACAATTAATAGCTTCAAAAAAAATTAATAAACTTGAATTTGTGGGATCTTTGGGACTTTCAATAAATAAATTTAATTACACCATGGGAGGAAGAGAGGAAGCTTTTATATCTCTTTTCAATAGCGCTTTAGAAGCTTTAGAAGATTCAGAGCAATTATTTAAAGGTGATGTAGGTGTAAATTATCACTTTAGTAAATTTTATATTTCTACTATGTTTTCAGTAGGAAAATTTGCAAATACTAATGTTGCAATTCATTATAAAATATAATATTCTGAAATATTATAAGTTAAAGTTTATACAAAAGCCAGTGATGAAAGTTGCAGGTTTTTTTATTTTGAATAAAAATTGAAAACTATGAAAAAAATAATTCTAATTATAACAGCTTTTATAACTGTACAACTTTCTGCTCAAGAAAATCTTGAAGATTTATTAGCATCAGGTATCGAGGATGCTAAGCGTTTTACAACAGCTTATATGACACCAGCTGCAGAAGCAATGATGTATGGAACGTCCAATGGATGGATACAATCTGCAGAAGTAAAAAAACCATTGAAATTTGAAATTTCTATAATAGCCAATGCTACTTTTGTAAAAGATGAAAATAAATCTTTTGTTTTAAACACAGCAGATTATAACAATCTATACTTTAGAGATGGAAGTACCTCTAAAGAAGTGGCTACTGCATTTGGAGAAAACGACCCTGAAATTTTAGTGTTTGCTGAAGTAACAGATGAAACAGGAGTGTTTAGAGATGAGGTGGAATTTTTACTTCCACAAGGTTTGGCTTCTGTAAATGTAAATATACTTCCATCTGCTTTTTTACAAGCACGTTTGGGGCTTTTTAAAGGGGCAGAAATTAAAGCTAGGTACTTTCCGAAAATTGAACAAGAAGATGTAAAAGTTGGTCTAGTAGGAGTAGGGCTTCAATATGAGTTTACACAACTTCTACCTGCAGAAAAGATTTTTCCAGTAGCAATATCTGGATTGATAGCTTATAACAACTTAACGGCAAACTACGATTATACAGACGACAATATTATTGAAGGAGAAAATCAACAGTTTGATGTTAAGCAAAATAGTTATATTTTTCAAATTCAGGCTTCTACTAAATTACCAGTTTTTAATGTATATGGTGGAATTGGATATTTAACTGGAACGTCAGATTTTAGAGTTTTAGGTACCTATCGTGTTCGCGGAGGGATTCCTTTATTTGAAACAACCAATGAGTTTACTAATCCTTTTTCTATAACTACAAAAGTATCTGGGGTAAGAGCTAATATTGGTGCTAAAGTTAAATTAGGTTTCTTCGGGATTCATGCAGATTATAGTATTGCAGAATATAATAATATTTCTGCCGGTTTGGATTTCGGAATTTAATTCCCTTATTCACTTACTATTGTGAGAGATAATTGTATTTTTGCAACTTGAAAATTAACCCTTATACCGTAATATAAACACATAATAACATGAAAGTAACAGTAGTTGGAGCAGGTGCAGTAGGCGCAAGTTGTGCAGAGTACATTGCCATTAAAAATTTTGCAAGTGAAGTAGTTTTATTAGACATTAAAGAAGGCTTCGCCGAAGGTAAAGCAATGGATTTAATGCAAACAGCTTCTTTAAACGGATTTGATACTAAAATCACTGGAGTAACAAACGATTATTCTAAAACTGCTGGTAGCGATATTTGTGTTATCACTAGTGGTATTCCACGTAAACCAGGTATGACCCGTGAAGAATTAATTGGGATTAATGCTGGAATCGTAAAGGATGTTTCCTCAAACCTTGTAAAAAATTCTCCTAAAACTATTATAATCGTGGTGAGTAACCCGATGGATACTATGGCTTACCTAGTTCATAAAACATCTGGTTTAGACAAAAATAAAATAATAGGAATGGGTGGTGCTTTAGATAGTGCGCGTTTTAAATATCGTTTAGCTGAAGCTTTGGGTGCTCCTATAAGTGATGTTGATGGAATGGTAATTGGTGGTCACAGTGATACTGGTATGGTGCCTTTAACACGTTTAGCAACTCGCAATAGCGTTCCTGTAACTAAATTTATTTCTGAAGAAAGATTAAGTCAAGTAATGGAAGACACTAAAGTTGGAGGTGCTACATTAACTAAACTTTTGGGAACTTCAGCTTGGTATGCTCCAGGAGCCGCTGTTTCAGCTTTGGTTCAAGCTATTGCTTGCGATCAAAAGAAAATGTTCCCTTGCTCTGTGATGCTTGACGGTGAATACGGAATGAAAGATATCTGTATTGGTGCCCCTGTTATTTTGGGCAGAAACGGTATCGAAAAAATTGTTGAACTTGATCTTAACGATGCCGAAAAAGCACACATGAAAGAAAGCGCAGAAGGTGTTCGTAAAACAAACGATTTACTTGAATTATAATTAAATTATTTATAAAATTGAAAAGCCGGCTAATTGCCGGCTTTTTTATTTATTAAAATCAAAACTCAATAAAGATAAAAAATTACCCACACTTTGAAGATCCACAATCTTTGCAAGTCAAGCATCCTTCCTGATAAATAAGTGAAGTGCTATTGCAGTTTTCACACTTCTGTTTGCGAGCTTCTGTTCCATCTGCAACGTAACGTTTAAGAGCACGTGCAACACCATTTTTCCAAGTATTAATGCTTTCGCTGTCAAGTTGTAAGCTGTTTATTAAATCCACTACTTTCTCAATTGGCATTCCGTGACGCAATGTGCTAGAAATTAATTTTGCATAATTCCAAAATTCTGGATTAAATTTATGCGAAAGTCCTTCAATAGTGGTTTTGTAACCTCTTTTGTTTTTGTATTGAAAATCATAACGTGAAGTTCCGTCATCATTTCTATTTTTTATAATTAAGCCGTCATTTACCCAACGCGGAATTAAAATTCCATCTTCATCATCTGCAAAACCTGTAAAAATCTCATATGGTTTTTTATCGATTAAACCAATAAACGCAATCCATTTATCTTTGCTATTTTGAAAACGTACAACGTCTGCTTCTAATATTTCTGGACGTTTGGTTGGGAATGCGGTAAGTGTTTCATTATCTTCTTCCTTTTTTTCATCGTTCGAAATCAATACCCCAGAACGCGACCCATCACGATAAACAGTTACACCTTTACAGCCTGCTTGCCACGCTTCCAAATATAATTTACCAACCAATTCTTCGGTGGCATCATTTGGTAAATTAATGGTTACCGAAATAGAGTGATCTACCCATTTTTGTACCTCACCTTGCATACGCACTTTACTCATCCAGTCCACATCGTTGGATGTGGCTTTGTAATAAGGTGATTTCTTTACTATTTTATTCAATTCTTCTTGGCTGTAATTTTTAGAAGTATCTAACCCATTGGTTTCCATCCATTGTTTAAAACGATGGTGAAAAACCACGTATTCTTCCCAGCTGTCACCTAATTCATCTACAAAATCAACGCGGACGTTTTTGTCATTTGGATTTACCTTTCTTCTTCTTTTGTAAACAGGTAGAAAAACGGGTTCAATGCCAGAAGTTGTTTGCGTCATTAAACTGGTGGTTCCTGTTGGTGCGATAGTTAATAAAGCGATATTTCTTCGACCATATTCTAACATATCATAGTACAATTTTTCATCTGCATCTTTTAGTCTAAGAATAAACGGATTGTTTTTTTCTCTTTCACTATCAAACATTTTAAAGGGACCTCTTTCTTTTGCGGCATAAACTGAAGCACGATACGCTTCTAAAGCAACCGTTTTATGAATTTTAACAGAAAATTCGATACCTTCCTTGCTGCCATACTTTATACCCAAAGCTGCAAGCATATCACCTTCAGCAGTGATTCCTATTCCAGTTCTTCGCCCTTCTTCAGCTTTTATTTGAATATTTTCCCACAGATTTCTCTCTACGGCTTTTACTTCATCACTCTGTGGATCGGCATCAATTTTTGCTATAATTGCATCTACTTTTTCAAGTTCCAAATCTATAATATCGTCCATAATACGTTGTGCGATACCAATATGTTTTTTGAAAAGTTCAAAATTGAAAGAGGCTGTTTTAGTAAAAGGCTCATCTACATACGAAAACAAATTGATAGCTAATAAGCGACAAGAATCGTAGGGGCAAAGTGGAATTTCACCACAAGGATTGGTGGAAACTGTTTTGTAACCCAAATCTGCATAGCAATCTGGCACAGACTCTTTAATAATAGTATCCCAGAAAAGGATACCTGGTTCTGCAGATTTCCATGCATTATGAACAATTTTTTTCCAAAGTTTACTAGCTTCAACTTCTTTAGTGTTTTTTGGGTTATCACTAAAAATAGGATATTTCTGAGTATAGTTTGTTCCTTCTTTAACCGCTTGCATAAATGTATCGTCCATACGAACGGAAACATTTGCGCCTGTAACTTTTCCTTGTTCCATTTTCGCATCAATAAAGTCTTCGGAATCTGGATGGTTTATGGATACGGAAAGCATTAGAGCGCCACGGCGTCCATCCTGGGCCACTTCACGAGTAGAGTTTGAGTAACGTTCCATAAATGGAACAATTCCCGTTGAGGTTAATGCAGAGTTTTTTACAGGAGAACCTTTTGGTCTAATATGTGAAAGATCGTGTCCAACACCACCACGACGTTTCATTAATTGAACCTGTTCTTGATCAATTTTCATAATTCCTCCATAAGAGTCAGATTCACCATCGTTGCCGATTACAAAGCAATTAGAAAGCGAAGCAATTTGGTATGGATTACCAATACCAGCCATTGGACTTCCTTGGGGTACAATGTACTTAAAGTCTTTAATGACATTGAAAACTTCTTCCTCGGTCATAGGGTTTTTATATCGCTTTTCTATGCGTGCAATTTCTTTTGCAATGCGACGGTGCATGTCGTTCGGCGTTTTTTCATAGATGTTACCTTCAGAATCTTTAAGTGCATATTTATTTACCCACACTCGGGCAGCAAGATCATCTCCTTTAAAGTATTCAACTGAAGCGTTAAAAGCTTCATCTTGCGTATAATTATGTGGTTTGGATATAGCTTTTTTTACTTGCATATTTTTGAAATTAATGTGATTGTTTGAAATGGGATTCTAAAGCATGTAAATGTAATAAAATAGAAACTCAATTTATATTTTAAAATTTAAAGTTGTCAAGAAATTAATATTAATATACTCATATTCAGTATTATAAAAATTTATTAACAGCGTAAAGTTGACAAATTTTGAAAATAAATTAAATATTTTGATTGGTTTTATTTAAAAGTGTAATTTAAGCTTAAACAGATTTCAAAAATGTGATAAAAGTCATTTTTTGAATTTTTTTACACATTATATATAACTACCCTTAAAAAATATAATGGCAGGCTATCATTAACCAAGATTGGATGTTGGAGAATCAATTTAGAACCCATAAATGAAAGTGGTGTACTGTTAAAAAAGAAAAGATGTAACAGAACCAAACTCTGGAGTAGTCTTTATTTTGAGTTAAAATTCTAGCTTTTTTTATTTTATATTGTTTAAAGACTGTAGCGATACAGTCTTTATTTTTTTATATTTGGCGCGTGAACTCAAGATGGTACATTCCTGTATTAATAATTGCCCTTACTTATTTTGGAATAAGTAAGAAAATATCAACGCTGCCCAATCAAGAAATCGTTGTTCAGTTTGATGCCAATTCTGTAAGTATAGATGAAGCTCAATGTGCTGTTTCAGAGATAACAAACGAATTAAAACGTATTGGTGTCGCCGATGTTAAAGTTTCAGAATTACAAGATGGTAAATTAAAAGTTACTTATTATAGCACTATTGATGTAGCCATAATAAAGAATTTGTTTTATAAACAAAACAAACTACGGCTTGATGACACGGCTTTTAATAAAAAGGATAATTCTTCAAAAATCCCTTTTAGTAATGATTCTAATAATTACAGACTAGATGTAATAAAAATCCAAAAGGATTATGGATTGGATTTAGGATTTAATGGTCTTCCTGTAGAATTAAAATCTGTTAAGGATCAATATGTAAATCAAGTGGTTTCTCTTGCCACAACCGATGCTAATTTAAGTTTAAAGAATAATTTTGAGATTGTTGCATATAAAAATTATCGCAATGTTTCTTTATTAATAGACACTTCTTCACATAAGATACCCGAGGTAAGGGCCGGCCCATTATCTTAAAGAGATTCTTCGTAAAATATTAGTTTCAAAATTTCACATTTCTGAAACAATAAAAATATAATTTTTAAATCATCACGAAAATTGTCAGATATAACAGCAAATCATATATTTGCGCGTTTTAAAAAAATCTGACCAAAAAAATATAACATGCAAAACAAAGGACTAGTTACCGTATTTGCCATCCTTTTTGGATTGGTAAGTTTGTATCAATTATCATTTACCTATATAGCAAACAAAGTTGAAGATGAAGCAAAGGTCTACGCAGACAGCAAATTTTCTGAGAATGAACCTAAAGAAAGAGCTGCCGCAGAAGTAAGATATTTAGATTCTGTAAGTAATGAATCTATCTTTATGGGAGTAGATTATAAATCTGCTAAAGAAAAGGAGCTTAATAAAGGTCTTGACTTAAAAGGAGGTATAAATGTTATTCTTCAGATTTCTGTAAAAGATATATTGAAAGGATTGGCAAACAATTCTAAAGACCCAGCATTTAATCAAGCATTAGCTAATGCTACAGAATTACAAAAAAATTCTCAGGAAACATATTTAGAGTCTTTCTTTAAGGCTTTTGATGCTTTACCTGGTGAAAATAATTTAGCATCTCCAGAAATTTTCTTTAATAAAAGTTTAGAAGACGACATTGATGCATCAATGACAAATGATCAAGTTAAACCTGTAATTGAAAGAAAAATAGATGAATCTATTACATCAGCTTTCGAAGTATTAAGGAAACGTATTGATAAATTTGGAGTTACACAACCTAACATTCAACGTTTAGGTCAATCTGCACGTATCTTGGTAGAATTACCAGGTGCTAAAGATGTAGAGCGTGTTAAAACATTACTTTCAGGGACAGCTCAACTTGAGTTCTGGGAAGTTTATAAGTTTGAAGACATGCAAGGTTTTCTTTTTGCAGCAGATGCTAAAATTAAGGACCTAAATAAAGATGTAGCTTTAGAAGAAGCTACAGAAACTGTTAAGGATACTACTGCTAAAACTGAAGAGCAAAAAGAAATTGAAAAACTTTTAGGAGAAGATTCAGATACAGATGTTGCAACAGATGATCCTGCAAAAGCAAATCCTATTCTTTCAAAAATGGTTTCTCCAGGATTTCAAGGAAGACCGGTTCTTGCAACTTTCGAATTAAAAGATACTGCTTTAATTAATAGTTATTTACGTGAGCCTCAAGTAAGAGCTTTATTGGGTAATGATCAACGTTTTGCAAAATTTGTATGGGAAAAGCCAAGTGAAGTTACTACTGTAGATGGTGAAGAATTAGTGACAACTGGATTATATGCATTAAGAGGTAATCGTGACAATAGTCCTCCATTAGCTGGTGGTGTAGTTGTAGATGCTCAACAAACTTACGACCAAGTAGGGCGTGTTGCAGTTAGTATGCAAATGAATGGTAAAGGAGCTAAGACTTGGGAAGAAATGACCAAAAAAGCAAATGAGCAACAAACTCAAATTGCAATTGTACTTGATGATATTGTTTATTCTGCGCCAGGAGTTTCTGTAGCAGGAGGTATTTCAGGAGGAAGAAGTGAGATTACAGGTGATTTTGATATTTTAGAAGGACAAGATTTAGCTAATGTTTTACGTGCAGGTAAATTACCAGCTTCTGCAGATATTATTCAAGCAGAAGTAGTAGGTCCTACATTAGGACAAGAAGCAATAGACAGTGGTATTTTATCATTTATCATTGCTTTAGCGTTTGTATTAATATGGATGATTGGATACTACGGAAAAGCAGGTGTTTTTGCCGATGTAGCATTAGTAGTTAACATTGTATTTATATTTGGAATTTTAGCGGGACTTGGTGCTGTATTAACATTGCCTGGTATTGCTGGTATCGTATTAACAATAGGTATGTCTGTTGATGCAAACGTGCTTATTTTTGAACGAATTAGAGAAGAACTAGACAAAGGTAAAGCTCAAAAAGATGCTATAAAAGATGGATTTAACAATGCGTTGTCTTCAATTTTGGATGCAAACATTACAACGGGTCTTACTGGTTTAATATTAATGGTATTTGGTACTGGGCCAATTCAAGGTTTTGCAACTACATTATTAATAGGTATTCTTACTTCATTATTTACAGCAATATTTATAACAAGATTATTTATTGATGGTTATACTAAAAATGGTAAATCATTAACCTGTTCAACTCCAGTAACTAAAAACTTATTTAAAAATGTAAATATTGATTTCTTAGGAAAACGTAAAATCGCTTATGTAATTTCTGGAATTTTAATTGTTGTAAGTATAGTTTCACTTTTCACTAATAAACTTAATCAAGGTGTAGATTTTGTAGGAGGGCGAACGTACACTGTACGATTTGATAAAGATGTAAATGCTACTGAAATTCAGAATGATTTAATTGCAGTTTACGGAAGTGCTGAAGCAAAAACATATGGTGGGGATAATCAGTTAAAAATCACTACTAAGTATAAAGTAGATGATAGCGGAACAGATGTAGATGATGAAATAGAACAAATGCTTTTTGATGGTTTAAAAACAAGTCTTCCTTCTGGTATGACGTTTGAGCAGTTTAAAGCAGACGACGAAAACAAAGTAGCTGGTAGAATGGAATATTACAAAGTAAGTCCTACTATCGCTGATGATATTAAGAAAGACTCATTTTGGGCAGTTTTAGGTTCGTTAGTTGTTGTTTTCTTATATATTTTACTTCGATTTAGAAAATGGCAATTTAGTTTGGGTGCTGTTGCTGCGGTTTTCCATGATGTTTTAATAGTATTAGGTATTTTCTCTTTAACGTACAGATTTATGCCATTTAGTATGGAAATTGATCAATCGTTTATTGCGGCGATATTAACAGTAATTGGATACTCGCTTAACGATACCGTTGTTGTATTTGACCGTATTAGAGAATACTTTAATGAGCATAACACGTGGAAGATGAATAGAGTTATTAATGCTGCTTTAAACAGCACATTAAGCCGTACTTTAAACACCTCGTTAACTACGTTAATTGTTTTGCTTTGTATGTTCTTAATAGGTGCAGAATCTATTAGAGGATTATTATTTGCTATAATTGTTGGTATTGTAGTAGGTACATATTCATCGCTATTTATAGCAACTCCAGTAATGTTTGATACCGTAAAGAAAAAAGGGATTGATCTTACAAATAAAAAGAAAGAGGAATTAGAAGAAGAGGTAGTTTAATACAACTTCATATTATATTTATAAAAATAAAAAAACCTTCACATTGTGAAGGTTTTTTTTATTGGTAATGGTTTAATATTTAAAAATTAAAAAAGAGATTAATTTTTGTTCCATTCTATTTTGTCACCTTTTTCAAGTGTCCATTTATCACTAAGACCTGCATTTACTTCTAATACATATTTTACAGCATCTTCACTAGGAAGTGAAGTTTGATCTAGTGGTTTTGCACTTTTTTGAATACTAACAATTTCTTTGGAACTATTTATATAGATGATGTCTAATGAGAACTCGGTATTTTTCATATAAAATGATCGAGGTTTTTCATCTTCAAAAATAAATAACATTGCCTGATTATTAGGCATTGACTTTCGATACATTAAACCAGTTTGCGTTTCGTATTCAGTTTCTGCTATTTCTATATCAAGATTAGCTAAAATAGAATCTGTTTTAGCTTTTTTAAGTGTGAGCTCACCTTCTTTTTTAAAAGAAACTTCTTTTGTTAAAACAGGTGATTCTACTTTTTCTTTGCAACTATAATGCGAAAAGCAAATTCCTAAAATAGCTGCTGAAAATAGTATCCTTTTCATTTATACAAAATGTTTTTTTGAAGATCTTACCATAAAATAAATTCCAATTAATATAAATGGAATACTTAATAATTGCCCTGTATTTAATGCCCAATCTGCTCTTTCACCAACTTGTGGTTCTTTTACAAACTCAACAAAGAAACGAACTGTCCATAATAAAACTAAAAATAAACCAAATAAATAACCTAGCTGATTTTTTTTCTGAGTCTTCCAATATATAAACCATAAAAGAAGAAAAACTATTATATAACCAGCAGATTCGTATAATTGAGCAGGATGTCTAGGAAAGTCTTCGCCTAATTGTTTAAATACAACTCCAAAATCACTATTTGTGGCTTTACCAATAATTTCAGAATTAATAAAGTTTCCAATGCGCACAAAAATTGCACCGCTTGCAACAGCTATTACTACTCTGTCTAAAATCCAAAGTACTGGTTTTTTTAATACCCTTTTACTGTAAATAAACATTGCGATAATAACACCAATGGCTGCTCCATGACTTGCTAAGCCTCGAAATCCTGTATACTCGAATTCAGGAACAAAACTAAAAGGTAAGAATATAGATAGTGGATCTTCAAGAATTAATTCGCTTTGGTAAAAAATAACATGTCCCATGCGTGCGCCTACTAATATTGCAACCACCATATAAATAAATAGGCTATCTAATTTTTCAAGGGGCTCTTCTTCATTTTTAAAAATACGCTTTGTAATAAACCAGCCTAATGTAAATGCAATTACAAACATTAAACTGTAGTATTTTATCACAAAAAAACCAAGGTCAAGACCTTCAGAAGGATCCCATATAATACTTAAATAGTGCATAGTTTATTTTTAATTAGGCTTCGTAAATATAGCAAATCCTAAAAGGGTTTATAAATCAATTTTAATTCTTTTTTGGAGGAACAGGGTCATCCCCGTGACCAGCCCAAGGATTGCAACTTGCAATTCTCTTTAATCCTAACCAGCCTCCTTTAATTAATCCGTGAGTTTGTAAAGCTTCAACTGTATAATAGGAACAAGTTGGAGTATATCTACAAGTGGCGGGTGTAAAAGGTGAAATAAATTTTTGGTACCCACGAATCAATAATATGAAAGGATATGTGAGTATTTTTTTCATAATTTAGTTAAGGGAAAAAGTAGTGCCTTCTTTTCCATCTTTTAGTTGAATACCTGCTTCTAATAACTTATCTCTAATTTGATCACTAGTAGCAAAATCTTTATTTGCTCTTGCTTTATCTCTTAATTCTATTAAAAGAGATATAGCGCCAGTTAGTTTATTCTCATCGTTATTGCTTTCAGAAACGGTGTCTGCTAATCCCATAACGTCAAAAATAAAATCAGACATAGTTTGTTTTAATGTCTTTAAATCTTTTTCTGAAATAGTTTCAGTATTCTCATTTAATCCATTAATAAATTTTGCCGCCTCAAATAATTGTGCAATTAAAATGGGACTATTAAAGTCATCATTCATAGCATCGTAACAAGACTGTCTCCAGTTAGTAATATTAAAACTTGTTTTATCTGAAACAGAAATGTTGTCAATAGAACGATATGCATCCATTAAGCGGTTATATCCTTTTTCTGAAGCGACTAAAGCTTCATCACTAAAGTCTAAAATACTTCTATACTGTGCTTGATACATGAAAAATTTAGCAACGGTAGGTGAAAATGCTTTACTTAATATTGCATTATCGCCACTAAACAACTCATTAGGTAATATATTATTTCCTGTAGATTTTGCCATTTTTTTACCATTTAAGGTAAGCATGTTAGCGTGCATCCAGTAATTTACAGGAGTTTGGTTGTTTGTAGCTTCAGCTTGGGCAATTTCACATTCATGATGTGGGAATTTTAAATCCATACCACCTCCATGAATATCGAATTGATTACCCAAATATTTTGTGCTCATAGCAGTACATTCTAGGTGCCATCCTGGAAATCCTTCACTCCAAGGAGATGGCCAACGCATTATATGTTGTGGCTCTGCTTTTTTCCATAAAGCAAAATCTTGAGGATTTTTTTTCTCGCTTTGGGCTGCCAATTCACGAGTGTTAGTAATCATGTCTTCAAGATTTCTACCGCTAAGTTTTCCGTAGGTGTGGTCTTCATTAAATTTTTTTACATCAAAATAAACAGAGCCATTCTTTTCGTAACCGTAACCTTCAAAAATTATTTTTTTAACGATATTAATTTGTTCTATAATATGACCTGTAGCTGTAGGTTCTATACTAGGAGGCAAAGCATTAAATTTTGCCATAATAGTATGAAAATCTACGGTATATTTTTGAACCACTTCCATTGGTTCTAATTTTTCAATGCGAGCTTTTTTTAAGATAGGATCATCACCACTTTCTCCATCATTTTCTAAATGACCTGCGTCTGTTATATTTCGAACATATCGTACCTTATATCCTAAATGAGAAAGATATCTAAAAACAAGATCAAAAGATAAAAAAGTACGGCAATTGCCCATATGTACGTTGCTATATACCGTAGGACCACAAACATACATGCCTATAGCGCCTTTATGAATAGGCTTAAATTTTTCTTTATTTTTTGAAAGAGAATTATAAATGTAAAGTTCTTGTTCTTCGAAAAGGCTCATCTATTTTAATTGAAAAATATTAAAACTCAGTATTAAGCTGAATGTAATCTAGAAATTCTCGACGTGTTTCGGGGTTTTTAAATTTTCCGCCAAACTCACTCGTTACAGTACTGCTATCTATATCACGAATCCCTCTAGAATTAACACATAAATGTTTTGCGTCAATTACGCAAGCTACATCATCTGTGTTTAAAACGTGTTGTAGCTCTTTCACAATTTGCATTGTAAGACGTTCTTGTACTTGAGGGCGTTTTGCAAAATAGTCTACAATCCTGTTCATCTTACTTAATCCTACCACGCTTCCGTTAGAGATATAAGCAATATGCGCTTTTCCTACAATTGGAAGTAAATGGTGTTCGCAAGTAGAGTAGAGGGTAATATTTTTTTCAACAAGCATTTCATTATATTTATACTTGTTGTCAAATGTAGATGCTTTTGGTTTTCTGTCTGGATGTAAACCTCCAAAAATTTCTTGTACAAACATTTTTGCAACACGTGTTGGTGTGCCTTTAAGACTATCATCTGTGAGATCAAGTCCCAAGGTTTGCATAATGTTATGAACATCTTTTTTTATAATTGCGATTTTTTCAATATCACTAAGCTCGAATGCATCTGGACGTAAAGGTGTGTCTGTAGAAGTGCCAACATGATCATTTCCCAATGCTTCAATTGCTTTAAGTTGTTTTTCTAAATCCATAGATGTGATTTTGGTGTATTTAAAATACAAGCTGCAAAGATATGCATTCAAAGATTGGTATAAAAAATAGATGTGACTATTTTTAGGAAAGTATGCCATTGGTTTTCATAAAAATTTCTTAAATTTCGCAAATTATACCTATTTGATTATGAAACACGTTTACCCCACAAAATTTTTATTTTCCATATTAATATTTTTATTGCCATTTTTTGCCATAGCACAAGGCCCAGGTTCATTATTTGTTGATGCTGGACCAGATACAATAGCAGACTGTGCGTCAGGTGGTTGTGCAAGCATTACAGCAACATTTCTCGAAACTTTCGATACTAGTGGATTAACATATAATGTTAATTCAATACCATATAATCCTCCTTTTGCTTTTAATGGATTAGCAAATTCATTAAATCCTAACATAGATGACGCTTGGTCTCCTGTAGATAATTTACCTTTTGATTTCTGTTTCTTCGGAAATTTAGAAACTCAATTTCAAATTGGATCGAATGGGGTTATCCGTTTTGATGTTGATCCAGGTGATACTGGAGCTGGTTCAAATGGATGGGCATTTACACAAAATTTACCCAATAATGCCAATCCCACTTTAGGAGAAGCAAACGTATTTACACCTGTTCACGATATTGATCCAGCTGCTTCTTCTACTGAAGAAATTGGATATGAAATTTTAGGTACTTTTCCTAATAGAGTATTAGTAGTGTCGTATTATAGAGTTCCAATGTTTTCAGGAACTTGTAATGCTCTTTTAGCTACTCAAATGGTAGTTTTTTACGAATATTCAAACGTAATAGAAATTTATGTTCAAGATAAACCTTCTTGTCCATCTTGGAATAGTGGAAATGCTGCATTAGGTATTCAAAATGATGCGGGTACTACAGCATATGTGCCGCCAGGGAGAAATACCTCAGATTCCCCATGGACAGCTACTAACGAGGCTTGGAGTTTTTCTCCAGATGGTCCTCCAACATATGTTTTTGAATGGTTAGATTCTACAGGTGCTGTAATAGGTACTACTCCAACTATTAATGTTTGTCCAGTTGGATCTGAAACATATACTGCAAGAGTTACATATACAAATACCTGTAATGGTGATGTGGTTGTATTGACAGATGATGTAGTCGTTACCTCTGTTGCAGCATTTACTGTAAACTTAGGTCCAGATATTATAACATGTGATAGTAGTAACATCGTATTAGATGCAAGTGCAGATGCTCCAGCGGCAGCTACCTACCAATGGTCTTTTGGAGGAGGTCCAATACCAGGAGCAACAAATCCTACTTATACTGTAATTGCTCCTAATTCTGGAACATATTCTGTTGTAGTAATTGACCCAGCAGACCCAACGTGTCCTGTTGGAGATTCAATAGATATTACTTTTAATACCCAGCCTTTTATTGATAGTCCCGCAATAGATTTATTTCAATGTGATGATGGAACAAATACAGGAGTATTCGATTTAACAGTAAATACCCCTATTGTTAGAGGAGGGCAAGACCCAGCTTTTCCAGTAACATATCATAACAGTCAAGCAGATGCAAATACAGGAGCAGCGCCTATTGGAACGCCTGGTGCGTATGCTATTACTGGTACTACGGAAACTATCTACGTTAGAATTGAAGATACCTCAGGAAATTGTTTTGCTACAGATTCTTTTATTATTGAATTTTTACCTGCTAGCGCAGGTCCAATGACAGACATTAATGTTTGTGATCAAGATTCAAATGGAGTTGTAAGTTTAGATTTAATTTTACTAAAAAATCCTGAAGCATTAAATGGTCAAAACCCATCAAGTTATACTGTAACATATCATCCAACTCAGGCCGATGCCGATGCTGGAACTGCTGCACATCCTAATCCATATAATGCTACCGCGCCTTCCGAAACAATATATGTAAGAGTCGAAAATAATACCAATACTACTTGTTACGCAACAGATAGTTTTGATGTAAATATTTTTATAGCTCCTGCAGTAACACAGCCAACTACGTATGATATTTGCGACGATTTACCTAATGATGGTTTTGCTGAATTTGATTTAACTACAAAAAATAATGAAATTACAGGAGGTAATCCAGATGCAGTTGTTACATATCATTTAACTTTTGCAAATGCAAATGCTGGAGTTTCACCTATAACACCTGCAAATGCATTTACAAATACAATTGCTGGTTTTCAAACAGTTTTTGCTCGTGTGGCCAATATTAATGCATTAGATTGTTATAACATAGTTTCTCTTGACCTCCAAGTAAACGATTCACCTGCCATTACAGATCCTATTACAGATTATTTTTTATGCGACAACGATCAGGATGGTGTTGAGGTTTTTGATTTAACCAGTAAGGATTCAGAGATATTAAACACCTT
>Ga0207878_100218_pt1 | contig 36428 bp, 24 predicted proteins | sample LinPmetageLP41_FD_184053 | JGI IMG/M metagenome (GOLD analysis project Ga0207878, IMG submission 184053) | Marine viral communities from the Pacific Ocean - LP-41 (SPAdes) | ecosystem: Environmental > Aquatic > Marine > Oceanic | place: Pacific Ocean | collected 2010-08-27 | reverse complement strand
ACGACGCGATAGTCCGCTTCACTCTCGTCTGCCAGTGCCTGCCAGGCCGAGGCCACCCGCGACAACGGCCGTTTGAGCGGCGCGGGCAATATCGGTTTCAACCGCCGAAAGGCGCCATGGTCGAGGGTCGCGCTGTACATGCCGCGCCCGCGCTCGACCAGGTTGTGGGCTTCGTCCACCAGCACGCCGACCTGCCACTGCTGCTGCTGGCTCAGGGCATAGAGCATGGCGTGAAAATCGAACCAGTAATTGACGTCGCCGATGACGACATCGGCCCAGCGGGCCATCTCCTGGCCCAGATAGTAGGGGCAGATTTGATGGGCGAGCGCGGTATCGCGCAAGCCGGCTCGATCGAGCCAACCGCGTTCGACCGCGGCCGCCCGCGCCGCTGGCAACCGATCGTAGAACCCCGCCGCCAGCGGGCAGGAGTCGCCGTGGCACGCCTTGTCCGGATGCTCGCAGCTTTTGTCGCGGGAGGTCAGCGTCAACACGCGCAGGGGTACCGTCTGAGTATCCTGGTACGCGGCCTCGTCGGGATCGGGGCTGTCGAACCGGTGGTGATCGACGCCCAGAGAGTGCAGCGCGTCCAGCGCCAGACGCTGGCCGGTATTGCGGGCCGTCAGAAAGAAGATCTTGTCCAACGGCTCGTCCGGCATCGCCTTGAGCAGCGGAAACAGCGTGCCCAACGTCTTGCCGATACCGGTGGGCGCCTGCAGCATCAGCCAGCGCCGGGTATGAATGGCCTTGTAGGCGGCTTCCGCCAGCGGACGCTGGCCGTCGCGGAAATCGGCAAAGGGGAAGCGAAGCGACGTCAGGGCGTTATCACGGCGACGTCGGTGCGCCAGCTCCTGCTGGGCCCAGGCCAGAAACGCCTGGCAATGATCTTCGAATGCGTCACGCAACTCGGCCGCCGAACAGGTTTCGCTCAACGGCGTTTCGCGCTGGCTGACGATATCGAAGTAGACCAGCGTCACCGTCAACTGATCCAGCCCGCGCTCGGCGCACAGTAGATGACCGTAGACCTTGGCCTGCGCCCAGTGCAGCGCGCGCTGGTTGGCCGGCTGGCGGGAGAGATCGCCACGATGGGTCTTGATCTCCTCCAGCCGATTGGCGTCGGGGTCGTAACCGTCGGCACGCCCGCGCACCTCGAGATGGTGATAGTGCCCGCTCAACGCCACTTCGCACTGGTAACGTTCCGCTCGGCGCTGGGCGACGAGCTGATGGCCGGCAATGCCCTCCTGCGCCGAGGGCGACGGCGTGAAGCGCAGATCGAGATCGCCACGCTTGGCGGCGAACTCGCACAGCGCCCGCACCGCGATTCGATAGCTCAAGGCGTGGTTCCGTCGGCCGCCAACGCGCTGTCATCGTCAGCGTTCTCGCGCTGCCAGGCGACATAGCAGACGCTGACCGGCATGTCGTGGCGAGCACAGAACTCGAGCCAGCGCTTCTGGTTATCCTGTAGCCGGTCGCCGGGGCCCTTCACCTCGATCATGCGATAAGCGGGTTCGTCGAGTTCAGAATTGCCAGGCGCACGAGCCACGCCTTCCGGCCAGAACTGGATCAGATCCGGCATCCCGGCGCGATTGGCGCGGATATCTCCCAGCAATCGCTCGAACCAGAGCCGGAGATGGCGGGCCGGAATGCACCGCAACGCCAGCTCCAGTACACGCTCGTCCAACGCCTCCCAGAACACGAACGGGGACTGGATGCCCCACTTGGCACGATAGCGACGGCGGATGATCTCGGCGTAGTCGCCCTGTTCAAGCGTCGCCAGGCAATCATCGATGAGCTCACGACGTCGTTCCCGGAAGTCGGTTTCGAAAAGATCGACCGGGCCGCTATGGAATGGATGAAAGAACGCGCCGGGCAGCGGCGCAAAGACCGCCTCCCAGCACAGCAGACCGAACAGCCCGTTGACGAGCACGTTCTCGACATAACAGACCGGTGCATCTTCCCGGGAGAGATGCAATGCCACCGCCAGTTCGACGCTCGGCGCCTTGTCGAGCGTGAGATCCAGCCGATGCGGGGCCGCCGCTTTCGATTTCTTGTCAAGCGCCCCTCCCGACTTGCGTCGAAGCCGGGGCAGCATGCGATCCAGCGCCTGACTCTCCGCTGCGCTGACCGGCGCGGCCTGGGCGAGCTCGGCCAGCGCCAACGCGGCTGCGGGCTGTTGCTGCGCTTCGAGCACCCGAATCCGGCGGAGTCGCGCTTCCGGTGCCGAGCTGTCTCGGTAAAGTGCCAGAGCCTGATCGAGTTCACCCTGGCGTTCCAGGCGATAGGCCAGCTTGTAGATCAGTCGTCCTCGCCGACGCTCGAGCCAGCCGTTGTCGAACGCGACTCGCGGAATGTCCGGCAGCAGCGACTCCATCGGTTCGTCGGCGTCGAACCGCTCGCGACAGCGATGCAGATGATGGTAGGCCTCGAGTTCCTCGCGGCGCGAGAACGCCCGCGACGCCGCGTCCAGCTCGACGCTTTCGAAGCGGTAGACGCCCAGCTCCGCCAGCACGAACTCCGACCACTGCTGACGTAGATTGCCGAAGAACATCAGCCGGAAACGCTCGCACATCGCGTCGACCGTCAATCGATAATGGCGATCGCCGAGCGTCGGCAGCCACTCGCTCAGTGACCGCGGCCCCGGGGCTTGTGCCTGCAGCGCCGCCAGCCAAGCGCCCTTTCCACCGTTCTTGCCGCCACTCCTGGCACCGCTCTTGAAGCCGCTCTTGACAACACCGAGCTCGGCAAGCCATGCGCTCATGTCCGCGGCGATTTCGGACCGGGTCGCCAACGAAAACAGGCCCTCCAGGGACAGCGACGCGCCCTCCTCGACCCAACCTGCGGCGACCAGCGGCTCGGCGGCTTCGACGCTGTCGCCGATCTCGGCGTAGACCAGACGACTGGCGCGAAAATCGACGCCCTTGCGCATCACCATACGCACCAGCAAGGCCTGAGAGGGCTCGGACAGGCGTTCGAAATCGCCGATGAATTCGCGCTCCTCGACGGTCAGCAGATCGGCGTAGCGTGCCGTCAGCCAGTCGAGAACCGTGCGAAAATTGGCCAGATAATAGAGTGGATCTTCGAGCGTCGGCAATGCCATGGTGTCCCCAGCGTAGGACTCAAAATACTGGGTAAGTATACAGACCATCGAGGCGTGACCGAAACCGGAACGGCGTCAGATGTTCAGGTCGCCCTTCAGCTCCTGCCACAGTCGCCGGTAAGCCAGCGTGGCCCGGCCACGCGGTGCCAGGTCCGCCAGCGGCCGGTTCTCGAGGCTCATTCGCTCGACATCACTGGCATAGGGAATCCAGCTCTCCCAAGTCTGCCCCAGCGTGGCCGGGGGCGAATGGAGCCAATCGCTATGCAGACGGCGACGCCGGTCGACCAGGTTGAAGAACGGCGACAACCGCTCACGCTGGCGTTTCTTGAGATCCAGGTGTTCGAGCATCCGCGTGAAGGCCTGTACCGAAAGCGGACTGGGAATGGTCGGTACCAGAATCCGATCGGCGGCGCGGATCAACTGATCGGTTAGCGTCGAGAGCCCGGGAGGGCAATCCAGAATCATCAGCGCATACTCTTCGCCGAACGGGGCGATCAGGCGCTTGAGATGCTTGTCGCCGTCGGCCTTGTCGCCAAGAATCCGGTCGAGCTCGCGCAGGCGCATGTCGGCCGGCAGCAGATCGAGACGCTCCCACGCCGTGTGCTGTACCTGCTCGCCCAGAGGCGACTTCCCCGACAGTAGCTTGCCGACCTTGTGACTCAGGCCGGTTTGCCCACCGAGTATCCAGGTCGCGGCGGCCTGGGCGTCGAGATCCCACAGCAACACCGGCAGGCCATCGCGATTAGCTTCCCGGGCCAGATTGACGGCCGCCGAGGTCTTGCCGACCCCGCCTTTCAAATTGTGCAGAGCCACCACTTTCATGTCGTGTATTTCTCCGGTCGGCGTCGTCTGACGATGGCTGGAAGTCTACGGCGTCCGCCTCGCCCGGGAAGTGACAATTCGATGACAATCCGATGACATCGATCGATCCGCAATCCACGCCTGCTTGCCGGCCGCGCTCAGCCGCTTGATCGCCGCTTCGAGCTTGAGGGCGTCGCTGTGGCTGCCAACCGGCTGTGCGTAACGCAGGGTCAGCGGCCCCTTGCCGCGCAGCGCCCGCGCGCCCTTGCCACGCTCGTGCTGGTCGAGACGTCGAGCGACATCGGTGGTGATACCGGTATAAAGCGACCCGCTTGCCATCTCGATCAGATAGAGATACCACTGTCGAGGCACAGCACCTTCTACTGCCGCCGCTTCGGCTGCCGTCGACATCCGATCAGCTCGCGGACAGAGCCGAGCGCATCTTGCCGATAACGCCATCGTAACGACTGGGATCGTCGAGGCTGCGCGCCTTGAAGATCGCCGAGCCGGAGACAAAAGTGTCGGCCCCAGCTCGTGCGATCTCGGCAATATTATCCGGGCCAACCCCGCCATCGACTTCCAGCCGGATCGGCAGCCCGCTGGCATCGATGCGCCGACGCGCCTCGCGGAGCTTATCCAGCGCAGCGGGGATGAAGGATTGGCCGCCGAAGCCGGGGTTGACGCTCATGATCAGGATCATGTCGACCTTGTCCATGACGTAGTCGAGATGCGACAGCGGCGTCGCCGGATTGAACACCAGCCCCGCCTTGCAGCCATGACTGCGAATGAGCTGTAGCGAGCGATCGATATGCTCGGACGCCTCCGGATGGAAGGTCACGTAGCTGGCACCGGCGTCGATGAAGTCGCCGATCAGCCGATCCACCGGCTTGACCATCAGGTGGCAATCGATCGGCGCGGTGATGCCATGCTTGCGCAGTGCCTCGCACACCATCGGCCCCATCGTCAGGTTGGGAACGTAGTGATTATCCATGACATCGAAGTGGATGATATCGGCTCCCGAGGCCAGCACGTCTTCGACCTCCTGCCCCAGGCAGGCGAAGTTGGCGGAGAGAATCGAGGGAGCAATCTTGAAATCGCGCATGAGTGAACAATCCTTATCCAGACGGGCATTTGATACTCATTCTAGCGCACGTACCGCGACGTTTGGCGTCGACTATTCCTATACTGAATCAGGCCTTGGCGCCACGTTTGATTCGGTCACATCACAATAACGTTCATTGGGGGACGCTTCATGCCTCGTTTCATCACTGCCACGCTGCCCGCCCGCCGGGCCGTCGCTGTCTCGCTGTTCTGCCTCTCGGCAGCTTTCTCGACGACGTTCGCAACGGCGTTTTCGTCCCCGGCGCAGGCCGAATCGGCAATCCTTGAGGGCGAACGCTTCCATCCGCAGGTCGGCGAGCATGCGATGGTGGCGACCAGTCATTATCTGGCCTCGCAGATCGCCCACGATGTTCTGGCCGACGGCGGCAATGCGGTCGACGCCGCCGTTACCGCCGGGTTCGCATTGGCCGTGACCCAGCCCCGATCGGGCAATATCGGCGGCGGCGGCTTCATGCTGATTTCGGACGAGAAAAGCGACAAGGTCATCGCCATCGATTATCGCGAGAAAGCCCCGGCGGCGGCGTTTGAAACGATGTTCCAGAATGAACAGGGAGAAGCGGTCCCCGAGCTCTCGCGCTACACCCACAACGCCTCCGGCGTTCCCGGCACCGTCGCCGGTCTGGCCCTGGCGCTCGATCAATACGGCACCATGAGCCTGGCCGATTCGCTGGCCCCGGCGATCAAGCTGGCCGAAGACGGATTTATCATTCCATCACGCTTTGCCGAGGGCCTGGACGAAGCCCAGGATCGGCTCAAGCAGTGGGACTCCACCCGCAAGGTATTCTACAAGCCGGACGGCTCGCTCTATCGCGCCGGCGAGCGGTTCCGCCAGCCCGATCTCGCCGCGACCCTCAAGCGGATCGCCGACAAGGGTCCGCGCGAGTTCTATGAAGGCAAGACCGCCGAACTGATCGCCACAGAGATGAAGAAACATGGTGGCCTGATGACGGCAGCGGATCTGGCCAACTATCAGCCGACGATTCGCGAGCCGGTGCACGGCACCTACCGTGGCTATGACATCTACGCCATGAGCCCGCCCTCCTCCGGCGGCGCGCATATCGTGCAGATGCTCAACATTCTCGAGGGCTACGACATCCATGCCATGGGCTTCAACTCGGCGCGGACGATCCATGTGATGAGCGAGGCGATGAAGCGCGCCTATGCGGACCGAGCCGAGTATCTCGGCGATACCGATTTCGTCGATGTGCCGTTGAAGGGCATCACCTCCAAGGCCTATGCCGACGAACTGCGAGCCCAGATCGCTCTCGACCGAGCGACGCCCAGCAAGGAGATCGCCGCCGGCCATCCGCTGCCGTATGAATCCAACGAAACCACCCACTTTTCGATCGCCGACGATAGCGGCCTTGCCGTCTCCAACACCTATACCATCAATTTCAGCTATGGCTCGGGCATCGTCGTCGACGGCGCCGGCTTCCTGCTCAACAACGAGATGGACGACTTCTCGGCCAAGCCCGGCACACCCAACGCCTACGGCCTGATCGGCGGCGAGGCCAACAAGGTCGAACCCGAGAAACGCATGCTCTCCTCGATGACGCCGACCATCGTCAAGAAGGATGGCAAGAACTTTCTGGTGACCGGGAGCCCGGGCGGTTCGCGCATCATCACCACCACGCTGCAGGTAGTGATGAACGTGATCGACCACGGCATGAACATTCAGAGCGCGGTCAGCGCCCCGCGCATCCATGACCAGTGGCTACCCGACGAGATCCGCATCGAGGACGGCATCAGCCCGGACACCATCGCCCTGCTCGAAGCGATGGGACATACCGTCAGCCAGCAGGAGGCCATGGGCGCCGCCCAGTCGATCCTGATCAAGGACGACGGCACCTTTACCGGCGCCGCCGACCCACGACGTTCGACCTCATCGGCCATGGGGCTCTAATCCGACAGCGGCGGTCAGCGACCTTGGTGTGATCGACAGACGCCGAGGCGCTGGCCACAATCTCCGCTTGCCTCTAGCGGAGCCAACATGCCGATATTCATCTTGGCCATTGCGGAATGGTTTGGCACCGCGCTGTGGTTCACGCCCAACGCGGTGATCGACGATCTCCGGCGCCTGTGGCTGCTCGCCCCCGGCGATCTCGGCTGGCTGACGGGAGCGGTGCAGTGTGGTTTTCTGCTGGGCACCCTGGGAATCGGTCTCAGCGGCCTTGCAGACCGTGCGCGGGCCAGCCGTCTATTCGCGCTGGCATGTGTGATCGGCGCACTCTCCAATGCCTTGCTCCCGTATGCTGGCGGATTGTGGCCGGCCGTCGGACTGCGCCTGATCACCGGATTGTCGTTGGCCGGTATCTACCCGATCGGCATGAAACTGATGGTGGGCTGGGCGCCAAACCGCACCGGCCTGGGGCTCGCCTGGTTGGTCGGAATGCTGGTACTGGGCACCGCGATGCCCCACCTGCTGGCCGGTATTGGCTGGAGCGGGGATGGGCTCACAGACCAAAGCGGCGTCGGGCTCACGGACCAAAGTGGTAACTGGCGGCTGACACTGTGGATCGCCTCGCTGCTTGCCCTGCTGGCGGGTATTGCCGTCTGGCGCCTTGGCGATGCGCCGAATGAGGCTCGGGCATCCGCCGCAAAGCCCTCGCGCCTGGCCGGGTTGGCTGCGTTCCACATCGCCGACTTCCGCCGTGCTGCTGGCGCCTACTTCGGCCACATGTGGGAGCTCTACACCCTCTGGACTCTCATTCCTCTGCTGCTGGTGGCAGCAAACCCTACGCTCTCTCCGCGGGCACTGGCGATGACCTCGTTCGCCCTGATCGCGGTCGGCGCTCCCGGCTGCTGGCTGGGCGGCTGGCTGAGTCAACGTATCGGTAGCAAAGGGGTCGCTACCGCCGGCCTTACGGGTTCGGCGCTATGCTGCCTGATGTATCCGTGGCTGTCACCGCACCTCGGCTTCAGCGCGCTGACTGTTTTTCTGGCGCTATGGAGCTTGCTGGCCGTGATCGACTCGCCGCAGTTTTCGGCGCTTTCCGCCGGCGCCTGCCCACCGACATTGGTCGGCAGCGCATTGACCCTGCAGAATGCCATCGGCTTCGCAATTTCAGCGGTCTCGATTGGCCTGCTGGTACCGGCGCTTGCCACGCTGGAGACAACGATCGCCTGGTGGCTGCTGCCCGGGCCGCTGCTGGGCCTGACCGGTCTGTATCGTATCGGCAGGTCATCTCGCAAGACTCACGTCGAGCCGGTCTAGGCATCGTGCCTGCTGGGCGGAGCCTTATAGAGTAACCGCGCCATTCTATAATAAATAGTTCTATCAAAACGAATTGTCATTCCATGTGGGTTTATTTAGCCTTGCCGTTATCGCTAATAATCCGTAGGGAACTGACACATGTTCAGGCTTTCCAAACCTCGCTCGCTATTCGCTGTTTCCGCCGTCGGTCTGGCCTTGGCTCTAAGTGCCCTGTCGCCCGCCCAGGCCCAGGGCGAACCGCGGGAACTGCTCAACTCCTCCTATGATATCGCTCGCGAGCTCTTCGCCGCAGTCAATCCCAGGTTCATCGACTGGTGGCAGGCCCAGCACGACGAGACTGTCAGCGTGAAACAGTCCCACGGCGGTTCGTCGACCCAGGCACGTTCGATCATGCAGGGGATGCGCGCCGACGTGGTGACGTTCAATCAAGTCACCGATGTCAACGTGTTGGCCGACGCCGGGCTGGTCGCCAAGGACTGGCAGGACCGCTATCCCAACCAGGCCTCGCCCTACTACTCCACCATCGCGTTTCTGGTGCGCAAGGGCAATCCCAGGCACATCGAGAACTGGGACGATCTGGCTGGCGATGACGTCTCCATCGTGTTCCCCAACCCCAAGACCTCGGGTAACGGCCGCTATACCTATCTCGCTGCCTGGGGCTACGCCGATCAAGCGTTCGACGGCAACCAGGACAAGATCGAGAATTTCATGAAGACGTTCCTCGGCAACGTCGAGGTGTTCGACACCGGCGGCCGTGGCGCGACCACGACATTCGTCGAGCGCGATATCGGCGACGTGCTGATCACGTTTGAATCCGAGGTCAACAACATCCGTAACGAGTACGGCAAGGACGACTACGAAGTGGTGGTGCCGCCGGTCAGCATCCTGGCCGAGTTCCCAGTGGCCGTAGTCGACGAGTATGCCGAGCGCAACGGCAACGCGGATCTGGCCAAAGGCTATCTCGATTATCTCTACACCAAAGACGCTCAGCGGCTGCTGGCCAGTTTCAACTACCGCGTCAACGACGAGAAGGTTGCCGAAGAATTCAGCGACCGCTTCCCGAAAACCGACCTGTTGCGCGTCGAAGACGTGTTCGGTAGCTGGCCCGAGGCGATGAAGACCCACTTCGCCAGCGGTGGTGAACTGGATCAACTTCAGCGCCGATGATCGCCCAGGCCCTCACGCGACGTCGCGAACGCCGAGTACTGCCGGGTTTTGGCCTGTCGCTCGGCGTCTCGCTGACCTTCGTCTCGCTGATTCTATTGCTGCCCATGACCAGTCTGGTGGGGCAGCTTTCACAGTTGAGCTGGTCGCAGTACTGGTTTCTGATCACTGACCCGCGCCTGCTCGCCAGCTACGCCGTGACGCTGTTCGGTGCCGCCGTGGCCGCGATCTTCAATGCGGCGTTCGGATTGCTGATGGCGTGGGTGCTGGTGCGCTACGAATTCCCCGGCAAGCGGCTGGTCGATGCGCTGATGGACCTGCCGTTCGCGCTGCCCACGGCCGTGGCGGGGATCACCCTGGCGACGCTCTATTCCAGCAACGGCTGGATCGGTCGGTTACTGGAGCCGTTGGGGATGTCGGTTTCCTACACCTGGATTGGCATCGCGCTGGCGATGGCTTTCACCAGCATCCCGTTCGTGGTTCGCACCGTGCAGCCGGTGCTCGAGGATCTGCCCGCCGAAGTGGACGAAGCCGCGATGACGCTCGGCGCCAGCGACAGCCACGCCTTCAGACGGGTCATCCTGCCCTATCTATGGCCGGCGCTGGTCACCGGCACCGGACTCGCTTTCGTGCGCTCGCTGGGTGAATTCGGCGCGGTGATCTTCATCGCCGGCGGCAAACCCTACGAAACCGAAATTACCTCGCTGATGATCTTCGTCAAGCTGCAGGAGTACGACTATGCGGGCGCCTCCGCGGTCGCTTCGATCGTGTTGGCCACTTCGCTCACGCTGCTGTTGGCGATCAACCTGTGGCAGGGGCGATTCATCAAACGGCTGCATGGAGGGCGAGGCTGATGCTGAGAGTGGGAGATGCGCCGCGCGTCCGTCGCCTGCTGATTGGCGTCGCCCTGGCGCTGACGGGACTGTTTCTGCTGTTGCCGCTGGTGGCGATCTTCGCTCAGGCACTGATGAGCGGTATCGATGTCTACTGGCAGAACCTGAGCGATGCCTACACCCTTGCCGCCATCGGTCTGACGCTGCTGGTCGCCGTGATCACGGTGCCGGTCAATCTGATTTTCGGCGTGTTTCTGGCCTGGCTTGTCACTCGTTTCGAGTTTCCCGGTCGCCGGCTATTGCAGACGCTGATCGATATTCCGTTTGCCGTATCGCCGGTGGTTGCCGGGCTGGTCTATCTGCTGCTCTATGGCCGTAACGGCTGGCTCGGCGGCTGGCTCGACGCTCATGACATTCAGATCATGTTCGCCTGGCCGGGCATCGTGCTGGTGACGCTGTTCGTCACCTGCCCGTTCGTAGCGCGTGAGCTGATTCCGCTAATGCAGGCCCAGGGCTCACGCGAGGAAGAAGCCGCCGTTACCCTCGGCGCCTCCGGCTGGACGATCTTCCGGCGTGTCACGCTGCCGAACATTCGCCACGCCCTGCTCTACGGCGTGATCCTGACCAATGCCCGCGCCGTCGGCGAGTTCGGCGCCGTCTCGGTCGTTGCCGGGGCGATTCGCGGCGAAACCAACACCTTACCACTGCAGGTCGAACAGCTTTACCAAGACTACAACACCGTCGGCGCCTTCACTAGCGCCTCGTTACTGGCGCTGCTGGCCCTGCTGACGTTGGCCGCCAAGGCCGCACTCGAATGGCGCGCCGCGCGCCGGGAGATCGTGACATGAGTATTCACATCTCGCAGATCGACAAGACCTATGGTTACAAGGGCCATGGCCACACCCGCGCGCTGGAGCCCATCGATCTCGACATCCACGATGGCGAGCTGATCGGGCTTCTCGGCCCCTCGGGCTCCGGCAAGACCACGCTGCTGCGAATCGTCGCCGGACTCGAGCAGGCCGATGGCGGCTCGATCCACTTCGGCGAGCGCGACGTGACCCACGTCCACGTGCGCGATCGGCGCATCGGATTCGTGTTCCAGCACTATGCGCTGTTTCGGCACATGAGCGTGTTCGACAACGTCGCCTTCGGCCTCACCGCCATGCCGCGCGCCCAGCGGCCATCAAGTGGCGAGATCCGCACCCGCGTGATGCAGCTGCTCGAGATGGTCCGGCTTCAGGATTTTGCCGAACGCTTTCCCGCCCAGCTCTCAGGCGGCCAGCAGCAGCGCGTGTCGTTGGCCCGGGCGTTGGCTCTGAAGCCCGACGTGCTGCTGCTCGACGAGCCGTTCGGTGCCCTCGATGCCAAGGTCCGACAGGAGCTGCGTCGCTGGCTGCGTCATCTCCACGAGGAGCTTCACTTCACCAGCCTGTTCGTGACCCATGATCAGGAAGAGGCACTGGAGCTGTCGGATCGCGTGGTGGTGATGAGTAACGGCCGGGTCGAGCAGATCGCGACGCCGGATACACTCTATCGTCAGCCCGCCAATCGCTTCGTTTTCGAGTTCCTCGGCGACGTCAACCGGCTCGAGGGCGATATCGAAGAGGAAGTGCTGACCTGCGGCAATGCTCGGGTCGCGGTGCCTGGCGTCGAGAATGGCCGTCAGGAGCTGCTGCTGCGGCCCCACGAGATTCGCCTGGACGAGCAGCCCAACGCCCGCGCGCACTTGCCTGTCAGCGTCACTGCGGTGGTGCCGGTAGGGGCCGAAGTCCGGATCGAACTGGAGGCCGATTGGCTCGGCGAACCGTGGTTGGCAACGATCAGCCATGCCGATTTCGAACGCCTGGCGATCACCCGTGGAAAACGACTATTTGCGCAACCCAGCCGACTGCATCGCTTCGATACGCCGCGCCCACAGACACTGGCGCCGCTGTCGGTTTCGTGAGAGGAAACCGTCCGATTCGTCATCTGGATATCCGTTCGACGCTCGCCCGCGTTCCGGAAATTCGCGGGCAGTGTCTATAATGGGCCCAGTCCATTCCCACGATTCGAGAGGTTCACTGTTATGCGTCAATGGTTTGCGCTGAAGTGCACGGCCACAATGCTGTTGCTCGGCCTGCTGACGGCCTGCGCGCAGAGTCCGCAGATTCTATCCGTGAGCCCCAAGGTGAGCGGCGGGTTCCCGCACACCGGTAATGGTCAGCCGGTCTCTCTCGAGGTGGTCGATGGTCGCGACAGTAGCGTCATCGGCACACGATCCGGCACCGCATCGGCAACCTCGACGATTACCGTCGAAGCCAACGACGTGATTCCCAAGATCCGCTCGCAGGCGGAAAATGCGCTGCGCAGCATGGGCTTCAACCCGACCAGCCAGAACGATGGCGGCGCCTCGCTGACGCTGACGCTAAGCGAGCTCGCTTATGCCCGCGGCACCGCCGAGCAGCCGATCCTGGGCGCCTCCCAGCTGCAGGCGATCATTCAGGCCGACGTCGCCAACGGCAACGATACCTACAAGGGTCGCTACACGGCCAAGCGCTCGCAGAGCTACGCGCTCAAGCCGGACTGGGACACCAACAACCGCATGGTGAGCGAGCTTTTGAGCAATGCTCTGGACCGAACGTTCCGCGATCAGCAGTTGGCCAATCTACTGGCGCGCTGATCATCCATCAGAAGCGCCTTGCCAGAAGCGCGACTTGCCAGAAAAGACAAACCGCCTGCTACGGCAACGTAGCAGGCGGTTTTTCGTTATCAGGTCAGGCCGCCAACGTCATCAGGTCAGGCCGCCAACGACGGCGTGCCGAAATGTTCGATCACGCAATGCGCTATGAAACCCGATGCCGGCCCTGTTGCCAGCACTCGAGCCTGTCTCGGCGTCCATGAGGCCTGTGTTGTGATGACATAGCCAGCCAGGCTCAGAACCAACGATCGCGCTTGCGCCGACGACGTGGCAGATGCGGTACGATCAGCCCGACAATCAGTCCTGCGGCCGCGACCCCGCCGCCATACATGAAGTAACGCATCAGCAGATCCTCCTCCTGGGTATCCAGGCGAGCCTGCATCTTGCGCATCTTGCTCTCGGCCTGAGAGTAGGACTCATTGAGCTGATTGTTGGCGGCCTGAAGATCATCGGCCTGTGCCTGACGGCTTTCCAGCTCATCGCGCATATCCGCCACTCGCTGGTTCCACTCGTCATCGATACCATCGAGTCGCGTGGTCAGCTGGTCGACTTTCTTCTGCAATGCCGGCAACTGCTGCTGGGCGCTGGGCTCGTCCTGTACGAACTGGGACTGGACCCAGACCTCGTCCCCTTCAGGGCCACGGACCTGGGTGTAGTCGCCCTGTGTCTGCAATACAGTGACCGGATCGCCGCTGGTCAGCGTACCCACGATACGGTAGCCGTTGGTTGGCCCGCTACGCACGAACGTGGTCAATGAATCGCTGATCCAGTGGCCATTCTGAGCGATGGCAGGAACGGAAAACAGGGTCGCACTCAGGGCGCAACTTAGAACTACATTTCGAATTTTCAGCATATCGTCGTGATCTTAAGTGGCTAGTCGATAACGGTTGGACATTTCTGGTTCACGCGACGATGAGACCACGCCTCGCTTCCTGCAAGGGCGGTGAATCAATCATCCACACTTTCTGTGGATAACCATTTGGACAACCTGCGCAGCGATGAAGCTATCCACCGGCTGTCTCGGCATTGCGGCAAATTGGTGAAAATATAACCAACCCATGATTTTTCAGAACCTTTCGCGAGCTTCGGACTCGGTCGACTCAGGTATCATCCCGAGGTGGCCACGCCATGGGCCGCGGGAACTCTGCCACGTTACCTTCGGACTTGACGGCCGTGGCCACGCCCCCACGCTCCACCTCATCGATGCGAACGATGGCGCTGTAGGGAATATAACTGCGATTGACCCCTTCGAAAGTACGCCGAAGCTTCTCGGCGCCAGGATCGACGACCACCTTGGACTGATCCTCGAACACGAAAGCTTCGACTTCGATGAAGCCCCACAGATCGCTTTGAAAGATCTCTCTGGCATAGAGTTCCCAAACTTCACCCTGATTGTGAAACACTACCCGGTAGATCGGCTTGCTGGGCATAAATGAACGGCTCTCTCGATATCCTCGCCACGCTGCCTGGCCTTCCGGCTCGAGACTATCGTTCTCGATCCCGTTCTTGACCCTTGACCATCATCGTGACGTTGCAAATAGGCGCAAGGGTACCACAGCCATGGTGCCATGCGAGCAACTCGGGTTGGCTGTATCAGGTCATGGGTCGTATAATGTCGCGTTTTCGAGAATACCTGTTCGGGGACCACCTCTGTCGAACACGTTTCATTTCTTCTCTTCCCTCCACTCTCCTCCACGACAGGGCACCGGTGACGCGCGTATGGCCGCAGCAACGCAACCTATGACGAAAAAGCTCTTCATCAAGACCCACGGCTGTCAGATGAACGAGTACGACTCCTCACGTATCGCGGATCTGCTCGGCGAATCTCATCGTCTGGAAATGACCGACAACGAAGGTGAAGCCGACGTCATTCTGCTCAACACCTGCTCGATTCGCGAGAAAGCACAGGAGAAGGTGTTCCACCAGCTCGGGCGTTGGAAGAAGCTGAAAGCCGCGAATCCGGATCTGATCATCGGCGTCGGCGGCTGTGTGGCGAGCCAGGAAGGCGAAAATATCCGCAAGCGCGCCCCCCATGTTGATATGGTTTTCGGCCCGCAGACGCTGCATCGGCTCCCGACCATGCTGGATGCCCGCAGCCAGAGCGCGACCCCGATTCAGACGGTGGACGTGACGTTCCCCGAGATCGAGAAGTTCGACCATCTGCCCAAGCCGAAATCCGACGGCGCGACCGCGTTCGTGTCGGTGATGGAAGGCTGCTCCAAGTACTGCACTTTCTGCGTTGTTCCCTACACCCGCGGCGAAGAGGTATCGCGTCCCTTCGAATCGGTAATGGAAGAAGTCGTGCATCTGGCTGACCAGGGTGTACGCGAAATCAATCTGCTGGGCCAGAACGTCAACGCCTATCGCGGGCCGGACGCCGCCGGCGACGAGATCGATCTGGCGGAACTCATCGCCTGCGTGGCGGCGGTAGAGGGTATCGATCGCATCCGCTTCACCACCTCGCATCCGGTCGAGTTCTCCGACAGCCTGATCGAAGCCTATGGCGAGATACCGGAGCTGGTCAGTCACCTGCACCTGCCCGTCCAGTCGGGCTCGGATCGCATTCTCGCGGCCATGAAACGCGGTCACGACCGTGACATGTACATCGACAAGCTCGAGCGCATTCGCGCCTTGCGCCCGGACATCAGTTTCTCCTCGGACTTCATCATTGGTTTCCCCGGTGAGACCGATGCCGACTTCGAAGACACCATGGATCTGATCCACCGCATCGGCTTCGACGCCTCTTTCAGCTTCATCTACTCGAAGCGCCCGGGAACACCGGCGTCCGGTCTGCCCGACGACACCTCGGTCGAGACGAAGAAACAGCGGCTGGCGATCCTGCAGGATCGGCTCAATCAGCAGACCGCCCAGATCGGCCGGCGCATGGTTGGCAACGTCGAACGGATTCTGGTCACCGGCTTCTCGCCCAGGGACCCGGGGCAGCTTTCTGGCCGAACCGAGAACAACCGTGTGGTCAATTTCCGGGCCGACGACCCGACGTCGTTGATCGGCTATTTCGTCGACGTCAGTATCACCGAGGCGCTGCCCAATTCGCTGCGCGGCGAGCTGGTTTCCGGCGAACGCCATTGACCGAATCTCGATCCGCCCGTTGAATTCAGACGCGACGCCGCGGGACGCATCCGACAGACGGATGCAGCGTTGCGCTGTTTCAGCGCTAAGGAATGACTCGAAGCCGATGGCTGCGACAGGTTAACCTCAAGCATTGCTCCGACAGGAAACCGCGCAGTAAGCTGGCAGCGTCGTTACCTATCGATCCTTTTCAAACAAACGGACCTCTCTGCGTTGACCCAAGACCAACAGTCTGACAATCGCGTCGTTTCCCTGACGCTCGAGCCCAACGACCCCATGCGTCTGGCCAATCTCTGCGGTCAGCGCGACGAACACCTGAAACTGGTCGAGGCGCGTCTCGGCGTCACGCTGCGCAATCGCGGCAACGTGTTCCAGATGGCCGGTGGCGATGCCGGCGTCAAGGCGGCGGCAAACGTGCTCGAGCATCTCTACCGCGAAACCGAAGCCGACGAACTGACGCCGGATATGGTGCATCTCTATCTCCAGGAGTCGGGAGTCGAAGCACTGGAGGAGGAAATCGGCGATATCGAAGCCGGTGGCTTGCTCATCCGCACGCCGCGAACGCTGATCAAGCCTCGCGGTTTCAACCAGCAGGGCTATGTCGCCAGCATTCGCCGTCACGATATCAACTTCGGTATCGGTCCCGCAGGTACCGGCAAGACCTACCTGGCCGTGGCAGCAGCCGTGGAGGCGCTCAATCGCCAGGAGGTCAGACGCATTCTGCTGGTACGTCCGGCGGTCGAGGCCGGTGAGAAGCTCGGCTTCCTGCCCGGCGACCTGGCGCAGAAGATCGATCCCTATCTGCGCCCGCTCTACGACGCCCTCTACGAAATGCTGGGCTTCGAGCAGGTCAACAAGCTGATCGAGCGTCAGATTATCGAGATCGCCCCGCTCGCCTACATGCGCGGGCGTACGCTCAACAACGCCTTCATCATTCTGGACGAAAGCCAGAACACCACGCGCGAGCAGATGAAGATGTTCCTGACCCGCATCGGCTTCGGCTCGACCGCGGTGATCACCGGCGACGCGACCCAGGTCGACCTGCCACGCGGCACGAACTCGGGCTTGATTCATGTGCTAGAGGTGCTGCGCGATACCGCCGGCATCGGGATTACCCAGTTCGCGCCCAAGGACGTCGTCCGCCACCCGCTGGTGCAGCGCATCATCGAGGCCTACGACATCCACGAGGCGACCGAGGAAGCGGCTCAGCGCCAGCGTCGGGAAGATCGCCGTCAGGCTCGACTCGAGACCGAAACCCACCGGGGCCACGACGACTCATGACCCCGGAGATCGACCGCCAGATCGCCATCGGCGACGCCGCCGAAGCCGCTTTACCGACGCAGTCGGATCTCGAAGCCTGGGTCGGCGCGGTACTCGCGCATGCAGGCGATACTCGCCACGAATTGACGATTCGCCTCGTCGAACGGGAAGAGAGCCAACAGCTCAACCGTGACTACCGCAGCAAGGACAAGCCGACCAATGTGCTCTCTTTTCCGTTCGAATCCCCGCCCGGAATAGAGCTACCTCTGCTCGGCGATCTGGTGATTTGCCACGCGATCGTGGTGGATGAAGCGCGGGAGCAGAGCAAGTCGATCGGTGACCACTACGCCCATCTGGTAATACACGGCTGCTTGCATTTGCTCGGCTATGACCATATAGATGATGAAGAAGCCGAGCAGATGGAAACTCTCGAGAGAGTTCTGCTCACCCAGTTTGGCATTGCGGACCCGTATCGCATCGTCGATTCGAAACCCGATGCCTAGACTCCGACTCAAAGCGTCGACATCCAGCATCATGCCAATACCGACGAGATCTTCCTGCGGCCATGGGGAAGAATCAAGCGAGACCTCAAGCCTGATGGCCGAAGCGCCTGATAAGCCTCCGCCAAGCCGCTCCCGAATGGCGGTTGGCCCCCTTTGGATATCGATCATCGATTCGCCGTGTCTCAATCTCGAGCGCGCCGCGAAGACGTCGTGTTGCCCCCAGGCAATAAGACGGAGCGATAGCCCTTTCCCCTTCCGTGTGTCATTCGAGGACAAGAGACCCCAGTCATGAGCGAAGACCGATCGAGTAGCCAGAGCAGTCGATCCTGGCTTGAAAAACTGATCAGTACCTTCTCTAGCGATTTCGATGAACCCAGCTCGCGTGAAGAGCTGCTCACATTCCTGCGCGAGGCCGGCCCACGCCTGAATCTCGATCAGGATGCGCTGATGATCATCGAAGGCGCCTTCCAGATCAGCGATCAGCAGGTACGCGAGGTGATGATTCCGCGCTCCCAGATAACCGCCATCAGCGTGACGCAGCGACCGGAAGACTGCCTGCCGATCATTCTGGAAACGGCGCACTCGCGCTATCCGGTCATCGATGACAACCTGGATGACGTGCTCGGCATCATGCTGGTCAAGGATTTGCTGCCGCTACTCAAGGGCAATACCCAGGAGCGCGAGGCTTTCTCACTGCGCGACGTGCTGCGTCCGGCGATGTTCGTACCCGAGTCCAAGCGCCTCAACAGCCTGCTCAAGGAGTTCCGCGATACCCATAATCACATGGCGATCGTGGTCGACGAGTATGGCGGCACCGCCGGTATCGTCACGATCGAGGATATCCTCGAGCAGATCGTCGGCGATATCGAGGACGAGCATGACACTGACGAGGAAGATGACATCCGCGACATGGGCGACGGCACCTATGCCGTTCGCGCGCTGACGCCGATCGAGGACTTCAACGAGCACTTCGACACCGATTTCTCCGACGAGGAGTTCGATACCGTCGGCGGGCTGATCATGCAGCGTTTCGGCCACCTCCCCGGCCGCCACGAGCATACCGACCTCGGCGAATGGCGCTTCACTATTCTCAATGCCGATAATCGACGCATTCGCCTACTCCAGGCCAAACCGGTGCCAACGGAAGTCGAAAACGAACCGCCGCGGGGCATCGAAAGCTGAGCGACGCCTGTCTCAGATAACCTGACTTAGATAACCTGACTTGGATAGGTGTATATGCCTGGCTTAGCGGCAGGCACCCAGGTTAGCGGCTAGAGGCCCGGGTCAGGAGCTATAAGCACGGGTGCAGCGCGGTTGAAAGCACTTGACGCATTCGTTCAGCAACTTTGGTATAAGGGGCACTTTTCGCAAGGAGCGCCCCTGACATGCTGCAAGCCAAGCCGTTGATTTCCGCCCACCGCCCCTGGCCGGGCTATCTCGCTGCGCTGATTGCCGGCGGGTTCGCCACGCTCTCGTTCGCTCCCTTCCATCTGTGGTGGTTAGGCCCGGTTGCGGTTGCCTTGATGTATCTCGGCCAGCATCGTCTGAGCGTTGGCCAGAGCGCCCTGCGTGGCTGGCTGTTCGGCGTCGGCCTGTTCGGCAGCGGCACCTCCTGGGTCTATGTCTCGATTCACGACTATGGCTACACCGGCGTCCCACTGGCGCTGTTTCTGACGGCACTGTTCGTCGGCACTTTGGCGCTTTTCCCAGCGCTCGTTTTCGGTCTTTATCGTCGTTTCACTTCGCCGCGACTGGCCTTTCTCAGTTTCGCCGGGGTCTGGGTGCTGGGCGAGGCTCTCCGCAGCTGGGCGTTCACCGGATTTCCCTGGCTGCTGCTGGGCAGCGCCCAGGTCGACTCACCTCTGTCACCCTGGGCGCCCATCGGCGGCGTCTATCTACTGTCGTTGATCGTCGCGCTAACCGGCACGCTACTGGTCGAATTTTGCCATCGCCGCTGGTGGGCCATCGCTCCTATCGCACTGCTGTGGCTGGTGCCGCTGGCGCTGCCCGCTCAATGGACGACACCGGCCGCCGACCCGCTGCGGGTAGCGTTACTGCAGGGAAACCTGCCGCAGCTTGCCAAGTGGAGCGCCGATGGCCAGCGTGACGCCGTCAACACCTATACTCGCCTGACGCGTCAGGTACCCGACGACGTCGACATCATCGTATGGCCGGAGACTGCACTGCCGATGCTCGAACGGCAGGCACGCCCGTTCATGGCGCGCTTACAGTCGACGCTGCCCAGCGACACCTCGCTGCTGACCGGCGTCGTGCAGCGCGACGCCGAAGGGCGTTACTACAACGCCATCACCGGCGTCGGTGATACCCGTGGAGAGTACCGCAAGAGCCATCTGGTGCCGTTCGGCGAATTCCTGCCGCTGGATTTTCTGCTGCGCGGGGTCATCGATTTCTTCGACCTGCCGATGTCAGACTTCGCTGCCGGCGCCGATTCCCAACCGCCGATCCTCACTCATGGCATCGCCGTTGGTAGCGCCATCTGCTACGAGATCGTCTACCCCGACCTGGTCGCGGAGCGCGCACGCGATGCCAACGTGCTGCTGACGGTTTCCAACGACACTTGGTTCGGCCGCTCGATCGGACCGCTTCAGCATCTGCAGATGGCGCAACTGCGCGCACTGGAGAACGGCCGCTACGTCATTCGTGCCACCAGCAATGGTGTCACTGCCATCATCGACGATCGGGGCCGCCTGCGAGAACAAGCGCCACAGTTCGAAACCGCCAGCGTGGTCGGCGATATCGTTCCCATGACCGGTCAGACGCCGTTCACCCGCACCGGCAGCTGGCCGACGTGGCTGCTATCGCTGTTGTTGCTGGTGCCAGCGCTGGTGTGGAAGGTCCGCCAGCCGAAGTAACCGCCTTTCGTATGCCGTCACGCCCCTGCCCTCTAGCCACCGGGCGTGGCGGCACTTGTCAGCCATTGGTCGTGGCGGCACTTTCAGCCATACGACATTTCCGGAGCCATACGACATTTCCGGAGCCCTACGACATTTCCGGAGCCATGCGACATTTCCGGATATGCGACGCCGGTTTATCGATTGGTTCCGGGCCGGCATTCGTGGCTTGCCTCCTGCGTAGCGATAGCGTTGGATGGAACTCTTTATTTCCGGTCATCGAGCGTGTCATGACACTGTCCCAAGTCTCCCCCGACGATATTCGTAGCGCCTTCTCGCAAGCCATGTCCGACATGTATCGCCAGGAAGTGCCGCAATATGGCGATCTGCTCGAACTGGTCGCCAACATCAATCAGACGACGCTCGACTCGGATCCGGCGCTGGCCGCTCGGCTCGATGCACAGAACGAGACCTCACGCCTGGGCGTCGAGCGTCACGGGGCGATTCGCGTCGGCACCGCCGATGAGCTGTCGACGCTGAGGCGCGTGTTCGCGCTGATGGGGATGTACCCGGTGAGCTATTACGATCTCTCCGAGGCCGGCGTGCCGGTTCACTCCACGGCGTTCCGCCCCGTCGACGAGAGCGCTCTCCAGCGCAACCCCTTTCGGGTCTTCACGTCGCTGCTGCGCCTGGAATTGATCGAGGACGCCGCCCTGCGCCGCCAGGCCGCATCGATCCTTGCCGAGCGCGATATCTTCACGTCGGGCGCACGCGAGCTGATCGAACTCGGCGAGCGCCAGGGTGGCTTCGATCGTGATCAGGCCGAGCGTTTCGTGAGCGAGATTCTGGAAACCTTCCGCTGGCATCGCGATGCCACCGTCGACCAGGAGACGTACCATGCGCTGCATGCGGCCCATCGGCTGGTGGCGGACGTGGTCTGTTTCCGCGGTCCGCATATCAACCATCTGACCCCGCGAACGCTGGATATCGATGCGGCCCAGGCCGCAATGCCAGAGTATGGCATCACGCCCAAGGCAGTGATCGAGGGGCCGCCCCGGCGACAGTGGCCGATCCTGCTACGCCAGACCAGCTTCAAGGCGCTGGAAGAGCCGGTACGATTCGCCGATAGCGATGGGGGAACCCATACAGCTCGTTTCGGCGAGATCGAACAGCGCGGTGTCGCACTGACGCCCAAGGGTCGAGCCCTGTATGACGAATTGCTGACCCGATCCCGCCAGGCGTCAGCCGCCGCCGACAATCTTGCCCACCAGCGCCAGCTGAGCGAAGTCTTCGCCGCCTTCCCCGATGACGCAGCGACGCTGCGGCGTGAAGCGCTGGCGTACTTTCGCTACCAGATCAGCGAAAGCGGGCGTGAGCACCTGGCCAGCGCCGAGCCGGTTCCGACTTCATTAGACGCCGCGGTGGAAGCGGGATGGGTCGATGCCACGCCGATCACCTACGAGGACTTTCTGCCTGTCAGCGCTGCCGGCATCTTCCAGTCGAACCTCGGCGACACTCAGCACGAGACTCAGCATCAGGCGCATACCAGCGAATCCCGCAGCGAATCCCGCAGCGAATCCAACCAGAGCGCCTTTGAGCTGGCTCTGGGTCGGCCGGTTCACGACGAGTTCGAACTCTACGGGCGTCTACAGCAGGACTCTCTGGATCGAGTGCAACAGCACTTGGGAGTAAACCCCTGAACCAGCCACTAGGGTAAAACCGGGCGGAAGTCGCTGCCCCGCGGCAGCGAGCCTCTCATTCACGCAAGCACACCAGCGCATTTCATACGAGCGGATTTGACTTGGGCGCCTCGGAATCACGCTGAAAATAGCGATGCCCGCAGGCATGGCAGGCGTCCAGCCGCGCCACCTGATCGAGCAGCACGCCAGCGCCACAGTGCACGCAGGCCATGCGGCCCGGCAGGGCGACTTCGCCAGCGGTGTAGTCGGCCCGCGCCGCCTCCAGATCGTCATCGAAACGTTCGCGGTCAATGGTGGTGCGATCGGCGATGGAAAACAGCGCCTCGCTGACCCGCCGAGAGAGCACGTCGAGATCGATCCCCAACCAGGTCGCGATGCCCTCGCCCCCCTTGGCCAGGTACTGACGGAAATCGCGCATGTCTCGCTCGACCCAGGCACGCAGTAGCGCCGCCTCGTCCCTGGTGAACTCCTCGAACTCGGACTCGAATGCCACCGCTTCGTCGAGTTCACGCTGAAAGCTCTCCCACGAGAGATCTCCCCCCCCGTCCTTGAGGCGCGTCAGAATGCGTTCGTAGGCTTCACTGAGACGCGAGCGCGCTTCGGGTCGTGACTGTTGTTCATCCATGGATCTATCCCCTTTTACTGTTCACTGCCGCTGATCGAATGCCCTGCCGCGGTCACGATGCCGATTATCGGCTGCTCATCGGCCCATTGAACGGGAGCGAACGGCAGCCGAGCTCTGACCTTTCATACGCTGACTTTCAGGCGCCGACTTCCGTCTTGTTCCGGCTAAGCCTCTAACCCAGACCCTACCTGCAGCAACGGGTCTGAGGTATGCTTGTGACCAGAAAAAACCAAGCCGGCCCCGCTTCTTTTCGTCTGTGATGAGTATAGCTTTTTGCGGGGACTCTGGCGCTCCCACACGCCGAACGCAAGGTGCCTGACCAAACCGATGGACGCACAGTACAACCCGCAAGCGATCGAAAACGCCGCCCAGCAATACTGGAACCGGAATCAGAGCTTCAAGGCCGTCGAGGATGCGACGCGCGAGAAGTTCTATTGTCTGTCAATGTTCCCCTATCCCAGCGGTAAGCTGCATATGGGCCACGTGCGCAATTACACCATCGGTGACGTGGTGACCCGTTTTCAACGGCTGCAAGGCAAGAACGTGCTGCAGCCGATGGGCTGGGATGCCTTTGGCATGCCGGCCGAGAATGCGGCAATCAAGAACCGTGTAGCGCCTGGCAAGTGGACCTACGAGAACATCGATTATATGCGGGACCAGCTCAAGGCATTGGGTTTCGCCTACGACTGGAATCGTGAATTCGCGACCTGCGACGTCGACTACTATCGCTGGGAACAGTGGTTCTTCGCCAAGCTGGTCGAGAAAGGCGTCGTCTACAAGAAGATGTCGACGGTCAACTGGGATCCGGTCGATCAGACGGTGCTCGCCAACGAGCAGGTCATCGACGGTCGCGGTTGGCGTTCCGGCGCGCGGGTCGAACGCAAGGAGATCCCGCTGTGGTTTCTGAAGATCACCGACTATGCCGATGAACTGCTGGCCGATCTCGACAAGGTGGAATGGCCCGAGCAGGTCAAGACCATGCAGCGCAACTGGATCGGCAAATCCCGCGGCGTCGAACTGAGCTTCGACGTGGCCGGCCTGGATGCGGCGGACGATAACGCCCGTCTCGACGTCTACACCACCCGACCCGATACGCTGTATGGCGTCACTTACATGGCGGTGGCGGCAGGTCATCCGCTGGCGAAGCGGGCCGCGGAGCAGGATCCGGCAATGGCCGAATTCCTGATCGAATGCCAGCAAGGGGGCAACTCCGAGGCTGAGCTGGCGACCATGGAGAAGCGCGGCCGCGACACCGGCTATCGTGCGATCCATCCGTTGAGCGGCCAGCAAGTGCCGATCTTCGTCGCCAACTTCGTGCTGATGGAATACGGCACCGGCGCGGTCATGGCCGTGCCTGCCCACGACCAGCGCGACTGGGAGTTCGCGACGAAATATGCGCTGCCGATCCAGCCGGTCATCGCCGCCGCTGATGGCAGCGTACCGGACGTATCCGCTGGCGCCTTCGTCGATCATGGCAAGCTGATCCACTCCGGCGAGTTCGACGGCCTCGAATTCGAAGCCGCCTTCAATGCCGTCGCCACCCGACTCGAGTCCGAAGGCCGCGGCAGGACCAAGACCCAATACCGGCTGCGTGACTGGGGCGTCGCCCGCCAACGCTACTGGGGCGCGCCGATTCCGGTCAAGTACGGCCCCGAAGGCCAGACCGTGCCGCTCACCGACGATGAACTGCCGGTGGCGCTACCGATGGAAGTCGAGGTCGATGCGTCGGGCTCACCGCTCAAGAAGATGCCATCGTTCTACGATCTCGGCGACGGCTGGACACGGGAAACCGATACCTTCGACACCTTCATGGAATCCTCCTGGTACTACGCCCGCTTCTGCTGCGCCGATAACCCGGAGGCAATGCTCGACGACCGTGCCAACTACTGGTTGCCAGTGGATCTCTACATCGGCGGTATCGAACACGCGATCCTGCATCTGCTCTACGCCCGTTTCTTCCACAAGCTGATGCGCGACGAAGGCCTGGTGAAGAGCGACGAGCCGTTCCAACGCCTGCTGACCCAAGGCATGGTGATCGCCGAAACCTTCTATCGTGAAGAAACCAACGGCGGCAAGGCATGGTTCAATCCCGCCGATGTCGAGGTCGCACGTGACGATAAAGGTCGCCCGATCAGCGCCACGCTGCTCGACGACGGTCACCCGGTCAAGATGGGCGGTATCGAGAAGATGTCGAAGTCGAAGAACAACGGGGTCGACCCCCAGGCGATGATCGATCGTTTCGGCGCAGATACCGTACGCCTGTTCGTGATGTTCGCCGCTCCACCGGAGCAATCGCTGGAGTGGTCGGATTCCGGCGTCGAGGGCTCGCATCGTTTCCTCAAGCGTCTGTGGAAGCTGGTCGCCGATCATGTGGCGGCGGGTACGCCGGCATCACTCGACGTGGCCGTCCTGGATGATGCGCAGAAAGACCTGCGCCGCAAGACTCACGAGACCATCGCCAAAGCCGGTGACGACATCGGTCGTCGGACCACGTTCAATACCGCGATTGCGGCGGTAATGGAGCTGACCAACGCACTGGGACGTTTCGACGATACCTCGCCGCAGGGACTTGCCGTCAGCCGCGAAGCTATCGAAGCCTGCGTAATACTGCTCTCGCCGATCACGCCACACGTCTGTCACGCACTATGGCAAGCGCTAGGGCACCAGACGCCAGTCATCGATGCGAGCTGGCCGCTGGTGGACAACGATGCCCTGGTCAAGGCCAGCATCGAACTGGTGGTGCAGGTCAACGGCAAGCTGCGGGCTCGGCTCGACGTACCCGCAGCAGCCGATAAGACCACGGTGGAGTCGTTGGCGTTGTCGGAAGAGAACGTGCGGCGCCATGTCGAAGGCAAGACAGTGCGCAAGGTGATCGTCGTTCCCGGTAAATTGGTCAATATCGTTGCCAACTGAGTCGTTGCTAACTGAGTCGTTGCTAACTGAGCCGGCGCCAACCGGCAGGCCGACCATTCGGCCGCACACGATACCGTTGAGGCGGCACCGTCCGTGACAAGGAGCTTTTCATGATTCGTCGCACCATTTTGACCGGCCTGCTCGCGGTGTCGCTGACCGCACTGGCCGGCTGTGGCTTTCAGCTCCGAGGGCTGAATCAGCCCACGCTGGGTCTCTCCGAACTCAGCTTGAGCGCCAACGTTTCCCCGTTCAGCGAAGAAGTGAAACGCTCGCTGGAGAGCGCCGGCACGCACGTCGTCGACAGCGCCGATCTGCGCGTCAATCTAGGCGACGAGCAAATCAGCGAGACTCGCCTGACCCGCTCAGACTCCGGTAGCCGCGAGACTGAAATCACGCTGACGGCGCCGTTCTCCGTCCAGCGTGTATCGGACAGCGCCTACTTGCTCAATCAACAGCAGTTGGAAGTGTCGACGACGGTACTGTTGTCGACCAGCGACATCTATTCCGGTGAAGAGTTGCGTGCCGGAGCTGTCAGGCAGCTGCGGCGTGATGCCGCTGGTCAACTGATCGATCGACTGGACGCGCTCGAAACGCCATGAAGGTTTTCCCTGACAAGCTGGAAGAGTCTCTCAAGAAGCGTCTACCGCCAGCGGTGCTGGTCGCCGGGGACGAGCCGCTGATTCACCTGGAAGCCTGCGATGCCGTGCGCCGCGTTGCTCGCGAACGCGGCATCGAAGAGCGCGAGGTGATGCACGTCGAATCCGGATTTCAGTGGACACAGCTGCTGGAGTCGGCGGCTACCCTTTCGCTTTTCGCTTCGAGCAAGTTGATCGAGGTGCGTCTCGGCAGCCAGTCCCCCGGCCAGGAGGGAAGCAAGGCGCTCGAGGCCTACGCTGAGCAGGCCGGCGGCAGCGACAACGTACTGCTGTTGTCGAGCCAGCGTCTGGATCGCAAGTCGCAGTCGAGCAAATGGTTCAAGACGCTCGACAAGCTGGGGCTGTTCGTCCCGGTGTGGCCGGTTGACCATCAACGTCTGGGCTTCTGGATGCGCGATCGTGCCAATCGTTACGGCTTCAGCATGGATATGGATGCGGCGCGGCTACTCGGCGAGCGCACCGAAGGCAATCTATTGGCGGCAGATCAGGAACTGCAGAAACTGGCACTGCTGCTACCACCCAATGCCCGCCTTGATGTCGAAGCGATTGCCAACGGCGTCGAGAGCAGCGCCCGTTATGATGTCTTCACGCTTTCGGATGCCTGTCTAAAAGGCGATCGCGACCGCGTCGTCCGAATCGTGCGCGGTCTGCGTCAGGAAGGCGTCGAAGCGCCGGTCATATTGTGGGCTCTGACCCGCGAGTTGCGAACGCTGCTCTCGATCTTTCAGCACCTCGACCAAGGACAGAGCCTGGAGCACGCTTGCAAGGCCCAGCGCCCGATGATTCCGGAAAAGCGTCGTCCGGGTTATCAGCAGGCGCTCCAGCGTCTACCCCAGCGACGATTGCACAAGTTGCTGATGTTTTCCCAACGTATCGATCTGGCCATCAAGGGCGCCATCGCCCTGCCCGTGTGGGACTGCCTGCAGGATCTCGCCCTGACGCTATCCGGCGGTCGGGGAATGCTGGCAGAGATGCCCCACGCCTATCGAACGGCTTGATGTTGTTGCCGAGACCACCTGTCCGCTAGGGTGTCGGAACTGCCGGTGCCAAACGGGCTTTGCGCCATCCATTGGTTTTCGTACGCCAACATGAACAAAGCCGGGCGAATACCCGGCTTTGGATCAATACTCCAGAGCGAAAAACTAGGCGAGGGTGCCGACATCCGGGTTATCGTCGACCCCCGCTACGGCAACATCGTCGCTGAATACAGCGGTGTCATACGCTGGATCCATCAGACCGGCGCTGTCGTCGCTCAAAGCAGTCATCGTTGTCATGGAAGTCGTTGCTGCGCTGGCTTCCGGCGTCAATGTGAACGACTGCAGGTTCATCGCGCCACCGTTGAACGTCAGCCGAAGCGTCTGCTCGCCGGCGGCGAGATCCAGCTCGATACCGTCGTTGGCCTGATAGTTGTTCCAAGCGCCGGTATTGGCCACCGTCTGGGGCGTAGCACTGGTATAGACAGTACCGTCCTGCTCGACGCTGGCGGTCACCGTGCGTCCGTTGGACATCGTCGCCGCGGCAAACGACAGCTGATAGGTACCCGGCGTGGCGACGTCGATGGTGTACTCGACCCATTCGCCATCGGCGACCGAGCCGATCGAATTGCCGTTGTCGCGTAGATCGACGCCTTCGTTTCGGGTGTTGTCGCCCAACTGGACTTCACTACTGTCATGGTAGGCGACCTCTGGGCCACCCTCATCGTAAAGTCCCGCGTTCAGCGTAAGCCCATCGTCGACCGACCATGGCGTACCTGACTCGTTGAATGCCGTTTGAGAAGGTGGCGCCAGACTGAAGGACTCCAGATTCTGCGAACCTCCGTTGAAGGTCAGTCGCAGGGTCTGAGTACCCGCTTCCAACGCCACATTCTGACTCTCGGTTGCCGCGAACGTGTTCCAGCCGCCGGTGTAGTCGACGCCGATCGTCGCCACTTCATAGACCCCCGCGCCATTGTCGAAAGTCGCTGTGATCGAGCGTTCGCCGCCAGTCTGGGCACCTAGTGCAGACAGGAACGAGAGATCGTAGACACCAGCCTGATCGACCTCCAGAGTATATTCGACCCACTCTCCGTCTGTGATCCAGCCAATGGCGTCACCATTGCCCTGGATGTCCACACCGCCCTCGCGGAAGTTAGTACCCATCTGGGTTTCGCTGGAATCTTCGTAAGTCAGATAAGGCGCGCCCTCGTCGAACAACGCTGCATCCAGCGTCAGGCCGTTCTGATCGACCTCCCAAGGCGTCTCCGTCTCGTTGAAGGGTGTTCGTGTCGCCGGCTGAATCCCCTCGATGAGGTAGGCGTTGTCGTTGTAGTCATAGTTGATCCCGGTGTAATCCATGACAACAAAATAGGTATTGGCGATGGCATTACCAGCGGTGTCGTAGGCCTGAAAAACCCGCACGGTATGACCACGCTCGATGCCGGCATCTTCGACCAGTGGCGTACTGCCGCCAGTGGGGTTCAGCGATGGATCGGTTGACTGGTTGGCAATCGAGATTCCGAAGATATCATCGCCTCCCCAGCCATCCGGAATCCGAGCTCGGTTGAACGTTGCCGTCGCATAGTCACCATTGGCGACTTGCGGAAAGAATGATTGATTGTAGAGACTATCGTGGTTGGTTAGTGACGCACGCATCGCTGTGTCACCAGGGGCATGCAACGCCAGCAGCGCACCACTGTACCCGTGCAACGCCGCCAGTTGCGTCACCGAGACCGACTCGACACCGTCGGCAATCTGCCAGTAGCGTGACAGCACTTCCTGATCGTTGACCGCTTGATAGAGATCGAAGTTCTCCAGCACGGACTCTCCGCCGCCGTCCAACGTCGACAGACCATCGATATGATTGCCAAAGCCGAAGACGCGCCAGATTTCGTTGAGGTTGGGCTCCCAGCCCCCCTCATCGCGCGCCTGCCAGAAACCTGCCAGTTGGATCTCCGTCACCGGTTGGTCGGCGTCATCCGAGACGATCGTCATGGTGCCTTCGAACACGCCGTCGTCGGCGTTACTGGTCGGAGGCGTATAAGCGTCACGATTGAACAGCACACCGACCTCGATCGACTCGCCGGGCGCCAATCTCAAATCGTCCAGTCCATCTGCGTCAGCCAGCATGAAAGGACCGCTCACGGTCACGCTGCCGACAGCCAACTCACCGGTACCGTTATTGGTGATGATTACCGAGCCGCTATCTCTGAACTCTCGGGGCCCGTTTTCAGGATGGGTGACATCATCGTCCTCTAGATAATTGAAGGCGATACGATCGCTGAAGTAAGCGGGGTCCGTGCTGACCACGCTGATATCGCCATTACTGGTAGCCGCCAAAGGCGCATCGGGTACCTCCAGTGAATCGATATCCGGCCCGACCCCGTTGGGCGCGGTCACCGAGATCGAGTTGGTGCCGGCGGCCAGCGTCATATTGACAGTCTGGGTGACCCAGTCGCTAACCGTCTGACTCTCGGCGGGAAAATTGACGACCGGGTAATTGACGCCATTGACCGTCAGCGCCACGGGGCGATCGGCCTTGCCTGTCGTCAGCGAGTAACGGAAAGCGACTTCATAAACGCCACTTTGGTCGACGTCCACGTTCCAGGTGATGGTTTGATCGCCGGTACCGACAAAGTCGACGAAGCCGGTGCCCGAGGCGTCGCGGTCACTCTGCGTCGTGGGTACGACAACCGCGCCGCCCTCGAGGGTGGCGGTCTCCGCTTCATAAACGGTATAGCCTGGTGTCGTGTCGTCGATCAGGATTTCCAACTGATCGATATTGGGCCCGGTATTGGTCGTTGACTGCAGGCGAACGCTATTGGCTCCGGCCATCAGCTCGGCTGGTATGTCCAGAGTCTGCCAGGTATTCCAGGCCGCGTTACCGCTGACCCCGACAGGCGGCTCGAAGGCGTAGACGCCAACGCTGACATCATTGACGAAGACTTCCAGCGGACGATTCGCCGTACCCCCATTGGCATAACGTACTCTGAGCACGGCGTCGCCGGCATCGGCGGCGCTGATGTCGACGTTGAAGGTGATGAAATCCGACGTGGTTGAACCGAAGTCGGCGTAACCGCCAACCACCCCATCGCTGTCGTCGGTGTTGCCGTCCAGTCCGTAGGCTCCGGGACGTACACCATAGTCCGAGCCAACGTCAGCCGTCTCGGGATTGTCCCCATCACGAATCACGATCTGGGCGCCGGCGCCAGAGGCGATGACGGCCTGAGACTCGTCCTCAGCCTGAACAGTGGCAATCGTGGTCAGATCGGCATTTCCCTCTCCAGGAATGATGACGTCGCCGGGTACGGGGTCCAGGCGCACGATCTGGCTCTCGCCATTGGTTCGATTGAGCGTTATCAGATAGAGCTGACCGGTCAGCGGGTTCTCGATGATATCCAGCGGATCAACGTATCTAATGACGTTGCCGTCCACATCGCGCAGCACGTTGTCGTTCGAGACATTGCCATCCTCGTCCAGCGATACCCAACGAATATCGTTGCCTCCCGAGTACTCGACGAACAGCAGGCTTCCATTCAGCGTTGCACCAAAGATATTGTTGGTATATTCGATCGCGCCATTCGGCGATCGATTGGTGCCCAGGGAATAGGTATCATCGAACCGGTAGTTGCTATCGGGTTGCGTCCCGACCTGGTAATCATCCGTCTCATAGGGGTCTACGCCATCGGTCGGATTGCCACCGTTGAGGATGTATTCGTCGCGCAACGAGTCCGGATGTCCGTAATAGCCGTCCTCTTCCACTTTGAACAGCCAGTCGTCTTCGACACCGACGTTGGTCAAGGCTTCGTTGTAGGCCGTGGAAGGATCGTCCGGGGTGACGCCACCGGCCGCGGAGCCATTGGTCGAGGCGTAAAGATTGCCGTTGGAGTGCCAGACCAGATCGTAGGCGTTGCGAATACCGGTAGCGTAGATCTTGAGTACCGCATCGTCCGCAAACGGGTCGTAGTAGTCGAGCAATACGTTGCCGTCGGCATCCTGCATCGACGCGGTGCCGTCTGCCGCAAACACCAGATACTGACCGCCGCCCATGTCGATGGGCCCGTTCTTGATATCGCCATCATTGTCCTGGTAGCGAGTATTGGAACCATCGGTGGGGAGGGGTTCGGTCGAGACGTCGAAACCGCCTGTCGGCGCATCCCGCGTGGGATCGACCTCCAACACCGCGGCGTTCAATAGCCGCTCCGGCCGATTGCCCCAGGCGCTGTCGTCCCCGCCCATCGCAGAATTGGCGCCCTGCGAGACATACAGCAGGTAAGGCGGCACGTCAGGATTGGTCTCGGCGTCGTATTCAGGGTTGGCGTGGAACACGAGGCTATTGGTGACGTGATCGGCGTTGGAGCGCGGCAGGCCCGTGATGTAGGTCTCCGCCGAGCCCGAGAAACTGCTCTCGGTAGCATCGATGGTGATCTTGCTGACCCGGCCGCTGAAATCCGGTATACCATTGTCGCGACCGGTCAGCGGAATCGGGTAGTTGTCGGTCACCCACAGCACATTGGGATCGCTCGGATCGAAAGTGAGCCCGAGAATTCCTCGCGCGCCTGCATCGGTCTGGAAATAATCCAGCGCCAGCGTCTGCTCGTTGGAAAGTTCACCCGTCATGGCATCGATGTCGTAACGCTTGATCTCACCGTTCAAGGTCGACACGTACATTTTGGTGTTGTCGGGAGAGAGGGTAATGGAGCTGAACAGGTAAGCCCCGTCCTGCGCGCCGTCGAGCTCAATATTGGTATCGAACGCCACCTCGCTGTCCTGGACTACGGGTTCGGCCCCGGTGACGAACGTGGTGGTGAGCTTCTGGAATTCCCGGGTCGGCGCATCCGAGTCAGTATTGTCGCCGCGATCCTGAAAGCCATCGATCACCAAGGTGTAGCTGGTGTACTCATCCAGACTGCCTACAGGCGAAATCGTCAGCGAATCAAAACCACCGGTAGTGTTGATGTTGAAGGGCACTTCTGTGCCGGTGACCGTGTTGAAGAGCTTGACCGAACCATCATTGAGACTCTCAAGCAGCGCACCACCGCGACCCTCGACGACCGAAATCCCGATGAAGAAATCAGAGGTAGGATCGATACCCACCGGCTGCGTACCATCATCCGATTGGAGATGAACTTCTACCTGCTGGGCGCCAACACCGGCCACGGCCCTCGGGTCCGTAAAATGGGCGTAATCTTCGGGCGCCGCGCGATCGTCATAGGGCGTTAGATCCGGCAGCGACTGAATTTCGATGTACTGCATTTCAGTATTGGCACTGTCGACGCCGAGAGAGTCCAGGGTCAGCCGGCCATCGGTCACCTGGACGACCCGCGTCACCAGACTGGAACGATAGCCATCGCTATCGTTGGTGGGGTCGTTGTCGGCCGGGAATCCGTTCGGCCGAGCCGAGGCGAAAGGTGTGTTGAACGCTTCGTCCTCAGCGTTGATGGCGTTGACGCTATCGTAGACACCGCCGCTGTCACCGATCGAGATCGTGACTTCGTAAAAGCCATCCTCGAGCTCGATCTCCCAACCAGCGTCCTGGCTATAGCCAGGCTTATCGAAACCGGCATAAGTTGCCTGCAAAGGATCGACGCCATCGAGTGACCCGCTGCGATCACCCAACGCGCCTGTATCCTGGTCAGCAATGGCCATCGGCGTCGTGCCGTTGGCGGTACCGTCGGCGATCGAACCCGCCGTCACCCATCCATACTGGTAAGCCTGGCCGTCCACCTGCACCGACTGCTGGCCGAAAGCCAGGCCCGTATCGGCGACAAAGCCGTCCGGCGTCGTCGACCCCTCCGGCTGGAAGTTGATCTTGACCGCGAAGCGATCGACAGGCTCGACGACCGGATCGATGCCATCATCGGGCAACGTGTGGATCGACAGGCTGTCGATATTGGGTCCGATATTGCCGACATTGGCGAGGCGAACAACGTTATCGCCCACTCCAAGATCGATCTGGACAGTGGTTTCCGTCCAGTTTTCCCAACCTGTCCCCCCCAGGCCCGTCGAGGTGAAACTGATCTCACCCTGTGGGTCTCCATCTACCGAAAGTGACATCGGTCGCGCATTCGCACCGCTGGCGGCGTAGCGAATCGTCAGCAGGTACGTTCCGGCTTCATCGACGTTGACCGTGAAGATCCCCGCATCTCCGGTCTGAGAACCCATATCCAGATAACCCGATCCACTGAAATCACCCCACAGCTGATCGGCGCCGCCACCATTCGCTTCAGGGTTGCTGGCATCGCGAACCACGGTATCGGCGAGGGAAGATCCGTCATCGATGGTGAGCGCTTCACCCTCAATCGAAAACACTAGCGTCGGGTCCGCCGGCAGCGCCTCGGCATAATCGAAGCTGATCTGATCGATATTGGGGCCGTTGGACACGCCTCCCTGCGCCGTCGACGGCAGAGTCAATGTCAACGTGTTATCACTCTCGGTCAGCGGTACCGACACGCTGATTTCGTCCCAGCTAGTCCAGGACCCGGTCGGCGGAAACGAAACCAGGGTGGGTTCCGCCCCGTTGACGGACAACAACAGCGGGCGATCGCCTGTCCCACCATTGACGTAGCGAACCGTCGCCGTATAAACCCCGACTTCATCGGGAGAGACCTGGAAATTGATCGCATCCCCGGCATCAGTGCCGAAGTCGACGTAACCACCGCCGATGGCGCCCGCTCTGACACGACCCTGCAGATCGGGATGTTCACTATCGACGACTCGCGTCAGACCGGGACTACTCGTCGAGCCACTGTCATCGATGGAGACAAGATTCGCATCTTCAGCCTGAATGACCAATGACGCAGAGGAGTCATCTGCCGCCATGGCGGTCAACGTCAGGCTATCGATATTGGGACCGCCGCCGATGACGTTCTGCAGGCGAACGACATTGGTGCCGCTGGCCAGGGCCAAGGTCAGCGTCCCGTGCTGCCACGTTTCCCAACCGGCCGTACCGGTACCGGTCGATGGAAACGCCAGGTTGCCCTGGTCGGCGCCGTCAACGAGTACAGCCATCGGACGTGAGGCCCCGGGCGCACCACTCTCGGCATAGCGAACGTCAAGTTGATAAGTACCCGCGGTCTCGACGTCCACCTCGAAATAGGCTGCGTCGCCAACCTGCCCGCCCATGTCCAGATAACCGGCCCCACTCGAGCCGTCCCACAAGCCGTCATCACCTGCAGCGACACTGGTTTCGAGATTATTGGCATCGCGAATGACAGTGTCGGCAGCCGAGGCACCATCGTCCGGTATCAACGATTCTCCTTGCAGAGTAAAGACATCGCCAGACCAGCCTTCAGTGTTGACGATCTCGATATCAACCGACTGCTCACTACCCGTCAGAAGTTGACCGTTTTCATCCAGCGCGCCCAACATCAGATGGGTCAACCCGCGATCCAGGTCAGAGGGTAACGTGAATCGATAGGGGCTCTCCGGGGCAATCAGTTCGCTGGTCCCACCGCTGGAATCGGTCAGTGTCAAAGCGACGCTGGCGACATCACTGGCGAGAAAACCACTGCTGTCGACCGGCGTGACCTCGAGCCGGTAGTCCTCGCCAAGCAGTTGACGAATAATGGCAGCGCCCTGGGTCAGGGTTTCGACGGTTTCCTCGGTCTGCGCAGCGATGATGGATAGCGAAAACATGAATAGAGTCCCTAGGCGTTATGTAAATGGTTATGATACGGGCGAGGATGACTGTCACCCGTCCGGCGCTGACTGAAGCGATACCGATTTTCGTGAACTAACTGTCGGATGCTACCTATTACTGATCTTTGTTGACCGAATCGAGGACTGACTTGTGACCAAAGTCTTACCGACGGAGTCTTACTGGTGGCAACCTAGCGCGTCTCCATGCCAGTGCAAAGTTGAAACTTCTAAAACCACCAACACCAATTTAAGTAGATGGACAAGAAAAGCGCTCCCCTCCTTGCCCTTTCCTTACCCTGATCCTGATCCCTGGACTTCAGGGGATCATCATAGCTTCAATCGCGCTCAGACATGTCTTATATAAAGCACTCGGTTACGTAAAATTTCAAGAATGATAGAATCAAGAACACAACATTTAGAAACATCATGAAAAATAATTACTTTAGCGTAATTTTATTTTCATGATACCCACTAGTTTTCCTACTTCTCTTTTCCAACCTCTTCATCCCGGCATCCGAAATATAAATACAAGCCATTGAATTTAATAGATAAATTGAAAATATCAGATGAAATCTCCGATATCGACCTGAGTAACGAGTAAAAACAAGCTTGTAAATTTCTTCACAATTTACGCATGCTAGAGGCCTAAATGATACATCATCGCCACCGACTCCCATTGATGCCAGAAGAGAAAAGACCGTGGCAAAGCCCAGTGATAAAACAGAGTTACAATTAGCTCTGGCGGCCAGTCGCCAGGCTTTTCTATTCATTCTACTGTTCAGCCTGTTCATCAACCTGCTGATGCTCGCGCCATCGATCTACATGTTGCAAGTGTATGACCGGGTAGTCACGACACGTAGCCCCGAAACGTTGTTGATGCTGACACTGGTCGTCGTCTTTCTGTTCATGGTGATGGGCTCGTTGGATCTGGTGCGCTCGCGCATTCTGGTGCGTGTCGGCAATCGACTCGACATGCAGATCAGCGAGCGCCTGTATCAGGCCACCTTCAAGCGTGCGTTACAGGTCCCCGGCAAGCCCTCGGCGCAGCCATTCAACGATCTCACCACGCTGCGCCAATTCCTGAGTGGCAACGGCCTGTTCGCTTTCTTCGATGCGCCGTGGATACCGGTCTATATCGCCATTCTGACGCTGTTCCATCCCTGGTTCGGAATCTTCGCCACGGTCGCGGCATGCATATTGATGGTGTTGGCCTGGATCAACGAGAAGAGCACACAGTCACTGCTTGGCGAAGCCAATCGCGAACACATCCAGTCACAGGATCTGGCCCAGAGCAATCTGCGCAACGCCG
>Ga0207878_100216_pt1 | contig 37471 bp, 36 predicted proteins | sample LinPmetageLP41_FD_184053 | JGI IMG/M metagenome (GOLD analysis project Ga0207878, IMG submission 184053) | Marine viral communities from the Pacific Ocean - LP-41 (SPAdes) | ecosystem: Environmental > Aquatic > Marine > Oceanic | place: Pacific Ocean | collected 2010-08-27 | reverse complement strand
ACCAGGCTGGCCGTTTCATGCTTAAACTCTGTTGAGAAAGATCGTCTGCTGCTCAAAATATGGACACCTCATCGATGGGTGGCAGTTTACCACCTTCATTGGTGTCCAAGATCATTAGGCCACTTCATCCAGGTTAGGCCCGGGTAGTCGGCGCGCAGTTGCGGCAGCAGCTCGTCGCGGACCACGGCGAGCACCTGGCTGGTGGCGCTTTTCGGCAGCACGTCGGTGCCCACGGTGATCACCCGGCGCCCGTCGCGGCGGTCGATGGAGCGGAACGACTCGCTGATGGTGACGCTGGCCACGTCGGTCAGCGGCACTTCGCCGCCCTCCGGCAGCTGCACCACGAAGGTGTCCAGGTAACGCAGGTCCTGACGCTCCTCTTCCGGCAGCCGCACGCGGATTTCGTTTTCGTTGATGCCGCGCAGCTGGCGCAGCGCGATGGCGCCGTAAAACGCATCCCGCAGCTGCCGGCCCACCTCGGCGCCGGTGAGGCCCAGGGCGTCCGCCTGCGGCGTCAGGCTGACGTCGAACTGCGGTTTACCGGTGGTGTAGCTGTCGTTGACGTTGCGGGTCTGGGACAGGCCTTTCATGGCGTTCAGCAGGCGCTCGCTGGCCTTGGCGAGCACGTCGATATCGGTATGGCTGAGGTCCACGCTGATATCGTCGCGCCAGGAGCCGGGGCCCTGCTCCGCCTCGAAGGTGATCTGATCGACGCCCTTGAAATCACCGATCTGGTCCCGCCACAGCTCGACGATCTGCTGCACCGTCATGTCCCGTTCGTGTTCCGGCTTTAACACCAGCTCCACGTCGATTTTCTGCTCGCCGCGCACGTTGGTCTTGATGCCCTCGGCGTTGCGTGCCAGGTCGTTTTCCTCGAACAGCCGCTCGGTTTCCCGGGTCAGCGCCAGGGCCAGTTCACCGGCCTGGCGCGGCGTGGTGCCCACCGGCAGACGGATGCCCGCTTCGATCTCGTCCGCCGGCACTTCGGGCATCATGATCATGCCCATGTGGTCGCTACCGGCGTAGGCGCCCACCACCAGCATCAGGGTCAGCGCGCCGCTCAGCGTCACGTAGCGATAGCGCAGCGCCCGGTCCAGCAGCGGCCGGTAGCCGCGCTCCACCACTATCTGGAAATAGCCGGAGAAGCGGCGCTGCACGCGGTGCAGGGCGCGCCCGTAGACGGTCACCGTGCCCTTGCCGCTGTGCGCCAGGTGGGCCGGCAGGATGAACAGCGCTTCGAACAGCGAGATCGCCAGCACCACGATCACCACCGCCCCCAGCGGCCACCAGAAATTACCGGTGACGCCGGGCATGAACAGCAGCGGCATGAAGGCGACGATGTTGGTGAGAATACTGAAGGTGACCGGCCCGGCGATATCACGGGCGCCCTGCACCGCCGCGTCCATGAAACTCATGCCCTGCTCGCGGTACTCGTAGATGTTCTCGCCCACCACGATGGCGTCGTCCACCACGATGCCCAGCACCATCAGGAAGCCGAACATGGAGATCATGTTCACGCTCACGCCCATGGCCGGCAGGAACAGCACACCGCCGACGAAGGACACGGTCATGCCCATCATGATCCAGAACGCCAGCCGGTACTCCAGGAACAGGCTGAGAATCACCAGCACGATCACCATCGCCAGGATGCCGTTCTTCAGCAGCATGTCCATGCGGCTTTCAAACTGCTCGGCGCGGTTGCTGTCGATGCGCACTTGAACCGGGTCGGGCAAGGTGGTCTTGAGTTCCGCCATCACCCCTTCCACCGCCGCGGCGATGTCCAGCGGCGACTGGCTGCCGGTGCGGAAGATCTCGATCTCCACCGACGGCTGACCGTTGAAACGGGAGTGGAAACCGGTGTCCTCGAAGCCGTCGCGCACCGTGGCGATGTCGCCCAGGGTCACCACCGCGCCGGAATCCGCGCGGCTCACCACGATGCGGGAAAACTCGTCGGCCCACTGCTTGCGCTCTTTCAGGCGCAGCAGAATCTCGCCGTTGTCGGTGGCCAGATTGCCGGCGGGCACGTCGCGGCTGGACTGCTCGATGATCGACGCCACCTGGTCCAGGGTCAGGTCGTACTCGCGCAGCGTGGCCTGGGAAATTTCCACGCTGGTCAGGTAATCGGGCACGTCGCTGATGTCCGCCCGGGTCACCGCGGACTCGCTGAGCAGGCGGTTGCGCACCTGCTCGCCAAGCTGGCGCAGGGTCCAGATGTCCACTTCGCCGTACAGCACCAGCTCCATCACATCGCGGGTGCGCGCCTGCAGGCGCACGCGCGGCTCTTCCGCCTGGTCCGGGAAGGTGCGCACCCGGTCCACCGCCTGTTCGATGTCCTGCAGCGCCTGCATCCGGTTGGCGCCGGCCACCAGCTCCAGCTGAATCACGCCGCTGCCTTCGCGGGCCGTGGACACCATTTCCTCGATGCTCTCGACGCCCTGCACCGCCTCTTCCACCGGCATCAACACGCCCTGCTCCACCTCCTCGGGCGCGGCGCCGGGGTAGGTCACCTCCACTTCGACAACGTCGAGCTGGGCTTCCGGGAAGATCTCTTTCTGGACCTGCACCGCCATCCACAGGCCGCCGCCGAGCAGCAGAATCATCAGCAGATTGGCGGCGATGCTGTTGCGCGCCATCCACTCGATCGGGCCCACCCAGCCCTGGCGGCGCGGCGCGCTCATTCCATAGTCTCCGCGCCGGCGGCGTCCTCAAGACGCAGGGCGGCGCCGTCCACCACCGTGGCCAGATCGGTGGCCACCACCTGATCGCCCTGGTCGAGCCCGTCGCTGAGGTAGACGTAGTCGTTGTCACGCAGCAGCACGGTGACGTCGCGGATATCCAGGGCGCCGTCCTCCATCACCCAGACCGTGTCCTCGCGGCGCAGCAGATCGCGGTCCAGACGCACCACGTCGTCCAGCGCCCGGCCTTCGATGGCGGTGCGCACGAAGGCGCCGAGAATCAGGCTCGGCGCGCCGGCCTCCGACTGCAACGCCAACGGGTCCTCGACGCTGACCAGCACCCGCGCCAGGCGGGCGTTGGCGTCCAGCTCGCCGACCAGCCGCTGCAGGCGGCCCTGGCGGCTCCGTGACGGCCCCCAGGCGGCCTCGTGGCGCAGGGTGACGGGCGCGCCCTGCTCGCCGTCCTCTTCGGCGAAGCGCAGCCAGCGCAGTTGCGACAGCGGTACGCTGGCCGACACCCAGTAACGGTCCGTGGCCACCAGCCGGGCCAGGCTGTCGCCGGTGCTCACCTGGGAGCCGGTGGCCACGTCGCGGGACAGGATCTGGGCGTCGAAGGGCGCGCTGATACGGGTACGCTGGAGATCCAGTTCGGCGCGACGCAGGGCCGCCTCGGCGAAATCCACCCGGGCACGGGCCTGCTTCAACTGCGGCTGGCGCAGCACCAGGTGCCGGTTGCCCTCGTCCAGTTCCTCACCCAGCAATTCGAAATCCTGTTCGGCCACCGCCTGGCGGCCCTGCTCCAGTTCCAGATCGGCGCGCGCCTGCGCCAGCTCGCTGCGCCGTTGCCGCAGCGCGGCCTCGTAATCCGCCGGATCGATGCGCAACAGGGCGGTGCCCTCGGCCACCCGGCCGCCGGGCTCGAATGCCTCGGCCAGCTCGATGACACGGCCGCTGACGCGCGGCTGCAGGGTCACTTCCCGCGCCGGCACCACCCGGCCCATCACTTCAATCACCGGGGTGAAGCGGCCCCGTTCGGCGCTGCGCACCTCCACCAGCATGGCGGTTTCCCGCGCCACATCGCCGCGCGTGGCGGTGGGCTCGGTCTTGAAGATCAGCACCATCAGCGCCACGCCGGCGAGCAGGATCAGCACCGACACCAGCGCCGTCTTGCCGCGCCCGGCCCGCCCGCTCTCCGGGCGCGCGGCCTGGTCGTCCACCGTGTTGCTCATGCGTTCTCTTCCTCTTCGGGCACCGGGAAACCGCCGGCCAGCGCCCGGTACAGGGCCACCCGGAACGCCAGCAGCTCCTGGCGGGCGGTGATCAGGGTGCGGCGCAGTTCCTGGCGTTCCTGGAGCGCGCTCAGCACCTCCAGGTAGCCGACCGCGCCGTTAACGTACTGAATGCGCAATTGCCGGTAGGCGCTGTCCGCCAGTGCCAGCTGCTCGCGCAGGCTCTCCATGCGCCGCTGCTGCTGGCGCTCCTGAACCAGGGCGTCCTCCACTTCCTGGAACGCCACCAGCGTCGCCTGTCCGTACTCGTACAGCCGTTGCTCGCGCAGCGAACGGAAGCGGCGCGCCTCGGCGCGGCGCTGGCCGCCGTCGATCAACGGCAACACCAGGTTGCCGGCCAGGGTCGCCAGCCAGTCGTCGAACAGGGCCTCGCTGTCGGTGGTTTCATTGCTCAGCGACGCGGACAGGGTCAAACGGGGAAAACGCTCGGCCACCGCCGAGGCCAGGTCCGCGTCCGCCGCCTGCAATTGGAAATAGGCCTGCCGGAGATCCGGCCGGCGCCGCACCAGTTCCGCCGGCACGCCGGTGGCGGGCAGCGGCGGCAACGCCGGCAGGGTGCCGTCATCGGGGAACACCACGCCCCTGGGGGGCTCGCCCAGCAGCACCGCCAACTGGTGCTCGATCACCCGGGTGCGGGCCTGCACGGTGAGCAATTGCTCGCGGGACGCTTCCACCAGCTGGCGCTGGCGCAGCACGTCGGCGCTGGCGCTTTCGCCGATGCCGAAACGGGCACGGATCAGCGACAGCACGTCCCGGTTGGTGTCCAGTTGGGCGCTCGCCAGCTCCTGCTGGGTGCGCTGGGTGAGCAGTTCGAACCAGGTGTTGGCCACCTCGGCGGCCAGGGACAGCGCGGCGGCCTGGTAGTCGGCGCCACTGGCCGCCACGCGGAAGGCTTCGGCGTCGGCCTGGGCGCCCACCCGCCCCCACAGATCCAGTTCGTACTCCGCCGCCAGCCCGGCGCTGAACAGATCGGTCTCACTGTCGCCGTCGTCGCGGCGCTCGGCGCCGGCGCGCGCCTCCAGGCTGGGGAACAGACCCGCTTCCTGGCGTGCCCGCACCGCGCGGGCCTGGTTGAGGCGCTCATAGGCGGCCTGCAGATCCAGATTGGCGCCCAGGGCACGGTCCACCAGACGGTTGAGGGCGGCATCGTCGAAGGCCACCCACCACTGCTGCGGGGCGGCGGCCTCGCCGGAACGGGAAAACAGCTCCGGCGTGGCCACCGGCGGCGACGACGATGGCGGCTGGCCGGCGCAGGCGGCCAGCGCCAGCAGCAGCGCGGACAGAACGGCGGCACGCGCCCTGGACCAGGAAACTACCAAGGGGTGCATGAACAGAGGACAATCCTGATTTCTTATCGGTTCCGCCGTGGCGGCAAGGCCGGTTCAGGCTAACAGGGGCGCCCCGTGAGAACCACTGGCGCCCGGCGACAAAACACAAAGCTTACACCCTGGCGGATCAGCGTCAGGGCAACGCCACCGGCTCCTGTTCCAGCGTCACGCCGAAACGGGCCAGCACGTCCTCGCGCACGGCGGCGGCCAGCGCCAGCACGTCGTCGGCGCGGGCGCCGCCGTGGTTGACCAGCACCAGGGCCTGGTCCCGGTGCATGCCCACCGGCCCCAGCCGGCGGCCTTTCCAGCCGGCGTCCTCGATCAGCCAGCCGGCGGCCAGCTTGGCACCGTCCGGGTGCGGGAAGGACACCAGCTTCGGATAGTCGGCTTTCAGCCGTGCCAGCTCCGCCGCGCTGACCACCGGGTTTTTGAAAAAGCTGCCGGCGTTGGGCAGCACCGCCGGGTCGGGCAGCTTGCTTTGCCGCAGTTCAATCACCGCCGCCCGCACCGTGGCCGGGGCCAGGGTGCGTGGGTCCTGGCCGGCGAAGCGCTCGGCCAGGCCGCCGTAGTCCACCCGGCGGGCGCCATGGCGGTGCAGCCGCAGGGTGATGCCGGTGATGATGAATTCGCCCCGTCGGCGGCTCTTGAACAGGCTGTCGCGGTAGCCGAATTCGCACTGATCGGCGCGAAAGCGCCCTGCCCAGCCGTCGGCCACCGCCACGGTGTCCACGCTTTCCAGGCAATCGGCCAGCTCCACGCCGTAGGCGCCGATGTTCTGAAACGGCGCGGCGCCGGCGGTGCCGGGAATCAGGGACAGGTTTTCCAGGCCGCCCCAGCCGCGCGCCACGGTGTCCGCCACCAGCCGGTCCCAGACCACGCCGGCGCCGACGCGCACCCGCACCTGATCCGCGCTCTCATCCAGGTAGTCGATGCCGTCGAACGCGGGGATCACCGTGAGGCCCGGCAGGTCGCCGCGCAGCACCACGTTGCTGCCCTCGCCGAGCACGTAGAGCGGCTCGGCCGGGTCGCGCCCGGCCAGCAGCTCGCCCAGCGCGGCCACGTCCGTGGGCCGCGCCAGCCGCCGGGCCCGGGCCGGCAGCGCCAGGGTGTTGGCGCCGCTCAGGTCGGCGTCGTGTTCGATCACAGCCGCTCCCGCAACCGCGCCAGCCACAGGTCACTGGCGCGCTCCACCAGATTGAGCACGTGGCCGAAACCGTCCTCGTCGCCGTAGTAAGGGTCCGGCACTTCACCGGGGCCGTCATCGCCGAGCACATCCAGGAAGCGCGCCAGTACCAGCCCCTCGCGGGCGACGCCCGGGCCCGGGTCGAGCGCGCGCAGGTCGGCCAGGTTGCTGTTGTCCATGGCCAGGATGTAATCGAAGTGGCGGAAGTCCTCGGCGCTCACCTGGCGGGCGCGCAGGTCGTCCATCGGGTAGCCGCGCTCGGCGGCGGCGGCGCTGGCGCGCCGGTCCGGCGGCCGGCCGATGTGCCAGTCGCCGGTGCCGGCGCTCTCGATGCGAAGCCGGTCGCTCAGGCCGGCGTCCCGCACCCGCTGGCGGAACACCGCTTCGGCGGTGGGCGAGCGGCAGATGTTGCCCAGACACACAAACAGTATCGACAGCGACGTCATCCCCGGTTTTCCTCCGCTCGCAGGTGGCGGCGCATGCGCTGCAGGTCCATGTCCGTGTCGACCCCGCCGGGCACCGGCTCGCGGGCCGGCGCCACATGGATGGCGACGCCGTTGGCCAGGGCCCGCAATTGCTCCAGGGATTCGTGCATTTCCATGGAGGCCGGCTCCCAGCTCACGAACTGGTGCAGAAAGCCGACCCGATAGGCATAGATACCGATATGACGCCACCAGTAGCCCGGGTCCATATCGATATCGTGCGGGTTCGGTTGCTGGCTGAAGGCATCGCGATGCCAGGGGATCGGCGCCCGCGAGAAATACAGGGCGCGCCCGTTGCAGTCGAACACCACCTTGCAGACGTTGGGGTTGAACAGATCGATGCCGCGCTCGATCGGCTCGCACAGGGTGGCCATGCGGCACTCCGGGTGGGCGGCCAGGTTCTCCGCCACCTGGTCGATCACGGCGGGCGGGATCAGCGGCTCGTCGCCCTGCACATTGACCACGATGTCGTCGTCGGCCAGGCCCAGCTGCTCGGCCACTTCCTGCAGCCGGTCCGTGCCGGAGGGATGATCGGCGCGGGTCATCACCACCTCGCACTGGTCGCCCACGGCGTCGCGGACGCGCTCGTCGTCGGTGGCCACCAGCACCCGCGTGGCGCCGCTTTTAGCGCAGCGTTCCGCCACCCGGGCCACCATCGGCCGGCCGGCCAGATCCGCCAACGGTTTTCCCGGCAGGCGCGAGGACGCGTACCGCGCCGGCACTACCACATAGAAACTCATAGCTGTCCTTACTGAGGCTGCGATTGCAATGCACGATCAATCATGGCGTCCAGGGTGGCCGGCGGCAAATTGGCGTGCACCGGCAGCATCCACAGGCGCGGATCGTCGAAATCCCGGCATTTTACCGCATCTTTTTCGGTCATGATCACCGGCCGGCCGTCGGCGAAGTCCAGGTCCGCGGCGGTGAAGCCATGATGGTCGGCGAAGGCGTGCGGGGTGACCGCCAGGCCGAGCAGCGCCAGGGTGCGGAAAAAGCGCTCCGGGTTGCCGATGCCGGCGACGCCGTGCACCGCCCCGTAACGCTCGCGGAACGCGGCCGCGTCCAGGGTCTCGCCGTCGCGCAGCCGCACCAGATCACCGGGCACCAGATGCATGGTGGTGGCGCCGGGCCAGGCGCCGCCGTTGGCGACCAGAAAATCCACTTGGGAAAGGCGGGACGCCGGTTCGCGCAGCGGGCCGGCCGGCAGGCAGCGTTGATTGCCGAGGCCGCGGCGGGCGTCGATCACCACCACCTCGCTGGAGCGCGGCAACGCATAGTGCTGCAGGCCGTCGTCGCTGATCACCAGGTCCGGCTGGAACTCCGTGACCGCCCGCCGCAGGGCGCGGTCTCGCTGGGGGGCCAGCACCACCGGCACCGCCGCGCGGCGCGCGATCAGCAACGGTTCGTCGCCCACTTCACGGGGGTCGTCGTGCAACGCCACGACGCGCGGATAGGTGTCCGCCCGGCCGCCATAGCCCCGGGAAATCACCACCGGGTTCAGGCCGCGCTCTCGGGCGCGCCGGGCCAGGGCGATCACCAGCGGCGTTTTGCCGGTGCCGCCCACCGCCACGTTACCGACCACCAGCACCGGCACCGGCGGCCGCTCGGCGCGCCGCCGGAAGCGGCGCAGCCGGCGTCCGGCCACGCGCCCCACCAGCCAGCCCAGCGGGCGCAGCGGCGTCAGCCAGCCGCTGCCTTCGTACCAGCCGCGCTCTACGCGGCGGCGCCAATCAACCATGGCCGTTGTCGGCGAAATCCATTTTGTAGAGCTGGGTGTAGAGTCCATTCTTTTCCAACAATTCGCTATGGGTGCCCTGCTCGATCAGCTGCCCCTGGTCCAGCACCAGAATGCGGTCCGCTTTCTCGATGGTGGACAGCCGATGGGCGATCACCAGGGTGGTGCGCCCTTCCATAAGACGCTCCAGCGCCTGTTGGATGTGGTGCTCCGACTCCGTGTCCAGGGCGCTGGTGGCCTCGTCGAGAATCAGAATCGGCGCGTCCTTGAGCAGCGCCCGCGCGATGGCGATGCGCTGGCGCTGGCCGCCGGAAAGCTGGGCGCCATCCTGGCCCACCTCGGTGTCCAGGCCGTGTTCCAGGCCCTGGATGAAGTCCCAGGCGTAGGCGTTGCGGGCGGCCTGTTCCACCTGGGCGTCGTCGGCGTCACGCATCTCGCCGTAGGCGATGTTATGGCGCACGGTGTCGTTAAACAGCACCACTTTCTGGCTGACCATGGCGATCTGACGGCGCAGATGGGCCAGCTTGTAGTCCGGCAACGGCACGCCGTCGAGCAGCACCTGACCCTGGTCCGGGTCGAAGAAGCGCGGCAGCATCGCTGAAATGGTGCTCTTGCCCGCGCCCGAGCGGCCGATCAGCGCCACCGTCTCGCCGCTGTTGACCTTGAGACTGAGGTTGCGCAGCACCGGTTGTGCCGGGTCATAGCCGAAGGTGACGTCGCGGAATTCGATGTTGCCGTCGGTGCGCGGCAGGTCCTGGTCGCCTTCGTCCCGCTCTTCCGGGCGGTCCATCAGCTCGAACAACGAGGCCGCGCCGGTGACGCCACGCTGGATTTTCACGTTCACGTCGGTGAGCTGCTTGAGCGGCTTCTGGATCATCCCGGCGGCGGCGATGTAGGACAGGAAGCCGCCCACGGTCAGCGCTTCGCCCATCATCGTGATGTACAGATAGGTGACCGCGCCGATCGCCACCGACACGAACAGCTGCACGATCACCGTGGAGCCGATCTTGCTGGCGTTGAGTTTGGTGTTCTGACGGGCGAAGCGGCGGCTCACGGAATGAAAGCGGTCGGCCTCCAGCTTCTGGCCGCCGAAGATCTTCACCGCCTGGTTGCCCTCGATGGCTTCGCCGAGAAACTGGGTGATATTGCCCATGGAGCCCTGGATACGGCGGCTGATATGCCGGAAACGCTTGCTGGTGAGGTTCACCACCAGGCCCACCAGGGGCGCGGCGATCAGCAGGATCAGCGTCAGCTTCCAGTTCTGATACAGCAGGAAGGTGAGCAGCCCGATCACGGTAAGGCCCTCGCGCAGCATCACGATCAGGGCATCGGTGCCGGCGCTGGTGATCTGCTGGGCGTCGAAGATGATCTTCGACATGATCCGCCCGGAGGCGTTGTTGTTGTACTCCGCCTGCGGCAGACGCAGCACATGGCCGAACACGTCGTTGCGCAGCCGGTAGACGATTTCCTGGGCCACCCAGGTCATCGAATAACTGCCCATGAACTGGCCGAGCCCCTGGGCCAGCGCGATAAAGAACGGCGCGATGGAGACGATCACCACGCGGTGCGGTTCCGGGTTGACCACGGTCTCGCCCAGGTAGCCGGCCAGTTGCGCGGCGCCGGCCTGGGTGGCGGCGTAGATGGCGTAGCCGATGACACTGGCGAACAGGATCAGGGCGTGGGGCTTTACGTACGACAGCAGACGTTTGTACGTCTGCCAGGCATCATCCGGTAGTTGGCTCATTGGCCCTCTTCGTCGGCTTCGCGGGTGGTCAGCGACAGCTTATCAAAGCCCAGCTGCCCGGCCACATCCATCACCCGCACCACCGCCTGATAGCTGGCGTTGGCGTCGGCGGTGATGATCATCGGCAAGGCGGCTTTGTCCTGCCCCAGCCGGAGCAGCGCCGAACGCAGGCCCGCTTCACTGTTGTCGGTGAGTTTTTCACCGTTGATCAGATATTCCCCGAGCGGCGAGACCAGCACCTCCACCGCCTGCGCCGGGCTCTCCGGCGGCATGCCCTGCGCTTCCGGCAGGGTCAGTGAAAGCTGAGTCTCACGGGTAAAGGTGGTGGAGACCATGAAAAAGATCAGCAGCAGGAACACCACGTCGATCAGCGGCGTCAGGTTGACGCTGATCTCTTCCTGGCGCGGGCGCGGGAACTTCACGTTTTCTCTCCAGGAGTCTGCCCCGGAGTCGCCTCCCGCTCACCGTGGACCAGATCGACCAGGTGCACGGCGCTCTGCTCCATGCCCACGGTGATTTCCTCCACCCGGCGCACGAAAAAGCGATGGAAGAAGATCGCCGGGATCGCCACCACCAGACCGGCGGCGGTGGTCAGCAGGGCCTGGGAGATCCCCCCGGCCAGCTGCGCCGCGTCGCCGGTGCCGTGCATCATAATCGCGGCGAACACGTCGATCATGCCGATCACCGTACCCAGCAGCCCGAGCAGCGGCGCGATGGCCGCGATCGAACCCAGCGTGGAGAGGTACTTCTCCAGGTCGTGGACCACGCCGGTGGCCTCCTCCTGGATGCTTTCCTTCATGATGTCGCGGCCGTGGCGGGCATTGGCCAGCCCGGTGGCGAGAATCCGCCCCAGCGGCGACTCCTCGCGCAGCGTCTTGAGCCGCTGGGCGTTCAACTGGCCCTTTTTCAGCCAGCCGCGCACCTGCGGCAAGGTGCCCGGCGGCGCCAGCTTGTTCGGACGCAGAGTCCAGAAACGCTCACCGACGATGGCCAGCGCCACCACCGAGCTGATCAGGATCGGGAGCATCATCCAGCCCCCGGACTGCACAAGATCCTGCACGTTGCGATCCCCTTTTCACAGTTCCGGCTCGCGGTGCCAGGGCCGACCATGGGCCCGGCGCCACTTTGTTATAAGCGCGGCATTATCAGGGCCGCCCAGGCGAAACACAATCATGCCGGTCCGGTCGGTGCGCAGAAGCGTGACGCCGGCCGCTTCCAGCCGCTCGACCACGTCCGGGTCGGGATGGTCGAAGCGGTTGGCGTAGCCCATCGAGGCCACCGCCCAGCGCGGCGACACAGCCCGCAACCAGGCGGTTGACGAGGAGGAGTCGCTGCCGTGATGGGCAAGCTGCAGCACCGTCGCCGGAGCCACCCGCCCCAGCAGCCGGTATTCCACCTGTTTGGGGATATCGCCGGTCAGCAGCGCACTGGCGCCCAGGGCGTCCACGCGCAGCACGCAGCTGGCGGCATTGCCCTGGTACGACCCGTCCGGCGGCCACAGCACCTCGAAGCGCACGCCGTCGAACCGCCATTGCTGCCCGGCCCGGCACGGTCGCGCCCCGTCCACCCGGTCGGGCTCGCCGCTCAGCAGGCGCCCGGTGTGCTCCAGATCCGCCAGGCCGCCGGCGTGGTCGCCGTCACCGTGGCTGACAATGGTGAGGTCCGGGGTCAGCCCATGGCGCCGCAGCCAGGGCAGCAACACGCTTTTCGCCGCCGACCCGCCGGCCCAGCCCGGCCCCAGGTCGTAAAGCACCAGGTGGCGCTGGGTACGCAGCGCCAGCGCCTGCCCCTGCCCCACCTCGAAAACGATCAGATCCAGCTGGCCCCGGGCCGGCGGCTCGGCGCCGGGCAACCACCAGGGCAGTAACCCCAACAGCAACAGCCGGCGCGGCCAGGGCCAGGCCGGTAACAGCCACAGCAACGCCGACCCCAGCAGCGCCAGACCGGCCCAACCGGGTGCCGGCGCCAGCGGCGGCGACGGCAGCCCGTGCAGGCCCTCCATCATCAGCACCGAGGCCTCCACGCCGGTGGCCGCCGCCAGCAGGATGGCGGGCACGTCCAGCGCCACGCCCAGCAGCGCCGCGGGCACCACCAGCAGGCTGAACAGCGGCACCAGCAACAGATTCGCCAACGGGCTCAGCCACGCCCAGGTATCGAACAACCAGGCCCCCAGCACCGCCATCAGCAGGGGCAGGCTGACCATCACCGGCCAGCGGCCGCCGTCGATCAGCAGCAGGATCACCGCCACCGCCGTGAACGACAACCACAGCCCGGCGGATAACGCCGCCAGCGGCTGCACCAGCAGCACCGCCAGCAACGCCAGCCCGAGCACGCTGCCCGCCGCCGGCCGCGCCCGGCGCAGCCGGCAGGCGGCCAGCACCGCCACCATGATCAGGGCGCGCTGGGTGGGCAGCGCGAAGCCCGCCAGCGCCGCGTAGCCGAGCGCCCCGGCCAGCGCCGGGGCCCAGGCCCACTGCTGCAGGCTGAAGCGCCGCGCCGGCGGGCACGCAAGCCACAGCAGCGGCGCCAGCAGCCAGCGCCCCAGCCCCCACAGCAGGCCGGTGACCAGCGTCAGGTGCAGGCCTGAAATCGCCAGCAGGTGGGCGGTGCCCAGGTCGCGGAACAGCCGCCATAGCGGCGGCTCCAGACCACGGCGGTCGCCGGTGACCAGCGCCGGAATCACCGCGGCACCCGCGGGACTGACGGACAGCAGCTCCCTGACGCGCCGGGAAAGACCGGCGCGGCGAGCGTCCAGGCTGTCAGGCCGCCCCCGCTGGCGGATCACCGCCGTGAGCACGCCACGGGCGTCGATGCGGTCGGCGAGATCGAAACGGGCGCGGTCCGGCCCGGTCTGGTTGTACCAACCGTGGGGAAAGAAGAGGCGCACCTTGCCGCGCAGCCGGTCGCCGGCCTCCAGCGCCGGCAGCGGCGCCCAGGCCGTGACCCGCACCCGGTGACGGCCCGGCCAGGGCCGCTCGTCGACGGCCAGGCGCAGGTCCAGAATCATCCGCTGGCGGCGCAGGGTCTCGCCGAAGCGGCGGCGCGTGTCCGTGACCGGCAGCCCCACCACCCGGGCTTCCACGGTCAGCGGGGTGCCGTTCAGATACTCCGGCAGCCGGCGATCCAGCCCCTGCTCCAGGGCCAGCAGCCCGTGGGCCCAGGACAAGGCCAGCAGCAGGCACCAGCCGCGCCCGCGCGGCAGCGCCACCGCCAGCACCGCGAGCGCCGCCAGGGGCCACCAGAGGCCGCTCCAGACCGCCGCGATCATCGCCGCAGGGGAAAACCAGTATCGCATCCTTGCTCACCGGGTTGTTATGATCACGCTTCCATATCACGGCGCGGCGTCACCATCACAGGTCGATGTAGGCGTACGCCGCCCGGGTCGGCATAATAGCGCCCGTCTTCCAGGGACCTTGCAGTTTCACATGCCCAAACATTTGTTCCGCAAATACCTGCCCTCGCCGGATCGCCTCAAAGGACACAAATCCCTGAGCTTCCTGGGAGAGGTATTGTCGGACCCCAACCTCTGGCACATAAACCGCCACTCCCTGGCCGGGGCCGCCTTTATCGGCGTGTTCACCGGGCTGCTGCCGATTCCCCTGCAAATGGGCCTGGCCGCCCTGCTGGCGGTGCGCTTCCATTGCAACCTGCCGCTTTCGGTAATGCTGGTGTGGATTTCCAACCCGGTCACCTATGTGCCGATCTTTTATTTCACCTACCGGGTGGGCGCCTGGATGACCGGGCTCACGCCCAGCTCCGACCACGCCATCAATGTCGCCTGGTTCGTGGAGCAGCTGGTGCCGTTGTGGATCGGCTCGCTGACCTGCGCGCTGATCGCCGGTCTGGCTTCCTATTTCACCGTCAAACTGTTCTGGCGGCTGGCGGTGGTGCGCAGTTGGAATCTTCGTGCCCGCCGCCGGCAGCGGCAGCAGTAACGCGCTGATCCCTACAGCCTAACGGCGACGGCGCCGCCGGCCTGTCAGCCAGCGGCGATAATCCGGGAAGGAAAAAACGGAAGGTGTTGTGCGCCGGCGGCTCAGGCCACCGGATGCAGCAGGCCGTCGTGCAGCTCGTGGCGGCTCTGGCAGCGGCCCGCGAAGTGATGATCGTGGGTAACCACCAGGAAAGCGGTGCCCAGGCGCTGGTTGAGCTCCAGCATCAGGTCCTGCACCTGGTCGGCGGTGCGCTCGTCCAGGTTACCGGTGGGCTCGTCGGCCATCACCAGCGCCGGGTCGGTCACCAGGGCGCGGGCGATCGCCACCCGCTGCCGCTCGCCGCCGCTCAGCTGCGCCGGCTTGTGCTCGGCGCGCGGCGCCAGGCCCACCTGATCCAGCAGTCGCTCGGCCCGTTGCGCGGCTTCCCCCGGCTTGAGGCCACGGATCAGCAACGGCATGGCCACGTTCTCCCGGGCGGTGAACTCCGGCAGCAGATGGTGGAACTGGTACACGAAGCCCAGATAATGATTGCGCAGCCGCCCCAGCGCCCGGTCATTGAGACCGGCCAGCGGCTGGCCGCCGATCTGCACGGTGCCCTCGCTGGGCACGTCCAGCCCGCCCAGCAGGTTGAGCAGCGTGGATTTGCCCGACCCGGAGGTGCCGATAATGGCGGCGATGTCGCCCCGGCGGACGGTCAGCTCCACACCGTTGAGCACCTGCAGCTCGCCACGGCCTTCCGGGTAGCGCTTGACCAGCCCGCGGGCCTCCAGCACCGACTCCTGATGTTCACCGTTACTCATAGCGCAGGGCCTCCGCGGGTCGCACCCGGCTGGCACGCCAGGATGGATACAGCGTGGCCGAGAAGCTGATCAGCATGGCGATGCCGACAATCACGGTGACGTCGCTCCATTTCAGCTGCGACGGCAGATAGTTGACGAAGTAGGCATCGAACAGACGGGTGTTGAAGGTGGCTTCCACCCAGGCCGCCACCTCGCTCACATTGGTGGCCAGCAGCACGCCGAGCACGGTGCCCAGGAAGGTGCCGGCCAGGCCGATCACCGTGCCCTGAACCATGAAGATGCGCATGATGGTGCCCGGCGAGGCGCCCAGGGTGCGCAACACGGCGATGTTGCCGCGCTTCTCGGTGACCAGCATCACCTGGCTGGAAATAATATTGAACGCGGCCACGGCGACGATGAAGCTGAGCAGCAGCGTCATCATGCTCTTTTCCATCTTGATGGCCTGGAACAGGTTGCCGTGGCTGCGGGTCCAGTCGCTGGTGTAGTAGTCCGGCCCCAGCGCCTGCTGAAGTTGCCAGCCGATCTCCGGCGCGGCGAACAGATCGGTGAGGCGCAGATGAATGCCCTCGACGGTGCCGGGCTGGCGTTCCAGCCGGGCGGCGTCCTCGTTGGCCACATAGGCGTAAAGACTGTCCACCTCGGCCCGCGCCCGGAAACGGCCGACCACGGTGAAACGCTTGAAGCGCGGCATCACCCCGGCCGGGGACACGCTGGCCTCCGGCAACACCAGGGTGATCTTGTCGCCGGTTTCGGCGCCCAGCTTACGGGCCAGCGCGTAACCCAGCACGATACCGAACTCACCGGGCTGCAGATCCTGGAGGTCACCGTCCCACATCATCTCATCGACGATGGACACGTCCTTCTCCGCCTCCGGCTCGATGCCGTTGACCAGCACCCCGGCCACGTTGCCCTCGTAGGTGAGCATGCCCTCGAGCTTGATGAACGGCGCCGCCGCTTCCACGCCCGGGTAGTCACGCACCTGGTCGGCCAGCGCCTGCCAGTCGGTGACCGGCTCGCGGCCGTGCACGGACAAATGGGTGACCATCCCCAGAATGCGGGTCTGAAGTTCCCGGTCGAAGCCGTTCATCACCGACAGAACGGTGATCAGAACGGCGACACCGAGCATCAGCCCGAGCGCGGAGATCAGGGTGATCACGGAGATGAAACTATTGCGGGCCCGGGCGCCGGTGTAGCGCAGACCCACGAACAGGGCAAAGGGTCGAAACATGGCGCGCATTTAAGCACTAAAACGGCGGCCTGTGCCAGTCGCTTTGTGACGACTATCCGCGACCACACAACGGCGATTTGATTCAATCCCGGCACCACAAAAAATCGTCGACGCGGGCGGCGGCGCGGGCAAGGCTAAACACCGTTTTACTTGAACAGAGGTTCACGCTGTCCGTACTATCAGTACCGGCTTATCCAAGGGGGAAGAGGTAATGGGCAAGATATTCACGGCGTTGGCACTGGCGACCACGATGTACTGGCCGGCCACGGCGTTGGCCGCGTCGGACCAGGACATCCCCGGCCGCGGCCTGAGCCAGGCCGAGGTGCGCGCGCAATTCGGCGAACCCCGGCATACCCGGCCGTCGGTGGGTAAACCGCCGATCACGCGCTGGGACTATGACGGCTTCAGTGTCTATTTTGAAAACGACACCAGCCTGCACAGCGTGCGCGAAAAAGAACGCGCGCCGGCGGCCGAGCCGTCCCCAGCCGGCGACGCGCCGGGCGAAGCCTCGGAGGCGCATTCCACCCTGGAAGCGGAAGTGGGCATTTCTCCGGCCAACGGCGAGGAGCCGCCCACGGAAGAGGAAGAGCAGGAAACCAATATCGAGGTGGAGACCTTCGATCCGCCGCGCAATAAAGAGGAAGAGGACGACGAAGCCAGTTCCGAATCCGATTCCGCGCCGGGCAGCACCGCGGTGCGCGCCAAAGCGGAAAGCGCCGAGGAGCGTGCCGAGAAGGATTCCGACGAACGTGCCGAAGAGGACGCCGACGACGACACCCGGGAGCGCACCGATGACGGCGCCTCGGACGACGCCGCCGAAGGCGATAAAGCAAGCGACGGACGTTTCCGCTTCGATCCGGCCACCGGCCGCATCGTCGTGGACGACCCCCGGGAAGACCAGGACAGTGACTGATCACCGCCACACCGAGCGCCGCCTGTTACCGGAGTGGCACCCCCAATGGGGCATCCTGCTGGCCTGGCCCGACGAGCACACCGACTGGGCCGGCCGGCTGTCCCCGGCACGCGACACCTATCTTGCCCTGATCAAGGCGCTGCTCGACCACGAAGCGGTGCTGCTGGTATGCCGCGACAGTGAAGCGGCGGAGACCGCCCGGACACTGATCGACGACAGCGGCGCCGACAGCCGCCGGCTGCGCATCCGCATCGCCGACTACAACGATACCTGGGCACGGGATTTCGGCCCCATCGCCGTGCAGGAAAACGGCGCGCCGGTGCTGCTGGATTTCCGTTTCACCGGCTGGGGCGGCAAATTCGAAGCGGCCCTCGACGACCGGCTCAACCGCGCCCTGCCCTGGCGCGTGACCCTGCATACGCAGGACCTGGTCCTGGAAGGCGGTGCCATCGACACCGACGGCCACGGCCATCTGCTCACCACCCGCGCCTGTCTGCGCAACCCCAACCGCAACCCGGCACTGGACGAGGCGACGCTGGAAAGCCGGCTGCGGGAATCCCTGGGCGTGGACACCATCTGGTGGCTCGACCACGGCCACCTGGAAGGCGACGACACCGACGCCCACGTGGACACCCTGGCGCGCTTCGTGAACGCCACCACCCTCGCCTATGTGCACTGCGACGACCCCGACGACAGCCATTACCCGGCGCTGTCGGCGATGGCCGCGCAATTGCGCGAGCTGGCCGGCCGCGAAGGGCTCGACCTGGTGCCGCTGCCCATGGCCCGCGCCCAGTACAGCGACGACGGCGAGCGGCTGCCGGCCACCTACGCCAACTTCCTGATCACCAACCGCAAGATCCTGGTGCCGCTGTACGATTGCGACACCGATGACGCTGCCCTGAAGGCCTTCGCCGCCGTGGCCGGCGAGCGCCAGGTGCAGGGCATCCCCTGCCGGCCGCTGATCGAACAGGGCGGCAGCCTGCATTGCATCACCATGCAACTGCCCGAGGGTGTGCTGGCCTGAGCCGGAAACTGCTATCCTTTTCACAACGCCGACTTTCCAAAACCGCACCGGAAGAGACACCCACATGCGCGTTGCCGTGATACAGCAACAGAACACCGCCAACCTGGACGCCAACCTGGCCCGTTCCATGGACAAGATCCGCGAGGCCGTGGCCCAGGGGGCCCAGCTGGTGATGCTCCAGGAGCTGCACCGCAGCCTGTATTTCTGCCAGAGCGAGGACACCGCCATGTTCGACCTGGCGGAAACGGTACCCGGCCCCAGCACCGACGCGTTGGGGGCGCTGGCCCGGGAACTGCAGGTGGTGATTGTCGCCAGCCTGTTCGAGAAACGCGCCACCGGCCTCTACCACAACACCGCCGTGGTGCTGGAAAGCGACGGCCATCTCGCCGGGCTGTACCGCAAGATGCACATCCCCGACGACCCGGGCTTCTACGAGAAGTTTTATTTCACCCCCGGCGACGCCACCTTCAACGCCGGCCATTCCGGGTTCACGCCGATCCGCACCAGCGTCGGCAAGCTGGGGCTGCTGGTGTGCTGGGATCAGTGGTACCCGGAAGCGGCCCGCCTGATGGCGCTGGCCGGCGCCGACCTGCTGCTCTACCCCACCGCCATCGGCTGGGACCGCAGCGACGACCCGGAAGAACAGAACCGCCAGCTGGACGCCTGGATCACCGTGCAGCGCGCCCACGCCGTGGCCAACGGCCTGCCGGTGCTGGTCGCCAACCGCACCGGCTTTGAACCCGGCCCGGACGGCAACGGCGGCATCGACTTCTGGGGCAACAGCTTCGTGTGCGGGCCCCAGGGCGAATACCTGGCGCGGGCGGACCGGGACCAGGAACAAACCCTGGTGGTGGACCTGGACATGGCACGCTCGGAAGAGGTGCGCCGCATCTGGCCCTACCTGCGGGACCGCCGGGTGGACGCCTACCAGGACCTCACCAAGCGTTATCGGGACTGACTGCTACCGGGACCGACTAGGGCATAAGCATCCAGGCCAGGTACAGCATGATCAGTACCTGCGCCACGAACAGGGTGGCGCGGACCAGCACCAGCGGCAGGCTGGTGCCGATCAAATGCGCGGCGCTCTGTCCCAGACGGCAGAAGATGAACACGCCGGCGAGCCCGTCCACCACAGCGCTCTGCCCGGTGGCCGCGGCCGTTAGCACCAGGGCCGCGAACAGCGGCAGGTTTTCCAGGCAATTCAGATGCGCGCCCTTGGCACGGACCAAAAAGGCCGGGTCATCCACCGGTTGATTGCGCTCCCAGTGGTTGGCCTTTTTGTTCCCCAGAAAAATCTGCGGCACCCGGTAGCCGGCGTAGGTCATCGCCAGCAGCAAACTCAGAATCACGAAAATCAGCAGAGCCGTAAATCCGGTCATTGTTATTTTCCTTATCGCATTGGGAAGGACGGGCCGAGGCCCCAGCCTCCCAAAATGACACAGCGAAAATAAAAATGACGTTACCGAGTGTAGCTAAGCACGCTTCTTCTCGATCCAATAGAGAAACAGCTCGCCCTGCTGGCGGTGCTCAAGAAGGGTGTGGCCGAGAAACTGGCAGAACTTGGGAATGTCCCGCTCGGTGGACGGATCGGTGGCGCGCACTTCCAGCACCTCGCCGGCGCCCATGTCGCGCACCTTGCCGTGCAGCAGCATTACCGGTTCCGGGCAAACCAGGCCGGTGGCGTCGAGGTGGTGTTCGGCGTGCGGGGTATCGGTCATAACAGTGCGGTCAGCCCAGTCGTTGCGGCGGCGGGCGCCAGAAAAGGGCCGCTATTATAACCAAGCCGCCAAGGCCCGCCGCAAGCAGGAAATGGCCGGCGTAACCGAGCGCGGAAGCGCTGAAGCCGCTGCCCAGCGTAAACAGGCCCACCGCCATCAGGTACACCGACGCCTGCAGGGTGTAGTCACCGCCCTCCCGGTCACGGCGGCAGTAGTCCATCATCACCACGAACAGGGCCACCGTGGACAGGCCGTCCGCGAACTGCTCGAACAACGCCACCGGCCAGACCCAGCCCGCCGCGCCGGCGGCCACCGCCCACCAGCCGACAAAGGCCAGCGCCTGCAGCACGCCGAAACCGATCAGCGCCGCCTTGCGGCTCAGCCACAGCATCAGCAGGCCGGCCAGCGCCGCCGCCAGTAAACCGGTCAGCGAGGCCACCAGATCCAACCGGCCGATGGCCGCCTGGCTCCAGCCCTGGTCCACCAGGAACGGCTTGATCATCCGCGTGCCGAAACCGTCACCGACCTTGTAGCCCAGCAAAATCACTACCCACAGCAGCAAGCCGGGGCGGCGCCAGAAGCCCTGCCACTGGCGCCACCACCAGTGCCGCGACGCCCGTTCCGCCGCTGGGGTCGAGGGCGACGTCTCCAGGGGTTCGCGGAACAACGCCACCGGTATCAGTAACAACGCCACTGTGCCCGCCAGCAACCACAGGCTGGCGCGCCAGCCGATCCAGTCGTTGGCCATCAGTAACAGTGCGCCGCTGAGAATCAGCCCGACCTTATAGCCCAGCACCTGAACGCTGTTACCGGGCCCGCGCCACTCCGGGCGCAACAAGCGCACGGCGAGGCCGTCGGCGGCGATATCCTGGGTGGCGCTGGCGGTGTTCAGCAGCAGCAACAGCAGTAACAGCAGCGGAAAGGCATCGGCGAACCAGACCGCCCGCTCGGTGAAGGACAGCAGCAGCAGGATCAGCACCACCAGCGCCTGGCAGCCGATCACCCAGCGCTTGCGGTGACCCGGGCGGCCACGGCCGAGCCGGTCCACCCAGGGCGCCCACAGGAACTTCAGCGCCCAGGGCGCGGCGGCCAGCCCCAGCAGACCGATCCACTCCCGGGACAGGCCGCTTTCCCGGGCCAGGGACGGCACCGCCTTGGCCAGCAGGCCGGCGGGCAGGCCCTGCAGGAAATACAGCACCGCCAGGGTGCCAAGCAGCACCGGCAGCGCCGGCCGCCGCGCTTCAGGCATCGCGGCAGTCCACCCAGACGGTGATTTCCTCGCGGTCGTGATAGAGGTGCGCGGCCTGGATGCGGGCATCGGGGTACTGCCGCCACAGCCCTTCCTGGAGGCGCTCCAGCAAGGTGGCGGCCTCCCGGTAGCGGCGCGCCATCGGCAGCTTGAGATTGAACAAGGCGGTGCGGGCCCAGCCCTGCTGCAGCCATTTCTGCATCAGCGCCAGGGTGCGCGCCGGCTTGTCCACCACATCGCAGACCACCAGATCCACCGGCCGCTCCGGGCGCCAGGTGAAGGCGTCGCCGGCCACATGGCGCACCGGGTACTCGTCCATCAGGCGCGCGTCCAGCCGGCCATGGTCGACGCCGGTGACCTTGATGCCCAGACGCGCCAGATGCCAGCTCCAGCCGCCGGGGGCCGCGCCCAGGTCCACGGCGGTGTGCAGACCCGGCGGCCGGCCCCGCCCGCAAAAACGCAGCAGCGCCTCTTCCAGCTTGAGCGCCGAACGGCTGGGCGCTTCCGGCGACAGGCGCAGGCGCATCAGGCCGCTCTCCGGCAACGGCAGCTCCGCCGGGCTGACACCGATCAGGCCGTTGCGGGAGTCGTCGAAGAACAGATGCAAACGCTGCCGTGCGTTGTTGCGCAGCAGGCCGTCCTTACGCAGCCGGGGCTCCAGCGCTTTGCGGAAGCCGCGCAGAAAACGGGCCAGCTCGCGGCCATCATTGCTGTCCGCGTGCTCCAGATAGAGCTCGCTGAATGGCCCCAGCGCCCGTAGTGACGGCCACAGGGCGCCGATGCGATCGGTGTCCGGCAGGTCCTCAAAGCGATCCGGGCACGGATACAGGCTGCGCGCGAACACCAGCCCGGTATCCAGCAGCGGCATCACACTGCCCTGCTGGCTGTACCAGAGCACGTAGCCTTTGTTCTTGTCCGCGCGCGGGTAACCGGCCACGCCCATATCGGCGGCACGCTCGGTGAATTCCGCGGCCAGATCCGACTCGAACCCCGGCCGGCACAACGCCAGAAAAATTTCCATAAAACGACAACTGTTGGTGAGCAGTTAATAGTGAACAGTTAACAGTTAACAGTTAACAGCGGGGCGGCTCCGAAGCCGGGTTTTCGCTATTAACTATTCACTGTTAACTATTAACTGACCGTTGTTTTCGTCACTTGACGAAAACAACGGTCTTGTTTCCGTCCACGATCACCCGGTCTTCCAGGTGCCAGCGCACCGCGCGCAGCATCACCTGGCGCTCCACGTCCTGGCCCAGGCCGCGCAGCTCGGCCGCCGAATGGCGGTGCGACACGCGCTGCACGTTCTGTTCGATGATCGGCCCCTGGTCCAGGTCCTCGGTGACGTAGTGGCTGGTGGCGCCGATCAGTTTCACGCCCCGGTCGTGGGCCTGCTGATAGGGGTTGGCACCGACGAAGGCGGGCAAGAAAGAGTGGTGAATATTGATGATGCGGTGCGGGTGCCGGGCCACGAAGGTGGGGCTGAGAATCTGCATGTAGCGGGCCAGCACGATCACGTCCACTTGCCCTTCCAACAGCTCCAATGCCTGCGCTTCCGCCTCTTCCTTATTGTCCCGGGTGACCGGAATGTGGTGGTAGGGAATGCCGAAACGCTCCACTTCGCCGCGCAGGTCGTCGTGGTTGCTGATCACCATCGGAATCACCGCCGGCAGATCGCCCCGCGACACCCGCCACAACAGGTCCATGATCACGTGGTCATGGCGGGACACCAGCACCGCCATGCGCTTTTTATCGGCGGCGTAGCTGATGTGCCACTGCATCCCGTAGCGGTTGGCGACGCGGTTGCGGAAGTTGTTCTCCAGCGCTTCGTGGCTGCAATCCAGCCCCGGGGTCTGGAATTCCAGGCGCAGAAAGAAAGTACCGTCCTGATGATCGCTGGAGTGCTGATCCAGGTCGGTAATGTTGGCGCCGTGGTTGTACAGAAACGTGGACACCGCGCTGATGATGCCGGGCTGGTCCGGGCAGGTCACCAGCAGGCGGGCGGTGGCCGCGTCCTCGGGTTTGTCAGCGGGGTTCATGAATGTCTCCGTGTGGATTGCCAAAATGGTCGCGCCGGTAGGCGGACGGGGTCTGACCGGTCCACTTCTTGAACGCCCGATGGAAAGAACTGGCCTCGCTGAAACCCATCAGCAGGGCGATTTCGTCGATGCTCAGTTCCGGTTTGGAAAGGTAATACACCGAGGCGTCCTTGCGGATCGAATCCTTGATTTCCTGATAGCTGGTGTTGCCTTCCTTGAGACGGCGACGCAGGGTCTGCGGCGTCATGCCGAGCTTTTCACAGATCTCGCCGAAGTCGGGAAAATGGTTGCCGTACTCATTGGAGATGATCGCGCGGATCTGCGCCGGCAGCCCCACGTTGTGCACGTTGCCGTCGAACAACTGAGCCAGCGAGTCGCGCAGGAACTTGGACAGCGACAGCTCGTTCTGCACCAGCGGCAGGTCGAGAAAATGCGCCGGGAACACCACCTGGTTGACGTCGCTGTTGTAGTGCGTCGGGCAGTCGAACATAAAGCGGTATTCGTCGTCCTCGCGCACCGGCTCGTAGTCCAGGTACACCGCCTGCGGCTCCACCGCCTTGCCCACCAGCCAGCTCATAAAACGCAGCGACAGGAACAGCATCGCCTCGATGATCACATCGCGGAAATCCAGCCGGCGGTCCACGCGCACCATCAGAGCGGCCTGGTCGCCGTCACGCAGCAGCCGGCTGTCCACGCTCAGGTCAAACAAACTGTAGAAACGGATCCCCCGGTCCACCGCCGCTTCCAGGTTGGGGCAGTTGACCACCGCGTGGGCCATCATCGAAAACGTGCCGGGCTTGGACTTGCGGCCCTGCCCGAAGCCCAGGAACTCATCCTGGGTCTGCTCCATGACCAGCAACATCAAACGGATAAAGGTATCGCGCTCGATGCGCGCGTCCGGATCCTCCAGCACGCGCCGCTCGATACCGCACTGGTCAAGCAGCGCCGGAATGCTCACGCCACCGCGGGCGGCGCCCTGCAGCACCTTCACCACCCGCTGTACGTTGATTGTTCTTCGCTGAATCATTGGCCATCCTGAAACGTCACGTGCCCTGCCCCCATCGGACAAGCGCCCCATGATAAATACTTTTGACCCGGGCTTCATCGCCCAGCGCTACCCTGTGTAGGTCAACCCATCGCGCAAGGACCGCCACCATGGCCGCACCCCGCCTGATACTGATTCTCGGCGACCAGCTCAGCCCCCATCTCAGCAGCCTGGCCGAAGGCGACCCGGCCCGCGACCGGGTGGTAATGGCGGAGGTGGCCGGCGAGTGCGACTACGTGCCCCACCACCGTAAGAAGATCGCGTTCCTGTTCGCCGCCATGCGCCATTTCGCCGAGCGCTTGCGCCAGGACGGCTGGCGGGTGGACTACTATACCCTGGACCAGGACCATCAGGACCTCACCGATGCCCTGCTGGCCAGCCGCCGCGACAGCGGCGCCCGCCAACTGCTGGTCACCGCCCCGGGCGAATGGCGGCTGCTCGAGGCCATGAAGCGCCAGTGGCCGCAGAAGCTCGGGTGCACGGTGCGCATCCTGGATGACCGGCGCTTCCTGTGCACCACCGAGGCCTTCCGGGACTGGGCCGAGGGCCGCAAGCAGCCGCGCATGGAATACTTCTACCGAACCATGCGCCGCGCCACCGGCCTGCTGATGGACGCCGACGGCCAGCCGCTGGGCGGCCGCTGGAACTTCGACAAGGAAAACCGCAAACGCTTCGACGGCGAAGCGCCGCCCCCCGGCCCCAAGCGCTTCAACCCGGACGCCACCACCCGGGAAGTCCTGGAGCTGGTGGAAGCCCGCTTCCCCGACCGCTTCGGCGACCTGCAACCGTTCTGGTTCGCGGTTACCGAAGAGCAGGCGCAGGCGTCACTGAGTCACTTTCTGGACCACGCCCTGCCCCACTTCGGCGACTACCAGGACGCCATGGACAGCGGCGACGACTTTCTCTTTCACGGCGTGCTCAGCCAGTACATCAATGCCGGCCTGCTCGATCCCCTGGCGGTGTGCGAGGCCGCCGAGCAGCGCTACCTGCAAGACAAGGCGCCGCTCAACGCGGTGGAAGGCTTCATCCGCCAGATACTGGGCTGGCGCGAATACGTGCGCGGCCTGTACTGGCTGCTGATGCCCGACTACCGGGAAGAAAACCGGCTCGCCAGCCACCGCGACCTGCCCTGGTTCTACTGGAGCGGCGAGACCCGCATGCGCTGCGTGTCCGAAGCGGTGCGTGCCACCCGCGAACACGCCTACGCCCACCACATTCAGCGGCTGATGGTCACCGGCAACCTGGCGCTGCTGCTGGGGGTGGACGTGAAACAGATCCACGAATGGTATCTGGCGGTCTACGCGGACGCCTACGAATGGGTGGAGCTGCCCAACACCCTGGGCATGGTGATGCACGCCGACGGCGGCTATCTGGGCTCCAAGCCCTACGCCGCCAGCGGCAAATACATCCAGCGCATGTCCGACTACTGCGGCGACTGCCCCTACAAGGTGAGCAGCGCCGAGGAAGACAACAGCTGCCCGTTCAACAGCCTCTACTGGCATTTTATCCACCGCCACCGGCGGCGCTTCGAGAAGCACCCGCGCATGAGCATGATCTACAAAGCCTGGGGCCGCATGGCCGAGAGCAAGCGGGACGCGATCCTGGCCCGCGCCGACACCCTGCTCGAGGATCCCGAACACCTTTAGGGAGCCTTTCGGAGCTCCGTATCCGAGACGCGGAGCAATGGTGGTGCCTTCCGGGATCGCTCAAGCCGTCCGTGGGCGCTCTCATTTGGCCATCCCTGGCCAAATAGGTCCCTCCAGGCACCACCATTGCTCCGCTCACTTGGCAGCGGAACCGCCACGGGTCACAACACCGCCCGGACCTTTGCAGAAAGGTTCGGCGCCAGCTATGACCCGGGATGGTGACGCTAGCTAAGGAGCGGGTCTGTGTTAGGCCCTTCCGGGACCCTGGAGAACAGGACGTTCGACAGGGAGCCTACAGGGACGTATTCACGGCGTTCCCGGAAGGGCCTAACACAGACCCGCGTCCCCAGCTGGAGAGAACCAGACTCAAGCTGGAAACAACCTCCCTCTAAAGCGTAACGAACTTTTTTGTAGTACATTGTGGTGACTCGAACCAACAAGCCGTGACCGACCACCATGACCGACAAGCCGCGTAAAAGCCGCCGTGGAAGACGGCCGGCGCCGGAGAGTGAACGCAAGGACCGGGTGATCCAGACCCGCGTGCCCCAGGACCTGGAAGACAGCCTGCGCCACGCCGCCGAGCGGGAGCGGGTGACGGTGTCCCACCTGATCCGCAATGTGCTGGAAGACAGCTTCCGGCTGGTGGACGGCATCGTTGCCGATTCCTCGCAACTGGTGGACAACGTGGCCCGGGACGCCCGCCGCCTCGCCTCCGCCGCCAAGGGCCAGGCCCGCGCGCCGGCCACCTTCGTGCCCGCCGACCAGGGCGGCACCGTGGCCCGCGCCCTGCTCGAGGCCGTGGACGCCTGGCAGGAAGTGATCGTCAACAAGCCCACGCACTGCACCCAGTGCGGTGTCACCCTCTCCCGCGGGCAAAAGGCGCTGCGCGGACTGACCACCGAGCCCGCCGCCCCGGTGGTGTGGCTGTGCCAGGACTGCCTCGACAAAGACCCCGCCGGGTAATTTTGTAACAAGTGTTCACATTACCATTGTCAGACGCCCCCTGCTGCCCTATTTTGTAATACATTAAATGACAAGGGGCGTCCCTATGACCGTATCCCGGCAAGCCACCGCCACCGACACTACCGACCGTGCCGACGTCGAGAGCCACGAGCGCCACTGGCCGGCACTGAAAGCCTTCAGTGGCCACCAGCAGGACAGCGGCCTGCGCGCCTGGCTGGCGGTGATGGAAGGCACCTTGAAAGCCATTGAACGCACCGCCTGGCAGGGCCGCGAGCTGGCGCAGCAGGCCGTGTCCGCCTGGCGCGCCATCGAGAGCGGCGCCGGGGACGTGGCCGGCGAATGCCAGGAGCTGGCCCGCGAGGCGAAGCGCTGGCCCGCCCGGCTGAAACGGCTGTCGGTGACCGGCTGGATGCTCACCCGGGTGGTGGCCAGTTACCGGCTCTGGGGCACGCGTTCGGCGTTCCTGCCCTCCAGCATGCAGGAGGCGGCCCTGACCTCCCTGCACCGCAAGAACGCGCGCCGCTTCCGCAAAACCTCCCTGGAACAGGGCGGCGCCTTCCTCAAGATCGGGCAAATCCTGTCCAGCCGCCCGGACCTGCTGCCCGCCGCCTGGGTGGAAGAACTGGCCCAGCTGCAGGACCAGGCCCGTCCGGAAACCTTTGAGGCGGTGCGCGGCGTGATCGAGCAGGAGTTCGGTGCCCCCTTGGAGCAGCTGTTCGAGCACTTTGATCCGGAACCGCTGGCCGCCGCCAGCATCGGCCAGGTGCATAAAGCCCGCTTGGCGGATGGCCGCGAGGTGGCGGTGAAAATCCAGCGCCCCGGTCTGGATGAGGTCATCGAGCTGGATATGACACTGTTAAAGGTATTCATCGACAGTGTGCGCGGCGCCCTGCCGCCGATGGATTTCGACACCATCATCGGGGAAATCCAGCGTACCGTCCGCGACGAACTGGACTACCCGGGCGAAGCCGACGCCATGCGTCGTGTGCGCGCCCAGCTGGCGGCGCAACCGGCGGTCACCGTCCCCGCCACGGTCGACAGCCTGTGCGGGCGACGCGTGCTGACCAGCGAGTTCGTTCGCGGGCGCAAGCTCACCATGGTGCTCGACGAACACCACCAACGCGGTGATCAGGAGGCCGTCAGCGGCATCCTGCACGCCCTGCTCGACGCCTGGTTCCGTCAGGTGCTGGTGGGCGGCGTGTTCCAGGCCGACCCGCACCCGGGCAACCTGATGGTCGACGACGACGGCCGCGTGGTGGTGCTCGACTTCGGCTGCACCATGACGCTGCCGGAGGCCTACCGGCGCGGCTACTTCCGGGTGCTGCAGGCCGCCATTGTCGGCGAACGCACGGTGATCGCGGAAACCCTGGCGGAGCTCGGCTTCGCCACCCGCAGCGGCCGCCCGGACACTCTGCTGGCGTTCACCGACGCCCTGCTCGATCAGATACGGGTGACCATGGTGGAGACCGGCGCCGCCGGCACGCAGTGGCCCGGCCCGGAGGCACTGATGGAACAGGTGCGAGCGCTGTTGATCCGCATGGAGGACGACCCGGTGGAAAAAATACCGGCGGAGTTCGTGATGCTGGCGCGGGTGTTCGGCACCCTGGGCGGCCTGTTTCTGCATTATCAGCCGCGCCTGGACATCGGCCGTCTGGTGCTGCGTTATCTGACCATGCCGGAAACCCTCGGCGACACTCCTCGGCAGGCGGCGACACCCGAACCGCTCCCCTGGTGGCAGCGCTGGGGCCTGGTACCGCGGGCGGAGTTCTAATCCACCCAGGCGCGCTCCAGGGCCGCGCCGAGGCGCTCGTTGCCCCAGAACAGCTCGCCGTTCACCACGAACGACGGGGCACCGAAAATATCCCGCTGGCGGGCCGCCGCCACGTCGGCCCGGGTGCGCTCGCCGCCGCCTTCCGCCAGCGCCCGGTCCAGGGGCGCGCGGTCCAGCCCGGCCTGGCGCAGGCACTCCTCGATCACCGTGGGCGTGGCCGGATCACGGCGCTCGGCGAAGCCGGCCCGGAACACCGCCCGGCAATACGCCGGCAGCCGGAACCCGGTGTCGATCCAGGTGGCGGTTTTGGTGGCCAGGGTGCTGTTGAACGGGAAGCGCGCCGGCCGGCGCCAGGCAATGCCCAGGCGCCGGGTCTCCCGTTGGAGATCCAGCCACAGGTAGCGGCCCCGGGCCGGGTAAAGGTTGAAGGGCGAATCGGTCCAGCCCTGCTCGCTGAAAATCGGGCCCAGCAGGAACGGCTTCCAGATCACCCGCACGCCCGCCTCGGCGGCGGCCGGCTCGATGGTCTCCGCCGCCAGATAGGCGTAGGGGCTGGCGAAATCGAACCAGAATTCCAGATCCGCCATATCAGCGCACCGCCACGATCGCCAGGGTCACGGTGGCCTTGGCGATCAGCTTTCGGCCGCCGTTGCCGTCCTCGGCGAACACCTCGGACTCCGCCACCGTCAATGTCTTGCCCATTTTCAGCACCGTCGCCTCGCACACCAGCGCCACGCCCAGGGCCGGGCGCAGCAGATTGACCTTGAACTCGGCGGTCAACGGCATATGGCCGTCGTCGAGCAGCGTGCCACAGGCGGCGCCGGCGGTGTGATCCGCCAGGGTGCCCACCGCGCCGGCGTGCACATAGCCGTTCTGTTGATTGAGCTCTTCGCGCACCGGCAGGCGGGACACCACCCTGCCCGGCTCGATACTGTCCACTTCCACCCCCAGCAAGCGCAAAAACGGCGCCTGCATCAAGGTGCGCACCTGGTCCTGGTCGGCCATGGCGACTATCCCCCTGTTGTTATAACCCATGCGGACAAGCGTCAAGCATTCCGCATCGGGCCGGCGTTGGCCAGCCCTCCGAAAGTACGGACCGCTCAGAAAAAGCCGGCACTGGCGGCGCCCGGCTGTTGCAGGGCGTCGGCGATCACATGCAGAGCCTGGCCCAGATCCTGGCGGCTAGCGGGGCCGCCCAGGCAAAGCCGCACCGCTTCCGGCGGCTTGCCGTTGACCGCGAAGGCGTCGCTGACCACCACATTGATGCCCTGGGCGCGCAGCCGCGCGGCGAACGCCACCCGGCTCCAGGCGGGCGGCATCCGCAGCCAGACGTGGAAGGCCTCCGGGTGCGACCGGTAGTCGGCACCGGCCAGGATCTCCGCGACCAGTTCCTGGCGCGCCTGGGACTCGCGGCGGGTCAGCGTCAGGGCCAGGTCGGCGGTGCCGTCCTGGACCCAGCAGGACGCCAGCGCCGCGGTAATCGGCGACGCCATCACCGTGGTGGCGCGCAGGGTGACCGCCAGCCGCGAGCGCAACCGGGCCGAGGGCAACGCCAGATAGGCGATGCGCAGCCCCGCCCCCAAGGACTTGCTGAATCCGCACAGGTAATAGGTCAGTTCCGGCGCCAGCGCCGCCAACGCCGGCGGCCGGTGGCTGGGCAGCAGACCGTAGGCGTCGTCCTCGATAATCGGCAGATTATGACGGCGGGCGATCTGCACCACCCGGTGGCGGCGCTCGTCGCTCAAGGTCACCGCCGCCGGGTTGAGCAGCACCGGATTGCAATACAACACCTTGGGATGATGTTCCGCGCACAGCTTCGCCAGCGCGTCCGGATCAATGCCGTCGTCGTCCAGCGGCACCCCCACCAGGCGCAGGCCCAGCTGCCCGGCGATGGCCCGCAGCCCCGGGTAGGTCAGCGCCTCGCACAGCACCACGTCGCCGGGCCGGGCCAGGTTGCCGAGCACCGCCAGCAAGGCGCTTTGCACCCCGGGGCACACCAGCACCCGGTCCTCGCTCACCGTCAAAGGGCGCCGCTCCAGCCAGGCCACCGCCGCTTCGCGGTCCTCCATGGAGCCGCCGAATTCTTGGTAGCGCATCAACGGCTGAAGGTCCGGCCCCAGGGCGCGCAGCCCGGCTTCCATGCGCTCGCGCAGCAGCGGGTCGCGGGGTTCCGGCGGCAGGTTCATGGTCATGTCCACCGCCCGGTCGGCGCTGGCGCTGCGGCGGCTGGCGCGGCCCGGCCGGCACACGAAGGAGCCCTGCCCGACCCGCGAATAGATCAGACCACGGCGCTGCGCCTCGCCGTAGCCCCGCGACACGGTGGCGTAGTTCAGTTGCAGGGTTTCGGCCAGATCCCGCAGCGGTGGCAGGCGCTCGCCGACCCCCAGCCGGCCGGCCAGGATGTCGTCGCCGATGGCGTCGGCGATACGAATATAGACTGGCTGGCCGCTGTTCTTGAGAACCGGTCGCCAGGCCTCCTGGGAAGAGGTCATGGACTCACTCCGCGCCATGTGGCGGCGCCTTTTCGCACTGATCGGAACCACCCCGTGCACCAGTGTCGCTCACCAGGGTGGGCGCCGCCCGGCGCTTTGATTGGTTGCCCGCCGGCCGGTGGCTCGCGGCACCACGGGATTCGCCGCCCATTGAGCCACAGCGACCCGGACCAATCAATCATTTCATCTATTGGTTGGCATATTGATTGCAATTGAACGGTTGCGGAGCGCGGCCCTGGGCGTCGCCTTCGATCAACCTCAAAAGCATCCTCAAAGCATGGGAGACGGTTATGCCCACCGTAGAGAAAGCAGCGCATCAGAAAGGCGATTTTTTCGTCGACTACGAAGAAAAGGTGTTCGAGGACGTCAAGGCGGAGCCGGGGGAGAAAGCCCTGGTGACCTTCCATACCGTGGCGTTCGAAGGGTCCATCGGGCTGGTCAATATGTTGCAGGCCACGCGCTTGCAGCGCAAAGGGTTCGACACCTCGGTGCTGCTGTACGGCCCCGGTGTCACCCTGGGCGTGCAGCGTGGCTTCCCGACCCTGGGCGACGAGGCGTTCCCCGGCCATATGGCGGTCAACAACCAGATCACCAAGTTCATGGGGGAAGGCGGCAAGGTGTACGCCTGCCGGTTCGCGCTTCAGGCGCTGTACGGCCACGGCGAGCCTTCATTGATTGAGGGGATCAGACCAATCAATCCCCTGGACGTGCTGGACCTGGTGCTGCTGCACCGCCGGGACGGCGCCTTCATCCTCGACACCTGGACCACCTGAGGGAGCGGCGCCATGAACGAAGCCGCAACGGTACGGGCGGCGGCGGCGCAGATCGCGCCGGACCTGCGCACCCCCGGGGGCACGCTGGACAAGGTGTGCGCCACCCTCGAGGAGGCCGCCGGGCGGGGCGTGCAACTGATCGTCTTCCCGGAAACCCTGCTGCCCTACTACCCGTATTTTTCGTTCGTGCGCGCCCCGGCGTTCTCCGGCGCGGACCACCTTGCCCTCTACCAACAGGCGGTGACGGTGCCCGGCCCGGAGTTGGACCGGGTCGCCGCCCTCGCCGCCCGCCATTCGATGGTGGTGGTGCTGGGCGTCAACGAACGGGACCGGGGCACGCTCTACAACACCCAGGTGGTGTTCGACCGCGACGGCCGCCTGCTGCTCAAGCGCCGCAAGATCACGCCCACCTACCACGAGCGCATGATCTGGGGCCAGGGCGACGCCAGCGGCCTGAAGGTGGTGGACAGCGGCGTCGGGCGCATCGGCGCGCTGGCCTGCTGGGAACACTACAACCCCCTGGCCCGCTACGCGCTGATGACCCAGCACGAGGAAATCCACTGCGCCCAGTTTCCCGGTTCCATGGTCGGCCAGGTGTTCGCCGACCAGATCGAGGCGGCGATGCGCCACCATGCGGCGGAATCCGGCTGTTTCGTGGTCAACGCCACCGGCTGGCTGGAAGACCACCAGATTGAATCGATCACCGACGACCCGGCCCAGCAAAAGGCCCTGCGCGGCGGCTGCATGACCATGATCGTGTCCCCGGAGGGCAAGGTGCTGGGTGAGCCGATCACCGAAGGCGAAGGCCTGTGCATGGCCGACCTGGACATGGCGCTGATTCTGAAACGCAAACGGATGATGGATTCGGTGGGCCACTACGCCCGCCCGGAACTGCTCAGCCTGATGATCGACCGACGGCCGGCGGCCACCTGGCACGACGTCCCGAAACCGGACGACCAGGCGCCCACCGTGGCCACTTTCCAATCTCCGTCCGAGAGGAGCGATAGCGATGACCGCGAGCAAAGCGTTGTCCACCGAACAGCTCATCAATGAGCTGCAGACCCGCGGCGTACGCCTGGAGGACGCCGGCCACGGCGCCCCCAGCCGGCGCGGCGGCGCCGGCCCCTCGGACCACAAGGCGCTATCGATCGATGGCCGGGTGGTGATGATCCCGGTGCACACCGCCGGCGCCGATCAGTCACCGTACAGCCTGGGCACCGCCGGCGACGACGGCGGCGCCGCCCTGTCCCGGGAGGGCCGGGAAATCGCCCGGCTGGCGTTCACCCCGACACCGCGCTTTTACGACCTGCGCACCGACGACGGCGTGCCCTATTCGCACATCGCCACCCTGCACGGTAAGGACGTGCTCGCCACCACCGTGCTGCAAACCTGCATCCGCTATAACAACCGCAAGGTCTCCTGCCAGTTCTGCGCCATCGAGCAGTCGCTCAAGGAGGGCCGCACCATCGCTCATAAAACCCCGGCGCAGCTGGCCGAGGTGGCGCGGGCGGCGGTGGCGCTGGACGGCGTCAAGCACATGGTGATGACCACCGGCACCCCCAACCTGCGGGACCGGGGCGCGCGCATCCTGTGCGACAGCGCCGCCGCCGTCACCGCCGCCGTGGACCTGCCGATCCAGGCGCAATGCGAGCCGCCGGACGACCCGGCCTGGTTCCGGCGCCTGCGCGACAGCGGCGTGGCCAGCCTGGGCATGCACCTGGAAATCGCCACCCCGGCGCTGCGCGAAAAAATCATGCCCAGCAAGGCCTCGGTGAGCCTGGCGCAGTACATGGACGCCTTCGCCGAGGCGGTGGCGGTGTTCGGGCGCGGCCAGGTCAGCACCTATTTGCTGGCCGGACTGGGCGACACCCCGGAAACCACCCTGGCGCTTTGCCGGCGGCTGATCGAGCTGGGCGTTTACCCGTTCGTGGTGCCGTTCGTGCCGATCTCCGGCACACCGTTGGCGAACCATCCGTCGCCGTCGTCCGCTCACATGGCCAGCATCCTGGAACCGCTGGCGGGCATGCTGCGCGACGGCGACCTGCGTTCCCGTGACATCAAGGCCGGCTGCGGACGCTGCGGCGCCTGCTCGTCGCTGTCGACCTTCGAGGACGCCTCCGACCAGGTGCCCGCGGATCTGGAGAGCCTGTCATGATCCTGGAACCGGTCACCCCGTTCCGCCCCCGGGAGTACGCCGTCAAAGTGGCGGACCAGGCCTGGGAGCAGCGCGCCGCCGCCGCGCTGCGCCGCCGCGTGTTCTGCCAGGAGCAGGGGCTGTTCCAGGACCACGACCGGGACGCCCTGGACCAACACGCCACCATCCTGGTGGCGCTCTCCTACCTGGCGGGCGGCCCGGACGAGGTGGTCGGCACGGTGCGCATCCACAGCGACCGGCCCGGCATCTGGTACGGCTCCCGGCTGGCGGTGGCGCCGGGCTACCGGCGCGACGCCCATCTGGGCAGCGCGCTGATCCGGCTGGCCGTGGGCAGCGCCCATGCGCGCGGCTGTAACGCTTTTTTCGCCACCGTGCAGGCCGCCAATCAGGTCCTGTTCGAAAGCCTGCACTGGCGCACCCTGCGTAGTCTCGACCTGCACGGCAGGCCGCACGTGCTGATGCGCGCCGATCTGGCCCACTATCCGCCGGTGCACGGTGGCACCCTGCCGCTGGTGGCGGTGGGCAGGAGGGCCTCATGACCCTCACCGCCCTGATGGACGCCCTGCGTGACAGCCCGGCGTTCCAGCACAAGCAGGATATCGTGCCGATGCTGCGCGACCTGGAGGCCGCGCACGGCGCCGTGCCGGTGGGTGACGACTGCGCCGTCCTGGCCGACGGCGACGGCTACCTGCTGTTCGCCATTGAAGGCTTCCTCAACGGCTTCGTGGCGCGGGACCCGGATTTCGCCGGCTATTGCGGGGTGATGGTCAACGTCAGCGACATCTACGCCATGGGCGGCCGGCCCACGGCGGTGGTGGACGCGCTCTGGAGCGCCGGCGCCGATCAGGCGGACTCGATCATGGCGGGGCTGCGCCGGGCCGCCGGCAAATACCAGGTGCCGGTGGTGGGCGGCCACAGCAACGCCCACAACGACCGGGCGCAGTTGTCGGTGGCCATTATCGGCCGCGCCGAACGCCTGCTCACCAGTTTCGATGCCCGGCCCGGCGACCATTTGATGGTGGCCTGCGACCTGCGCGGCGCCTATCGGCCGGCCGCCCCCGGCGAACCGGACAGCCACAACTGGGACGCCAGCAGCGACGCCCCCGGCGAGCGGCTGCGCGGCGACCTGGAGCTGTTGCCGCTGATCGCCGAGCGCGGCCTGTGCCGCGCCGCCAAGGACATCAGCATGGCCAGCTTCGTGGGCACCACCCTGATGTTGCTGGAGTGCTCCGGCGTAGGCGGCCACCTGGCACTGAACGCCCTGCCCCGGCCCGCCGGTGTGCCCCTGGCGCGCTGGCTGAGCACCTTCCCCAGCTACGGCTTCGTGCTGGCGGTGCCCGAGGCCCACCGCGACGCGGTCACCGGCCTGTTCCGCCAGCGCGATCTGGCGATCGCCGACGTGGGCCGGGTGCACCCCGGCCACCGTCTCACCCTCTCCCTGGAGGAAGAAGCCGGCCTGTTCTGGGATCTGGGGCGCACCCCTTTTATCGGCGCGCCCGCCCTTCAATCCGCTATTCAACCCGAGCCTGGAGCCCACCATGCCCGAAGTGCATTTTGACGTCCGCTGGCCGGACCAGAGCGAAAGCCATTGTTATTCCCCTTCCACCGTGATCCACGACTATCTGCGCAGCGGCGAAGACTACCCGCTGCCGGAATTCCTGCGCCTCAGCCGCGAGGCGCTGACCCTGGCCGCGGACCGGGTGGAACAAAAGTTCGGTTTCCGCTGCAGCAGCGCGGAAACCCAATTGCTGGCGATCGAAACCCGGGGCCGGCAGTTCGCCGGTGTCGAGGACGCCCGCGTCACCGTCACCCGCATTGGCTGACACTTAATCAATGAAAGGAGCCACCATGACCACGCCCTTTTTCGCAGGACAGCACTACCCGGTGATCGTGGTGGGCGGCGGCCAGGCCGGCCTGTCCGCCAGCTACTGGCTGTGCCGCCATGACATCGACCATCTGGTGCTGGAAAAGCACCAGGCCTTCCACGCCTGGAAAAACGAACGCTGGGACAGCTTCTCCCTGGTCACGCCGAACTGGCAGTGCCGGCTGCCCGGCCACCCCTATGACGGCGACGACCCGGACGGCTTCATGGTCAAGGACCAGATCGTCGCCTGGATGGAGCGCTTCCGGGCTGCCTTTTCGCCGCCGCTGCGGGAAGGCGTCACCGTGCAGGAGGTCACGCCGCGATCCGGCGGCGGCTACCGGGTGCGCACCGACCGGGGCGCGCTGAGCGCCGACCGGGTGATCATGGCGGTGAGCGTCTACCACCAGCCCAAGGTGCCGCCCTGCGCCGACGCCCTGCCCGACCACCTGACCCAGCTGGACGCCTCCGCCTATCGTAATCCGGACGCCCTGCCCGAGGGACCGGTGCTGGTGGTGGGCACCGGCCAGTCCGGCTGCCAGATCGCCGAGGACCTGCACTTGGCCGGCCGCGAGGTGCACCTGGCGGTGGGCCCCGCGCCGCGGGTCTCGCGCTTCTACCGGGGCCGTGACGTGGTCGCCTGGCTGGACGACATGGGCCACTACCGCATTCCGGTGCGCGAGCACCTCAGCGAGGATCAGGTCAAAGCAAAGGCCAACCACTACGTCACCGGCCGCGACGGCGGCCGCGACATCGACCTGCGCCGCTTCGCCCTGGAAGGCATGCGCCTGTACGGGCGCCTGGAAGACCTGGAAGGCGGCCGGATTCTGTTCGGCCACGACCTCAGGGAAAACCTCGACAACGCCGACGCCACCAACGCCCGCATCAAGGCCAGCATCGACGAGCATATCGCGCGGCACAACATCGACGCGCCGGCGGAAGCGCCCTACCGCCCGGTGTGGGAGCCGGCACCGGACCACCCCACCCGCCTGGACCTGGACGCCACCGGCATCACCACGGTGATCTGGTGTATCGGCTACGCGCCGGATTTCAGCTGGATCAAGGTGCCGGCCGCCTTCGACGACAGCGGCTACCCGAAACACGAGCGCGGCGTCACCGCCAGCCCCGGCCTCTACTTCCTGGGCCTGCCCTGGCAGCACACCTGGGGCTCCGGACGCATCTACGCCATCGCCGAGGACGCCGAGTATGTGGTCGACCACCTGGCTGATGAGCTCTGTGCGAGCGGGCCGGGCTGGGCCCGCTCCCACAACACCACACAAAATTGTCGGCCATAAAAAAGGTTCATCGCGCTTTAGCGGGAACGCTTCCCCTCCATCTGGTGAGCCGCAGCGCCACGGGCCACTTCAGAGATCAGTAAACAGGGGAACTAAGAGGTAGGGGCGGACAGTGAACCGCGTTAAGTTGT
>Ga0207878_100215_pt1 | contig 37503 bp, 25 predicted proteins | sample LinPmetageLP41_FD_184053 | JGI IMG/M metagenome (GOLD analysis project Ga0207878, IMG submission 184053) | Marine viral communities from the Pacific Ocean - LP-41 (SPAdes) | ecosystem: Environmental > Aquatic > Marine > Oceanic | place: Pacific Ocean | collected 2010-08-27 | reverse complement strand
GGCCACGCCGTGGTGGCCGGCGCCGGCCTGGCCGGAGCCACCACCGCCCGCGCCCTGGCGGAACGGGGCTGGCGGGTCACCGTACTGGACCCGGCCGGCGTGGCCGCCGGCGCCTCCGGCAACCGCGCCGGGGTGGTCTACAGCACGCCCAGCGCCCACCTCACCGAACAGAACCGCTTCTACCAGCTCAGCTATGTGCACGCCCTGCGCTGGCTGCATCGCCACCGCTTCCCCGGCCCGGACCAGGGCCGCCTGAACGGCGTGCCCCAGCACTTCGTCGACGACAAACAGGCCGACAAGATCCGCGCCGCCCGGGACAGCGGCGCCTGGCCGGAAACAGTGCTTAAGCCGCTGGGGGAACACGCCATGGAACTGGTGGGCGGCGGCTACCTGTCGCCACCGGCCTGGTGCCGGCAACTGCTGGACCACCCGGCCATCGAACTGCGGACCGCCGCCGTGAGCGATTTTCAGCCCGCCGCCGACGGGCTGCCGGTGCGGGTGCGGCTGAGCGACCACGAGGCAATCCAGGCGGACGCCCTGATCCTGGCCACCGCCGGCACCGCCCGTGATCTGGCCGGCCTGGCGTGGCTGCCGCTAAAGACCATCCGTGGCCAGGTCAGCTACTGCCGCCCCACCACCGCCAGCGCCGCCTGGCAACAGGCGCAATGCCACGGCGGCTACCTGACGCCGCCGCTGGAGGGCCTGCATTGCGTGGGCGCCACCTTTGACCTTCACCACCTGGACCCGGCGCCCCGCGACAGCGACGACGACGCCAACCTGGCGCAACTGCGACAGCACCTGCCACAGGAGTGGGGAGAACTGGGCGGCGACACCATCGAGGTGGTGGACCGGCGCGTGGCGATGCGCTGCCAGAGTCCGGACTTCCTGCCCCTGGTGGGGGCGCTGCCGGACGCCACGGCCAACCCGCACACCGCCCTGCCCGGCCTATACTTGAACATCGCCCACGGCAGCCGGGGTATCACCGGCACGCCACTGTGCGCCGACCTGCTCGCCGACCTGCTCAGCGAGCGCGCGCCGCCGGCGGACCGGGCACTGATCGCCGCGCTGGCACCGGAGCGCTTCATCCTCCGAAAACGCAAAAAACAACCTGATTGGAGTCCGGTATGTTCCTGACCACCGCCCTGTACGCGGCGCTTGCCGCCCTGATTATTCTTGCCCTGGCCGCCAACGTGGTGCGCCTGCGGCTGCGCCACGGCGTGTCCCTGGGCGACGGTGGCCGCGGCGAGCTGAACCGCGCCATCCGCGCCCACGGCAACGCGGTGGAATACACCCCGGTGATTCTGATCCTGATGGCGCTGCTGGAAGGCAACAATGGCAACCACCTGGCGCTGCACGTCTACGGCTGCCTGCTGGTGGGCGGCCGGCTCGCCCACGCCTGGGGCCTCATGGGCGGCCCGGTGCGGGCGCGGCAGCTGGGCATCGTCAGCAACTGGGTGGCGCTGCTGGCCGGTGCCATCCATCTGCTGGTGATCGTGCTCGCCTGAACGGCGAGAGCTTTGTTGGGAGCCGGCAAGCGGAGCTTGCCTTTCGCGGGCGGGGCCCGCTCCCACAAGGCCCGCTCCTACAAGCGGTCGAGCTGCTCGCGGGTGAAGATGGAGATGGTTTCGGTGGCGTCGTCGAACACCACCGAGGCCTGGCCGCGCCGCAACTGCTCGCGCACCTGCGCCACCTTGGTGTCGGTACCGATTTCCTGCTCGCCGTAATCGGTGCCGTCGCGGGTGACGAACTCCTCGATCAGGTTATCCAGCGTCTCCGGGGGAATCTCTTGCCAAGGAACAATCATAAAACCCAGTTGATAGTTGATAATTGAAAGTTGATAGCGAAACACCGTAACAGGAACGCATGGCGGTTATGGAGACGCCTGGCGTTCAGGATACGCGTTGTTTTCGCTGTCAACTATCCACTGTCAACTATCAACTAAACCATCGTGCCTTCCCGGGACCATTCGCAGCGCACCCGCAGGGGTTCGTCGGAGGGCTCGTGGTAGTCGTCGGCGCTGTCCCACATGAAGGTGTGGAAGCCGGCGAAATCGGTTTCCAGGTGCACCACCGCCCCCACCCAGTACATCTGTTTGAGCAGGCGTTCGAACTTGGCGATCCAGTGCTCCCACTCGTACTCCACCGCCCGGTAGGACATGCCGAAGTGGATCACCTGGGTCTGGTAGCTGCCGCCGGAGGCCGGGTCGCCGGAGATCGCGAACATGTCCTGGCTGAGGAACGGCCAATGGTCGGACTCCGGTAAGGTGCGGATCGCGCGGCGGTTGTGAAAGCAGCTGGCCTGGCGCTGCTGCCGGTCACCGAACGGCAGGTGCTTGATGCACCCGTAGACGATCGATTCGTTGTCCAATTCAAACCTCGTTCAAAGATAACGCCGCGTCAGCGTCCGCAGCGTTCCATCTGCACCGCGTAACGGGTGGCCATGTCCTGGGCGCGCTGCGCCGAGCGTTTCATATAGGGGCGGCTTTTCCAGGTGCCGCGGGCGTAGCCGCCGTGGCCGGCGTAGTAGGCCAGGTACAGATGGTAGGCGTCGTTGCGCGCGATGCCGTTACGCACATGGCTCTGGTAATGGTACCAGCCGACGAAGTGCACCGCGTCGCCGAAGTCGTCCCGGTCGGCGCCGCCGTGACCGGTTTCACGCCGGTACCAGTCCCAGGTGCCGTCCAGGGCCTGGGGGTAACCGTAGGCGCTGGAGGGACGTTTCCAGGGAATAAAGCCCAGCAGCTTGGTGCGCGGCGGGCGGGCGTCCGCCTGGAAGCCGGATTCCTTGTAGATGGTGGCCATCAGAATCGCCACCGGCACGCCGAACTCTTTTTCGCTGCGCTTGGCGGCCTTGTACCAGTTGTTGAACCAGCCGCCTTTTTGGTCGAACACCGCGCAAACGTCGTCGATGTGGGTGGGCGTGGAGGCGCAGCCCCCCAATGCCAGAATCAAAGCCAGAACTGCGGCACGCATGGGCGACCTCGGGGTTTGGGTTTGAGTCATGGTAGCGGGTTGAGGGAAGGCTGCAAGCGATGGCTTGTGGGAGCCAATTTGTTGGGAGGCGCCTTGTGGGAGCGGGCCCCGCCCGCGAAAGGCAAGCGCAGCTTGCCGGCAGGATTCCAGAGAAGTTGTTGGTGCTGCCGTCAGACATCTCTCTGGCATCCTGCCGGGAGCTTCGCTCCCTTTCGCGGGCAAGGCCCGCTCCCACAAGAGCTCCGTTTCAGGGGCTTGGCCCGTTCCCAGCGTTGTTCAGTCGTCGAGCTTGATGCCGTGTTCGGCGAGGAAGCCGATAAATTCCTCCTCGTCGATGACATCGACATCGAGGCTGCGGGCCTTGTCGAGTTTGGAGCCGGCGGATTCACCGGCCACTACCCGGGCGGTCTTGCTGGAGACGCTGCCGGACACCTTGGCGCCCAGTGCCTCCAGGTGCTGCTTGGCCTGGTCGCGGGTGAGGCGCGCCAGGGTGCCGGTGAGCACCCAGGTCTGGCCTTCCAGCGGGCGCTCATCGGCGGCGCCGGCGGGGGCTTTGGCGGCCAGCGCGTCGGCGTAGGCCTGTGCTTTCTGTAACTCGGTGCGCCAGCCGTCCGCTTTCAGGCCCTCGGCCAGCTTCTCCAGGGTGCCGGCTTTGACGCCGCTGTCGTCCTCGCCGTCGTCCACCGCCTTGAGCAGCGCGTCCAGGTGCCGGTAGTGGCGGCCCAGGGTTTCCAGGGTCTTGGTGCCCACGCCGCTGAGCGGCATGCCCAGCGTTTTGGCGCTGCTCAGGAAGTTGGCCAGGGTCAGGGTGTCCACGAAGCGGCGTGACGGCGTCCCGTTGGACTGCGGCTCGACGCCGGCGTTGAGCAGGCCGTCGATCACCTTCTCGTTGTGTTCTTCGGCGAAGAAGGCGGCGATCGCCTTGGCCACTTCGCTGCCCACGTCGGGCACCTGCATGAACAGCAACAGCGGCGCCCGGCGAATGCTTTCCAGGTCGCCGAACGCTTCCGCCAGCGCCTTGGCGGTTTCCTCGCCGATCTGCAGGATGCCGAGCGCGAACAGGAAGCGGCTCAGCGGCATGTTCTTGGAGGCGTCCAGGGCCTCAATCAGATTGGCGGCGGATTTCTCGCCCATGCGTTCCAGGCCGGCGATGTCCTCGGCTTTGAGGCTATAGAGGTCGGCCACGTTGCTGACCAGCCCCTGGTCCACCAGCAGATCCACCCGTTTGATGCTCAGGCCGTCGATGTCCATGGCGCGCCGGGAGGCGAAGTGCTTGATCGCCTCGCGCTGTTGGGCGCCACAGATCAGGCCGCCGGTGCAGCACGCCACCACGCCGTCGTCGGCGCGCAGAATCTCGCTGCCGCACACCGGGCACTCGGTGGGCAGATTAATGTCCCCGGCGTCCTTGGGGCGCCGCTCGGGGACCGTGCGCACCACCTTGGGAATCACGTCGCCGGCGCGGTAGATCACCACGCTGTCGCCAACGCGAATGTCCAGCCGGCGGATCTCATCGATGTTATGCAGGGTGGCGTTGCTCACCGTGACGCCGCCCACCTGCACCGGCTCCAGCTTGGCCACCGGGGTCAGCGCCCCGGTGCGGCCGACTTGCCAGTCCACCTCATTGAGCACGGTGATTTCCTCCTGGGCCGGGAACTTGTGCGCCACCGCCCAGCGCGGCGCGCGGCTGACGAAGCCCAGGTCACGCTGCCAGTCGAGCCGGTCGACTTTGTAGACTACTCCGTCGATGTCATAGCCCAGGTCCACGCGCCGGGCCATGATGTCCTGATAGAACGCCAGCATGGCGTCCGGGCCCTTGCAGACTGTCACTTCCTTATTGACGCGCAGGCCCCACTCGCGCACCCGGTCCAGCATGCCGGAGTGGGTGTCCGGCCAGTCCTCGCCGTCCAGTTGCGCCACCGAATAGGCGTAGAACTCCAGCGGCCGCTGCGCGGTGATACGTGAATCCAACTGGCGCAAACTGCCGGCGGCGGCGTTGCGGGGGTTGGCGAAGGTTTTCTGGCCGGCCTCTTCCTGGCGTTTATTGAGCCGGGCGAAGCCGTCGTGGGGCATCACCACCTCGCCGCGCACTTCCAGGCGGGCGGGCAGCTTGTCACCGCGCAGTTTGAGCCGCACTGACTTAATCGTGCGCACGTTAACGGTAATGTCCTCGCCGGTCTCACCGTCGCCCCGCGTGGCGGCGCGCGCCAGCTCGCCGTTTTCATAGAGCAGCGACACCGCCAGGCCGTCGAGCTTGGGCTCGGCCACATAGGACACCGGTCCACCCACATCCAGACGCTCGCGCACGCGCTGATCGAAGTCGCGCAGTTCCTGCTCGTCGAAGGCATTGCCCAGGCTCAGCATCGGCACGTCGTGGCGCACTTCGTCGAAGGCGTCCAGGGGCCGGTCGCCGACCCGCTGCGTGGGCGAGTCTTTCGTTACCAGCTCGGGATGTTCCGCTTCCAGCTCTTCCAGGCGGCGGAACGCGCGATCGTATTCCGCGTCCGGCACGGACGGGTCGTCCAGCACGTAATAACGGTGCGACCAGTCATTGAGCTGGTCACGGAGCGTTTTGATCTCTTCGGCGGGGGAAATGTCTTTCTTCGAGGTCACTGTTGCCTGGTCCGTTGGTTAAAGCGGGTGTGGGAGCGGGCCCTGCCCGCGAAAGGGAGCGAAGCTCCCGGCGGGATTCCAGAGGCCTTTTTAACGGCAGCAGCAACACCGTCTCTGGAATCCTGCCGGCAAGCGTTGCTTGCCTTTCGCTTGCAAGCAAGCTCCCACAAGCCCGCTCCTACAAAGGCCCGCTCCCATAGGGCTCGCTGCCACAGGCAGGTTCACGCCGGCCGTTCCACAAGGGGGCGGTGTTAGGCGCCGTGGGAGACGCGCTGGCGGCGTTCGAATTCCTGCACGCGCTGGCGCAGGTGCTCCATGGTTTGCGGGGTGAGCACGCTGTGCTGCTCGTCCTTGAGGTCGCCGTTCATGCCTTCGGCGAGACGGCGGCCGGCGGTGAGCATGCGCTCCAGGGAGGCGAGCGGGTCACGGGGGCCGGGCAGCTTCATAAAGAAGGTGATGCCGGCGAACTGCTCGTCTTCCATGGTATCGATGTCGAAGGTGCCCGGCTCCACGGCGTTGGCCACGGAAAACTCCAGTTGCTCGCGGCCGTCCACGTCGCGGTGGCGGTGGAAGATGTGCATGTCGCCGTAGCGCAGGCCGTTTTCCAGCAGCAGGCGCAGCATGTCCTGGCCGTCGAAGCGTTCCGGGCGGCGGGCGATCAGGTGGAAGACGATCACTTCCAGTACCGGGCCCGGGTCCTTGGGTTTCGGCTCCTGACGGGCGGCGGACGGGCGCGGCGCGGACTGCTTGCGGCTTTCCTCGCGGCGCAGCTCTTCGCGCTGGGAGCCGGTGGCAGGCTCGCGGGTGGCTTCGGGCCGGCGGGTCACCGGGCGGGCCGGCGGCTCGTCCACGTCGTCCGTGTCGGTGACGCCGGAGGCGGCGGACCCGGAGGTGGCGGCGCCGGCTTTCGCGGAGCCGGCCACCGGACTTTCCGGCGCGGCGTCATCGTCGCTGTTGTCGGCGTCGAACAGGGTTTGCTGCTCGGCGCGGCGGGTGGGCGCTTCCGGCGGCGCTTCGGCGGTGTCCATCATGATCGGCGGGTCGGCGCGGTCGCCGTCCTCGTCGACGCCGTCCATATCGATGCGGGCCTGCTCTTCGCGGCTGCGCACGCGCGGACGGCCGATCAGTTCGTTGGGGTAATCGTCGTCGCTGTCGTCGTCCGCCGCCGGGCCTTTGCCGAACCGGCGGTCGATGCGCATGCGCAACCGGCCGTGGCGTTCGCGGATCATGCGCCGCACGCCATCGGCAAGAATCAGGAGGATCAGAATAACCAGAATGCCGATCAATGTTTCCAGATTCAGGCCCATGTTGCCTCTTCCTTAGCTCGCGCCAGTTTCAGTCATCATTGGTCAGCCGCCGGCCACTGTCAAAACGCCGGCGGCGGCTTACATGGCCGCCAGCTCGGCGGCCTCTTCCACATCCACGGACACCAGCCGCGAGACACCCGCTTCGTGCATGGTGACGCCCATCAGGGTACGCGCCATTTCCATGGCGATCTTGTTGTGGGTGATATAAATAAATTGCACCCGCTCGGCCATTTCCGAGACCAGATTACAGAACCGGCCCACGTTGGCGTCGTCGAGCGGCGCGTCCACCTCATCGAGCAGACAGAACGGCGCCGGATTCAGTTCAAAAATACTGAACACCAGGGACAGCGCCGTGAGCGCCTTCTCACCACCGGACAGCAAATGGATGGTGCTGTTGCGCTTGCCCGGGGGTCTGGCCATGATCGCCACGCCGGTGTCGAGCAGGTCGTCGCCGGTCAGCTCGAGATAGGCGTGCCCGCCGCCGAACACCTTCGGGAACAGCTCCTGGAGACCTTTGTTGATGCGGTCGAAGTATTCCTTGAAGCGGGTGCGGGTTTCCCGGTCGATCTTGCGGATGGCGTTTTCCAGCGTCTTGAGCGCGTCTTCCAGATCCTCGTTCTGCTGATCCAGATACTGTTTGCGCTCGGACTGCTGCTGGTATTCGTCGATGGCCGCCAGGTTGATCTGGCCGAGCCGGCCGATGCGCTGGGCGATCTGCTCCAGGTCGTCGGACCACTGTTTCTCGTCGGCGTCCTCGGGCAGGTTGTTGAGCACCGTGTCGAGATCGAAGTGCTGCTCGCTGAGCTGCTCGGCCACGGTCTGGCGGCGGGTGCTCAGGTCCTGCCACTGCATGCGCTTGTTGTTGATCGCGTCGCGCACTTCCTGGGCCTGGCGCTCGTGCTGGCCACGGCGGCCTTCCAGGTCGCGCATCTGGTGTTCCACGTCTTCCAGCTGGCGGCGCGCTTCAATCAGCTGCTGCTCGGCTTCCAGACGCTGCTCCAGCTTTTCTTCCAGCTGCTCCTGCAGCTCGATGCCCGGGTCGCCGTCGTCGCCGGCCTGCTCTTCCAGCTGCGCCTTGCGTTCGCGCAGGCTGGCCACCTGGGATTCCAACCGCGCCAGGTTCTGGCGCAGGGCGTCCGCCTGGGTGCGCGCGCCCTGGGCGTCCATCGCCAGCTGGTGGGCGTGGTCGCGGTGCTGGCGCGCCTGTTGGCGGGCCTCGTCCAGGGCCATGCGGGTCTCGTCGCGGCGCGACAATAAGGCCTCGCGCTCGCCGGAGTCCTGCTCCATGGCGTCCAGGGCTTCCTGCAGGACGGCGCGGGCTTCCTTGATCTGTTCCTGTTCCTGTTGCAGCTGGCCGCCGGCTTCGTCCAGCTCCTTGCCGAGGCGCTCGCGGCGCATGGTGATCTGCTCCAGGCGCACCTGACGGGCGCTCACCTGGGCGTTCACCTCGCCCAGCTCACGGCTGATCCGCGATGCCTGGCGCTGCACTTCCTCGCGTTCTTCCTCCAGCTCGGCGACCTGCTCGCGGGTCTCTTCCAGCTTGGCCTTGAGTTCATCGACGCGCTGCTGGCCGCTGTCGATCAGCCCGGCCAGGCTTTCCAGTTCCCGGCGACGCTCCAGCACACCAGCTTCCTGGTCCTGCTCGCGGGCCACGGTGAGCCAGTCCGGCCCCAGCCAGATGCCGTCGCGGGTGACCACCGACTCGCCGGCCTTCAACCGGCCGCGCAGCGCCAGGGCGGCGCCCAGGTCGTCGGCGGCGTAAACGCCGGCCAGCAGCCCTTCCGGCACCTGGCCGGTGACGTGGGAGCGCAGCAGATCGCCGGCGTCGCCGGAGGCCTGCACCGGACTCTCGTGGACCAGCGCCACGCGGCCGTGGGTCAGGTCGCCGAGCCAGTCGCTGACTTGCTCCAGACCGTCCACGGACACCGCCTGCAGGGCATCGCCGAGCACCGCTTCCACGGCGTTTTCCCAGCCCTCGGCCACTTCGATGCGGTCCGCCAGGCGCGGCCGCTGGTCCAGGTCGTGGCGTTCCAGCCAATCACTGACCGCGCCGTCGTCGCCCATGGCGGCTTTTTGCAGGGCTTCCAGGGAGGTGTGGCGGTTCTTGTGGTTCTGCAGCTGGTCGCGGGCCTCGTCCAGCTCGCGGCCGCGCTCGCCGTTGTCCCGGCGCAGCTGATTGATCTGTTCTTGCAGGCTTTCGGCGCGCATTTCGCTCTCTTCGCGCTGCTCCTGGTACTCCGCCACCTGCTCTTCGAACTCGCGCATCTCGCGGGCCAGCGGCCCGGAATCCAGGGATTCCTGCTCCTTGCGCAGGCGCTCCATGCGCTCGCCCAGGCGCTCGATGGACTTCTCCAGGTGCTGGATGCGGGACTGCTCCACCTCCGCCTGGCGGCGTGACTCGCCGGCCTTGCTGTTGAAGGTTTCCCAGGCCTGCTGCCACTCCTGCATGGCGTCCTCGGCACGGGCCAGCGCCTCGGCGGAGGTTTCCTGCTGCTCGTGGGCCTCTTCCAGGCCCGGCTCCAGGGCCGCCAGCCGCTCGTCCAGCTCGGCGAGTTTTTCCGCGTCGGTGTTCTGGTGGGCGTCCGCCTCTTTCCAACTGGCGGTGACCTGATCCAGCTCCTCGAACAGCTGCTGCCGGCGCTCGCGCTGGTGCTGAATGCTCTGCTCCAGGCGCGCCACCTCGGCGCCCAGGGCGTAGAACTTCTGCTGCACCTGGTTGAAGCCTTCCTGGGCGTCGTTGTGCCCTTCGCGCAGCCGCTCGATCTCCGCGTCCACGTGGCGCTGCTCGGCGATGCGCGCCTCCATGGCCACTTCCAGCTCGGCGATGATCTGGTCCAGCTGCTTCACCTGGCCGTTCAGGCCACGCCAGCGCAGGGCTTTCAGCTGGGCGCTCTTGTGGCGCTCTTCCTCTTTGAACTGCTTGTATTTTTCGGCGGCGGACGCCTGGCGGCTCAAGCGCTCGATCTGGCGCTCCAGCTCGTCGCGGATGTCGGTGAGCCGCTCCAGGTTCTCGCGGGTGCGGCGCATGCGGTTCTCGGTCTCGCGGCGCCGCGCCTTGTATTTGGAAATGCCCGCCGCTTCCTCGATGTAGACGCGCAGCTCTTCCGGCTTCGCCTCGATCAGCCGGGAAATCATGCCCTGCTCGATAATCGCGTAGCTGCGCGGGCCCAGGCCGGTGCCCAGGAAGATGTCGGAGATGTCCTTGCGGCGGCACTTGGTGCCGTTCAGGTAGTAGTTGGACTGGCCGTCCCGGGTAACCTGGCGCTTCACGGAGATTTCGTTGAACTTGCCGTACTCGCCGGTGACGGTGCCGTCGGAATTATCGAACACCAGCTCAATGGAGGCCTGGGCCACCGGCTTGCGCGCATTGGACCCGTTGAAAATCACGTCCGCCATGGACTCGCCGCGCAGGTGCTTGGCGGAGGACTCGCCCATCACCCAGCGCACCGCGTCGATGATGTTCGACTTGCCGCAGCCGTTGGGGCCGACCACGGCGGTCAGATTTTCCGGGAACGAGGCCGGCGTCGGGTCCACGAAGGACTTGAACCCGGCCAGCTTGATTGTTTTCAGTCTCATAGTGCTCGCATGGCGACCGAGGCCGCTCCTAACCCAAAGCGCCCGCGACCCGGCGGGTCGCCGGCGGACGGTTCAAACGCGCTAGTCTAGCGGGAAGAGAGGGTGAATTCATCCACGGAGGGGGCGTTTTACGTGTCGTTACACGAGGGGCCGGAGTGCGCAGGTGGGGGAATCAGGTCCGTTGTCCCACCATGGCCCTCTCAACGCCTGTCTCAGGGGGCTCGCATGGCGAAAATCTGTCGCATCTCTGGTAGTTCAGCGCCAGCCCTTCGGGTATTGCAGCAAGGTCGGCTCCGTTTCGAGGATCTTCAGGCTCCGGAACAGGAACGAGCCTTCGACCAGTTCCTTGAGCGCCTCAGCCGGCCCAATCAACACCTGAATGACGCCATGGAGGCCCTTAGCCGCGAGGCGGAAGCCAACGGCGCCGACGGGCTCTGGGTCATCGTTGCCCATTGCGAATCACGCGATCCCGGTGATCAGATCTTCTCGTTGCCAGCGGCGACGCTGCCAAGCCAGTGCCGGTCTTCGTCGGTCCGGGCCATTCTTTTCGGGGTGCAAGTCGCCAGCATGTCCTCCAGCGAGGGGCGATCGGGGCACATCACAAGCGCGTCCTCATGGACCTCAAGTGTCACCGTGCCGCCTACCTCCAGGTCGAGCTGAGCCATCAGCGCGTCAGGAAGGCGCACCGCGAAACTATTGCCCCTCTTTCCTATTTGCACTTTCATCACGATTACCTGAAATATTTTAAATGGTACCAACCTGATAAAACACCTACAGAAACAATGAACCGCAATTAGGATCGGCTTGAGACTCGCGTCAACAGATCAAGCCCCTATTCTGAAAACCTTATCCCCGTCCAAAAGTTTCCATACGGCTTAGCCGAAGTAGACGCACACCGAGAGGTATCGAGATGAAGATCAACCGGCAACTTCTGTGCCTGGGCGGAAAGCGCAGTGGAGTACTGGCTTTGGATTCTTGAATGAGGCGTGCTATCTGACCACCACGCCATAGTCATAACGTCAGATGCAGTCGTTTCTCCATCACTCCATGTCGGAGCGCAATTCAGTGCAGCAGCGTTTACATCCGAAGGCGATGCTTTAAACTTTAGTTGCAAGACATGGTTATAGCCATCGTAAAATGTACCGACCGAGACTATTTCTGCGTCATTAATTAACCAGTCCAGCTCAGCATAAGCATTAATGGCCCAGAAAATACCAATCATAAATAAAATAATTTTGACTTTCATCTACCCTTTCTCAGCTTATGTTAATGATTTAAAACTCGCGCACAACGACATTGCTAAACCGCCAATCGAATCTGGCACGCGACCAAGTGCATCACCATACATCACAATAGTGATACATTAAATTTTATCTATAAAGCGGAATTAATATCTTGCAAACCGGACCCGCGCGATAATCCGCGACAAAAAATATATAAATACCCACCCTATAAAAAACTTTAATAACGCTTCAAACGACTAAGACCTGCTGAAACAACAAATGCAAAATAAAACAGAGATAGTCCCGCAATAGAGATATTAAAAACACTATTACTTATAATCTCTTTTTTGATCATAACTAGCGGCAACGGCACCGCAAACGCCGCAAACAAAATAAAAGCGACAAGGCTATAACTTTTAACCACCCTAAATTTGTTCAATGCTATAAAAAAAAGCAACCTTAAAAGCACAACATACATTAGCAATAAAATTGTTTCCATAAATGCCACCATTCTTAATATTTACTCGATTGTGCCGTAGATGGTTGCACCGCTTGAAAAACCCTCCATCATTAGCATGGGCTTGGCAGCTTGATTAACTGCTGGCTCGAAGTATCCAGGCGAACCCTTATACCATCTAGCATTATAAGGGGTTCCATATGCGCTTATTTTAGGAACACTACGCATCAACCCTGTTACGGATGTACCCAAATCAAGGCCGGCGTTTATTAACGTACCCGCTTTTTGGCTGCCAGTGACGGCCACCAACCCTTGCTGAGCAAGACTATCAGTGCCTCTTATACCTGCTTGAATATTATCTACACCTTTCACCGCCAACACTCCACCCCCAGCACAAGTGACGACACCCGTGCATATTGCTCCTCCCAAAAGAACTTGTCCCAGACCACCGAGTGCCTGCCCAGCCCGCAGAAGTAGATTTACACCTTCCTCTCTGAAGAAACCGAATATTGATGACTCTTGATGATCTCCGATCTGATTGAACCTATAGCCTACAGCACCTTGAAGCGCACCGACCGCAAACTTCCCACCAGTAACTTGAGAAACCGTACCACTAGTCAGGGCAGCAGTTAACGTGCCTCCGGCATCATTTGGCACCAAGTATTGAATGGCGCCTCCTAATGCGGACTCTGTCACTCCGCCAACAAAACCAGACCGAGCGCCCCCCCCAGAAGCCGCGGCAAAGGCCGCCCCCCTAGCTCCATGCAAGCCAGCAGCACCTACACTCCCTATGGTCCCATGATCCCGGGCCGCTCCGATTCTGCCTGCTACCCACTGATTAGAATATGCCAACGCAGCAGACTTCACCCCAATTTTAGCTACATCAGACAGAGAAGCATCATTGGCATACGCGATACTAGCGTTGGCCCCTGCAGCACAAAGCGGAGCAGCGGGACCGCAGGCAACAGTGCTTACAATTCCAATGACTTCACCAGCATATTTGTTTCGCTGCGCGAACTCAGACAACGCCCTGCCACCGTATCTGAACAATGCTTCGCCGACCGGTCCCAGAGCAAATTGCATGATCTCACGTTTATATTCCTTCCTGAAATCACGCCACTTATCCGTTATATTTTCGCTCCACCATGAATAGCCGGTCGGGTCGGTGTAGCTCATGGGATTATTGAGCACATAGCTGTAGCGGTTATAGCTCTCGGTGTTCTTAAGGCCTTTCACCACTGGGTCCGCACTCATAAAACGGCCGAGTGTTGGATCGTAGATCCGGCCGCCCATATGGATCACGCCCACCTGATCGAGCATCTCATGGCCCGTAAAGCCTTTACCTGTGGTGTTCTCATCGCGCTCTAGCTCGAACCAGGCGGTATCGGTCAGCAGGGTCCAGTTCAGGCCGTGCCTTGGCCGCCCCCACGGGTCGTACTGGAAGCGCTCGGTGACGCCGCCGAGCTGATTGGCGACGGCCACGGTGGAGCCGAGCGCGTCCGAGAACAGGTATTCGTCCTTGAGCGTTGAGGTGTCGCCATCCTCCAGCGAGACGACCACTCCGCCAGGCAAAGACCAGCGTTCTTTCACCGTGGTGCTGCCGGACTCGGAGATCGTTAAGGCCTCGTAGGAACCGATCGAGGTCTTGCTGATCGTTTTGCTGGAGGTGGAGCTTATCTTACGCAGGATCCCGCGCGACGGGCCGTAGACAAAGTCGACTTGAGCGTCAGGCGTGCTGATCGACACCGGCTTATTGAAGGAGGTGTACGAGATCGTCTTGTTTCCGCCGGTAAGCATGTTGCCGCCGTCGTCGTAGCAGTACTGCTCGTTCCTGGCGCCGCTCACCTGGGTGACCGCGTAGGGGCCCGGAGTGAAGGTCTCCCCTTGGTACTGGCAACTCTCCTGGTACGAATAGGTGCCGACATCGTTGCGAGAAGTGATGTTGCCGGCGACATCGTATTGGACGGTCTGATCGAATGACATGCCCGGGCTGCTCAGATTGTCTACGCTGGCGCTGATCAGGCGATCGAGATTGTCATAACCGAACGTTTCCTCAATATCGAGGTTTTGAGCGGTGTTCGTTTGGGTACGTTGAAGCATGGTGCCATTGGGATCGTAGACGTAGGTTTCGTCCTGGATATCCCACCCGGAGGCCAACATCATCTTGGAGCGAATCTGGGAGACCATGCCCGTGGCGTCGTCGTAGGCCGCCTGGTTCTCAATCATGCCGTTGGCGAATCGGCGCTGAGTGACATCGCCGCGGGCGTTCTGGGAAAGAATCTGCCAGTAATAGTCCGAGGTGCCAGCCTTACCAAGCTCAGTGAGAAAACCCAGCGCGTTATAGCGGTACTCGACGCTGATACTCGGTCCCTGATCCCGGTGAGTGGGCGTCATCAAGGCAACCTTACCGGTATCCGGATCGTATTCCCGGGTGCTTACGTAGTCCTCTTGCCGGTAGCTGGTTTCTGTGCGGACAACCCTACCCAAGCTGTCGTAGAAGGGTTCTTGCGAATAGCCTTCGGATGTTTGGATCGAGGAAAGTCGACCTACACCCTTGGATGGCGAGTCGTAGCTCCAATTTGCGTCGGCTAGCTGCCCTTGACAGCCACCCAGGGCGCCCGACTTAGCCTGGTCCCAACTGGAGGAGGCCAGATAGTCATCGGTACGAGCTATCTTTCTGCCAAGAACATCGTGACTGAAGCATACACGGCGGCCAGAGCCGTTCTCCTGGAGAATCAACTGATCGTAGCCGTCGTAGGCGTATCGCCAAGTACCAATATTCGGGTCGCTGGATAGCACTTTGCGACCCAGCTGATCATATTGGTTGACCAGCTCGACACCGCCCGGTAACAGCGCCTTCGTGAGCTGACCAGTGGAGTCATAGAAGTAGGTTATCTGGCGGCCGTCGTTATCCGTCGCCTGACGCATATTCCCGGCGACATCCTCGGTCACGGACGAAACACGAACCTGACTGCCGGCGCCCAATTGGCCGGTCCAGGAGGTCGTCTGGGTGGTCGTCAAACCGTTAAACTGAGTCTCCAGTAGAGCGCCGGAAGCATTGAGCTTTTTAGTCGCGCGCCCCATAGCGTCCCGTTCGAGGACCTCGTCCCAGTGAACAGTGTCACCCGCTTCGTAAGGCTGACTGCTTCGAAGCAGGCGGCCCTGGGGATCGTACTGCGCCACGTTGTAGATATAGGTTCCGTCCAGGCCCTGTGAGCGCGTTTGCACGGTACGCCCAAGGTTGTCCTTGTACTCACGAGTCTTTGGCGACATGACGGCACCGCTAGCCGATGTCGTCCAGGTTTCGGAGTAGTAGGTAGCGTGTGCGGGGCAGCCCGAGACACAACTGGCGAGTCGTACCTCGGTGGCTTGGCCTCCCGGCGACTGTTCACGCTCCACCCTACCAACGGAATCGTATTCCCAGGAGGATACAAGCCCGTTGGGATCTTGTTGTGTCAGCTTCGCGCCGGTCACCTCATCATAGGTGTAGGTAACCTGATGGCCTAGTTCATTGGTTACACTGGTCTGGAAACGGCCACTCGGGTCATAACCGAATTGAACCGATCGCGGAGGGCTTCCTGGTACGGAGGTCGTTACCGACTCCTTTAAGCCAAAGGCGTTATAGGTGTAGCTTTTCTCCTTACGCAACTCGGGTTGATCCGGCTCAATAATCTCCTTCTTGACCATCCCACCGAACTGCGACTGCGAGGGTGAATAGTATTCCCACTCAGAGGTCTTTGTGATCGCCGGCACGGGAACGCCATTGTAGGTGCCTGACTGAGTCACCGAGGATCTCGTGATTCGGCCCAGAATCCAATCGTCCAGAAAGTCATCGAACTGGCTTGTGACTGTCTTGGTAAAGGTTTGCTGGGGACCGGAGGTGGTTACCGTAGCCCCGGTCAGGTTCCCAAAGTTGTCGTAGGTATTAGTGGATACCACCGACTGTCTGAAGGCGCCATTCAAATCGTGGCTGGTGGACTCGCTTTCAACCTGCTGGACACGGTAGCGAAGCGACGTGGTGTCATCAGCATTCCAGATAGTGTCGTCATAGCCCGTGACATTGAAACCGGAGCCGCTATAAAGGACCGTTTCCCAGGTGTTCTCCTGCTCGGAAACGACCTGTAACACACCGCTGTCCGTCAGGTAGCTGGTTTGGCTGGATTCAAGGCGACCGGTTTGATGCAGGTAAGGCTCGTGCAGATACCAGGCTTCATTAATTCTTTTGCCATCCTCAGAGGTAGTCTCGATATAGCGAAAACCGAGCCCGCCAATCTCGCCCTCGAGATAGCCGTAGTCCTCGTAGTAATACGTCTCTTCGTTAACGCCACCGATGCCATTTGATACCAGGAGACGAGAGACGACGTTAACACCGGATGCAGCATAAATTTCGCCATGAGGCCCCGTGCCTGAATTGTAGGAATAGACCGACGGATCGGCGATATCTTTGTATTCAACCTCGTAGGATAGCCCCAGGCCATTGGTGACACCCACAAGATAATCGTGATTTTCAAGAGACCCGGAATCAAAACAAGCCATGCCGCGATTGCGAGGATAAATATCTTTCCAGTACAACGCGCAGTAACTCACCTTACCGTCACCGTCGGCGTCGGCCCATCCCCGGTTAACTTCTCGTAGATTCCGCAGGCCCGATATACCGCCAAGATCGGGTAGAACGTACGTAACAACAGATTCGCCAAAGCCGTCAGGCGTTGAAAGCATGCAGTTCAACTCGGAGTCGACTTCTGCGCACCAATCCATTATACCGTCATCATTTACATCCATGAACTGGGTTGCTTCAGCCATGGATTCATAGTCATAGCCCGACCCTTGCACCACAGGCATGAACGGTGACTCAATCTCGCCGGCCCAGCCGCTGCCCGTAGATTCAAGACATCTGGCACGATAACCGTCGTACCCTCCAGAATGATCCATATAGATACGGCAATAGTCAGAGTAGCCATTTCCGGAAAAGTCGAAGAAGCGAGCGCTAAAATATTTAGTTGTGCTTCCCTGATAGGGGAAAGAAGGCTCAGAACGACTTGCCAAATGAGAACCGGATTTAGACCACCGGCCAGCCGTCAAATCTTTACCATTCTTGTTAATATCACAAACTATACGATCTTTCTTAGTGCGGCAGAAATCGGGCAGACTGTCACCGGAGACATCGACCCAGTAGCCACCAGTGCGTTCTATTCTCTGCGTGAATACATGATCTTCAAATTCGAACACGCCCTCTTTTTTTAACGCACAGGTGACATATTTATTACCATTCACCGGTTTATACGAGAAGCAGTAATCCAGATTACCGTCACCATCAAAGTCAGTCCAAGACCGGCCTGCAACGTCTCCAACAGCAGCAGGACGATCAATGTCAAAGCTAACGACGGTATCGAAACTCGGCACTTGCTGGCCGTCATTCAAGTGGCACTTAATTCTGTCTGTACCGTAGAACGCCCAACCGGCTTTTTCGTCGAGTGGCACAGAGTAACAAAAATCTGTATAGCCGTCGTTGTTGATGTCTCGCCAGGCAGGGTCGACATTCCAGTTTACCAGATAAATTCCTGAACTCTGTGGAACCGGCTCTGTACCCTGAAGACCCGCATCAATAAGGATCGGATTACCAAAATTGTCGTTCCCATCGTTGACGTAACATATGATCTCGAGGCCGGACGAAGCACCGCTATATGTCGAGATACGACAATAATCGTCGATTTTGTCCCGGTTAATATCCGCCCAACGATTAAAACCGCTTCTCGGGAGACCTTCTTGAAAAATCTCTTCAGGGCCCGCCGGCAATTTTGTATATTGGCCGTTCGAAAAATTTACGGGCCCAGCATTCTGCCATTCAAGTTCAGTGGCCTGGAAACATTCTTTTTTATAGTCGCATTCCGCGTAACTCGATATCAGCGAGCGCCGTGTAACCGGGTTAGTATCATAGGAGAAGTGGTACTCGCGAAGCGTGGATCCCCCAACTCGGCTTTGTATACTACTCAAGCGAATACCTGCATCGTAACGACGACCAAGAACAGGTATGGATTGGCCATATGGGTCGGCTTCGTAGCTAAAGTCCACGACAGCATGGCCAGGCTCTGAACTTCCGGCTTCCACCGTATACTCTATGAAGTCGGGAAACGTAGCGGCACGCTCTGGCAGATATTCTATTCGATATCCATAACCCAAACGGTCGGATACCGACCCTAAGGCCCAGGTCGCAATAGCCTCATTGTTCCTGAGTCCGCCAACGCGCGAATTGTCAGTCTGCCCGTAACGATAAATGTCACCATCTTTCTTATATTGAGTGAAGCCGCCGTTCTCAAACACAACTCGGGAACTGTCTTCTTGCTCCAGGCGATACTCTGAACCACTCTGCCAGTAGGTTCCACTCACCAGGATCAGTCTGCCACCGTTCAGGCAAGCCAGATCCTGGTTTGAGCCATCTGCTACCTGAACATAGCCATCTTGAAGATTGTTACGTCCACAGCGCTTAACTTTTGAAAGCCCGGATATCTGGAAACCCATACCAGCCTGGCCGTAATCGCCGTTACTGGAGTAATTCAGTGACACGCTTGGTGCTACGCCGGCACCACCACTCGCCACCTGAATAGGTATAGAGAATTGCGCTTGGCCTTTACTGACCGAAAAACTGGATTGGGAGGCCCCGACCAAGGAATAGCCTAGGTTGATACGGCGCGGCTCGTTAAATTCATCGCCCTGTGTCTCGGAGTAAAATTCCTCATCGATAACGATTTCGGCGCCTTCAGCGCCAACATTATCACTTACTGTGACATTAGTATTTCCGGATACAGCATGGCTTCCGATATGTGTGAACTGGTCTTCTATATCAAACCTACCAACGCCATTATTTCTTAAATAAAGAGTATTGCGAGATGCAATCTTAGAGTGCAGCAATATATCAAGTTCGCCATCGCTATCGAAATCCCCTACCATTATTTCATAATCATCCGTGGGGCCAGCAGGGATCTCGGCGTTCGGGGACAACGTGCACGCAACAAATTCGCCAGAGGCTGTTCCACAGAACAATAAATTTTCGAACTGTGAATCCAAGACAACGGGGAATTGTATCTTAACACCTAAAGGAATTATTCTAGATACAGAGCGAAGAAGAACATCCGGATAGCCATCAAGTCCGTACTCTTCGCTCTTTATATCTTGGTAATATATATTATAGAATTTTTTATCGAATTCTGCACTGAGAGATGCGCTCACATGAGAACAAGCTACCAATAGCAAAAACAAAGAAAAAGCCCTACCAAGATTGCTTCCCATCTCCCACCCCACACGGAATTATCTAATTTCTGTCTCAGATCCAATTTCGCGAATTTCTTATTTTTAACGACGGCCATATTTTACTGAGTCTTTGTCATTCGTATCCCATACAGCAGCGTATTACCGCCGCTCCGACACGGCCAATTGTCATAGAAAAATTCTAAATTCAAGCTCTGGGCCTGCGCCGACTGCAAAGCGGAGACCAGGGTCTGTTTAAACACGCTCAAGTCGCTATAACTACTAGAGGTGAACGTCTTATGCGTATCGATAGCATCACAACCAGTGGGCGCCGTTACATCCACTTTAATTCGCAGCCTGTTATTTCCGCTATCCTCTTGATATAAGAAAATTTCTTTAACTTTAACACTCGACCCCAACCAAACTCTTTCTGCTACGACATCATCAGAGAATACGAGAAAAAGCAATAAAATGATTAGTCTTTTCATAGGTCCGCATCCCCCTTAATCATTTTTGACCTGTACTCCTAGAAACTGCAAGCCCAGGCCCGTTGGATTACCAAAATCGTACCACCCAGTACTTGTCTCGCAGCTGTCCATATCCACAAAAAGGTTTACTGGTAGACTCTGAGCTTGTGCGGATAGCAATAGAGAGACCCAACCTTGCGCGATCGAACTAAAGTCATCGCTGACCCAATAAGATACGATGCGGTGCTGGTCCGTAGGGCCGCAGTTCGTGTCGACCACTCCAGCACCCTCCATTTTTACGGTGACCACATTTTGTCCGTTCGCGCTGTAAATCAAGATGTCTTCAATGAAGACATCCTGGAATGCCCAGTCGCTAGCCGCATAAGACAAAGGTGAAAATAAACACATTAATGACAGGCTTCCCACCACCCCTATACGCATCGCCAACCCCCATTTCGATTGGTTGCTTATTAAAATTAAAACTTTTTTATCAGAGCCCGAGCGATAGAAGCAAAGGCATTTACTTACACGATGATGTAGCGATGTAAGCCTTTTCCTACAACGACCGATGTTCTTCTTTTGAATTCAATAACTTGTCTTCACAAATACTTTACACAATTTCTGTTTAGCTCGGACGACCGTCTGGATTAGCGCGACGACCGGTCAGTCAAAACTGGCATACAATGCTGCCTGAATCTGCTTTAGGGCACCCGAGCTTCTATCCAAGTGCTACACTGCCGCCCCCTTCAGACAGCAGGCCCTCCCGTGACCGATACCGACTTCGCTTCCCTCCCCCTTTCCGCGCCGACCCTGGCGACGCTGGCGTCGCTGGGCTTCAGCGAGATGACGCCGATCCAGGCGCGGAGCCTGCCGTTGATCCTGCAGGGGCGGGATGTGATCGCCCAGGCCAAGACCGGGTCCGGCAAGACGGCGGCGTTCGGGCTGGGGCTGCTGCACCCGCTGAACCCGCGCTTTTTCGGCTGCCAGGCGCTGGTGCTGTGCCCCACCCGCGAGCTGGCGGATCAGGTGGCGAAGGATCTGCGCCGGCTGGCGCGGGGGTCGGACAACGTGAAGGTGCTGACGCTGTGCGGCGGGGTGCCGATGGGGCCGCAGATCGGCTCGCTGGAGCACGGCGCGCAGGTGATCGTGGGCACGCCGGGGCGGGTGCAGAAGCATTTGAGCAAGGGCACGCTGTCGCTGGACGGGTTGAACACGCTGGTGCTGGACGAGGCGGACCGCATGCTGGATATGGGCTTCGTGGACAGCATCGCGGAGATCATCGGGCAGACGCCGGCGCGCCGGCAGACGCTGCTGTTCTCGGCCACCTACCCGGCCGGCATCGAAGATATGGCCGGGCGCTTTTTGCGCGATCCGGCGCGGATTGAGGTGGCGACGCAACACGACGATCAGCAGATCGAGCAACGCTTCTACGAGGTGACGCCGGAGACCCGGCTGGAGGCGGTGACACGGCTGCTCTACAGCCTGCGGCCCACGTCCTGCGTGGCGTTCTGCTTTACCAAGCAGCAGTGTCAGGAGGTGGCGGATCATCTTGCCGCCAAGGGCGTCTCGGCGATGGCATTGAACGGCGACCTGGACCAGCGCGACCGGGACCAGGTGCTGGGCATGTTCGCCAACCGCAGCCTGTCGGTACTGGTGGCCACGGACGTGGCGGCGCGCGGGTTGGATATCGCCTCGCTGGACCTGGTGATCAATGTGGAACTGGGCCGCGACCCGGAAACCCATATTCACCGCATCGGCCGCACCGGCCGGGCCGGTGAAAAGGGCCTGGCGGTAAGCCTGGTGGCGCCCAAGGAGATGCGCCGCGCGTTGGCCATCGAAGATCAACAGAAAGGCGCGATTCAATGGCTACCGCTGGACGAGGTGCGCCCCCACGTGGACCGTAGCCCGTTGCAGGCGCCCATGGCGACCCTGTGCATCGCCGCCGGCCGCAAGCAGAAGCTGCGGCCCGGGGATATTCTCGGCGCCCTGACCGGCGACGCCGGTATCCCCGGCGCGCAGGTGGGCAAGATCACCCTGTTCGATAATCAGGCCTACGTGGCGGTGGAACGGGCGATTGCCGACAAAGCGCTGCAGCGCCTCAGCCAAGGCAAGATCAAGGGCCGCTCCCTCAGAGTGCGGGCCTTGTAGGAGCGGGCCTTGCCCGCGAAAGGCCGGCAATGCCGGCCGGCAGGATCCCAGAGACGCTGTTGGTGCTGCCGTTAGAAAGGCCTCTGGCATCCTGCCGGGAGCTCCGCTCCCTTTCGCGGGCTGGGCCCGCTCCCACCGGGTTCGGCGAGCTCGTGCACCCAGATCAGGGTGCCGGCGATCACGGCCACCGGCATGATCACCAGATTGACCAACGGCAGCATGGTCAGACCCAGCACCACCGAGCCGAAGGTGAGCACCATCCAGCGCTTGGTCTTGAGCCGCTCCAGCATCACCGTGAACGGCACCTGGCGGTTGTCGGCGGCGAAATCGATGTACTGCATGCCGAGCAGCCAACCGGACCACAGGAACCAGACGGTGGAAGCGAGCACGTTGACCACTGGAATGAAGTAGATCACCAGCACCACGAACAGAATCAGCACCGCCCGCCACAGCCAGTACCAGGTCTTGCGCAGTTCCCGCTTGAACACCCGCACGGTCATCGCGGGGATCGATTCCTCCGGCATCGGCCGGCCGGTGACGCGGATATCCACCTTCTCTGCCAGAAAGCCCATGAAGGGCGCGGCGATCAACTGCACGCCCAGGGTGAAGACGCTGGCGAACAGGCCCAGCAGCACGATCCACACCAGCACCACGGCGGCGCCCACCAGAAAATCCACGGCCGGGTTCAGGAAACTCCAGCTGCCGCTGAATTCCCAGCCGTCGGCCAGGCCCGCCACCCAGCCGCCGATCCACTGGCCGAAGAAATAGTAGAGCCCGCCAAACACCAGCACGTTGAAGATCATCGGAATGATCACGTAGGGGCGCAGGCCCGGGCTTTTCGCCAGGGACAGGCCCTGTTTCAGGTAGTCGAGGGCGGCGGTGACTTGGGACACGGGGACCTCTTGAATCGGCTTTCGGATGAAGCAGGGAGTGTAGCACCGCCACCGCGCCGCTCAATTCATCGCATAAAGGCTTCTTCGCGGAGCTTGTGAATCTGGTCGCGGACCGCGGCGGCCTGCTCGAACTCCAGGTTCTTGGCGTGCTTCATCATCTCCGCTTCCAGCTTCTCGATGTCCTTGGCCACCTGCGCCGGTGAGCGCGCCACGTAGGGGGCCTTGTCCTCGGCCACCTTGCGGGTGCGTTTGCGGTCGAACTGGCCGGCGCCGGTGGTATAGGCGTCGTCCATGATGTCGCGGACCATCTTCTTCAGGCCCTGGGGCGTGATGCCCTGCTCCTTGTTATGCTCCAGCTGCTTCTCGCGGCGGCGCTCGGTCTCGTCGATGGCCCGGCGCATGGAGCCGGTGATCTTGTCGCCATAGAGAATCGCCCGGCCATTGAGATTCCGCGCAGCGCGGCCGATGGTCTGGATCAACGAGCGGTCGGAACGCAGGAAGCCCTCCTTGTCCGCGTCCAGGATCGCCACCAGCGCCACCTCGGGCATATCCAGGCCCTCGCGCAGCAGGTTGATGCCCACCAGCACGTCGAACTTGCCCAGCCGCAGGTCGCGGATGATCTCCACCCGCTCCACGGTATCGATGTCCGAGTGCAGGTAACGCACCTTGACGCCGTTTTCGTTGAGATACTCGGTGAGGTCCTCGGCCATCCGCTTGGTCAGGGTGGTCACCAGCACCCGCTCGCCTTTTTCCACGCTCTCGCGCACCTCGCCGAGCAGGTCGTCCACCTGACTGCCGGCGGGGCGTACTTCCAGAGCCGGGTCGATCAGGCCGGTGGGGCGCACCACCTGCTCCACCACCTGGCCGGCGTGGGCCTGCTCGTAGGGGCCCGGCGTGGCGGACACGAACACCATCTGCGGCGCCAGCCGTTCCCATTCCTCGAACTTGAGCGGCCGGTTATCCATCGCCGAGGGCAGCCGGAAGCCGAACTCCACCAGGGTTTCCTTGCGCGAGCGGTCGCCCTTGTACATGCCGCCCAGCTGCGGAATGGTGACGTGGGATTCGTCCACGATCAGCATCGCGTCCTCGGGCAGGTAGTCGAACAGCGTCGGCGGCGCCTCGCCGGGCTGGCGCCCGGAAAACAGCCGTGAGTAGTTCTCCACGCCGTTGCAGTAGCCCAGCTCCTGCAGCATCTCGATGTCGAAGCGGGTGCGCTGCTCCAGGCGCTGGGCCTCCACCAGCTTGTTGTTCTCCTTGAGCTGTTTGAGGCGGTCTTCCAGCTCCACCTTGATCATCTCAATGGCCGCCAGCACCGTGTCCCGGGGCGTCACATAGTGGCTCTTCGGGTAGATGGTGATGCGCCCCACCCGCTTGATCACCTCGCCGGTGAGCGGATCGAAGATGCTGATGTCCTCGATCTCGTCATCGAACAGCTCGATGCGCACCGCCTCTTTCTCTTCCTCGGCGGGGAAAATATCGATCACGTCGCCGCGCACCCGATAGGTGGCGCGGCGGAAATCCATCTCGTTGCGGGTGTACTGCAGCTCCGCCAGCCGGCGCAGCAGGTCGCGCTGGTCGATGTGCTCGCCGCGCACCAGGTGCAGCACCATGGCGTGGTAGCTGGCCGGGTCACCCAGGCCGTAGATCGCCGACACCGTGGCCACGATAATGGTGTCGCGGCGCTCCAGAATCGCCTTGGTGGCGGACAGCCGCATCTGCTCGATGTGCTCGTTCACCGAGGCGTCCTTCTCAATGAAGGTGTCCGAGCTGGGCACGTAGGCTTCCGGCTGGTAGTAGTCGTAATAGGAAACGAAGTACTCCACCGCGTTCTCCGGGAAGAACTCCTTGAACTCACCGTAGAGCTGGGCGGCCAGGGTTTTGTTGGGCGCCAGAATGATGGTGGGGCGCTGAATCTCCTGGATCACATTGGCCATGGTGAAGGTCTTGCCGGAACCGGTCACGCCCAGCAGGGTCTGGTGGCCGAGGCCGTCACCGATACCCTCGATCAGGCCGGCGATGGCGGCGGGCTGATCGCCGGCCGGCTGGTAGTCGGAATGCAGTTTGAACGCGGTGTCTGACATGATTCCTGGTCCCGAATGCGTTAGTATTGGCCTCCCCTACCCGCGCCCACGGCGCGGCCCGAACTCATTAGAGAAATGAGGAGTGCATGTCCGATATCAACCTCTCCGACCGCGTACAACGCATCAAACCGTCCCCCACTCTGGCGATTACTTCCAAAGCAGCGGAATTACGGGCCCAGGGTAAGGACATCATTGGATTGGGTGCGGGCGAGCCGGACTTCGATACGCCGGATCATATCAAACAGGCCGCCATTGAGGCGATCAACGCCGGTAAAACCAAGTATACCCCGGTGGACGGCACTCCCGGTCTCAAGAAGGCCGTGATCGACAAGTTCAAGCGCGAGAACGGCCTGGACTACGAAGCCGGCCAGATCCTGGTCTCCAGCGGCGGCAAGCAGAGCTTCTTCAACATGGCCCTGGCGCTGCTCAACGACGGCGACGAAGCGATCATCCCGGCCCCCTACTGGGTCAGCTACCCGGACATGGTGAAAGTGGCCGGTGGCGTTCCCGTGGTGCTGGAAACCGACCTGGACAGCCGCTTCAAGATCACCCCGCGGCAGCTGGAGCAGGCGATCACGCCGAAAACCCGCCTGTTCGTGATCAACAGCCCCTCCAACCCGTCCGGCATGGCCTACTCCAAAGAGGAACTGGCCGCCCTGGGCGAGGTGCTGAAGAAGCACCCGGACATCGTCATCGCCACCGACGACATGTACGAGCACATCCTGTGGACCGGCCAGCCGTTCGTGAACATCGTCAACGCCTGCCCGGAGCTGTACGACCGCACCGTGGTGATGAACGGCGTCTCCAAGGCCTACTCCATGACCGGCTGGCGGATCGGCTACGCCGGCGGCCCGCAGAAGCTGATCGCGGCCATGAAGAAGGTGCAGAGCCAGAGCACCTCCAACCCGGCCTCGATCAGCCAGGCCGCCGCCGAAGCGGCGCTGTCCGGCGATCAGCAGTGCGTGAAGGACATGGTCAAGGCCTTCAAGGAACGCCACGACTATGTGGTGGACGCGCTCAACAAACTGCCCGGCGTCACCTGCGCGCCCAGTGACGGCACCTTCTATGCGTTCCCGGACTTCTCCGGCGCCATCGCCGAGATGGACGGCGTGGAAAGCTGCACCGACCTGGCCGCGCAGCTGCTGGAAACCGCCGAAGTGGCCCTGGTACCCGGTTCCGCCTTCGGCGCCCCGGGCTGCCTGCGCCTGTCCTTCGCGGTGGGCATGGACACGCTGGTGGAAGCGATCAGCCGTATCGAGAAAGCACTGAGCAAATAAGCAGCAAACAGGCCCCGGGGAGGTTGACGCCCCCCGGGACCGACACTAAGATACGCGCCTTAAGTTATTCCGCCTTAGCTCAGTTGGTAGAGCAGCTGACTGTTAATCAGCATGTCGCTGGTTCGAGCCCAGCAGGCGGAGCCAAATAAAAAGGCCCCGGCATCATGAGATGCCGGGGCCTTTTTATTTGGCTCCCGCTTTTTTGTGGGAGCGGGCCCCGCCCGCGAAAGGGTGGCCCCAGCCACCCGGCAGGATCCCAGAAACGCCGATTATGCTGCCCTTAGCGCGCGCCCTAGCATCCCGCCGGAAGCTTCGCTTCCTTTCGCGGGCAAGGCCCGCTCCCACAAGATCCGATCCAAAAGCGTCCTATTTCCCCCCAAACACCGGATCCCGCTTCTCCGCGAACGCCGCCAGACCCTCGCGGAAATCCTCGCTCTTGGCGTACGACGCAAAGGCCCCGATCTCCGCCCTCAGACCCTGTGACACCGGCCCCCCCCGGCTCTGCCGCAGCAACTGCTTCATCACCACCAGGCCCCTCGGACTGCGCTGGCACAGCGTGCGCGCCAGCTCACGCACCGCATCGTAAAGCTCTGCCTGGGGCACCACCCGGTTGATCAGACCCCGCTCGCGCAGAGTCTCCGCGGGGTACAACGACCCGGAAAACAGCATCTCGCTGGCCCAGCCCGGCGACACCCGGGCCGGCAGGCGCACCGAGGAGCCGCCGGCGGGAATCACACCGTACTTGGCGTGGCCATCGCCGATCCTGGCGGTATCCGCCGCGTACAGAATGTCGCAGCAGAGCAGCAGCTCCAGGCCGCCCGCTACGGCAACGCCGTTGACCGCCGCGATCACCGGCATCGGCAGACTTTCCACCAGGTTGAAAACGGCCTGGGCGTACTCAAGCCGGGCCAGGAACCGGTTGTACTGCTGCGCGTCGATATCGCTCTTGAATCCGGCCAGGTCGCCGCCCGCCGAGAACGCCTTGCCCTCGCCGGTGACAATCACACACCGCACCTCCGGGTTGGCGGCCACCTGGCGCACCGCGTCTTCCAGCTCTTCCAGCAAAGGCATGGACAGAGCGTTCATGGTCGACGGGCTGTTCAGTACGATCCAGCAAAACGGCGCCTCGATCTCCACGCGCACCAGTGAAACCGTCATTCTCGTCTCCGTTGTTATCTGTTTACCGATGCCGCCATTAGGCGGGATGGCACCGCCCGGAACAATGTCACAAGCCCCCACGATAGCGCCTCATCGCTGTGATAGACTCACACCACATTCGATCACGCGGGGCCCCGCCCATGGATCAACGCACAGCCCAGGCCGCGGGGGACAGCGGCGCGTTTTACCGGCGCATCATCGCCGAGCTCGAGCAGGGCCAGAGCGCCGCCGGCCTCTCCCACCTGGTGAGCGAGGTGGACGCCCTGGCCGTGGGCGCCGAGGAAAAGAAAGCCCTGCTCGCCAGCCTCAACCAGTCCATTGATCTGGCCCGCCGCATTGAACAGTACCGGCTCAATGAACGGGCCCTGCGGGCGGTGTCGGAGAGCGCCAAGTCGCTCACCGAGCTCAAGGACCTGGACGCGGTGCTCAACGGCATCGTGATGCGCGGCCGGGAACTGCTGGGTAGCGATCTCGCCTGGCTGGCCATGCAGCAGGACGACGTGGTGCGGCTGGTGGCCATCGACGGCGGCCACACCGAATACATCAAGCACATGGGGGTCAGGGGTAACGCCGGCATCGCCGGCTACGTCAGCCATTCCAAGTCCACCTTTACCACCCAGGACTACCTCAACGACCCGCACTTCAATCATGACGTCGAGGTGGACCGGGCGATTCGCGCGGAGGGTCTGGTCTCGGTGGTGGCCGCGCCGATCCTGTCCGGCGAACAGGTGATCGGTATCCTGATCGTCGCCGACCGCTACAAGCGCGTGCACCAGCCCTGGGAGGTGTCGATTCTGGTGGCGCTGTCCGCCCACGCCTCGGTGGCCATCGGCAACGCCCGCTTTTTCCAGCAGAAGCAGAGAGCCATTCAGGACACCGAGGGCGCCAACCGCGACCTCAAGGACAAAATCGACGTGCTGGAATTCGCCGCCGACGCCCATGAAAAACTCACCGCCCTGCTCGCCCGGGGCAGCAGCCAGCAGCAGATGGTGGCGCTGGTCACCGAGCTGCTGGACGGGCCGGCGGCGTTTCTCGACCCTTCCGGCCAGGTGCTCCGCGCCACCGCCCGCGCCCAGGACGCGCCCCCCTTCGCCCGGCCAATATCCGCGCCGGTGCTCACGGCGGTGGAAGACAGCCGCTACCGGGGCAAGTCCGTGCGTGTGGAACAGCAAGCGGCCGATCCGCTCTATGTGATGGCGGTTTCCAGCGGCGACGACCATATCGGTTCATTGCTGGTGGCCACCCGGGAGACGCTTTCCGAAGACCGCATCCGCATCTTCGAGCACTGTTCAGCGGCCATCGCGGTGCTGGCGCTGCTGGATGAAAAGAAGGCCGCGTCCAGTCTGCGCGACATCCAGGAAACCGTGGAAGCACTCCTGGAAGCGTCGGAACTGGAAAGCGGCTCCGCCCAGGCCGGTGCGCTCAAGCTGGGCCTGGATGTGTCCCGGCCACTGGTGTGCCTGCTGATCACGGTGGACAAATCCAAGCTCCACTATGTCACCAAGCGGCTGATGGCCGGCCTGCGGCCGTTCAAAAAGCTGGCCGCCCAGGTGGACGACGGCATTGTGCTGCTGGTGGACAGTGACGACCCGGAGAGAGTGCGCAAAGCGCTGGAAAAACTGATCTTTCGGGATCTGGGGCTGCCGGCACTGATCTGCCTGTCACCCGCCATCGACGAGGTGACGGCGCTGCCCGGCCATTACCACCAATCCCGGCAGGCGATGCGGGTGGCGCGCAAACTGGGCCGCCATACCGGCAGCATTCAAGAGCAGGCGTACTACCTGTACGACACGGTGTTCGCCCACCGGGATGCCGCCGACATCCAGCGCTTCCTGGACGCCACCATCGGCGCTCTGATCGACCACGATGCCGAGCGCAACGCCAGCCTGTGCACCACCCTGCGGGTGTTCCTGGACCTGCACCAGAACGCGCGCGCCACCGCCAAGGCGCTCAACGTGCACGTCAACACGGTACACAACCGGCTGGAGACCATCGGCGAACGGATCGGCGACTGGCAGAACAGCAACCGGTCCCTGGAACTGCACCTGGCCCTGCGGCTGCAGGCGTTACGGGCGGCGCCCTGAGCCCGGCGGGCTCAGGACAACACCCCGGGCAGCCACAGCGCCAGCGACGGAATCAACGCAATCAGCGTCAGGCCGAACAGGATCGCCAGCACATAGGGCACCACCGACTGGTAGATGTCGCCCATGGTCACGCCGTCCGGCGCCGCCCCTTTCAGGTAGAACAGATTGAACCCGAACGGCGGCGTCATATAGCCCACCTCCATCATGATGATGAACAGGATCCCGAACCACACCGGGTCGAACCCGAAGTGATTCACGATCGGCATGAACACCGGCAAGGTGATCAACATGATACCGATGGGGTCCAGGAACATGCCCATCAGGAACACAATGCCGAGCATCACCACCAGGGCGCCCAGGGCGCCGCCGGGGATGTGCATCACCAGTCCTTCGATCAGTTCCTGGGCGCCCATGGCGCTGTAGGCGGTGGAAAACACATGGGCGCCGATGAAAATCCACATGATCATGGCGCTGATGCCAAGGGTACGGACCACCGCCTCATGCAGCATGCTGAAGCGGAAGGTGCCGTGCACCACCGCGGAGATCAGCGCGCCGAGCACGCCGATGGCCGCCGCCTCGGTGGGCGTGGCGATGCCGCTGAGGATAGAGCCCAGCACCATGGCGACGATCATCACCGGCAGAATCACCGCCTTCACCGAGGCGAATTTCTCCGGCCAGCTGGCCCGTTCGGACTTGGCCAGGGCCGGCCCCAGCTCCGGCTGGATAAAGCAGCGCACCGCGATATACAGCCCCACCAATACCGCCAGCAACACGCCGGGCACGATACCGGCGGCGAACAGATCGCCCACCGACACGCCGGTGTTCATGGAATAGATGATCATCACCACACTCGGCGGAATCAGAATGCCCAGGCCGCCACCGGCGTTAATACAACCCAGCGCCATTTTCTTGTCGTAGCCGCGCTCGATCATCGCCGGCAGCGCCACCGTGGCCATCGCCACCACCGCCGCGCCGCTGATGCCCACCATGGCGGCGAACACCGTGCAGATGATCACCGTGCCGATCGCCAGGCCGCCGCGCAGGCCGCCCATCCACAGGTGCATCATCCGGTACAACGCCTGGGCCAGCCCGGTGCGTTCCAGTATCAACGCCATCAGAACAAACAACGGCACCGAAATCAGCGTGAAGCTGTTCATGGTGCTCCAGACCCGGCTGGACACCATATAGAAGCCGTCCACGCCCCAGGTGAAGTACAGGAAAATCGCCGACACGCCGCCGAGCACGAACGCCAGCGGCACACCCAGAAAAACGAACAGCAACAGCGAGCCGAAGAACAGCGCGGTCAATATTTCCGGGCTCATGCGTCCCCCTCCCCGCTCCGGTCCGCCGCCGGCTCCGCGCCGAACAGAACCGGCAGTTGGTCGAGAATGCCGGCGATCCCCTGCAGCAGAATCAGGGCGGTACCAATCGGAATGGTCAACTTCAGCGGCCACACCGGCGGGTTCCAGGCCGAGCTGGAGGTCTCCAGCATGTCGATGGAATTCGACGCCATGGTCCAGCCTTCCATCAGCAGCACGCTGATAAAGGCGAAAAAAAGAAACGACGTAAGAATATGGGTCAGCGCCTGGGCGCGGGGCGTCAAACGGTTATAAAAAAGATCCACGTTGACGTGGCCTTTGTTGGCCAGCAGGTAGCCGCCGGACAACATCACATAGGCACCGAACATCAGCTGGGTGAATTCCGTGGCCCAGGTGGTGGGCGCCGAGAACAGATAGCGCGCGGTAATCTCGTAGAGCAGAATCACGAACATCAGCAACACCAGATAGCCGATCAGCCAGACACCCAGACGGTCGTTCAGCCGTGTGATAAAAACGGAAAAATGCTTGAGCAGCGTCACATCGCCTCCAAGGAAAAGGCCGGCCGTGGCCGGCCTCCGGTTGATCAGTCAATGCGACCGAGCGATCTGAGGAACTGGTCCAGACGCTTCACCGCTTCGGCGGCGTTATCGCTTTTCTTGGCTTCTTCCTTGCGGATTTTCTCACCCACCGCCCACATGCGGTCCTGAACTTCCTGGGGCAGCTCGATCACTTCCACGCCCTGGGTTTCTTTAAGCTTCTTGAGCATCACGGTTTCCTGGTACAGGTACTCGTTGGTGCGGTCCAGGAAGTGCTCGTTGAGGGTCTCGACGACAATGTTGCGGATGTCTTCCGGCAGCGCGTTAAGCGCTTTCTGGTTAATAATGAAGGCTTCCACGCCGCCAATGCCCAACGCCGGACGCACGTGGTACTTGGCCACTTCATAGAGGCTCAGCGCGTTGGCTTCCTGGGCGGCACCCCAATGGGCGCCGTCGACAACACCGGTGGACAGGGCCTGGTAGATCTCCGGGCCCGGCACATAGGTGGCCGCCGCGCCCACTTCGGACACAAAGCTCTGTAGCAGACCGGCGGAGCGGATCTTCAGGCTGTCGAAATCATCCATCGATTCGACACGCTTCTTCAGCACCATCTCGGTGGGGTACAGCTTGTCGGTGAAGTACTGGATGCCGTGCTCCGCGGCTTCCTCGCGAATCAGCGATTCGAAGCCCAGATGGGTCCAGAAATACTGCGCTTCCCAGACGTTCTGGAACGCGCCGGGGACCGAAAACGCCAGGCCGGCGGTGGGAATGTAGCTCATCAGGTACGCCGGCGAGGTGTAGCCGATTTCAATCACACCGCGTTTTACCGCCGGGAAAATCTCGGTGGCGCCAAACAGCGAACCGGCCGCGTGCAGCTTGATGTTCAGGCGGCCGTCGGTGCGCTCGTAGAGCTTTTCCTTCACCGCCACCACGCTGTCCTGCCAGGAGCCGCTGCCGGTGGGCAGGTGCGCCTGCAGGGTCCATTCAATCACCTCTTTATCGGTGTCCTCGGCGAGCACCGCCGCCGGAGCGGCGAGCGCCACCGCGGCCAGGGTGGAACGCAATAGTTTGAGTACGTTGTTGTTTAATTTCATGGTTATAGCTCCAGTTCTTTTGTTATCGGATTCAACGGTTGGACGGTTGCGCCGCCAGGCGCTGTTGATGCTCGGCGGCGAGCTCCCTCAACTTCGGTTTGAAAATCTTGCCGACCCCGGTCACCGGTATCTCGTCGAGCACGAAAACGTGTTTCGGCTTCGCCGGCGGTTCATGCACATGGTCTTTCATGTATTGGTGAAACGATGCCAGATCGAAGTGCTCCGGGTCGCTCACGGCAAGGAAGATCACCGGCACCTCGCCGGCGTAGTCATCCGGCATGCCCACCGCCGCGCTCACCAGCACGTCCGGATGGGCGTTGGCCACCTCTTCGATGGCCAGCGGATCGATATTATGGCCACTGCGGATAATCAGATCCTTTTCCCGGCCGGTGAGATGCAGATACTGGTTGTCGTCCAGGTACCCCACATCGCCGGTGACCAGAAAGCCGTCGTCGGTGAAGGCCTCCCGGGTGTGCGCCGGATCCAGATAGCCCGCCACCACCTGGGCGCCCTTGACCAGCACCGAACCGATCTCGCCGGGCGGGCAATCAACGTGCTCGTTCTCCTGACCCAGTGGGCGCACCTTCAACACGCTGAAAGGCCCGCGCAGACCCACGCTGCCGCGCACATGGGCGCCGTGCAGCGGCGTGGCGGCAATCGCCGCCACCGTCTCCGTCATGCCGTACTGTTCCAGCAACGGCACGCCGGCGCGTTGCTCGAAACGGCGGGCGTCGGACCGGGTCAGCGAGGCGCCGCCGGTGAGCACGAAACGCAGCGTGGACAGGTCCCGCCCGGCCACCGGCACATCCGCGATGGCGCCGATGGTGGTCGGTACGCCGCCCATCACCGTGGCGCCGTAATGCTCCACCAGCGCCCAGATATTTTTCACGATGCCCGGGTTGCGGAAACCGTCCGGCGACAGCATCACCAGATGACCGGCCGCCGCCAGCACGCTCAACCCCACCGTCGACGTGCCGCCGACATGGAACAGGGGAAAGCCGTTCAGCCCCACGTCGGTCTCGGACAGATCAAACGCCTGACTCAGGCACCAGGCAGCATGAATCTGATTGCGGTGAGTCTGCGGCACCAGCTTCGGCACGCCGGTGGTACCGCCGGTGTGGAACAGCGCCGCCCGGTCGTCCGGGCCCGGCAGGGCAAACTGCAGGCTATCGCCGTCGACCCGCTGCCATTCCTCCGCGAAGGAACGGTAGACCGACCGGTCCAGCGTCTCCGGTACCTCACCGATCACCAGCACGGTGCGCAACGATGGCGTCGCCGCGACGACCGCCTGTACTTTCTTCCAGATCTCGGTGTCCAGGTCCGGCCCTGAACACACCAGGATTTCCGCCTTCTCGGCGTTCAACAGCGTGGCGATCACATCGGCGCTGAGCAGATAATTAATACAGTTGGCGACGCCAGCCACCTCCGCGCCCCAGATCAGCGCGGGGATCTCAGGATGGGTGCGGGAAAGAAGGGAAATCACGGTGCCGCGTTCGGCGCCCAGGCGCGAAAACAGATTCGCCGCCCGGGTCACGTCGGCGAGCAACTGCGTATGGGTGCGGGTGGCCGCCGGCTCGCCGGGGTCCGCCGACCGCAGCACCGTCAGGGCCGGGCGGTCGCCGTGCAGGGCCGCGTTCGCCGCCAGCACCTCATAGAGGTTCCGTGACGGAATCAGCGTCTCATAGACCTGCTGCTCCAGGGCTTCGATGTCCTGGACAGTGCGAATCGTGGTGGTGGCTCGTGTCGTTTTAGGCGTGGTCATGGCTCTGCCGTTGTTATTCGGATCAAAGCCAGTTTGAGATCACGGCCGCGCCGCCACAATGTGATAAAACCACAACTTATTTATTATTTTCTGTTCTTTAAATACATCAAAGCAACCAGGCCGGCTCCTTCTTCAGCAGCCCAAGTCACCAGAAGGTCACAATTCAGCCCTATCGTGCTCTCTTCTCAATTTCGGGCGCCCGCCCTTTTCGTTTGGAGAGTTATCCATGCACCTTCGCGCTGACCTTCCTGTTTCCCGCCGTCTGCGGTGGTCCCTGTTGGCCTGCGCCGTGGCCCTGAGTGCCTGCGGCGGCGACAGCGACAACGACCCGGTGAGCGGCGGCGACCCGCAAACGCCGCCGGTGGCGCAAACCGGCGCCTGGACCCTCGGCGATCTGCACGTCCACACCTACCAGTCCGACGACGCCCAGGTGTCCCTGGAAAGCGTGCTCGACGACGGCTTCGAACGCTATGACCTGGACTGGATGGCGCTCTCCAACCACCTGCGCCTGTCCGGCCGCGACCACACCGGCGCCTCGCTGCAGGGCGGCAGCATTCCGTTCTCCCAGGGGCTGGTGGATTTCGAGAAGCCCTATGTGGAGCAGGCCCAGGCCGAGGGCCGCTACGCCGGCAAGACCATCTTCTCCACGGTGGAATGGGACATGCCCAGCCACGACCACGTGAACATCGGCATCGGCATGGAAGCCCCCTACGGCGAGGACAGCCTGCGCGCCGTGGCGGCGTTCGAGTATCTGTTCACCAACCGGGACCCGGCCCTGTTCGATCCGGCCCTGGTGGCATCCCTCGAGGACCAAACCCGCGCCTACCAGACCCACCAAGATTCCATGAAGGCTTTGGCGTGGCTGCGTGACAACCACCCGGACAGCTACATGCTGCTCAACCACCCCAACCGCTACATGAACAAATACACCACCGCCCAGCTGCGCGAAATGCACGACCTGGCGCCGGAAATCTTCTTCAGCATCGAAGGCATGGTGGGCAACCAGATGGAGCCGGACCGCGGCGGTTACGTGGAAGCCTACAACGACGCCAACCTGACCTCGCGCACCTACGGCGGCACCGACTACATCGTCTCCAAGCTGGGCGGCCCCTGGGACGCGCTGCTCGGCGAAGGCCGCCGGATCTGGAACGTGGCCAATTCCGACTACCACTTCACCACCGCCCAGGGCCGCTACAGCAGCGGCTACGCGCCGGGTGAATACGCCAAGACCTACGTGTGGCTGGAAGACGACGCCCGCGCCCCGGCGGACCTGCTGGCGGCATTCCGCGGCGGCCGGCTGTTCGGAGTGTTCGGCGATCTGATCGACGCGCTGGAATTCAAGGCCCAGGGCCAGAATGAATTGGTAAACATGGGCGGCGAGCTGCTGGCCGGGCAAGGCGAGCAGGTCACCGTGACCATTCGCTTCCGCAGCCCGGAGCGCAACAACTACGAGTACCCGTTGGAAAGCGGCCACCTGGTGAACGCGCGCCCGGTGGTGGACCATGTGGACCTGATCGTCGGTGACGTGGGCGAGCCGGCCCGGCCCGGCACCGAGCAGTACCAGTCCTCCGAGAACGCCACCACCCGGGTGCTGGCGCGCTTCAACAGCAACGACTGGAGCGTCGATGAAGACGGCTTCGCGGAGATCACCCACACCCTCACCGTCACCGGCGACCAGTACCTGCGTCTGCGCGGCACCAACGTGAGTGTGGAAACCGCGGGCGAAACCGTGGACGGTGAACCGCTGCCGGATCAGAAGGTGGATTTCGCTAACGACGCGGCGCGCTTTGATGCGATTAACGCTCGGAATTACAACGATTTGTGGTTTTATTCCAACCCGATTTTTGTGAGCGTTGGGGAATAGGTAAGTCTCTGGGATCCTGCCGGCCGGCGTTGCCGGCCTTTCGCGGGCGAGGCCCGCTCCCATAAGCTCGCTCGCACGAGTCAGCCGCGATAGCCGTTGGGGTTTTCGCTTTGCCAGCGCCAGTGGTCGGCGCACATGGTGTCGATGCCGCGCTTCGCCTCCCAGCCCAGCACCTTTTTGGCGTGGGCCGGGTCGGCGTAGCAGGACGCCACGTCGCCGGGCCGCCGCTCGGCGATCTGGTAGCGCACTTCGCGGCCGGAGGCGGCGGCGAAGGCGCGCACCATTTCCAGCACGCTGTAGCCGCGCCCGGTGCCCAGGTTGGTGGTGATCAGGCCGCCGTCCCGGGCCAGGGCCTCCAGCGCCGCCAGATGCCCTTCCGCCAGATCCATGACGTGGATGTAATCACGCACCCCGGTACCGTCCGGGGTGTTGTAGTCGTCGCCGAACACCCGCAGTTGTTCCCGCTGGCCCACCGCCACCTGCGCCACGTAGGGCATCAGGTTGTTGGGCTCGCCGTTGGGGTCCTCGCCGATGCGGCCGCTCTCGTGGGCGCCCACCGGATTGAAATAGCGCAGCAACGCCACCGACCAGCGCGGGTCGGCGCGGTGCAGGTCACGCAGCATGTCCTCGATGTGCAGCTTGGTGGCGCCGTAGGGGTTGGTGGCGCTGAGCGGAAAGTCCTCGCGGATCGGCACCGAGGCCGGGTCGCCGTACACCGTGGCCGAGGAGCTGAACACCAGGTTGCGCACCCCGGCCCGGTCCATCGCCTCCAGCAGCCGCAGTGAGCCGGTCACGTTGCAGTCGTAGTAGCGCAGCGGCTGGGCCACGGATTCGCCCACCGCCTTGAGCCCGGCGAAATGGATCACCGAGCCGATAGCGTGCTCCTGGAACAGGCGGTCGAGCAGCGCCGCGTCGCGGATGTCCCCTTCCACGAACTCGGCACTTTTGCCGGTGATCGCCGCCACCCGCTCGAGCCCTTCGCGGCTGCTGTTGCTCAGGTTATCGAGCACCAGCACCCGGCGCCCGGCTTCCAGCAATAACAGCACCGTGTGCGAGCCGATGTACCCGGCGCCGCCGGTGACCAGAACCGTATCCATTGCGCGTCCTTCTCGCTTTCAAATGTAAGGCCATTGTAGGCGGATTGGTGGCTCGACTGGTAGGAGCGGGCCCTGCCCGCGAAAGGGAGCGCAGCTCCCGGCAGGATCCCAGAGGCCTTTCTAAAGGCAGTACAAACAACCTCTCTGGAATCCTGCCGGCAAGCTTTGCTTGCCTTTCGCGGGCAGGGCCCGCTCCCACAAGAGCCCGCTCCTTGTATGTTCAGGAATCAACGGTGGGGACTTATCCTTACCGGTGTTTTCGGGGAAGCCGTTCGCTCCTTGAGGCCGCTTTGGCGGACCCCGTTTGTAGAGCGGCTCCCCGCCCCTTTCGAC
>Ga0207878_100214_pt1 | contig 37649 bp, 37 predicted proteins | sample LinPmetageLP41_FD_184053 | JGI IMG/M metagenome (GOLD analysis project Ga0207878, IMG submission 184053) | Marine viral communities from the Pacific Ocean - LP-41 (SPAdes) | ecosystem: Environmental > Aquatic > Marine > Oceanic | place: Pacific Ocean | collected 2010-08-27 | reverse complement strand
GGTACATCGCGGCGAAGGCCAGACCCGAGCCGAGGCCGTAAGTCAGCAGATAGGGGACATTGAAGACGTCGCCCAGCGGGCGTTCCAGCAGCGCCTGGATGACCAGGGCGGGCAGGGCGATATTGATGACATAGCGCCCCATACCCTGGATATGGACCTTGTCGACGACGCGTTTGAGTACCGCCAGATAACCGATGCCCAGCAGGATGAAGATCGGAATGATGGCGCCAAGGATGGTATTCACGAAGCTATGATCGCTGCAGATTAGACTTATGCCTAATAGCATGAGCCTGGGACGGGCCACCGGCAAGTGGATTCACTCACGCGATGCCCGCCAACCGCGCCCCCAGTCCACGGGCGACCTGACCATCGATAAGCTGACCATCCGCTTAATTGTCATTTCTGGTCCGAAGGACATGCCGGTGGGCGCCGAGCGTTCGTTCGAGCTGTTGGACAACGGCGACCATTGTGCCCTGACTCTGGCCAGCTGGGAAAGCGCATGTCCTCGATGCATCGACGCTGCGAGCTACGCAAGCAGATTCAGCACTTCAGTTCGACCAACTTCAGCGTGTCTTCGACGTTTCAGACGCGGGAGCAGGATGAGAGTGAGCCTCGCGACACACGGTGAGGCCGTTGGCGATTAGTCCGCCGTGTGCAAGCGGGCGAGACCTACTTCGAGAGTGCCCAGGTTGGGTAGATTGACGCTGGTGGCCGGGAAGGGTGAATGGCCGGCATCGTCGGCAAGGATGCCGACAAAATGCGTGCCATTGGAGCGCGCGGCACGATAGTCGTTGTAGGAGTCGCCGATCATCACCGTACGGCCAGGTGAGTAGCCGTAGCGCGTCATCAGGTTGCGCAAGCCGTTTGTCTTGTCCGGCGGGGCGCCAAGCACCTCCTCGAACAACGCCGATAACCCACGTCGCTGGATGATGCGCCGCAGTTCCTCCTGCGGGGTCGCCGAGAGCAGGAAGCAGGGGGTGCGATCCTGCCAGCGGCGCAGGAACTCGATGGCGCCGGGTATCGCCGGCGCCTGCGTGACCTTGGTCTCGACCCGTTCGGCGAACGCATGAGACAGCGCCTGTATCCGCGCTTCGGAAATCGGACGCCCCAGGATATGCTCCTCGATATGGTGAAACTTGACATCCCGCGGCTGACCGCCACCGCGTGCCAGGTAGGCGAGAATGACACTGTGCAGCGGCTCGGGCTCGTCGGCGTAGAATTCGGCGAAGGTGCTGCGCTTGAGGCTCGCTGAATCCAGGATCACGCCATCGCAGTCGAAGACCAGGGCGTCGAAGGGGGTATCGAGATCAGGCGGCATGGCGTTAGGCCGTAACGGCGTTGGGGAAAGCCCGGGACATGCCCGGGCCAGTACGTCACGCGGTCTTGTTGCGACGTTTGATCATGCGTTTCAACGGCGTATTGCTGAGCAGCAACAGTACCACGGTCGTCGTCAGGATAATCGACAGCGGATGGGTGACCAGGTCGAGCAGGAAGGCGGAGCCGTTGTCGCCCACCGAGGACATGGCCTGGCGATAGGTGGTATCCATCAAGGGGCCGAGAATCACGCCGAGAATCACCGGGCCCATCTGGAAGCGGAAGATCTTCATGAAGTAGCCCAGCAGGCCGAAACCGAGCATCCAGTAGACTTCGGTCATGCTGCTGTTGAGCGAGTAGCTACCCACCACGCAGAGCACCAGGATCAAGGGGATCAGGATCGCCTTGGGCAGTTCGACCACCTTGGCGAAGATCTTGATGCCGGTCAGGCCGAAGATCAGCAGGAAGATGTTGGCCAGTACCAGGTTGCCGACGGTGAACCAGAAGATATGCGGCGTCTGGATCATCAGCATCGGCCCGGGATTGAGGCCATGGATGACCAGGGCGCCGATGATGATCGCAGTAACCGCATCGCCGGGCATGCCCAGCGTCAGCATCGGCACGTAAGCGCCGCCGACCGCGGCATTGTTGGCGGTTTCCGGCGCCACCAGGCCTTCATAGGCCCCCTGACCGAACGGCTTGGAGGGGTTCTTGACCGTGCGTTTGGCATGGTCGTAGGCGAATAGCGAGGCGATATCGCCCCCGGTACCGGGCAGCGCGCCGACGACGACACCGATGATCGAGGTGCGGATCGAGAGTGGCAGGTACTTCAGCACCAGCTTGAACGACGGGATGATCTTGTCGACCTTCTGGCGCACCGGGACGGCATTGAGCTGATGCAGCTGGAAGAAGGCCTCGGCGACGCCGAACATGCCGATCATCACCACCACGTAGTGGATGCCGCCCATCAACTGCATGCTGCCCATGGTGAAGCGTTGATCGGCGGTCACCGGGTCGAGGCCCACTAGGCCGATGACCGCGCCGAGGGCAGCGGCAAAGATGCCGCGAGACAGCGACTCGGCCGCCAGGCTGCCGACCAGCAGCAGCCCCAGTACGGCGATCAGGAAATAGTCGCGGGGCGCGAATTCCAGCGCCATGTCGGAAAGAAACGGGGCGATGCTGGCGAGTACGATGGTGCCGATCAGGCCGCCGATCACGGACATGACGGTACTCAAACCGATGGCGCGGCCGGCTTCGCCCTGCTGGGCCAGGGGGTAACCGTCGAAGGAGGTCGCCACCGCCGACGGCGCGCCGGGAATGTTCAGCATGATGGCGGTGCGCGAGCCACCATAGACCCCTCCGCAGTAGACCCCCACGATCAGAGCCAGTGCGTCGTTGACGTCCCAGGCAAAGGTAAAGGAAATCAGGATCGATGTGGCCATGGTCACCGAGAGGCCGGGAATCGCCCCGACATAGATGCCAGCCAGGGTACCGATGGCCGTCAGCATCAATAGCGACGGGTCGGTCCAGGCCATCAGGAAATAGGAAATCGTGTCACCCATGATGGAGTCCTCGCGCGGTCAGGGGAGATAAACCTGAAACAGCAGCTTGAATAGGGCGTAGATGATGGCGGTAGCTGCCACCGTGATGATCGCCGACGCCAGGAAACGGCCACGCCGCAGGTAAACCTGTGACACGAACAAGAACAGGGCGGTAGCGATGATGAAACCCAGTGGCTGAAGCAGGGCCAGGTAGCCGATGGCCATCGCCGAGAAAACCACGATGGTCAGGGGAAAGTGCTCATGCAGGAACTGACGGGCTTCGTCGAATGCCCCATGGGTATCCGGTTTGGGATGATGGCGCTGGCCCCACAGGATAGAGATCATGGTAAGCAGCATGATCAGGCTGATCATGATCGGAAAGGCGCCGGGCGAGTTGAGCGACTCGAACCCCGAAATCTGGAAGGCCTCGTAGAAGACACCGGCACTGAAAAGAAGAAGGAGTCCGTTGAAGACGCGCTCACCGGCCTTGAGTTGCTGAACTTGAGACATGGGATTCTCCAACGAGGTGGCGGCGGCACGGGCCGCCGCCACCTCGACAGGTCAAGACGTTACGGCTTGGGGATACCGGCTTCTTCAGGGGAAACCTTGGCGAAGCCGGCCTTTTCCAGTGCCCAGGCGGTGACCGACTGCCAACGGGCCAGGAACTGCTTGGCGTCGTCGCCCTGCAGGTTGAGCACCTTGGCGCCGTTGTCGGACAGGAACGTCTGGAACTGCTCGTTGGCTACGCCCTTCTGATAGGCATCGCTGAGTTTGGCGACGATATCGTCGGGTGTGTCCTTGCGCACCGAGACGGTCCAGAACGGCCCCCAGGGCAAGTACGACTTCATCTTGGGCAGGGCGTCGGTGATCGGTGGAACGTCGGGCAGTTCCTCGATCGACTCCTTGGTCACCACGGCAAGCCCCTTGAGGCGGCCGGAAGCGATGTGTTCCTGGGCGGCGGCCAGGCTCAGCGGCATGAAGTCGATATGGCCGCCGAGCAGGGCGGTGATGCCGGGGCCATCGCCACCGAAGGTGACATTGCGCACGTCCAGGCTATCGACTGAGTTGATCATGGCCAGCACGGTGCTGGGCAGGCCGCCGGCGCCGGTACCGCCCATGCGCAGTTCGCCGGGATGCTGGTGGGCATCGTCGAGCAGGTCGCCGAAGTTCTTCCAGTCCTTGTCGGCGGGCGCGGCGATGACCACCAAGCCCTGGCCGATCACGTTGATCGGCGTCATGGCGCTGTAGTCGAAGTCGGCCAGACCCATGACCGGATAGAGTTGCGGGTTTTCGGCGCCGTAGAGCACGCTATAGCCGTTGGCGGGTTTCTGCATCACTGCATTCATGCCGATCACGCCGGTGCCGCCCGGACGGTTGTTGAGAATGATGCTGGTGCCGAGGGCTTCCTCGACATGCGGGGTCAAGCTGCGCGCGACGTTATCCGTGGCGCCACCCGCGCCCCACTGGATAATGCCCTCGACGTTGCGTTCCGGGTAGTCGGCAAAGGCCGGTGATACGGCGGCGAGCGTGCCGACCGAGACGGCCAGGGTTGCCAGGATCTGCTTGAACATGGCGGTGTCCTCCACACGATATGTCTTATTTTGATTGCTGCATTTAGCACGAACGGTCGAAGAAGCAATATGTTCGGTAAGCGAATGTTCGTCCTTTCTGCGAACAAAACTAGAGGGGGGGCGGGAAACTGTCAATCGATCAAGGGCCGTCTAAGACCAATGTCGAGGGTGTTGCCGTCTCTCTTTCCACCTCTACTCATACTGCAGGTTAGTCAGTTGTGCAGGCGCGACGCCGCCGATTCTAATAGGAGGGCATCTTTGCCTGGCTTGACAAGCCACAAGGCCAAAAGCCCATAATGCGAACTAAAGAGCGCTATGCGAACATAAACGTCGCCGATGCAGCTATTCTTCGAGTACGAGAACCTTCAGGAAGCGACGCGCCTACGACAATGAATGCGTGTTGAATATCAGGAGACTGTCATGCGAGCCATTGCCACCGTCTGTGTGAGTAGTGACCTGCGCAGCAAGCTGGAAGCCATTGCCCGCGCGGGTTACGACGGGGTCGAGATCTTCGAGAATGATCTGCTGTCCTTCGATGGCTCGCCGCGCGAGGTGCGCGAGTTATGTGAGCGGCTGGGGTTGAAGATATTGGCCTTCCAGCCTTTCCGCGACTTCGAGGCCATGCCCGAACCGCAGCGCACGCGCAATTTCGAACGTGCCAAGCGCAAGTTCGACCTGATGGAGGAGCTGGGCACGGATTTCCTGCTGGTCTGCAGCAACGTCTCGCCTCAATGTGCTGACAATATCGACCATGTTGCCGATGATCTGCGCGAACTCGCCGCCCTGGCCAGCGAGCGTGGGCTGCGGATCGGTTACGAGGCATTGGCCTGGGGGCGGCACATCAGTGATTACCGGATTGCCTGGGAAGCGGTGAAACGCGCCGATCACCCTGCCCTGGGCGTGGTCCTGGACAGCTTCCATATTCTCGCGCGCGGGCATGAACTCGACACCATGGCGAGTATTCCGGCAGACAAGATCGCCTTCGTGCAGATTGCCGATGCGCCGCTGCTGGACATGGACATTCTGCAGTGGAGCCGCCACTTTCGCTGCTTCCCTGGCCAGGGACGCCTGCCGCTGGGGGATTTCATGAACGCGCTCGCGCGCACCGGCTATGCCGGACCGCTGTCGCTGGAAATCTTCAACGACGCTTTTCGGGCCGCGCCCGCCGAGGCCACTGCCGTGGATGGGCTGCGTTCGCTGATCTGGCTCGAGCAACTGGCCGAGGGCGCCCCCTGGTCGTCATCGTCGCCTCCGGACACCGAGTATTCCGGCATCCATTTCATCGAGTTCACCCTCGACGAGGAGAGCGCTGCGCCCCTCGGCGAGTTCATCTCGGCCCTCGGGTTTCGCCATATTGGCCGGCACCGTTCCAAGAACGTCGAACTGTGGCGCCAGGGCGACATCAACCTGGTGCTCAATTTCGAGACCGACAGCTTCGCGCATACCTTCCGTCTATTGCATGGTACCTCGGTATGCGCGGTCGGCTTCCGCGTCGCCGATCTCGAGGGTGCCTTGCAACGCGCTAGCCACTACAAGGCGCCCCTGTTTCGTGGACCGGTCGGCGAGGGGGAGATGGAAATTCCCGCGCTGCGGGGCATCGAGGGCAGCCTGATCTATCTGGTCAACGATACCCAGGCCCGCGACGTGCAGTGGCAGACCGACTTCACGCTGTTCGACGATGGCCAGGAAGGCGAGGCCGGGCTGACCAACGTTGATCATATGTCCTACGTGCTGCCGTCTACCCAGCTACTCAGCTGGTTGCTGTTTCATCGCACCGTGCTGGGATTCGATGGCGGTGTCGAGCACGAGATCGCCGATCCACGCGGCATGATGGTCAGTCAAGCGGTGACCAGCCCGGGGGGCGCCATCCGCATTCCACTGAATGCCTCTTCGGCCACCGAGACGCTACCGGGGCGCTTTCTTTCCGAGCATCGCGGCGGCGTCCAGCAGATCGCCTTTGCCACTCGCCAGATCTTCGACACCATCGATGCCATGCGCGCCCGTGGCCTGCCGATGCTGCGCATTCCCGCCAACTACTACGATGACCTGGCGGCCCGCTTCGATCTCGAGGATGAGCTGCTCGAGGCCATGCGGGTGCGCAACATGCTCTACGATCGCAACGACGATGGAGAGTTCTTCCACGCTTACACCGAAACCTTCATGGGACGGTTCTTCTTCGAAGTGGTGGAACGGCGTGGCAACTATTCCCAGTTCGGTGCCGTCAATGCGCCGATTCGCCTGGCGGCTCAGGCCAGTCAGACACGTTAGCGAGGAGCGATATCGATGCGCCTAGGATTGATTGGCAAGGGAATCATGAATTCCAGTTCGCCGGACCTGCATACCCGGCTCGGCGAGCTGATCGGCATCCCGACGACGTACGACCTGTTCGACGCCAATGAAATGTCCATTGACTCCCTGGAGAGTCAGGTCCGCAAGGTCATGGCCGAGGGCTACCGCGGGGTCAATGTCACCTATCCCTTCAAGGAGAAGGCGGTGCGTCTCGCGACGCACGCCTCGGAAGGGGCGAGGCTCGTGGGGTCCGCCAACACCCTGATCTTCGCCGGGGGCGAGATCCGGGCGGAAAATACCGATTTCAGCGGTTTCATCAGCGGTTATCGCGCGACGCTGGGCGATCGCTCGCCGGGTCGCGTGTTGTTGATCGGGACCGGCGGCGTGGGCAAGGCCGCGGCGTTTGGTTTGGCGAAGCTCGGGGCCGAGGATATCGTATTACTGGATCTCGACGAGGCAAAATCGCGCCAGCTGGCTCACGAACTGCAGGTGGCCGGTTTCGCAGCCTCGACGATTACGCTGGAGGCTCTGGAGGAGACCGTGGCTGAATGCTCGGGGCTGGTCAATTGCACGCCGATCGGCCACGAGAAGAGCCCGGGCTGCCCGCTGCCCAAGGAGCTCATCGAGGCCCGACACTGGGTATTCGATGCGGTCTATATCCCCGCCGTCACCGAGTTCATCGCCGCTGCCAAGGTCGCGGGCGCCCAGGTGATGAGCGGGGTCAGCCTGTTCGTCTTTCAGGGTATCGATGCCTTCAAGTTCTTCTGCGAAGACGCCGAGAAATGCCGGCTCGTGGATGAACAAGCCGATACGCTGTTCCGGTACTACAAGCAGAAACTGCTACAGGAGCAAGGCCAATGAGTTTGCACAATATCCTGGTATTGCACGGGCCCAACCTCAACCTGCTCGGCGAACGCCAGCCCGAGATCTATGGCCACGAAACCCTGGACGATATCAACAATCGCCTGTACGAGAAGGCGGCCATGAACGGTTGGGAGCTAAGGTGCCTGCAGAGTAACCATGAGGTGAACTGATCGACGCCATCCATGAGGCGCGTCGCGATGGTACCGAGCTGATCGTGATCAATCCGGCGGCCTACACGCACACCTCGGTGGCCATTCTCGATGCGCTGAATACGTTCGACGGCAAGGTCATCGAGGTACATCTGTCGAATATCCATCAGCGCGAGAGTTTCCGTCATCACTCCTACGTCTCGCTGCGTGCCGATGTGGTGATTGCCGGCCTGGGAAGTCGCGGCTACTCGCTGGCTCTCGACACGCTGAACTGACCTCCAGGACTTATTGAACCCTTTTTCACCGCCTCCGACGTGCCGTCGAGGCGGTTTTTCATGTTGTAAGTTGTTAGGTAGAGCACACCGGTAACAGCCCTTTGCCTTGCCTACCCTTGGCGCTGCCGGAACGCCTTGGGTGAATGACCGGTATGACGTTTGAAGAAGCGCGTGAAATAGGCCGGTTCGGAAAACCCTAGGTCGTCGGCAATTTGGCTGATGGTCATGTTGGTGTAGGTCAATTGGCGTTTGGCCTCGAGCATCACGCGTTCGTGCAGCAACTGCAGGGCGCTGTTTGCGGTCAGACGTTGGCAGAGGGTATTGAGGTGGGTACCGGTGATGCCGAGCTTGCCCGCCAGTGAGGCGATGCTGGGTTGCTCCTTGAAGTAGCTGTCCACCAGCTGCTGAAAGTGAACGAGGTGCACATGCCCCTTGTCCTTGCGCGGCGTTTGCAGGGCGCGCCGGCGTTCGGCACGCCGCGCGATCTGTACGGTCAGAGCCTGCATCAACGCATGCAGCATAGGGTCGCGACCATTGTCGTGACGCAGATATTCCGCGTGCAGTTGCGCTACCAGCATATCGATTGCTTGGGCTTCGCGATGATCCGTCAGTGGGTAGTGCGCCGCCTTGCTCAGCACATCGCCCTGTTGCTCGAGGCGCTCGCTCAGATAGCTGACCAGTGGCTTGGCAAGCGTGATGGCATAGCCGTCGATTTCCTGTTCAAAATCGAAGCCGTGGATCGCCATTGACGGTACTACCAGCAGGTTGGGCCCTTCGAGGGGATGCCGGCCGCCCTCCAGGTGCATGATTCCATGCCCCCGTCGGATATACAGCATATGTAGCAGATCGGCGTGACGATGGGGCGGAATATGCCAGTTGTGAGGACCGCTACGTTCACGAATCAGCTCGCAGTGCAGCAGGTCTGGGGTTGGCCAGTGCTGCTTTTCACCGTAGAGCTTGAAGACCGGGATTGACCCTTGCAAGGCATCGTTCATGTCACGTTTCCTGACGGCCGCTGACAACGGTACAGCTACGACCAAAGATAGAAAGAGTTTAGAAAAAATCCAATTTTAGATAAGTATTTTGCCTTATTTGCCACCCTTGATCGGTAAAAAATGCAAGTCATTCATGGCGATCCTTCCTCAAGGAGCGCCGAAATGATCACAGGGGACCTTATGACGACAATAGCTTCCAATCCCCGCGCTGCCACCGATGGATGGCTGAATCTGCGTGGCAAGGTGTGCGCGGTAACCGGCGCGGCGAGTGGCATCGGCGCGGCTATCGCTACCGCCTTGGCCGAGGCCGGCGCTCATGTCGCGCTACTAGACCGTGACATTCAGGGCTGCGAGACGCTCCAGCGGCAGTTATCCCATGTTACCGGCAAGCTGCTGAGCATGGGTTGCGATATCGCCGACGAGCGACAGGTGCGTGAGGCGGCGGCATCGGTCGAGCGCGAGCTTGGTCCTTGTCGGGCCCTGGTCAATGGAGCCGGTATCTTGCGTGCCACCAGCCTGGCAGAGATCGAGCTGGACGATTGGAATGCCGTGCTGGCCGTCAACCTCTCCGGTTACCTGCTGTGTGCTCGGGAGTTCGGTCGCCAGATGCGTGTCCAGGGAACGGGCAGCATCGTGCATATCGCCTCGATCTCGGCACATCACCCCCAGACTCACAGCGGCGCCTACAGCCCCAGCAAGGCTGCCGTTTCGATCCTTTCCAAGCAGTTGGCCGTGGAGTGGGGACCGTCGGGCATCCGTAGCAACGTGGTGGCCCCGGGAATGATCCGCACCGAGCTTTCGGCTGCTTTCTATGCCCAGCCCGGCGTCACCGAACAGCGTGAAGCCTTCACTGCCAGCCGGCGTATCGGCGAGCCACAGGACATCGCCAATGCCGCGCTGTTTCTGCTCAGTGACCGCGCTTCATACATCAACGGTAGCGAAATCGGTGTGGATGGCGGCTTGCCCTGCATGTTGATGGACAGGGTGCCGCGGCCCGGTTTCTCGGCCCGGTGAGTCTATGACGACGGACCAGAACAGTACCTCGAGAGAGGGAGGAGTGAGCATGACGCATGTAACCAGCGAACAGTCCCTCCAGTGCGATGTGTTGGTGATCGGCTCGGGGGCCGGCGGCCTCTCGACCGCGATCACGGCGGCGACGCATGACCTGGATGTCATCGTCATTGAAAAGGACGAGGTATTCGGGGGCACCACGGCGTTTTCTGGCGGCGTGCTATGGATTCCCGGCAACCATCATGGCCGTCGGCAGAACCCCGACGACAGCCGTGAAGCGGCCCTTGACTACATCCGCAATGAGTCGGGCGAATTCTTCGACGAGCAGGGCGTCAACGCCTTTCTCGACAAGGGGCCGGAGATGGTCGACTTCTTTGAGCACCAGACCACCGTCACGTTCGTGCCGACGCTGTATCCGGACTATCACCCGACCCTGGGTGGCGGCGTCGATATCGGCCGCTCGATCCTGGCGGCACCCTTCGATATTCGTGCGCTCGGTAAGGACATTAAGCGCATGCGCCCGCCGCTGAAGACCATCACCTTCATCGGCATGATGTTCAACTCCTCAAATGCCGACCTGAAGCACTTCTTCAACGCCACCAAGTCGCTGACTTCTTTTTTGTATGTCATCAAGCGACTGGGGATCCACATGAAGGAGCTGCTGCTCTACCGGCGTGGCGTCAATGTGACCAGCGGCAATGCGCTGGCGGCACGCCTGGTCAAGAGCGCACTGGATCTGGGTATTCCGATTCATACCTCGGCGCCGGCCAAGGAACTGCTGCAAGCCAACGGCCGGGTCAACGGCGCCAGGGTGCTGATCGATGGTCGCGAGGTGAACATCGAGGCCCGCAAGGGCGTGGTGCTGGCGTGTGGGGGCTTTTCCCAGAACGTCGAGCGCATTCGCAAGGCGTATCCGCACCTGCAGCGCGGCGGCGAGCATCACTCGCCGGTGCCGGACAGCAATACCGGTGACGGACTCGCCATGGTCGAGCGGATCGGCGTGCCGGTGACGTGCGAATTCAAGAATACCTCGGCCTGGATGCCAACCTCGCTGGTGCCGCAGAAGGACGGCAGTGTCGGCAAGTTCCCGCACCTGCTGGACCGCTACAAGCCAGGAGTGATCGGCATCGATCCGGATGGACGGCGTTTCTGTAACGAGTCCGAGTCCTACCACGACGTGGGGGCATCCATGGCGCACGGCGGTACCGGCAAGCAGACCTACATGTGGTTGATCTGCGATCAGCGCTGCCTGAGCAAATATGGCCTGGGGTTCGTCAAGCCGGCGCCGATGCCGACCGGCGGTTCATTACGCAATGGCTATCTGAAATGTGGCAAGACGCTGGCCGGATTGGCCGGGGCGATCGGTGTCGATCCGCACCGGCTGGAGCGCACCGTCAGCGAGTACAACGATGGGGCCGTCGTTGGCGAGGACCGTCAGTTCGGGCGTGGCACTACCACCTTCAACCGCTATCTGGCCGACGCGAAAAATCGACCCAATCCCTGCGTGGCCCCGCTCCAGAAGGGGCCCTTCTACGCAGTCAAGGTCTACATGGGCGATCTCGGCACCTTCGACGGCATCAAGACCGACGTCCATGGCCGGGTGCTCGACCCGGCCGTCGGGCGCGTCGAAGGGCTGTATGCCGTGGGTAACGACCGACGCAGCATCATGGGCGGCAGCTATCCCGCTGCCGGGATCACCTTGGGGCCGATCATGACCTTCGGCTATATCACCGGCCGACATATCGCCGGTATCGATGACGACTTGGCGCGCAAGGCGCCAGCACAAGCGGAATCTGAGGAGGTGGAGCATGGCCGTCAAGCCACTGATTGATTATCGGGTCTATACCATCGCGCCGCGAAAGATGCGCCAGTTCATCGAGGTCTTCGAAGGTCTGGCGATGCCGATCCTCAAGGAGACGCTGGGCACGCCACTCGGCTTCTATACGACCCTGGTCGGCACCCAGAACCAGTTCGTTCACCTATGGGGCTACGACTCGCTGGCAGACTATGAACGACGCTGCGCGGCGCGCGATGCGCATCCCGAGTTTGCCAACTACCTGGCGGCCTCCGGCCACCTGATCGTGGCCCAGGAAACTAGCCTGATCCGCGCTATCGGTCCGCTCAACGCATGGGTCGCGTCATGAGTGCGGTGGCGATCGTCACGGGGGGCGCCCAGGGCATTGGTTGGGCCACTGCGCGGCGCCTGGCCGAGGAATGGCCGCACGTGGTTATCGTCGATCTGGACGGCCCCTCGGCCGAGGCGAGAGCTCGCGATCTGGGAGATGGCCACCTGGGCCTGGGCGTGGATGTGACCTGCCAGGCCGACGTCGTCGCCATGCTCGAGACCGTCATCGCGACCTTCGGACGCATCGACGTGCTGATCAACAATGCCGGTATCGCCGAGCGCTCGGCACCGACGCTCGAACAGTCGATCGCGGATTTCGAACGTGTCCTGCGGGTGCATTTGCACGGCACCTTCCTGATGTCCCAAGCCGTGGCCGGGGAGATGCTCAAGGGCGACGGCGGGGCGATCGTCAACCTGAGCTCGATCGCCGGTCTCGGCGGCATTCCCACGCGCAATGCCTACAGTGCCGCCAAGGCCGGGATTGTGGGTATGACGCGTTCGATGGCTTGCGAGTGGGCGCGTCAGGGAGTGCGAGTGAACGCCGTGGCGCCGGGCTACGTGCGTACCGCGCTGGTGGCCGAGTTGGCGCGAACGGGGGCCATCGACCTCGCGACACTCGAGGCACGCACCCCCATGGGGCGTCTGGCCCAGGCCGAGGAAATCTCCGAAGCCATCGCCTTCCTGGCCTCGCCGCGGGCCAGTTTCATGACCGGCTCGGTGCTGGTGGCCGATGGCGGCTGGACGGCACTGGGAGCACCGGAAAGTGCGCTATAGGCAAGGCGCTCATGTATTCGCTCTGACAATCACAACGACAACATTATCTCCGACGGCGATTTTCCGCCTCCAGAAGGAGTGTCCCCCATGCTAACCATCGGGTTGTTCAATGGGCTGGTCTACGGCGCATTGCTGCTCATCACGGCCTCGGGCCTGGCGCTTATCTACGGGCTCAGGCGCGTCGTCAACTTCGCCCACGGCGCCCTTTACATGCTGGGCGCCTACATCGGCTATTCGATTGCATTGTCTACCAACTTCTGGGGGGCGCTGCTGATCAGTCCCCTGATCATGGGGCTGGTCGGCGTGTGTCTGGACAAGGCCATCTTCAGCCCCCTCCAGGATCGCGATCCACTCTCCGTGCTGCTGGTCACTTTCGGCGTGTTGCTGATCATCGACGATCTGGTGCACGCGGTGTGGGGCAGGGGCAACGTGTCGGTCGCGATTCCTGGGTCTCTCAACATGACCGTGACCCTGTTCGGCATGCCGACCCCGGCCTATCGCATTGCGGTGATCGCCCTGGGCGCCGCCGTGGTGTTGGGGCTGCTGGGACTGTTTCGCTATACGCGTATCGGACTATTGGCACGCGCCGCGAGCACCGACCCGACCACTACGGCGATGCAGGGCGTCAACACCGATCGGGTCAGTTCGTTGATCGTCGGCTTGGGAACCGGGCTGGCAGGGTTGGCTGGCGTGGCCGCGTCACCGCTGTATTCGCTATCCCCGAGTATGGGTGGTGACATTCTGGTCAACTCCTTCGTGGTGGTGGTGATCGGGGGCCTGGGCAGCCTGTGGGGTGCCTTCCTGGCCGCGATCCTGCTGGGCCTGATCAACTCCTACGGGATCATGTATCTGCCCGGCATCGCTGCGGTGCTGCCGTTCATGCTGATGGTCGCCATCCTGCTCTGGAGGCCGGCCGGGTTGGCCGGGAATCGCGTATGAAGATCAAAAGCCGTGATATTCGTGACGTCTTGCTGCAACTGGCGGTGGCGCTGGCCATTGGTCTGGGCATCGCGACCCTGGTGAGTTCGGATACCGTGCTGTCGTTGCTGGCCCAGGCAGTCATCTATGCGGTGTTCGCCCTGGGCGTGGGGATTCTGCTACGCCAGAACGGGCTGGTCAGTTTCGGCCATGCCGTCTTCTTCGGCACGGCAGGGTATCTGGTCGGCTGGCTACTTGAGCGGGATATGATGCCGGGCGGTCTGGTGATTGTCGTGAGCATCCTGGTGATCATGGTGGCGGCCTTCGTGCTGGGTTTGATCTTCGCACGGGTGCCAGGCATTGCCTTTGCGATGCTGACCCTGGCCGTCGGTCAGATGGTCTATCTGTTCGTGGCGCGCTCGCGCTCCTTCCTGGGCGGCGCCGATGGCCTGCAGATCGATTGGCCATCATCGTTGTTCGGCCTACCGCTGGCTGCGTTCTACGAGCCCGCCAGCATGTTCTTCATCAGTTGGACGGTACTGTTCTGCCTGGTGGCGCTATTGACGCTGCTGTTCCGCAGTCGCTTCGGCAGCATTACCGAGGCCGTGCGCGACAACGAGGAGCGGGCTCGCTTCATCGGTATCGGCCGGCTGTTGCCGCGCGCCATGGTGTATGCCATTTCCGCCGGCATCAGCGCCGTGGGTGGCGTGCTGTCGGCCCTCTATACCGGGTTCGTATCACCGGAGAGCCTGCACTGGTCGGTGTCTGGCGCCGCTCTGGTGATGGTCATCCTGGGTGGCTACAAGAAGCTCTGGGGGCCGGTGATCGGTGCCATCGTTTACTTCCTGATCAAGGACTATCTGGGTGAGGTGACGGCCTACTGGATGGCGGTTCTCGGTGCGCTACTGATTCTGGTGGTGGTCTTCTCGCCGGATGGTATCGCCGGTGCGCTATCCCAGATGGCGCCGCAGTGGCGTCGCCAACGTCGACCCTTGCCAACCGCTATCCCGAGAAGGAGAACCCCATGAGCAATCCGCTGCTTCAGGTACAGGGCCTGAGCGTTCAGTACGGTGGCGTCAAGGCCGTCGACGGCGTCTCCTTCAGCCTTGAGCCGGGCCAAATCCGCGGCTTGATCGGTCCCAACGGGGCCGGCAAGTCGACCCTCATCGATGCGATCTCGGGGCGACGCCGTCCGACGGCGGGCAAGGTGCTGCTCCAGGGGCGAGACATCACCCATAGCGGGGTGGTGGAGCGCCGCAGGCAGGGACTGTCGCGATCCTTCCAGAAGACCAGTGTGTTTGCCGATATGCGCGTTCGCGACCAGGTCGAACTCGCGGCCTTCAAGCTGGGTGCCGAGAACTCCGGTGCGGATGCCGCCAAGGTCATGGCCGAGCTCGATCTGATGACGGTCGCGACGTTGCCGGCCTGCGAACTGGGCTATGGCGAACAGCGACGCCTGGATCTGGCGCTGGCGATGGTCGGGCGCCCCGGGGTGTTGCTGCTCGACGAGCCGATGGCGGGGCTGTCAGTACCCGAGTCCCGGGAACTGGCCAGGCATCTGGTCCAGCTCAGTGAGCACTGGGGCGTGTCGGTGTTGCTGGTCGAGCACGACATGGAGGTGGTGTTCGGCATTTCGCAGGTGGTCACGGTCCTCGAACTCGGCCGGGTACTGGCCGAGGGCCTGCCACAAGAGGTGCGTGGCCATCCACGCGTTCGCGAAGCCTACCTGGGGAGCGCCGCATGAACGAATTGCTACGGTTCGAGGGCGTCGACGCCTACTACGGCGCCGCACATATCCTGCACGACCTGACGCTGTCCATCCATGCCGGCGAGCGCGTCGCGCTGATCGGGCGCAATGGGGTGGGCAAGACCACGGTCGTGAACTCCCTGCTGGGGCTGGCCTCGGTGCCCAAGGGCGCCATCAGCCTGGGCGGCCGTACTATGAGGCGCTTCCGACCTTATCTGGCGGCCCAGCACGGCATCATGGTTGTGCCTCAGGGACGTTGCATCATCGCCAACCTGAGCGTTGAGGAGAACCTGCGGCTGGGCGGCGCCGTCAAGCGCCCCGGGCCCTGGAATCTGTCCAGCGTCTACCGCCTGTTCCCGATCCTCGCCGAGCGAGCCCATACCCCGGGTACCGCCTTGTCGGGAGGGCAGCAGCAGATGCTGGCGATCGGTCGCGCCCTGATGGCCAACCCGTCACTGATATTGCTCGACGAACCCACCGAGGGGCTTGCGCCGGTGATCGTCGACCAGCTGGCGGACATCTTCAATCAACTGGCCGACCAGGGTACGGCGCTGCTGCTGATCGAGCAGAACCTCTCTCTGGTAGGTCGCGTCGCGCATCGCTACTACGCGCTCTCCAAGGGGTCGATGATCGCCGAGGGCCGGGTAGCGGCCGGCAATCCCGGCGCCCTGCAGGAGTTCGTCGTGGTCTAGCATCCTCGGCCTTGCCGATTTTATGACCCGCGTTCCCGGGCTTGGCACACCCGGGACGATGCCGCCGCTGTGCCCTTATAACGACAACTCAGGAGTCAGAGCCATGCATTACACACCCTTGAATAAACTATTGGCGACCATGCTATGCGCGGTGGTGCCCTTGAGCGCGATCGCCGAGGAAAAGGCGCCGGTCAAGATCGGTGCCGTGACATCCTTGTCGGGCGTTTACTCCCAGCAGGGCGAGGAGGTGCTGCGGAGCATCAAGTTCGCCGTCGAGGAGGCCAATGCCGCCGGCGGTGTCGATGGACGGCAGGTGGATATCGAAGTCAGCGATGACGAGAGTACCCCGGAGGCGGGGCGGCGTGTTGCCGAAAAGCTCGCCCGGGATGGCCATGACCTGTTGATCGGCGCCATCTCGTCGTCGATTTCGATGACCATCTCCAAGAGCCTGAAGCGCTGGGATGCGTTGTATTTCGGCACGCTCAGCAAGGCCGATATCCTCACAGGCAAGGAGTGCAGTCCGCGGATGTTCCGGACCAATCACGCCGACAACATGGACCTGGCGATGATGCGCCAGTGGTTGCCCAGCGTGGAGGAAAAGAACTTCGGCGTCATTGCCGCGGATTACACCTGGGGACAGGACTCCGCCGCCTTCTTCAAGCAGGTGGCCGGCGAGCAGGGCAAGAGCGTCGCGATCTCACTGTTCCCTCCACTGGGTACCACGGATTTCGCGCCGTACATCGCCCAGTTGATGGCGGCCGATATCGATGGCGTCTGGGTCGCTCTGGTCGGCCGCGATGCCATCGCCTTCGCGCAGCAGGCCGAATCCTATGGGTTGACGTCCAAACGCTTGATCGGTCACGCCTTCATCTTCGATTACCTGATCAAGGCAACGGGTGACGCCATGCAAGGCGTCTGGGGCAATATCGGCTATGGCGCCGATATCGATACTCCGCAAAACCACACGTTCGTCGCCGCCTGGCAACAGGAATTCGGACGCCTGCCTACCGAAAACGAGGGCCAGGCCTACAACGGCATGCAGGTGATCTTCGAGGGCGTGCGCCAGGCTGGCAGCGTCGAGCCGGAAGCCGTGGCAGACGCCCTCGAAGGAGCGACGTTCGATACGGTCTACGGCCCCGCCACGATGCGCGCCGAGGATCACCAACTGGTGATTCCCAACTATATCGGCCAGGTAGAAGAGGTCGATGGCGTGTTGCATCCGGTCATCAAGCGCCGCTTCGCGCCATCCATCTATGCGGGGCCGGCCGCGGACTGCTCCCTGTGATTTGAAACCGCACGCCCCGAGCGACGAACGTTAACGCGAGTCGCTCTCGACTCGCGTTATGACGAGGGCCGGCCAGTGTGTCGACCTGGCGATACTCGCATTACTTCAAGGAGACATGACATGTCCACCCTTTTCACTCCTTATGCCATTGGGGCGCTGGGGTTGGCCAACCGTATCGTGGTGCCGCCGATGTCGCAGTATTCTGCCGGCAAGGATGGGTTGCCGCGGCCATGGCACGCCCAGCACATCGGTCGGCTGGCGATCTCCGGTGCCGGCATGGTCATCGTGGAAGCCAATGGCGTGGCCGAGGCTGGCCGTATCACCGCTCACGACCTGGGGTTGTGGAACGACACTCAAGCCGATGGGCTCGCCGCCGTGCTCGACGATGTGCGTACGTATTCGACGACGCCGATCGGGGTCCAGCTCAATCATGCGGGACGCAAGGCGGGGTGCAATCCGCCGTGGATCGACGCTGGACGCTCGTTGACCGACGGCGAAGGGGGCTGGGCTACCGTGGCGCCATCGGCTATCCCCTACAAGCCCGGCTGGCGCATTCCCGCCGAACTCGACGAGGCGGGAATGGAACATATCGTTCAGGCGTGGGTGGCCGCCGCCCAGCGTGCCTATCGTGCCGGCTTCGACTTCGTCGAACTGCATGCGGCGAACGGCTATTTGCTCAATCAGTTTCTCTCCCCATTGAGCAACCGGCGCACCGATGCCTTCGGCGGCTCCGCGGAAAACCGCATGCGCTTCCCGCTGCGAGTGGCGCGAGCGTTACGTGAAGCCTGGCCACGCGACCGTCCCTTGGGAGTGCGTTTCAATGGCTCGGACTTTGCCGAAGGCGGCCTGCAGCTCGAAGAGGTCGTGGTATTTGCTGGCGAATTGCACGCGCTGGGGTACGATTACCTTCACGTCTCGGGAGGTTACAACATCCACGATCAGCAAGCGCCTGGCGATCAACCGGGATACATGGTGCCGCTGGCCTCGGCGGTGAAAAAGGCCAATCCGGAGGCGACGGTGATCGGCGTCGGGCTCATTTACCAGGCGACCCAGGCGGATCGTATCGTTGCAAGCGGTGATGCCGATCTCGTCGCCGTGGGGCGTGGCATGCTGGATGATCCCAACTGGCCGATTCACGCCGCGATCGCCCTCGGCGAACCAGCGCCCTGGCCGACCCCCTACAATCGCTTCGGTCAGTTCGGCTGGCCCACCCATCGGCAAACGGTCGAGTAGTTTCGCCTCGCTTCGGCTGGCCGGTGTCGAACGCGCTACACCAAGCCAGCAGGTGAGCAACGATTGTAAAAGAGCGCGCGCCTACCTTTGGCGCGCGCCCTTTCGGGGTGTCGTTGCCAAGCGTCAGGGTTTCGCAATGCCCAGCGTGTCGGGCGCTACCTTGGCGCTGCCCGCATCCTGCATGGCCCAGGCGGTGACCGATTGCCAGCGGTCGAGGAACTGTTGGGCTTCTTCACCTTGCAGGTTGAGCGAGGTGGCACCGTTTTTCTTGAGAAAGTCCTGGAAGTCGGCATCGTCGACGGCCTTGTCGTAGGCGCTTTCCAGTGTCTGGGTAATCGCCTGCGGGGTGTCCTGGTTGGCATAGACGCCCCAGAACGGCCCCCAGGGCAGGAAACGCGCCATGTCAGGTAGCGTCTCGGTGATCGGCGTGGCCTCGGGGACCTGCTTGACCGGGGAGTCGCTGAGCACGGCGAGCACCTTGAGGTGGCCTGACTCCAGATATTCGTCGGCGGAGGCCAGCGCCATCGGCATGAAGTCGATATGGCCGCCCAGCAACGCGGTAATGCCCGGACCGTCACCGCCGAAGGTCACCGAGCGGACGTCGAGCTCGTCGACCGCATTGACCATTGCCAGGACGGTGCTGGGTAACCCCCCGGGGCCGGCGTCACCCATACGCAGGGTCCCCGGGTGTTGGTGGGCGTCCTTCAACAGATCGCCGAAATCCTTCCACGGTTTGTCGGCCGGCGCCACGATCACCACGATGCCCTGGGCGATGATGTCGATCGGCTGCAGATCGCCATAATCGAAATCGGCCAGGTCCAGAACCGGATATAGTTGTGCGTTCTCCGCCCCGTAGAGCAGCGTGTAGCCGTTGGCCGGGCGCTGCCGGATGACGTTGGTGCCGATCACTCCGGTACCGCCCGGACGATTGTTGATGACGATATCGGTGCCCAGCTGTTGTTCGGCGTGGGGGGTCAAGCTGCGCGCCATGTTGTCCGTGGAGCCGCCTGCCCCCCAGGGCACGATGGCGTCGATACGCCGTTGCGGGTAGTCGGCGAAGGCCGGAGACGCGAGTGTCAACGTCGTGGCGGCCAGAGCAATGGAAGTGGCTAGCGTATTGATGCTGGGGCGTATTGTCATTGTCGTGCTCTCTCGTGGGAGGGTGTTGCCTTGGGGGCTCAGGGGGTCTGGCCTTCCAGCAGGAAATCGACCATCAACTCGCGTACGGCGGCGAACATCTCGATACCGAGTAGCGTTGCGCAGCCTTTGCGCCGTGCGGCGGCAATCCAGGGCGTAATCTCTGGGGCGGTAATCACATCGCCGGCGATGGTCGTCTCGCTCAGGCGATCGACCTGGAATGGCAGCGGATCGCCCTCGCGCATACCGCAAGGCGTGGCATTAATGACCAGGTCGAAGCCGGCAGGGTCGTCGCTACCGGCGCCGACCTCGGCCAGTTCCAGCGTATCCAGTCGCTCGATCAGGCGGTCGCGGCGCGCCGTATCGCCGTCGTGGATCGCCAGGTGGGCGACACCGGCCCGCACCAGCGCCTCGGCGATTGCCGAGCCGGCACCACCGGCGCCGGCGAGTAAGGCGCGACGGCCCCGTATTTCAAGCCCTTTCTTGTCGAGTGCCTCGATATACGCCAGACCATCCACCTGATCGCCGTGCCAGCCTCCCTCGGGCGTGCGCCGCATCACATTCACCGAGGTGAGAAAGTGTGCGCGTTCGCTGGCGCTATTGCAGAGGTCATAGGCGGGCAGCTTGTGTGGCACGGTGACGATCAGGCCATCGAGATTGCGCGCCAGACCGACGCTGCTCATGACATGGCCCAGGTCGCGTGGAGCGACGTGCAGTGGCGCCAGCAAGGCATTGTACCCGCGTTGCTGAAATGCCTGCGTGACCCCTTGCGGAGATTTTACCTGGGCGATGGGGTCGCCGAGGATCAGGTACAGACGGGTGGAACCGTCAAGCCGTTCGATCATCTTGGTTTCCTGTAGTGCAGCGCTAGCGAATAGCTTAGTAAAAGATTCCATAAAATTGGAATAGCTTTCAACTAAAGGATGTTGTTCAAATAAATTTTCTGTTCCACAATGTCGGTACAGACTGAGGAAGTCATGGCACTCTATGGGTCTTTATCAGCACGAGAGGAAAGAGACCGATGGCCGGCGTAATGGAGAGAACCCTGGGAATTCTGGAGCTTCTGGCCACGGAGGCCGAGGGCCTTCCGCTCGCGGTGATCGCCGAGCGGCTGGATATGCCGCGCAGTGGAGCCCATCGCCTCCTCAGCGATCTGTCACGCTATGGTTATGTGCGCCAGGTGCGCGAGCAGGGTGATTACATGCTCACCACAAAGCTGACTTCCCTGGGGCTGGGCTTCCTGGGCGCCTCGGGTATCGTCGATGCCGCCCAGCCACTACTCGATGGCCTTGCCGCGGGCAGTGGCGAGCTGGTGCGACTCTCGGTGGTCGACGGTCGTCATCTGACCTGGGTGGCGAAGGCGCAGGGCGCCCGGCGCGGCCTGCGCTACGACCCGGACATGGGGGCCATCGCCCGGTTGTCTTGCAGCTCATCGGGACTTGCCTGGTTGGCAACGCTCAGCGATGAGCAGGCGCTCGAACGCGTCGCGGAACAGGGATTTGGCCGTCCCGAAGATTATGGCCCCAACGCCATCGTCACGGCGTCAGCGTTACTCGAGCAGTTGCGTCTGACCCGGGAGCGCGGTTTCAGCTTCACCATGGAGACGTTTGCGCCGGGTATGAATGCCATGGCGGCCGCAGTTCATCGGGAAGGCGAGCCAGCACTGGGGACCATCAGCATTGCTGGGCCGAGCATTCGTTTCACCCAGGAAAGAATGCTGGCACTAGGTGATGAACTGCTGAGTACCGCCGATGAGCTGGCTGCCTCCACCTCCGCGTCCAGCCTGCTGCGCGGCGGCGGACAGGCCCCCAATCATCCCACCACGGTGTCTCAGCTCTAGCGCTACGTCCGATCGTCGTGCCAGGGCCTGAGAGGCGCCAGGAGACTACTGTGCATGACGATTGACGCCTCTCTTGCTGCCGCTTGCGACCGGGCGTGTGATTTACTGGTGATCGGTTCGGGAGCCGGCGGCCTGGCCTGTGCGGTGACCGCCGCTCGCCTCGGCCTCCAGGTCACGCTAGTGGAGAAGGAAGCTACGCTGGGCGGCACCTCGGCCTGGTCCGGCGGCTGGATGTGGATTCCGCGCAACCCCTTGGCGCGTGCCGCAGGCATCGAGGAGTCGCTCGATACCCCCAGGGAGTATCTGCGCGAGGAGTTGGGCGACGCTTTCGATCCCGAGCGAGTCGAGATGTTCTTGCGCCAGGGGCCGGCCATGGTCGAGTTCTTCCAGCGCAACAGCGCGCTGGCCTTCGTCGACGGCAATCCTGTCCCCGACTTCCATGGCCATCAACCCCATGCGGGGACCGGGGGACGCTCGGTGTGTGCCGCCCCGTTCGATGGCCGCCGGCTGGGGCGACATATATCGTTGCTGCGCCCTCCGCTGGACCTGCACTCCTTATGGGGCATGGGCATCGCCGCCGGCAGCGACCTTGGCCACTTCTTTGGTGCCATGCGCTCACCCAGCTCGATGTGGCATGTCACCAAGCGTCTGGCGCGGCACTTTCGCGATCGGCTGGTCCACCACCGCGGCATGCATCTGGTCAACGGCAATGCGCTGGTGGCGGCGCTGATCAAGAGCGCCACCGATCTTGGGGTACAGCTGATGCCATCGAGCCCGGCGCGACGGTTACTCGACGTCGAGGGGCGGATAGACGGCGCAGTGATCGACACGCCGGATGGGGAGTGTCGTATCAAGGCCCGGCACGGCGTGGTACTGGCCGCCGGTGGTTTTCCTCACGATCCGCACCGGCAGCGCGAGATGCTGCCGCACGTGGCACGGGGCACGCCTCATTACAGTGCCGCCCCGCTGAGCAATAGCGGCGATGGCTTGCGCCTGGGGGAGGCGGTAGGCGGGCAGGTCCTCACTAACGGCTTCGCCAATGCTGCCTGGGCCCCGGTGTCGCTGGTCACGCGTCGCGACGGCAGCATCGGCCGCTTTCCCCACCTGATCGAGCGTGCCAAGCCCGGGTTGATCGCAGTGACGCGTGATGGCCAGCGTTTCGTCAACGAAGCCGGTCCCTATCACGATGTCATGCGTGCCCTGTTCGACGCCGTACCGCAAGACGAGACGGTGCAGGCCTGGTTGCTCTGCGACCATCGCTTTCAGCGTCGTTATGGCTTGGGCATTTCACGACCGGCACCGTTACCGGTGTGGCCCTGGGTTCGCAACGGCTACCTCAAGCGAGGCAAGACACTCGCCGAGTTGGCCTCCGCATGCGGCATCGACCCGGCCGGCTTGGCGTCGACGCTCGAGGACTACAACCGGCATGCCCGCCGGGGGCAGGATCCGGCCTTCGGGCGCGGCGACACGCCCTACAACCGAGCGAATGGCGACCCCGAACAACGCCCCAACCCCTGCATCGCAGCCATCGAACACGGGCCCTTCTATGCGGTGCGGGTGTTGCCGGGTAGCCTGGGCACCTTCGCCGGGCTGGCGACCGACGCCCACGCCCAGGTGCTCGATAGCGACGAACGCCCCATCACCGGTCTCTACGCCGTGGGCAACGACATGGCCAGTCTGATGGCTGGGCGCTACCCCAGCGGCGGCATCACCCTTGGGCCGGCAATGACGTTCGGTTATGTCGCCGCCCACCACATCGCCGGCAAGCCGTGCAAGGCCTCTACGCCTGCCTCCTCGCCCGACCGGCGAGAGCATCTTCCCGATAACGAGGATCACCGCGATGACCCCCAGCTACTCCCTCGCTCATCTGACCACTGAAGGGTTGACACCACCGGAGGCGCTCGATGTTGCCGCGCGTACCGGTTATCAGTACGCCGGTATCCGTCTGTTGCCTGCTGCCCCGGGAGGCCTGGCATTCCCGCTGATGGACGACCGGGCGCTCTTGCGCGAGACCCAGGCGCGCATCGCTGACACTGGTGTGGGGATCTTCGACCTGGAACTGATTCGTCTCGACGAACACTTTAGCCCCGAACGCTACTTGCGTTTTTTTGAAGTCGGTGCCGAATTGGGCGCCCAGGCGGTGCTGGTCGCCGCTGACGATCCCGACCCGGAACGTCTGGTCGACTCTTACGCGGCGCTGTGCGAAGCGGCCAGGCTCTATGGACTGAGTGGCGATCTGGAGTTCATGCCGTGGACCACGGTGCCCGATCTGACCACCGCGCGGCATGTCGTCGAACGGGCCGACCAGCCCAACGGCGGGATCCTGATCGACGCCTTGCATTTCGATCGCTCGGCCAGCCAGCACGAACAGTTAGCGTCAATTCCGCGCGCCTGGCTGCACTACGCCCAGCTTTGCGATGGGCCGGCCGAGAAACCCGCCACCGACGAGGGGCTGATCCAGGCCGCTCGCCGCGAGCGCTGGTTACCCGGCGAAGGCGGTATCGATCTGGCGGGCTTGTGGCAATGCTTGCCGCGCGATCTCCCGGTGAGTGTCGAGATTCCTCATCAGCGACGAATCGCCGAACTCGGTCAGGAACGCTGGGCGCGCGAGGCGCTACTCGCCAGCCAGCGTCTGGTCGATGGCCTTGCCGTTCGAAACGTCTGATCACCACAAGGAAAACATGCTTATGAGAGTCTTGATTACCGGCGCGAGTCGCGGCATCGGTGCGGGCATTGCCCGCCAACTGGCCACCGATGCCTTGCAGGCGGGTCGCGTTCCGCATCTGGCCCTGGCTGCCAGTCGTGAGAGTGAGGAGTTGATTGCCCTGGTTGATGAATTGCGTGATCAGGGGGCGAACGCCACTGTCGTGGCCGGCGACCTGGCCGACCCGGCAACGCCATCGGCCCTGGTGGAAAACGCATTGGCTTTCTGCGGCAGATTGGATGCGGTGGTAGCCAACGCCGGCATCATGTCCGGTGGCCCACTAGTGACGGTCGAGCAGGCCGACCCGCGCCACCTGACTACTGGCCAAGGCGGCACACACGTCTCTGGTGGAGAGCCGCGGGGCGATGGTCGCCATCGCCTCGATGTCCGGCATGCAACCGCACACCAACAATGGCGCCTACTCCAGCAGCAAGGCCGCGTTGATCATGCTCTGCCAGCAACTCGCCCAGGAATGGGCGACGGATGTCGTGCGCGTGAACAGCATTTCGCCGGGCATGATCCACACCTCGCTAACCGATCGCATCTATCGCAATGACGACGTGGCGGCGCGGCGCAGGCAGGCGATTCCCATGCATCGCATCGGCACGCCCGAGGACGTCGCCGGTGTCACGGCCTTCTTGCTCAGCGCTATGTGACCAGGCAGAATATTGTCGCGGATGGCGGGTTCGTCAGCTCGATCATGGGCGGCATCCCGGGCTGCCCAAACCGACCTGACGCGACTCGATAGCGGGGCGGAGACGCGAATCCAACAGGCGCGCCCCGCCCGCTTTACCTGCGCCACACGAGCGGACGCGTTGAGCATACCCCCAGGCTGGTCTAGAGCGTTGCCTGACGGTCTTCCTGCGAGGCGTCGCTGGCGTCCCTGTCCGCGGCGTGCTGCGCCGCTTGCCAGCCGATGACCATGGCCGGGCCGATGGTGGTGCCGGGACCGGGATAGGTGCCGCGAAAGATCGAACTCAGATCGTTGCCGCAGGCGTACAGGCCAGGAATCGCCCGGTCGTTGGCATCCAGTACGCGGCCGTCCTTGTCGCCGCGCAATCCTGCGCTGCTGGCGAGATCCGCCGGCCACACGGCCATGGCGTAATAGGGCCCGGGGCCGATGGGGCCCAGGCACGGGTTTGGGGTATAGGCGGGATCGCCGTTGAAGCGGTTCATCTTGCTGGTGCCGCGACCGAACGCCTCATCGACCCCGGTCTCGGCATAGCGGTTGTAGTCAGTGACGGTGCGCTCTAGGTTGCCCGGATTGACGCCGATCCTGGCAGCGAGGCCCTCTAGCGTGTCGGCTTCGATGAGGTAGCCCGCGTCCAGGTAGCGCTTGAGATGCCGGGTGCCGGTAAACACCATGCCGAGAATGTAGCGCTGCAGAAAGCCGCGGTCGCAGATCAGGTGGGCGGGAAGCGGGTTGCCCTCCTGGTGAGAACGCAGCATGCCCATCACGAAGTCATGATAGGAGTCGGCTTCGTTGACGAAGCGCCGGCCGGCACTATTGACCGCGAGCAGGCCAGGCTTGGCGCGGTCGAGAATGATGTGCGGCCACATCAGCTGGGTGCCGTCGCGGCGTTTGAGTAGGGAACAGGGCATCCATAGCCCCGGGCTGTCGAGTCCCTTGGCGAGGGCCGCGCCATCGCGCAGCGCCGTGGCCACGCCGTCGCCGGTATGGGTCTCGGGTGCCAGCGAATAGCGCTGGGCCGCCTCGGGGTAGAGCTGGGCACGCAGTTCCGGGTGACGGGCGATGCCGCCGGTCGCCAGGATGACCCCCCGCTGGGCTCGGATGCGGCGTTGGCCTTCAGGGCTCTCCACCACCGCGCCGACGACCGCACCGTCGTGCTTGACCAACGCTACCAATCGGGTTTCGAAGCGAATCGGCACCTGGTGCTGGCGCAGGCTATAGAGCAGCTGCGCGACCAGGGCGTTACCCATCACCAGTCGCGTGCCGCGCTTATAGCGTAGGCGGTCGCTGACATAGCGCAGCAGCGTGCGCGAGGCCAGATGGAAATTGCCGAGGGAGGCGAAGGGATGCAGCAGCGCGTCGACTTCGTTACGTGCCGCCATCATGCCGCCCAGGGCCATGAACTCTGGGTTGGGAGGACGCACGCGTTCGAAGTCCCGTTTGCCGAGACGCCGACCGTCGAAGGGGCTGGGAGCCAGCGCACGTCCTCCGAAAGCTTCGCCGGGAAGATTGCCGATATAGTCGGGGTGTGCCTGGGCTGCCACCAACTGTACCTCGGTGTGCGCATGCAACTCGTCGACCACCCTGGGGCCGGCTTCCAGAAACGCGGCGCGTGACTCGTCGCCGCCACGTTCCCCCACCACCGCCGCGAGATAGCGTGCGGCGTCCTCGCTGGAGTCCGGCACGCCCGCCTCTGCGCTCAACCGCGTCCCGGGAATCCAGATCGTCCCGCCGGAGGTGGAGGTGATGCCACCGATCATGGCGGTCTTTTCGCAGAGCAGGACATTCAAGCCCTTCAGCGAGCCGCTCAGCGCCGCCGTCATACCGCCCGCGCCCGCGCCGAATATCAACAGGTCGACGTCTTCGTCCCAGGCGTTCGTCGCATGTTCCGCCATTCTCGATTCCTCTCTTCGGTTGAGCCTCATAGATAACGTGGCACGCTGCGCTGGCCCGATTCGGCGGCGGCGTGGATGGCGTCGATGACGGCCAAAGTGCGGGCGGCATCGGCCACGCTGACCAATGGCTCGGCGTTGCCGCGGGCGACATCGAGGAAATGGCGCAGCTGGCGCTGCTGGGCACTGTCGATCACGACGCGCCCAGTATGCCGCGCAGGTAGGTCAGGCTTCGCTCGATGGCGCGCTCTTCATCACCGTGGTCCGGGTGCAGATAGTCGATTTCCAGGACCAGCAGGCCGCGATAGTCCTGCTGCTTGAGCAGCTGCAGCGTGCGTGGAAGATCGATCACGCCCTGGCCCAACGGCACGCTCGGCCAGAAGGCGAAAGTCTTGGGGTCGCCTCGATAGGCGGTGACATCCTTGAGGTGTGTTGCCTTGGCGTAGGGCGCCAGTGTCTCGATCGCCCGCATGGGATCTTCGAGCAGGCGCAGGTTGTTGGCGGTATCCAGGCAGACACCCAGGGCGGGGCTATCGACCGTCTCGATCAGCTCGACCATCTCGTCGGCCAGCAGGTCCACATGGTTTTCCACCGCGAGTACGACGCCCTGGTCTTCGGCATAGCGAGATGCCTGAGTGAGCAGGGGAAGCAGCGCACGTTTGTGCTCCTGCCAGGAGCTGGGGCGTGTACGCCGCCCGCCTGCACAGATGCGCATGACATCGGCCCCCAGCGTCCGGGCAATATCGACATGACGACACAGCGCCTCGGCGGCTTCGGGGCGTGCTCCGGAGGCGAGACCATCCGGGTGCCCCCAGGCCCAGACGCGTTCAAGCCCCGCCTCGTCGAGGCGCTGACGCAGCTCGGCCAGGCGTTGCGGGCTGTCGTCGTCGAGCATGAACGATTCGATCGAGACGCCCTCGACACCCACAGCGATGGCTCTGTCGATAAAGCCCTCGAGCGTCATGCGGTGCGATGGAGGATGCTCCAGATCAGGGTAGACCTCGCCGAAATAGCGGTGGTAGCAGTATGAGTCGATGGCGATTTTCATGATCGGCTTCCTGTAACGATGGCCGGGGGCCAGATTCACGGGCCCAGGGCTTGCAAGGCGTACGCTTTATTTGGATTTTTGTTTGTTATTAGAACAGTATTCCAGTTTTTTGATTTACGCAAGATTATTGCACTTGTTTACCGAGTGCCGCCGGCACTGGCCTATTGGTTTGATTTAAATGAAAAATAATGATGAAAACGATGGAAAAGAGATGCCATCTGGCGTTAGCCGGGCGAGGCGGCTACACGTTTCTGAAGCGTTGAAGAGGTCTATTTCAGATTTTTGGGCTTTTATTCTTTAGTGGAATTGTATTCAGTTTTATTGGACGAGCGAAAGAGGATGTCCTAGCTTGTTCGTTATGAGTAACTTTTGTTCGCTTTGCGAACTATAGGGCTGGGCTTCAGATGTGAAACTGACGCACGCGGTCGGTATGGCACAACAATGACAATGAAAGGAGACACCGATGATCAACAAACGACTTGCTATCTTCGCCCTCGCGGCGAGCCTGCTACCGCTCGGTGACGCCGCCTACGCGGATTACCCAGAGAGAACGATTCAGGCGACAGTAGCGTGGGGGGCCGGCGGTCTCACCGATGTCGTGGCGAGAAGCGTGATGCCGCATGCCGAGAAGGCGTTGGGGACGTCCATCGTCGTGAACAACCGGCCGGGCGGGACCACGGTCATTGGCGTGACCTACGTAAAAGGCCAACGGCCGGATGGCTATAACATTCTGGTGGGCACCCAGGACACGACCCTGCTTCCGGTGCTGGGGATCGCCGATTTCGACTACAAGGACTTCACGCCTATCAACATCATGGGCCAGGGGCTCGCAGTCATTGCGGTAAATCCCGACAGCCCCTGGGACTCGATGGAGGAGCTGGTCGCGGCGGTGAAGGCCGAGCCCAATACGCTGCGCATGGGGGACGTCGGTCCCGGCGCCACGCCACACATCACGCACACGATCGTCGATTCCAGCGTCGATTTTGATTTCGACGTGCGTAAAGTCACCTTCGGGGGAGACGGACCCGGGATTACCGCACTGCTGGGGAATCACATCGATTTCATGCCCTTGAGCCTAGCACCGGCAATGGAGCAGATAAAAGCGGGACGCCTCAAGCCACTGGCCGTATTGAGCGAGGAGCGCATCGACGTGTTGCCTGACGTTCCGGCGATTACCGAAGCGCTGCCGAAGGCTGCCGAGTATCTGCCCTGGGGCTCGTTTCAGGGCATCTTCGTGCGCAAGGATACCCCGGATGAGATCAAGGAAACGCTGTCGGATGCCTTCGAGAAGGCGGTGGCAACGAGCGCATTCAAGCAGAAGTACACGCAACAGTTTGGCGGTGTCGTTCTCAACCTGAGTGGCAAGGAAGCTCAGGACTATATCGATCACTGGCAGTCGGTCACCAGTTGGCTGCTCGAGGATACCGGCGAAGCCAAGGTCTCGCCTAAGACGCTTGGCATCCCCAGGCCATGATGCGTTAGCGAATCGCTGAATAACTAGACGAGCAGTAGCAAGCACTACGCGCACGCAACGAAGAAGGCAAAAAATAACATTGGGTTAGTCGAGTCTTCGCGTACCGCGCAACGTATTGATTGCACCGCGTCGGCATTTATTCAGTGGTTGCTTGGCGATTCAGCACGGCCTCGGGCCATGGGCCAAGGCCCACATCTTTATGTCGATTGCCATTCTCGATGCGCTGAAGATGTTCGAGGGGCTGGTATGCGAGGTGCATCTGAACAACTCTCACCGCCGCGAGGACTACTACGATCACTCTCTGGTGTCGTATCGGGCCGATGGTGTGATCGCGGGCCTTAGTGCCCACGGCTATGCGCTTGCCACCCGATATCTCCTCGAGCGGCTGCGCTGAATATCCTACCTTTTCCACAAGGAGCGATTGCATGGACCCACTTCGTATCGGCGTGATGGGCGCTGGCATCATCGGGCGTGAGCACGCGGCCCTGGTACAGTCGTCGCCGGACACCATTCTGGTGGCGATCGCCGATGTAACCGGCACAGGGCGAACCTTCGCCGAGAGCCAGGGCGTGGCCTGCTTCGGGGACTACCGTGAGATGCTTGATCAGGCAGGGCTGGACGCGGTCATCGTGGCGCTGCCCAATGCTCTGCACGTGGAGGCGGGGCTGGCTTGCATCGAGCGCGGCCTGCCGACGCTGATGGAGAAACCCATTGCCGACTCCCTAGAGGGCGCTTTGAGGCTCTCTTCAGCGAGCGAAGCGGCCGGGGTGCCGATGTTGGTCGGCCATCATCGTCGCCATAGCCCCGATATGGTCGAATCTCACCGGGCCATCCAGGCCGGCGAACTGGGGGACCTTTATACAGTTAGTGGTATGTGGCTGTGTCGCAAGGATGACGACTACTTCAACCAGCCCTGGCGGCGCGAGGTCGGCGGCGGTCCCATACTGATCAACCTGATCCATGAGATTGACTGCCTGCGCTTTCTGTGCGGCGAGATCGATAGCCTCCAGGCCGTCACCGCCAACAAGGCTCGGGGATTTGACGTCGAGGACTCCTTCGCCGTGGTGATCACTTTCGCCAACGGCATGATCGGTTCTTTCGTCGGCAGTGACGCCGTGCCGTCGCCCTTCATCTGGGACGTTGCCTCGGGGCAATCGCCTAACTTTCTTCATGAGCCGAGCAACTGTTTTGTGATCGGTGGCAGCAACGGCAGCCTGTCGGTGCCCGGCATGGAGCTTTGGCGCTATGAAGACAATGGTCACTGGCGTGATCCTTTGGTGCGCCATCGCCTCCAGCCGCCTCGCATTAGCTGCTATCCCGAGCAGTTAAGCCATTTCGTCGCAGTGGCCAGAGGCCAGGCAGAGCCCATCGTCAGCGCGCGTGAGGCCACAAAGACGCTGGCCGCGACCCTGGCGGTCGATAAGGCCGCTAGGGAAGGTGGCACGGTGCATGTGGGCGACATGCTGTGACCTTCGGCTGCGCCAATTATCGCTGACCGCCCCTGGCGGGCCGATGGGGCGTCCTCCGGGGGCGCTGACGGTGCTCACGTCATCCTTGCTCGTCTCCGTGGCTCACCACTGTCGGCTCGCGTCTGCTGCCCTGCCCACCACGCCAGGCGGCTTGGCCTTCCCTCTGATGGAAGATGCCGCTCTGCTTCGCGATACCCAGGCGGCCATCGCCGATAGTGGGATGCGCTGGAGTTGGTGCGCTTGGGTGAGTCCTTCGAGCTCGAGCGTTATCAGTCCTTTCTCGAGGTGGGCGGCGCCCATGGGGGAAGGCGGTGGCCGGCGAAGTTCGCGCCTCAGCGGCACGCTGGGCCAAAAGCCGAATGTGTACGGGCCGCCTCAGTGGGCCTGAATATCCTTCAGATGTGTCGTCCTGGTTCAAGCCAGACTCGCCCAAGGTCGGCATCGTCGAGCCGCGCGCGAAGTGGATCCTTGGGCGGTGTCGTGTCGACGGTGCCTTGGGTCTCGGTAGAGGTGACGGCCTCTAGTGTCGAATGTTTGAGGTTCCCGAATCTAAAATAGAACTATGTTCAGTTTTTCTTTGCGCAAGTGAATACCTCTCGGGGTCAGGGGCAGCATTGGCAAAAGATGGCCAGCATGCGAGGCGCGACTGGTCAGTGACGACTCGACTACATGTCGCCTCCGGCAGCCTATTCCTGCATGAAAGGACGTTTTCTCGGCCCAAGGAGCGCTAAACAGTGACCGAATAGACATTTAGTGGAATGGTGTTCAGATTTTGTTGACGGTGTAGAAATACCTGACTAACTTGTTCGTTATGAGTACGTGATGTTCGACAGGCGAACACAAGCGCGCAGAGAACCACAATGAGACACGAACGGAGAACTACAATGACAATTACACAACATTCCCTCGTCGCCAGCCTTTCCACCACCGGATGGCTCGCAGGCTTTACCCTCGCAGCCGGTATCAGCATCAGCGCTCTCGGTTCGCCCGTCGCCGAGGCCGCCGAAAATCCTATCGTGTGGAAGGCGGTGGCGCTCCATCGCAATGGCGAAAGCTACAAGAAGTGGCAGTGGCTCAACGATACCTTGCAGGAGCGTACCGATGGTCGCTTGTCGCTGCAGGTGGTCACCGCTGAAGAGTTAGGCCTATCTGGCACCGAGTTCATCCGCATCCTGGGATCCGGGGCGGTGGATGTGGCCGAGATCACCACCGGCTATGTCGCTGGCGATTTTCCCATGATCGAGGCCCCGGAACTGCCTGGCCTGACCTATGACTACGCCGAGTCCCAGCAACTGGTCGATACCTGGATGGATGCCGTCGTTGCCCCCAACCCCCAGCGGATGGGTGGCCACGTTATCGGCAGCTTCGCCTGGGGTCCCATGTATCTATTCTCGCGCTTCTCGATGACCAGCCTCGACGATCTCGAAGGCAAGAAGATTCGCGTGTTTGCCTCGGGGCAGGCCAAATACCTAGAGGAGCTCGGCGCAGAGCCCATGAGTCTGCCGATCACCGAAGTCTACGGAGCCCTGCAGCGAGGTTTGATCGATGGTCTGGTGACCGGTACAGAGCACATTAAAGGCATGAGCCTGTGGGAGCTGACCGAAGGCATGAATGACATCGGCATTGCCCCCTCGTCCGGCTTCATTGTCGTCAGCAATCACAGCTGGAACGCCTTGCCCGAGGATATTCAGGCGACCATCGATGGGCTCAAGCAGGAACTCTCCGATGAGGGCTGGCGGCTTGGCCGCAAAAATGCCGAGATCGGCATCAAGGTGGCCCGCGAGAACGGCATGAATCTCGATAATCTGACCACCCCAGAAGCCTGGCAGGATGAGCTCAAGAATGTGGCCGAAAACGTCGTGCTGCCCTGGTGGGCTGACCGCGCTGGCCCCGAGGCCGTATCGATGTTCAACGATCAGTTGGGCAGACAGGTGGGGGTCACCTTGCAGTGATTTCTCCGGTTCGCGCCTCCACGGAGGCGCACTTTTTCTTCGTTATTGATCAAGACTTCGTGTCAGGAGGGCAGCGTGCGCCATAGATCGCCAACCCCCCATACTCCAGCGCCGTCCGTTAACGGTTCCAGCCAAGATCCCGCGGACACCGCAACGCCGCGCGTTACTCCAGTCTACTGCATGGCCTACGCCAGTGGTGCCAGCGTGCTGCTGTTGGCCATCTACATGGCCATCGACGTCACTAGCCGCCGGCTGGGTGGTCCCTTCAGCGGCATCTCCGATACCGTGTCGTCCTTCGTTATCTTGCTGGTGGGCACCTGGTCGCTGGCCTACGCCCTGGCCAGCGACACCCACGTCAAGATCGACGTGCTGAGAAACCTCTATCCCCCGAGACTGCGGGCGCTAAGCGATATCATTGCCTTGACCGCGCTGCTGGTGATGGGCGCCATCATTACCTGGCAGGTGGGCCGAATCGCCTTGGACTCTTTCACCATGGGCGCTTATCTGCCCCAATCTATCGTCTCGGTACCTTTGTTCGTACCCCAGACCATCATGGTTATCGGTTATCTGGCGCTATGCATGCAAGCGCTGAGGATGCTTATCGGTCAGATGAGCTCGGTGACCCAGAAAGCCTCCGGCGCTGAGGCAGGAGGCCAGATCCATGATTGATATTACTCTTTCGATTACTGCTCTTCTGGCGCTGGGCTTCGTTCTGGGTCTGCATGTCGCGGTGGTGCTTGGCCTCACGGCGATGATCGTCGGTGCCGTCTTCATCGGGCCAGTGTGGGGATTCTTCGGCCATGTGCCTTGGACAGCCCATAGTGGGATCACCATCGTTATGGTGCCGCTATACATCATGATGGGCGAACTGCTGCTACGTAGTGGCATGTCCGATGATCTGTACGGTGCCTTCGCCAAGTTGCTTGGCAATCTGCCGGGTGGACTTTTACATACCAATATCATGGCCTCCGGCGTCTTTGCGGCGGTGTCGGGGTCGAGCGTCGCCACCACCTCCACTATCGGCTCCGTGGCGCTGCCGGCGATGCGCAAGCACGGCTACGCCGAGCGCGTGTCCCTTGGCAGCATCGCCGCTGGTGGCACCCTCGGCATCCTCATTCCCCCCAGCATCATCATGATCGTCTATGGGCTGGTCGCCGAGGTGTCGATCGGCAAGCTCTATATCGCGGCCATCATTCCGGGTCTGCTGATGCTCACCGGCTTTATCGCGGTCATCGTGATGCACTCTCTGCGCCATCGGTCGGGGCGGCCGGATGCCGCCGTGACGCTGGCCGAGAAACTCAGGAGCCTGGCTAACATCGTGCCGGTGATGGTACTGATTGGTCTGGTGCTCGGCACTATCTATCTGGGGGTCGCGACCTCGGTGGAAGCCGCCGCCTACGGGGTGACCGGTGCCTTTCTGATCGCGCTGTGTAAGGGCCGGGTGAATCATCGCATGCTGGCAGAGGTGTTCGTCTCCACAGCGTCAACCAGTGCGATGGTAATCCTGATCATCATGTCCGCCTTCCTGCTGCAATTTGTGCTGTCCTTTGCTGGTGTGCCAATGGCACTTTCTAGCTGGATGGCTGATCTTGGATTGTCGCAGATCGAGCTGATTCTGCTGCTGTGTCTGGTCTACATCCTACTCGGGACGGTCATGGACGGCCTGGCCATCATCGTCGCTACCTTGCCGATCTTCCTGCCGGTATTGATCGCCGCCGACGTCGACCTGATCTGGTTTGGCGTCATCGTGGTGATTCTGGTCGAACTCGCGCTGATTACCCCGCCGATAGGAATGAACCTGTTTGTCATGCAAGGAGTACGGCGCAAGGTCGCCGGGGCTGACGGCAGTGGCAGCGTGACCGATGTGATCCGCGGTGTCTTGCCATTCACGCTGGCCATGCTGTTTGTGCTGGCGCTGGTCATTGCCTTTCCCCAGCTCTCGCTGCTGCTGGTCTCCGATACCATCCAGTGAGACTCGGTGGCATTCATGGCTCAACCGATAAGGAGGCCTGACATGACGATTCACTACGACTTCACCGACCGCGTAGCGGTCGTGACCGGTGGGGCAGGAGGCATCGGCGCGAGTGTCGCTCGACGCCTGCTAAGAGCCGGGGCGAGTCTGTCCTGCTGGGATCTGAATCCGCCTCGGGGAGTGAGCGATTTGCCAGGGCAGGAGATGCTACCGAGCAATGAGCTGGCCGAGCGATTCGATGCCCAAGCGGTCGATGTTTGCGATTACGCCAGCGTCGAAGCCGCTCGCGACGCAACTCTGGAGCGATTCGGGCGGATCGACATTTTGATCAATAGCGCCGGAATCACCGGACCCAATGCCATGTTATGGGAATACCCGCTGGAGCAGTGGCGGCGGGTCAATACCATCAATCTGGATGGCTCTTTTTACTGCTGTCGGGCGCTGGTGCCGGGGATGATCGAGCGCGGTTACGGCCGCATCATCAATCTTGCCTCAGTCGCCGGCAAGGAAGGCAATGCCACCGGCTCTGCCTACAGCGCGGCCAAGGCCGGCGTGATCGCGATGACCAAGTCATTGGGCAAGGAATTGGCGGCTCACGATATCGCGGTGAACTGCATCACACCGGCGGCGGCGCGTACCGCGCTGTTCGATCAGATGAGTGAGGAGTACATCCAGACAGTGCTTGCGAAGATTCCCCGCGGGCGCTTCGTCGAGGTGGACGAGATTACCGCCATGATCACCTGGATGTGCAGTGAAGAAAATTCCTTCACCACGGCGGGAGTGTTCGATCTCAGTGGGGGCAGGGCGACGTACTGAGGCCTTGATAACAGGCGAGGAGGGAGCACAATCAATGAAGATCGTGATTATCGGTGGGGGAGGGTTTCTCGGCGCCTGGCTGTGTCGGCGGCTGTTGGCGTCGGGCCATCGGCTGACTGTCGTCGATCCGAGTGATGATCGGCGTTTGCTGATGGCGATTGCCGGTGATATCGGCGAGGTCGAGTGGATGCGAGAGGATGTGCGTGATAGCGGTGCCATCGAGCGGGCGCTGCGGGGACAGGATGCCGTGATTCACCTGGCGGGGCTATTGGCGCCGGCCTGTCGAGAAGACCCCGTGCTTGGGGCCGGGGTCAATCTGGTCGGGGCGCTGAACGTGTTTCAGGCGGCGCTGCGCTATGGCCTTGCCAAGGTGCTGTATACCAGTTCCGCTGCCATCTACGGGCCATATTCAGGCCAGCCGCCGAAGCCGACCACGCTGTATGGAACCTACAAGCTAGCCACCGAGCATGCGGCGTTGTCGCTTTGGCATTCCGATAACCTGACTAGCCTGGGGCTTCGGCCCTATGTCATCTACGGCCCGGGGCGGGAGCGGGGACTGTCCGCAGGTCCGACCCTGGCCTGCCGCGCCGCCGCTCGTGGCGAGTCCTACCGCCTGGGGTTTCGAGGCGACTGCGACTTGATCTATGTCGATGACGTGGCGATTGCCTTCGAGCAGGCCCTTGAGGTCGAGTTCAGCGGTGCTCAAGTGGTCAATCTCGGTACCGGGCGTATCGCAGTCGAATCGTTTATCGAACGCTTGACGTCTCAGGTGCCGCAGGCGGATATACATGCCGATGGCGAGCCTCTTCCCTTCGCCTTTCCGCAGGGCGGTGCCGAGCTGAAGACTCTTCTTCCAGGGTGGGCGCCGCAATCTGTCGACGATGGCATTGCCGCCACCCTCGCCTACTATCGCTGAACCGTATAAGGCCAAATCATTGCCACTGCGATCTTCAGCGTGACCGACACCGCTTGGTGATCGTCAGCACCACGCCAGCGACGATGATCACGGCGGCACCGCTCCAAGTCTCGGGGTGAGGCACGTCGCCAGAACACGAAGCCGAACAGCGCCGCCAAAATGATCTGCAAATGAGGAACAGCGAGACCAGCGAGGCCGGGTTCGCGACGATATCTTCCAATGGAACGGGTTCATGCAGGTGCTTATCAGTGGTGGCGAGGTGATGTTGCCGCTTTCGAGGACACGGTGGCCCAGGAGCACAGCGGGGCGCATGTGTTCAACCTGCGTGGTGACGTAGCGAGTGTCGAGCAGATAATCGCGACCATCAAGCAACAGGTGCCCGGGGCGACGCTTGCAGCCAAGGGTGAGAGGTTGCCATTTCACGCCGAACTGGATGAGCGCCCGCTGCCGCGCAGCTTACCCTGCACCTCGTTGCGCGATGGTATCGTGCGCACGCTCGACTACTACCGTCAGCAACTGCCAACTCCCTATTAAGAGAGTCAGCCCGCCTGGAAAAGCTCGATAAGAGAGCGCTGCCGCGTGGCGTTCCCTAGCGAGTGATCGTTGTTCTCCCCGCCATTTTTGTCGCCCTGTCAGGCGTTGATGGCTGTCTTTTATCGATGATCGTCTTTCACACCTATGCTGAGCGGTGTGCTTAATTGCGTTGGAAGAACGATATCTTATGGAGTGGCCGTTAAAAAATAAAGTTGACTCCGCTGCATATTTTTTGTGATTTAAAAACCATAATTACTTCTAACATCCTAAGAATTTTGTGGAATTTGTTGTTAGGGAAACACTGATTTATTCCGCCCAAGCCTGCATTCCAGTAAAATCCTATGCTTCCGCCACGTTGAGCGAAGGTTGCCATGCACCAGACCAGTTTTGCCCAAGCTGAGTATGCCGCCAAGAAAAAAAC
>Ga0207878_100213_pt1 | contig 37754 bp, 42 predicted proteins | sample LinPmetageLP41_FD_184053 | JGI IMG/M metagenome (GOLD analysis project Ga0207878, IMG submission 184053) | Marine viral communities from the Pacific Ocean - LP-41 (SPAdes) | ecosystem: Environmental > Aquatic > Marine > Oceanic | place: Pacific Ocean | collected 2010-08-27 | reverse complement strand
GGTGATTCCCCCGCCACTGTTGGTAATCGTCGTGAACCCCTTGAACGCCAGGATCGACAGCGCCACCGAGGCGACAAAGCCGGTAATACTAAACCCGTCAGCGTTGTTGCTGGCCTCTGGAAAGCCGAACCCACCCGACCACAGAGCGACGATGCCGAACAATGCGATGCCTCCGATCTTGATTGCCGCCATGACGATGGAAAGAAGTCCGACGGACCGGTTGCCTGAAACGTTCACGAGAAATGCAAACAGGATCACCGCAACCGCCAGTATCGGCACCAACGGTCCACTCGTGATCTCGAACGGGCGAAGGACATAGGTGGCAAACGTCCGTGCCACGAGGCTTTCGGATATCACCATCGACAGCGCCATCAAAAGTGACGCGGCAGCGGCAATCGCGCCCGGACCATAGGCCTTTTGCAGGATCATTGCGATTCCGCCCGAAGACGGCCAGGCATTCGACATCTTGACGTAAGTGTAGGCGCTGAAAGACGTAACAATGGCCCCAAACACGAATGACAAGGCGAAATATGAACCAGCGAGCTGCGCGATCTGGCCGGTCAACGCAAAGATCCCCGCGCCGATCATTACACCCGTGCCCATACCGACCGCGCCACTCAGGCTGATGGAGCCCTTTTGCATCGCATCGTCGCCGCTGGAATGTGTCATATGTCTGCCTCGGTTGATCTGTTCTGCGCCTGAGTATCGGATACTCATACCGGAGAAAATCTGATTGTCCGGCCGAACTGCGCACACCAAACAAACGCTTTCGTAACGGGAAGCGGATTGCTACCCGGTACGCTTTGGTGAACTATGATAAATCAGATCGCCTGAACCACGCCGCGCAACATATCGCGAACTTGTCCAGCCACATGCTGCAATTGGTCATTGTCGATTCCGGCCATCGACGCTTGCGGATCGACTGCCGAAATTTCGACCCCGGACGGAATCTCTCGCAGGATGACATTACATGGTAACATCGCGCCCACGCGTGGCTCCAAACCGATCGCTTGCCATGCCATGTCGGGATTACAGGCGCCGAGGATCAGGTATCCCGGCATGTCCTTGCCGATTTTCTTCTTCATCGTGGCCTTGACGTCGATTTCGGTCAGAACGCCAAAACCCGCATCGGCAAGCGCACTTCGGACACGACGCTCGACATCATCGAGGGAAGCATCATGGATGGTGCGGTTGATCGTATAGCTCATAGATTTTTCCTTATTTTCGCAGATACTTGACCAATACAGCTACACCAAGACAACGAGAAACAGGATCTACAGCATCCATAAACTGCCGAGACCCACACCAAAACCTGGCATACTACGGCTCCTTTCTAACTTTCAGAAGGCAACCACAGGACCTGATCTGGTCGCAGAAGCCAAATGTTTTATACCGGACTAATCATGCCCCTCCTCTTCCGCGTCCTTGTCTTCTACATGAACCATCATCGCTTCAATTTCTTCAGGGATATCCGCTTCGGAAAATTTTGCCTGTTCTTCTGCGTCGTGAACAAATGCAATGATCGCGGCCAGTTCTTCGCCGGTCAGGTCGATCACGTCGCCAAGCTCATCCCGCTGCAATTCGACCATCGCCTCTGCACCGCGCCACATGCGTGCTGAAAATTCGAAGGGGTTCATCGGGGAGTCCATGAATTCTGCGTCCAGCATCGGCGCATCGACCCCACCCACCCCGTTGATTGAATGGCAGACAACGCAACCCTTCGACGCGAACAGTTCGCGGCCTTCCTCTGCGTTCATCTCAGGCAATATCAATCCCGATGCCATCATTTCCATATTGGCACCATGAATATCGGCAAAAGATGGCCCCGCGAATACCGCAAACAGAACAGCAACAGGGAGCGATTTACGAATTGTAACAATCATTATAAAACTTCCTTTCATACATGGTTCCCAGGATCAGGGACTTGCCAGAATATCGTTGAACTGCCATTCACGTGGCAATATGCTTTCACATTCTAGCGCGAAAAAGCAATAATTACGCATCCAATACTGCTCGAAAGAACATCATTGCACAGCCACTATCTCATGTCCTTCGCCTTCAATCGGAAAATCTCCTACAGGTGTCAGTGTTGCCTCATCAATGATCCAGACCTTCGATTCGGCTCGTGACGAGACATAGAATGTGCAGGTTCCAGGAATGGTGGTCAGATGATATGGCTCCGAAGATAAGGGAGCAGTTGTCACATCACCCGTCGAAAGTGCCACTGCCGCAATCTTGTCCTCGCCTCGACCGGCAACGTATAGGCTCATTCGATGATCCGACAGGTCCATCCCGTGCAACTCGCCACCAATGGCAAAGCTGCGCGGAACCGAACCATCATTCAGAAGCAGCTCCATCACATTGCCCTCGTCCGCATCGATGGCATAGAGGATGCATGGTTGGTTTTGTTTTACCTCAACATTTTACACCTTCATTATGGACTTTTGGTCTCTCAAAACATAAGGCTCTATGCGTCGTCCACTCTCAGGCTGGAATTCTATTTCCTAAGGAGCCTTTCAGGGAATGATCAGAGCCACACTGCATAAACTTGCCGGCGCCGCAAAGAGGGCAGATTTCGGTTATGCGTTTCTTCAATTCCGCCCTGGCACGATGGACGCGCACGCGCAAAGCATTCTGACTGACCGCAAGGTCAGCGGCGATCGCAATACGAGGTTCCTCCTGCAGATCCAGTCGTGTCAGCAATTCGATCTGCGCAGGCTCCAATTCTTTCAAGGCCACTGAAATGCATCTGCAAACAGTATCATCTACACTCTCGGTTTCCGGTTCCGTTAGTTTGGCCTCGTTCGCATAGGCGTCCGCCCATGCTTTTCGCGTTGCCTGTCGCCGGTAGTGATCGGTCAGGGTGTGCCGCAAGGTGATACCCAGCCAGGCATCCAGCCGCTCTCCGTTCTTGATAGAGGCATGATTACGAAGAACTTTGAGACAGAAATCCTGAAAAACGTCCTCGGCATCCTGCGGGTTTCTCAGGCGCTTGCGAAGGAACCCCAGGAATTTGTTGCGGCATTCGACAAGCTTTGCCTCAGCGTCGCGGCGCGAAACTTTCGCTGGTCGCTGCTTCTGTTCTATGAACATTTTTCCGCTCCTATCACGTGATTTCGAGCCGCGCCGAAAAACCGATGTCGACGGTCATCCCTGAGAAAAGTAAGGCAGACAGAAAAACCGAACGCGTGCCTTGATGGGCGGTAGGCACTTGGGAAAAGTGGGCAGGAAGGTTTTTGAAATCTGCCAGAGTCCTTCCGCCGACCGGCCATCGCGACGCTGAGGCTGCGGCCCTGATCGCATTTCGTGTCCGGTGCGGACAAAACGGCACCTTTATCGGCGAAGACCCTGTTCTCGACGAAAAGACGGTCGGTTGCAGGGGCAGAACACGATGATCCGCAACGGGCCCACTTCGCAAATGTAGAGATGGCACGCGCCAGGACCGGGCCGGCTCCCGATGGCACTGCGAAACCCCGATCTGTCTGCGCGAATCTGAACATGCGTCCATACTTTCTTATGCTGCATGCAGATTTAGGCCCGAGGTCAGTGCCAGGCTTTGATTTGAGTCAATCTTCAAATTCATCAAAAGCCAGGGGTGGCACGCAGGTCTCGCCCACTGCCACGTGACTGTTCACATCGGGACTTTCAGGATAAAGCCACTGTGTTCCCTATCCTGTTCTGCATTGAAAACATCAGGTTCCACATGCCCGCACCCGTAGCGCTTCCCCGCCGTCTTCCGCCAGAGGTCGACTTCCTTGTCCTGTCATTCCTGGGGCATTTTGCTTGGGAAATATTACAGTCCCCGCTATTCGCGAGTCTCAGCCAGGTCGATCATTTCACCGGCATCGCCATATGCCTGAAGGCAACGCTCGGCGATCTGGCTATAGCGCTTGCGGCTTTCTGGAGCGCCGCGCTTGTAAGCAAAGACCGAAATTGGGTTGCGAACACTGGTCGTACCGCACTTGTGGTTTTCTTCGCGACCGGGTTGCTGGCAACCGTTGGTCTCGAATACCTCAACACCGAAGTGTTGGAACGTTGGTCCTATGACGGAGTGATGCCGACCCTCCCGGTCCTAGGCACCGGGTTGTCCCCGATCCTGCAATGGATTTTCGTGCCCCTCTTGGTGCTATGGTACATGCGTCGACTGGCGATCGGGACTGTCGATCTTGGCCACCATGCGCGCTGACGCTTTGTGCCGAACCGGTAATGTTTCATGGCTTGGCGCGTCTTCTGATCAATAGCCCCGGATACAGCAGTTGACTGTACTGAAGTCGAAAAGTAGCGCGCAAAAGGCGAAACAAGCATGAACGCATCAGATATCATGACGAAAACGGTCATAAGCGGAAGGCCGGACACAACCGTTGGACAAGCCGTCGAACTGATGTCGCAACACCACATCAGCGCCATTCCCGTCCTCGACGACAAGAAACGGATCGTGGGCATCGTGAGTGAAGGTGATTTGATGCCCCGCGTTGAAGGAGAAAAAGGCCAGAGCCGGTCTTGGTGGCTGTCGCTTTTTTCCGTGTCCCAGGCAAATGCCAAGGGCTTTGTGTTGAAGCACGGTCAGTACCTCAGGGACATCATGACCACACAAGTCATTACCGTGTCGCCCGATACACCCGTTGGAAAGATTGCCCGATTGCTTGAAAAACGGCATATCAAGCGTGTGCCGGTAATAGACGATGGCGAGTTGGTGGGCATCGTCAGTCGCGCCAATCTGCTGCAAGCAATCGCAGCACAACCCGTTGTGCACATCCGTGCAGATGCGGACTTGGATGAAAAGCGTGACATCGTTTTGGGTGCGCTGGCCAAGGTGCCAGGATTAAACCCGGTTCATCTGAACGTCATCGTGGCAGACAATCGCGTTGACGTCTGGGGCATCGTGAATTCCAAAGACGAAGAAGATGCGGCCAGAGTTGCGCTGGAAGCGATTGACGGAATTGGAGAAGTGTCTATCAATTTGGGTCGAGTACCCGGCTACGCCTGGGGCATTTAAGGTCCCGGACCAAATTGGAAATTCCGGGACTTGCGCTGTCGAGGCTGCGCGCCGAAGCCTGATTCACCACACCTGGGCGATAAGGTGGCTACGGTTAACGTCAACTGCACGATCTGCCCGTTCGATAAAACACTGAAACCTGCGATCCGAGCAAGGATCGACTGCCTTCTAAAGAGCCGTGCTTCCCAGAATGGTCACGCAGTTTGGCTGCATCAGCGGCGATTTGCTGCCTTTTCACGCCGTTCGTAGACAGATTTTGCAACCTCGCCCATTGCACCGACAAGCATAAGGGTCGAACCCAGCACAAACATCCAGACTGCCAACGTCTGCCATGACGAAAACACTTGAAAAAACAATACCGATCCCAGCAAAAACAGCGTGTTGCCAGTAACTATCGTCAGGTGCCAATGGCGGTATTCCCGCACGATCAGTTCAATTCCTGTCATTCCACCCTCATGCTATCCAGAGCCGCAGACCATAGGCGACCCCGGCCACGGCCACGACGCCCACCCCCCAGAGCAGAATGAACCACAGGAGCCGATACCAAAGCGGGCGTTCGGACGCAGCCATCAGTGATACCCTGCATCAGTGTCAATCTTGCCGCGGAACACCCAGTAGGCATAGGCCGTATAGGCCAGAATGATCGGGATCAGGATCGACACGCCCACAAGGATGAATCTCTGGCTGATTTCGGGGGCCGCCGCCTGATAAATCGTGATCGCGCCGGGCACGATAAAGGGGAAGATCGAAACGCCCAGCCCCACGAAGCAAAGCCCGAACAGAGTCAGCATCAGCACGAATGGCCATCCGTCCCGGCGCGCCGCCAGCATTCTGAACAGCAGGATCGCGACGCCCACAACGGCAAGCGGAACCGGAGCGACCAGCAGGATACGCGGCCAGGCAAACCAGTTCTGCCAATAGGCCCCCTCCAGAAAGGGCGTGACCGCGCTGACAAGGGCGATCGCCCCCAGCGTCGCGATGACCAGGCCGGGTGCCAGTGCATAGGCGCGGTCCCGAAGGTCGCCCGTCGTCTTCAGGATCAACCATGTCGCGCCCAATGCCGCATACCCCACGACCACAGCCGCCCCCGTGAGCATCGTGAAGGGCGTGAGCCAATCCCACCAGCCCCCGGCATAGGCCCGACCCTCGACCGTAATGCCCTGCAACACTGTCCCCAGGGCGATCCCCTGCCCCAGAGCGGCGACAAGCGAACCGCCGGTGAAAGCTATGTCCCACAGGAATTGGCCCCGTTTCGTACGCCAGCGAAATTCGAAAGCCACGCCCCTGAATACCAGCCCCAGCAGCATCGCGATGATCGGAGCATAAAGCGCTGGCATAAGAACGGCATAGGCCAGCGGAAACGCCGCGAAGACCGCACCGCCACCCAGCACCAGCCAGGTTTCGTTGCCATCCCAGACCGGGGCGACCGTGTTCATGATGACGTCGCGGTCCTGTGGTTTCGGAAAAAACGGGAACAATAACGCCACCCCCAGGTCAAAACCGTCCATCACCACATAAAGGAAGATCGCAAAGGCGATGACGAAGGCCAATATGCTCGCCAGGTCGGGTATAAGTGTCATCGTCACGCTCCTATTCTTCCTGCGGAATCATCTGGTCGGGATTGACGGCGGAGGCGGGCGTTATCCCCGCGGCCCGCACAGGCTGCCCACTGGTCAGCCCGGATTCATGAGGCTTCGGCGCGGCATTCATCAGCCGCAGCAGATAGAAAGAGCCCGCCGCGAACACGATGCCATAGACGACGATGAATGCCACGAGCGACGCGCCGACCGCAGGGGCCGCAAGCGGTGAGACGCTATCGGTCGTGCGCAACGCACCATAGACTGTGAACGGCTGCCGCCCGACCTCTGTCGTAACCCATCCGGCCAGCACGGCGACGAAGCCGGTAGGCCCCATCACCAACGCCAGATAATGCAGGCCCCGCCAGTCATGCAGACGCCCCCGCCAGCGGGCCAGCAGACTGAGCAGCCCAAGGCCCAGCATCGCAAAGCCCAAGGATACCATGATCCGGAACGACCAGAACACGATCGGCACTGGTGGCCAGTCTTCCCGTGGAACGCTGTCCAATCCGTTCAGCGGCGCATTCAGATCTCTCTTGAGGATCAGCGAAGACAGCTTGGGAATCTCCAGCGCGTAATCCACGGTCCCGGTTTCCATGTTGGGCCATCCGAACAGGATAAGCGGCGCACCATCGGGATAGCTCTGGAAATGTCCTTCCATCGCCATGACCTTGGCCGGCTGATATTCCAGTGTATTCAGCCCGTGTTCGTCACCCGCCAGAATTTGAAGCGGCGTGACCAAGACCAGCATCCACATCGCCATCGAGAACATCTTGCGGGTTTCCGCCCCCGCTCGTCCACGCAGGTAATGCCACGCCGCTACCCCGCCCACGACCAGTGCGGTCGTGAGATACGCGGCAAGAACCATGTGAACCAGCCGGTAGGGGAACGACGGGTTGAAGATCACGTCCAGCCAGTCCAGCGGCACGAATTGCCCGTCGGCATTCGTGGTGAAACCTGTGGGCGTCTGCATCCAGCTGTTGACCGACAGGATCCAGAACGCGGACATCAACGTGCCCACCGCGACCATCAGCGTGGCAAAGAAATGCAGACCCCGCCCGACCTTCTTCATGCCGAACAGCATCACGCCCAGAAAACCGGCTTCGAGGAAGAATGCCGACAGCACCTCATAGGCCATCAGTGGCCCGACGACCGGCCCTGCCTTGTCGGAAAAAACCGACCAGTTGGTTCCGAACTGGTAGGACATCACGATGCCCGACACGACGCCCATTCCGAAGGCGACGGCGAAAATCTTGATCCAGTATTTGAACAGGTTCAGATAGACGTCCTTTCCGGTCTTGAGCCACAGCCCTTCGAGCACGGCGAGATAGCTGGCCAAGCCTATGGAAAACGCCGGAAAAATGATGTGGAATGACATCGTGAACGCGAACTGCATTCGCGCCAGCAAGACAGGGTCGGTAAAAGATAACATCAGGCACACTCCAGTTTTCGGGCGGAGGCAGGTGTGATCGCATCGGCCCCGATGCGACAACGGCTCCCTGCGGAAAAAGGGGTCGTCTCCGGGGTATGTCTTTCCGCAGCACAGACATAGGCAACAGGTCAAGCAAGCGGTATGCGACAAAATCGTTCAGGATAACCGTGTGATCATCCCTGCTGCGGCAGGCCATGACGGACCGCCCGCGCTGATCAATGTCAAATCGCTCCCTTTCATGCTGGGGAATTTCGGCTCCTCCAGGAACATAGACGGTCGGGACCGTTCGCCCAGCCTACATGAAATAGACCAAGCATTGCATAGTTTTCCAAAGCACTGGGTTCGGTCGATAAGCGACCCGGCCCCGCCATTCCGCCTCCGGTCTTTCCAAGCAAGCATTCTGAAAGGCGTCTGACATCTCGCTTCCTTCCGTGCCGCAGGGAAAAGTCTGCATCCGCATTTCCGATAACATGCCGCGATCAGTGGGAGATGTTCATCGCCGGACTTTGCCCGGCGTCGGCCAGCCTCGCCTTCGTCGTGCTGATTGCAGAGAATATGTTCGGCAGCGTGATCGGGGTGGTCAAGGCCAATGCGCCACCTCGCGGCATGCGCGACAGGCCCATGACGGACCGACAGGCGAAATGCCGGATCGCAAGGACAATGGCGCGCGAGTGAACACCCGTTGGGTGGCGATATTTCCGCATGCGATGTTGATCGTTCGGTCCGTCTGCGGTCTTATGTCAATCACGTCAGTAAAGCGCGCGTCATGACCAGAATGATCTGTCACACCCCTGCGATTCAGAGAAACGGGGTGTGTCGATGACCTGGCTGGCTTCATACGGGCTGATGGTACTTCTGGTTATTGCCACCGGAATTGCCGTGATCTTCGTGTTGCAACAACGGCGCACCCCGCAATCCGCATCGGCATGGGTACTGTTCATTCTTCTGCTTCCCTATGCCGCGATCCCGCTTTTCCTGGCGCTCGGGTTTCGCAAACAGGGATCGAGATTTCCGCCGATCCGCTTCAATAACGTCACATCATCCGTCACCGACGCGCATCCTGTGGCGCAGACATTCTGCCAGTTCGGCATTCCCGGTCCGTCCGATGGAAACGCCATTGCGCTGAATATCGATTCAACTACCGCCAGAGCAACGCTGTTCGAGACGATAGAAGCAGCGACGGTTCGGCTCGATATCATCTTCTATCTTCTGGCCAATGATGCGACGGCGCATGATTTTATCGCGGCGCTGACACGAAAGGCCCGGCGCGGGGTTGCCGTGCATCTGGTCCTTGACCGGTTGGGCACGCTGCGTGCGCCTCGGGCAGCGTTGGACAAACTCACTGCCGCCGGGGGAGAGGTACGGTATTTTTCGCCCTTTCTGCATCCGCCCGATAATGGACACCTGAATCTGCGCAATCACCGCAAGATGGTGATCGCTGACCGTGAACGGGTCTGGGCGGGCGGGCGCAACATCGGCGACGAATATCTGACCGATTGGAATATCTGGATCGACATGGGGTACGTTCTGCGCGGACCAGCCGTGCAGACGTTTCTGGATGTCTTCACATCGGACTGGGATGTAACCGGCAAGACCATCGAACCGCTGATCTGTCAGTGTGCGCCTATGGGCCCGGCCACGGTGCAACTTGTACCTTCGGGACCGGATACACCGCTGGATGCGCTGCACGATACGTTGGTGAACGCGATCCATCGGGCGCGGCAGAATGTCTGGATCGCGACACCCTATTTCCTGCCGACAGACGCGCTGGGCCAGGCACTGGCCACGGCCGCCCGGCGCGGGATTGATGTGCGGATCATGCTACCCGAACGATCGAACCAATGGACGGCCGATCTGGCACGCGGGGCCTATCTGCGCGACCTTGACGGCGCGGGCTGCCGTATCCTGCGCTTCACTCCAGGAATGCTGCACGCGAAGGCCGGTGTGATCGACGACATGGCATGGATCGGCTCGGCGAATTTCGATGTGCGCTCCATGCTGTTGAATTTTGAAGCCGTACTGATGATCTATGACACGGACACGGTGCGCGGGATGCGCGACTGGTTCGAGGCAGTGGCCTCCGATTGCGCGGTAGGCATTGTCCGGCCGGGCCTGCTCCGGCGCATCGCCGAGGGCGTATTCCGGCTGGGGGCGCCGATCCTGTGACCGACATGACCTTACGCATCGCCACCTACAACATCCGCAAGTGCCTTGGCACCGACCGGCGCCGCGATGCCCAGCGCACGCTTCGTGTGATCGAAAGACTCGATGCCGATATCGTCATGCTGCAGGAGGCCGACATGCGACTGGGCCATCGCCCACCCGCATTCTCGCCGCACCTGTTGCAGGCGCACGGGCTGCGCCATGTCGCCTTCGACCATGGCCGGGACAGTCTGGGCTGGCACGGCAATGCCATTCTGATCCGCGACGAGATCGAGGTGCTGTCCACTGACCACGCGGACCTTCCGGGGTTCGAGCCACGCGGCGCCGTCCTGGCCGAACTTCGGTATAAAGGGCGCGACATTCGCGCAATCGGCGTCCATCTGGGCCTGCTGCGCCGATCACGTCGCGCGCAGCTGACGGCATTACAGCAATTCTCGCGGCATGATGATGCCAAGCCGACCGTTCTTGCAGGCGATTTCAACGAATGGTTCGGCGCGGCGCATCTGACGGCGATGGGCACGGCGCTCCGGTTGCTGCCCGCGCCGCCCACGTTCCACGCCCGGCGACCCGTGGTGGCCCTCGATCGGATCGCCGTCACCCATCACTTCGAGTCTCATGGTGTCGCCGCGGCCCTGACCCACGATACCCGACGGGCCTCCGATCATCTGCCACTGGTCGCCACGCTTGATCTGAAGGATTGACAGGGCTGCCCCTTTCCCCGGCCGAAAAATGCACCACCCTCGTGCCCGTTGTGCGGCGGCGCCCGAACCGTCGGCCCCCAACACATCATGGCTTAGGGGTCTGGCGCAGGACGACGGTCGACTTTCCTGCCCGGACTCTGAACCTTGGCTTTGCAGTTGCCCTGGCAAGACGATGACCTGAGTTGTCGCGATCGTGCATTTCGAAATTCAGGCAGATCATTTTCACGCGCCGCTTTTCAGGGCGGTATCTTCGCCATGGATCATGGAGGGAACCCGGATGGCGGTGGTCTTGTTGAGGTTGTCATGTTCATACACGCAAGTCAGACCAATCTGGTCTGTACCATTCTGGTTGACCGTGCCGGTCTGGCCGTCATTCGCCACTTTACGAAGAACCTGAATCCGGCAGAGATATGGTCCCTGCGTAAGGATACTTCGGGCCAGACGGTTGGATGTCTGTCGCCCGATCAACAAAGTCTGCCACCCCGCAGTCAAAGGAGAATACCATGAACCTCAACGGAAAAGTCTGCATCATCACCGGCTCTGCCAGCGGCATCGGCAAGGCGATTGCAGAACGCTATGTCGCGGATGGTGCCAAGGTTGCCATTGCCGACCTGCGTCTCGACGCGGCCAAGGCGACCGCAGAAGAACTGACCAAGAACGGCAAGGGCGAAGCCATCGGTGTCGAGATGAACGTGACTGATGAGGCGCAGGTGAACGCCGCTGTGCAGCAGGTCGTCGATCATTGGGGCGGCGTCGATGTGCTGGTGTCGAACGCCGGCATCCAGATCGTCCACAAGCTGGAAAACTTTCCCTATGACGACTGGAAAAAGCTGCTTTCGATTCATCTGGATGGCGCGTTCCTGACTTCCAAGGCGGTATTGCCGCATATGTACAAGGCAGGGTCCGGCTCGGTGATCCTCATGGGGTCGGTCCACTCCAAGGAAGCTTCGCCGCTGAAATCGGCCTATGTGACCGCCAAGCACGGCCTGCTGGGCCTCGCCCGCGTCATCGCAAAGGAGGGCGCGGAACATGGCGTGCGCGCCAATGTGATCTGTCCCGGCTTTGTGAAAACTCCGCTGGTGGAAAAGCAAATTCCAGAACAGGCAAAGGATTTGGGCATCACCGAGGAGGAGGTGATCAACGACATCATGCTGGGCGGCACCGTCGACAAGGAATTCACCACCGTCGAGGATGTAGCCGAAATCGCGCATGTCTTCGCCGCCTTCCCGACAAATGCCCTGACCGGCCAGTCGATGATCGTCAGCCACGGCTGGTTCATGGAGTAACCGGCTTCGGCGGGCCGCCACCCTGTCAGAATGTCAGCGGCGAATGGAACGCTGTCACCTTCGCGTCCATGGCATCCGCCTTTTTCGGATGTGTCAGACTGATCACTGTTAACGTTCTGTGATGGCCCGCCATATCCCTTAGACCTGTCCGGCTAACCTTGCGGGACAGTGCGACATATTTGTGGAGGTTGACCTGTGTTTCCAGTGATCTCTATGCCATCAAGGATCGGATGGCATGTCTGACGCCCTGCGTCGGCGCAGACGAAGATATCCGAAGATCAGAGCGCCGATCAGAAGTGGCACGACAATCGCCACCAGCATCCCGATGTGCCGCCCGATATAGGGCAGGATCGTGACTGACTGTCCAAGCCTGTAAGCCAGTATCGCCCAGAATCCGACCCAAAGCGCTGCACCGAGCATATTGGACAGAAGGAACGTCAGCCAATGCATGCGCGCGCTTCCCGCGACCAGCCCGTTCAGTTGACGCAGCAGCACGACAAAACGCGCAACGATGACCATCAGCGGACCATAACGCGCGGTAATCGCCTCGACCTTGGCGAAACGACTTTCGGTGATGCCGAAGCGGGCACCGTATGTCAGCAAGACCTGCCGCCCGTATCTGCGCCCAAGAAAATAGCCTATGTTGTCCCCCAGAACGGCGCCCAGCCAGGCCGCGATCACCACCTGCCAGATGCTGATCTGTCCGGTGCCCGCGATTGCGGACGACAGGATAAGCGCGCTTTCCCCCGGCACGGGTAGGCCCAGCGTTTCCAGGGTCAGCGACAAGAACAGAACGATCGGGCCGTATTGGTCGACCAGGGTCATTATACTGTCGCGTATCCAGATCAAGGGCTTGATCTCCCCTGTGGAAACCGCTCCACTGTTTTGCCCATTCCCGCAATGCCTTGGAGCATTACTGGCAATCTGGCACGGTCAGACATTCTCTTACTCCCTCATTCTTGGAACATATGGCGGACGATGACCTGTCAGGGCGAAGGTTGCAAATACCCAGCGGGGCAAACCGCACAATAATCAATCGATAGCAGCGTCATAACGCAACGAGCGCTCGTCTTTGGCCCAGATCTTACCTAGCGACGCGGACGGTCGGAGCATTGCCGCAAACTGCACGGATCGAGATACATAGGATAGCAGAGTGACGCCAATGGCCACCCCGACCGACCTGACTGTCTGGAGCAGGATCATACCGCTCCTTCCCTATGTCATGACGACCGTATTGTTCGCCGCGTGTTTATTGCGGTCAATAAATTGCTCACCCCTGTCGGTCCGGTGCAGATAATGCGACAGGTCCGGGGCACACCCGGTGACATATCATCGCGCTGGCCCTGCTGTGTGTGGCGGGGGCTTATGCCGCACTGATCGGCTATGACTGGTCCACGCTTCGCCATATCGGCAAGAGCGTCCCGTTTTCCGCCGTCGCGACGGGCGGTTTTCTGGGATATGCCATCGGCAATACAGTCGGTGCAGGCCCGGTGACGGGCGGAGCGGTGCGATATCGCATCTATTCTGCGCTTGGCCTGTCGGGCTATGACATCGCGGCAATCGTCCTGCTCGGATCGCTGGCGTTCGGGCTGGGCGCAACGATCATCGGCTTCGGTGCGCTGGTCTGGCATCCCTATGAGCTCGTTCCGCTGGTGCCAATAAACCCGCACGGGGTCGGCGGGAAAGCCAGTCTGTAGAAAGACCTGCGGTCCGTCGACATGGGGCAGGCCTTGACCATCCCGTCGGGGCTGTGTTTCCCCCTTCCGTCCGGTTTGCCCCACCTGATATGGCTGGCGCATGGACCACAGAACCTTCCTCACCACCATTCCGCCCGCCGAACGGACCCGTCTTACGGCCCTGTCCGACCGCGCCGGACTTACGCATCTGTCGGGCCACCTCGCCCTGATCGGACTGCTGGCCGGTGCCGTTTTCGTCAAGGTGCCTGGCTGGCCGGTTCTGATGCTGCCGCTGGGCATCGTGCTGATTTTCCTGTTCACGCTGCAGCACGAAACCACACATCAGACGCCGTTTCGCAATCGCGCGCTGAACGAATGGGTTGGACGGTTTTGCGGGCTGATCCTGCTGCTGCCGCCGACGTGGTTCCGCCTGTTCCATCTTGCGCATCACCGCCATACGCAGGACCTGGCGAACGACCCGGAACTGGCCACGCCCAAACCGAAAACGCGGGCGCAATACATACTGCACATAAGCGGCCTGCCGGTCTGGCGGACGATGATCGGGACGTTACTCCGCAATGCGACGGGGCGCGCCGAGTATGCGTATGTACCGCCCTCCCGTCTTGCGCACGTCCGGGTCGAGGCGCGTTTGATGCTGGGTCTCTATGCATTCGCCCTGACCGCCAGTCTTGCCGAAGGCAGCTTCATTTTGCTCTGGGTCTGGATCATGCCGATGCTGCTGGGACAGCCGTTCCTGCGCCTGTATCTGCTGGCAGAACACGGGCGATGTGCCACGGTTGCGAACATGTTGGAAAACACCCGGACGACACTGACCAATCGTGCGGTGCGCTGGATCGCGTGGAACATGCCATATCACACCGAACACCACGTCTGGCCCACCGTCCCGTTTCACCGCCTGCCCGAATTGCACCGCCTGATGCACCCGCATCTGGCTGAGGTCACGCCGGGCTACGTTCCCTTTCATCGCGAGTTGATCCGAGAATTATCCACCGGAGTCCCAGATGCACATTGATCCTTTCGGCGTCGAGATGTGGATGAACGCGCATGAAAACGACTGTGACCACAACCTTGCGGAAACCTGCGTCACCAGCCTGACGCTGGAGGAACTTCTGCATCTGTCGGGACGGAATGCGACGGCCCTGTCTCAGCTTTTGCCGCTCAAGCTGACCTATGGCGCGATCGAGGGGTCGGACGGACTGCGGGATGCCATTGCCGGGCTTTACGCTGCAAAAACGCGCAACGATATCCTTGTGACCCACGGCACCGCCGGAGCGAATGCGCTGGTATGGGCAGCGCTGGTCGGGCCGGATGATCCTGTCGTAAGCCTTGTGCCAACCTATCAGCAACACATTTCGATCCCAGAAAGTCTGGGCGCCAAGGTCACGAAGGTTCAACTGAGCGCCGCTGACCGTTGGTTGCCGGACATGGAAGCGCTCGCCGCCGCCGTGACGCCAGCCACCCTGGTCATCGCTCTGACCAACCCGAACAACCCAACCGGATCGCTGATCGACCGCGCAGGATTGGAGAAGATCGCCGAAATCGCGCGCATCGGTCAGGGTGGAGCGGGTGCGTGGGTTCTGGTGGATGAAGTCTATCGAGGATCGGCGCAGGACGATGACGGCATGGGTCCGTCCATCGCCGATCTCTATGATCGCGGCATTTCGACGGCCGGAATGTCGAAAGTATTCTCGCTGGCCGGCCTGCGCCTGGGCTGGATCTGCGCGCCCGCCGATGTGTTGCAGGCGGTGTCGCATCACCGCGACTACAATACGATCTCGGTCGGCATGATCGACGACCATCTGGCCACGCTGGCGCTTGGCGCGAGAGATCGCATTCTGGCCCGATCCCGCGAAATCACGCGCGGAAATCTTACGCTTTTGTCCGGTTGGATGGCGTCTGAACCGGCCCTGAACTGGGTGCGCCCCACTGCGGGCACGACCGCGCTGATCCGATATGATTTGGACATCCCATCCGAACAGCTCTGCCTCGATCTGCTGGCTGAAGAAGGCGTGCTGTTCACGCCCGGCGCGGTCATGGGGGTCGAGGGCACGGTGCGGATCGGCTTTGCCAACGACCCGGCGGCAATGCGCGGCGGTTTGCCCAAGGTGTCGGCCTTCCTGCGGCGCAGACGGTCCATGACCCAGACTTAAATCCGATGGAAACCGACGGCTTTGTCACAACATCTCCCGCTGCACGACTGCGCGGCACGACCGGGTGACTCCATCGTGTGATTGGTCCCGACAACGGACCCTGTTGATCCGAACAGGCCCCAGCCAGTTCAAGATCGGACCCCCCGTGCGCGATTGAACAAGCCCGGAAATTCGCTGATCGTCGGACAGCGAAGCAACAGCAAGACCAAGCAAAGGGGATTTTGTTGAGAATTATTTGCGTCCTTGTCGGAAGCATTTTGGCTAGCTCGCTGCTGACGGCCCTGCTCGTGCAGAGCGGGCTGGACTGGAGATATTTCGTCTGGATACAGAATGGCCGTGCGGTGGGGCTTCTGCCATTGGCGGATCGGGTCGGATATGTTGCCCCGGTTCTGGTGTCTCTGGGTCTGGCTGCGGTCGCAACCGTCGCGCCGCGGCGGGGCGCTTGGTCGCTGACTGGGGCGTCGGTTGCCGCCGCTTTGGGCGGTCTTGCGGTGTCTATGGCACTAAAATCGGTTACCGGTCGGATGTCACCGCCCCATCATGCCTTCGGTGCCGGTCTTGCAGGGGCCGACAACAGTGCGGCCTTTCAGTTCGGGTTCCTCAATCAACCGCTTATCGGCGGCTGGCCATCGTCCCATGCAACGGTCGCCTTCGCCGTCCTTGTTGCGCTGGTGCTTCTTGCCCGGCGGAGAACTTATGTGGTGATCTTCGGAACGCCGCTTGCACTTTTCATCGGTCTGGGGGTCAGCTTTGGCTATCACTGGCTGTCCGAGTTCGCGTCGGGCATCCTGATTGGCAGCGCGGTGGGATATGCTGTGGCGCAAGGCCTGGGCGGACCGGACTTTCGCACCGACGAATCGACGGATCAGACATAGTCTGAGACCGTCAACAACGGCTTGCAAAACTGGCGAGTTTCTGCCAGCGTGCCGAATGGTTGGGCGGTTTTTATCACTTGTAATACTGTCTGCGTTGCTTCTCTCGGGGTACGGCGCAACACGCATGGCTCTGGCAATGCGGACCGGGCCAGTCGCCTTGATCTCCGACAGCACAGTCAACGACGTCTCGTCATCGGCGGTTTCTCTACTCGAAACCCAGGTGTGTCCGATGATGACCAAGTCTACGTCCTGCAGCACCGCCGGTCATGTCGCAACCGCGTGCCAGATTGTACTGTGTGATACTGAACCGACCATGGCTTTTTTGCTGACCCGGGTCAGCACGGTCAGCAGGCACCATTTGGCGCTTGGTGCCAGCATTCATGAAGACTACGGGCTATTCCGGCCACCGCTGGTCTGACTGCACCCGGACAGGGGTGTCGCTGAACAACCGGCAGACATCTCATCTTTCCGTCACACCTGCGACCGGACATTGTTTCGGACAACCGTCTTGTGGATGAACCCCCGTGAAATTCCAGGGCATCCGACAACCCGCATCGCAGCCAAGACACAGCACACATTCTGAATTGAGGGGCGAAAATTTTCGTCCAGGGGAAGAGTAAATGGAAAATGCACTAGGCCTGACCGGGTATCAGGCAACGATGATGACCATCGTATTCGCGCTGGGAATTCTGGGAATAGGTGGCCTGTTGATGGCCATATTCTGGCCCAAGCGGTGGAAAATGAAATACCGTATGGAAATTGGCTTTGTGGTCTTGCTGGCCGTGCTGGTCTGGTATGCCGACCGCAAAAGTACCGAAGTCTATTCCGCCTATCAGGCCGACCTGAACGAGTCAGGGGAACTCTCGGTCGACGGCTATGAAGCTGCCGGGGAATTCGACCGCACCTTGCGGGTAATCGCGTTCCAATGGGGATTCGCGTTTCTGACCGAAGAAGACGAGATCAGCCGCAATGCGGCGGTCGTCCAACCGGGCGAGCGCGTGTTGTTCGAAATCATTTCGAATGATGTGATCCATGGTTTCAACATTCCTGCCGTCGGCATCACCACCGAATTCGGACCGGGTGAAAACCGGCAGGTCTGGATCAGGGCACCCAAGGAACCTGGAAAATACCTGATCCAGTGCCTGAATTACTGCGGCGTCGGACACGCGCAGATGAAGGCATGGCTTGTGGTCGAGGGTCCGGAAGAAGGTGGTGAAGTATGAGCGTCGCAAGCAAATACCTGAGCGGAGAAGAATGATGACAAGCGCAAACGATACCGCCCGCATGGGTGGCCTGCCACATTGGGAACCTGCCGACGTTCTTGGCAAGATGACCCTGTCCGATCTGCTGTTTTCACTCGATTACAGGCATATTGCGATCAAGGGCATCCTGACGTCGATTGTCATGCTGGGCCTAGGCGGCCTGATGGCGATGCTGTTCCGAACCGAACTTGCTGTACCCGACATCCAGTTTTTCGATGCCCGGCCCTATATGTCGCTGATGACGCTGCACGGGATGCTGATGGTCTTCGGCTTCGTGATCCCGTTCGTCGTCAACCTGATGTATTACATGATGCCCAAGGTTCTGGGCACCGACCGGCTGATATTCGCGCGCGGCGCACAATGGAGCTATTGGTTGTTGATCGCGGCGGCGTTGCTGCTGGTCATCTCACGCCCCGATTTCACCTGGACCTTCTATCCGCCGATGTCGCTGCGCGTCGGTGGCGAGTTGATCTGGATGGGCTATCTGGCCATCGTTCTGGTCGCGATTTCCGAATTTCTGGCCGGCTGCGTCGTCATCGCGAACGGCTGGAGCGCGGCAAAGCGCATCGGCTGGTCAAAGCTGCCATTGATGGGTTGGGCGGCGATATCGGAAGGCCTGCTGCTGACGATCTCCACCCCTGCTCTGGCCTTTGTCGGCGGCGCATTGATGACCGACTGGCTGGGCACGACGGCATTGTTCGATCCGGCACGGGGCGGCGACATTCCGACCTTCATGTTCCTGTTCTGGTTCTACGGCCACCCGGCCGTCTACCTGCCGCTGATGCCGGCAATCGCGGTTCTGTATACCCTGATGCCGCGATTCCTGGGGCGCCCGATATGGAGTTACTGGTCCGGCGTCACCGCTTTCGCGATCCTGACCGTGCTGTCTTTCGTGGTCTATCCACACCACTTCCAGCCCGCCAATACGGTCAGCGGCTTGCTGGAACGCACGACACAGATCCTGACGATGCTGATCTTCATCCCGTCGACCCTGCATGTGTTCAACTGGATCGCGACTTTGTGGTATGACGACATCCCCATATCGGCAAAACGGGCAATCCCGTTCAAGTTCATCATCGCCGCGATCTTCTTTCTGATCCTTGGAGGAGTGACTGCCTATCTCAACGCGCAGATCGCGGTGAATGCCGACTTCGTGCACAACACCTACTTCGTGCCGGCACACTTTCATGCGATGTTCGTGGGCTTCATGGGAAATATGGCGATGGCGGGGGTTTACTACCTTTACCCCTACTTCACCGGCCGGATGTTCAGCCAGCGAATGGGTAACCTTCATTTCTGGCTGTGGCAGGTCGGGATTCTGGGCAAGGTGATGATGATGTACTATCTTGGCTTCGTGTATTTCCCGCGCTGGGTGGTGGATTATCTGCCGCTGCCGCAATGGGCAATTCCACAGTTGATGCTGACAGGTGCCGCCTATCTGATCGGCCTGGGATTCATCGTGTTCGTATTCAACATCATGTGGAGCAGCACCCGTGGCCGGACCGTTCAGGGTGATCCCTGGCCGGTCGAAATGGCGGACACACCCGCCACCGCCGCCGCTCCAGCAGAATAGAAGGAGATATCAAGATGATTATGCGAACTTTCCTGTTTCTCGGATTGCTCCTTCTGGGGGGGACAGCCTATTTCGTGGTCGGCCGGACGCCGCCCACGGTTCAGGCTGCTCCGTTCATGTCCAATGTAACCATGTTGCAAGAGGAGGGCCTGCTGCCGGTCGGTCCTCTGGCGGAAGACGAAGAAGTCGAACACGACGTCTTTGAAGTGCCGCCTCAAGACGAGGTCATGTTGGAAGCAGCAATCGCCAACATGGATATGTCAGGAATGGACATGGGCAACATGGACATGGCCGCGCCTGACGCCACCGACATGGGCGACATGGCGGCGGACACCCCTGCCGAACCCGACATGGGCAACATGGACATGGGCACACCTGCCGCCACTAACATGGGTGACATGGCGGCGGACACCCCAGCCGCGCCCGGCATGGGCAACATGGACATGGGCACACCTGCCGAACCCGACATGGGCGACATAGCGGTGGACACCCCTGCCGAGCCTGACATGGGCAATATGGACATGGCCGCGCCTGCCGCCACTGACACGGGTGACATGGCGACAGACACCCCAGCCGAACCCGACATGGGCAACATGGACATGGGCACACCTGCCGCCACCGACATGGGCGACATGGCTGTGGATGATGGCGAGATCAGCGAAGAAGAAACCGAACGCCTGATGGCGGGGCAAATGGCCGGGCTGATCATTACCGATGACGGTCCTTTCGACCGTGAAATCAGCCTGTCGATGTCGGAATGGACGTTTTCCGACCTCGATATCGAAGCTCAGCCCGGGGAGAGGATCCGCTTCACGTTGCGCAATGACGGCCAGACCCTGCACGAGTTCATGTTCATGAGTATGGCCGGAATGCAGGGCGTGAATTACCGCGCCCGGCGGGCCGATTGGAGTCTTCTGGAACATGTGGCGCTTTATGAAAAGTCGCTGATGCTGCCCGGCGAGGAGATTACCTTTGTGGCCGAAGTTCTTCGACCAGGTGGCTGGATGTTCATGTGCATGCTGCCCTACCACATGCAGATGGGCATGATGGGACAGATCGCCACACCTGGAATGGCCATGGATATGTAAGGCCATATCCGCCCGGTCCGGCTCCGCGTGAAAACAAGGGCTGCGCAACTGGGCGACATTGCTTTCAGGGCCGGAGAGATCCGGCCCTGATCATACCCCGAATCCTTCCAACGTCACACCGCCAGCAAACCCTGCCGCCTATCGCGACAACGGTCATTGACTGTCATGCCTGTGCCAAAAGACCCATGTTCGATCAAAGAAGCGATCCCAAATCCGACCCTACACTGGGATAGACCGCTGTCATCGACCTGAGCTGTTTTGCGGTCAGCCCCAGCTTTATCGCCAGACCGAAAAAGTTGATCAGCTCGCCATACTCCGGCCCGAACATATGCGCCCCGAGGATCTTGCCGTCCGACTTGTCCACCAGGATTTTCGCGGCGGCGGATGTCTCTCCGATCCGATAATTGGAATACCAGCCGCCGGTGTCGGTAAATCGGACGTCGACATCGTGTCCGGCCTCTTTGGCTTCCGCCTCCAGCAGTCCGACACGGGCCAGTTCAGGAACCGTGAATACCGCCGTCGGAATACCTGCGTAGTCCGGTGCCACCTGAGCGTCCTTCAGCATGTTCGAGGCCGCGACCTTGCCTTCGATCACGGCAACCGGCGTCAGCGGCATACCTCCGGTATCGGCGGAGTCTCCGGCGGCAAAGATCGCGCTGTTCGCCATGCTTTGCAGATGCGGTGCCACTGCAATGCCCTTGTCGCCATAGGTGACGCCCGCGGCCTCCAGGTTCAGGTCCGCAAGGGCCGCGATGCGACCTGCGCCATGTACCACCAGATCGGTCTCGATGGTCCTGGCCTGTCCTCCCGATGTCACCTCGACAGTGAAGACGCCACCGGTCTCCACGACCGATACGATCTCGGTTTCGCGTTGCAGTTCCACTCCGATGCGTGCGCTGCGCTCGATCATCATCTCGACCAGATCGGGGTCAAAGGCGCTCAACGGTCGTGTGCCGCGATCGACGATAACCGGCGCTGCGCCGGCACGGGCCGCAATATGGGCAAACTCGAAGGACACGAAGCCGCCGCCGACAAACAGGATGCGCTTGGGCAGCGCCTTCAGATTGAGGAATTCCGTGCTGTCGATCATCAGATCGGCTCCGTCAAAACGAACCGGCCTGGGAATCGCACCGGCAGCGACAAGAAAGCGGCGCGCCTCATACGGCTTTCCATCGACTTCCAGCGTATTTGTCCCGGTAAATCGCGCAGCACCGTGCAATGTCTCGACACCGTTACCCGTCAGGCCTTTCTCCATCTTGTCCGGGACCGGATCGGTGAAGCCGCGTTTGTGGGCCATCAGATCGGACCAGTTGATCGTCAGGCCATGGGGGTCGATCCCCTTGCCCTGCATCAGTCGTGCGGCATCGACGATCTCAGCGCCGCGCCGGAGGATTTTCTTTGGATCACAGCCGCGCAATGCGCAGGTGCCGCCGTAAGGCAGCGCATCGACGATAGCCACACGCCAGCCCGCAGCTCCGCATTTGTTCGCCGCCGCGACCCCGGCCATGCCTGCGCCGATAACGATCAGGTCGAATATCTCAGTATTGGTCATACGTCCCTCTTAATCCTAAAAATGTTCATGCTGGCATTGTCAGAAGAGTCAGCCGACTGACCTTGCGCGACGCATAAAAGGCCTGAATAACGCAGCACCGGCTTGAAGTGCCTGTGTTGAGTCAAAGCAAAATCCCTTGTTCTGGTCCGACTGCGCGGCACGCCATTGGTCGAGATGGGTCTGGCTGCAGAACCCCAACATCGACTGGCATTGGCTGGAAGCGGCGCATTCTCCTGACGCGACGATTCCTGCCCAAATGCGGGCGTCCTCAGGCATTGCCGCATTAAGGACCAAGCCGTCCTTACCAATAGAGACGGAAATGGAGTCTCCGCACGCAGCGCAGTCCAAGCGGACGTGTCCCAACGCGCCGACCATTGCGGACGCCCCAAATGCGTCGAGCGCACAGACGTTAAAGTTGGTGACGCCGTTGATCGTCACCGTGTGCGGCATAGGAGTGGCCGCGAAGGGATAGGTGTGTTCAATGGCCCCGTCATTCAAAACGATCAGATCGTGTTCCTGCAATTTCTCCAACGTCGCCTCATCAACCCCTTTCAGGCTCGGCGGGTGGCCATGTTTTAGGAAACTGTCGAGAATGTGCGCGTGAAAGACGAGAACAGCGGGCGCAAGATCATCCCATCTTTTACGCGCGCGCCACTCGGTTAGAAGCTGCGGCAAAGCGGTAGCAACCTCTGGGTCCGTTACCACTGACATGTCGAGACTGTCAAAATGATGGGTTCGTGTCATCGTGGAACCTCTTATTACCCTGCGCAGCAGCTGAGCTTCGCCACGTCCATATCGAAGGTCTGCGCCGCCAGCTTCAGGCCTTCCACGGTCGTCAGATAGGGGAAGATCGTCTCGCCCAGTGTCTTTGTCGTCATCCCGAACTTCAGAGCCATGACCAGTGTCTGGATGGTGTCCGACCCTTCGGGTGCCACGATCTGGCCGCCAAGCAGTCTGTCAGAGTCCTTGTCCGCTACCAGCTTGATCAATCCACGTGTGTCTCGGGCGGCCAGTGCGCGCGGCACCTGATCGAGCGGCACGATGGAAGTCTTGACATCGAATCCGGCCTCCCGCGCCTCATGCTCGCCGAGGCCGACACCGGCAACCTGAGGGTCAGAAAACACGACCCATGGCATGACGGAATTATCGTAGCGCTGGTCATCGCCCAGAACGGCATTCTTCACTGCAAGCTTGGCGCCGTAGGCAGCCATGTAGACGAACTGATCCCGGTCGGTCACATCGCCCGCCGCGTAGATGCCGGGCACCGAGGTCCGCATGTCGTCGCCAATCACGATGGATCCGCGCGCGTTGGTCTCTACGCCGACCGCTTCTAGGCCCAGACCATCTGTATTGGCACGCCTTCCTGCGGTCGACACAAGATGATCCGCCGTCACTTCGACAGGTTCGCCGTCCCGTATGACCCGCAGGGTCACGCCTGCCGCATCACGGCGCACGCTGTCATAGCTCAGCCCAGTCAGCAGCGTGATCCCCTCGGCCGCAAAGGCGTCCGTCAAGGCCTCCGATACTTCTGGCTCTGCACCCGGCAACAGGCGCGACCGCGTGACCAGCGTGACCTTGACGCCCATCCTGCCCATCATCTGTGCCAGTTCCGCGCCGATGTATCCCGCGCCGATGAAGATCAGACTTTCAGGTAGGGTCGTCAGTTCCAGAAGGCTGGTGCTGTTGAGGGCGCCGATCTCCTCGATCCCGTCAATCGCCGGCAGGACCGGGCGTCCTCCCGTAGCGACGATCAGCTTTGGCGCGGTCAGGGTGCGGCCGCCGACGATGATACCGCCTTCAATGATTTGCGCAGGGCCGTCATCAATGTAATCGACACCGGCATATTGCGGCAGCAGGTCAGCGTATTTCTTCTGACGCAGGGTCGCCACCAGATCGTCCTTGGACTGAACCAGCGTTTGCCAGTCATCAACCTGGGCCTGACCGGACAGGCCGGGAAACCGCCCGGCCGCGTGGGCCCCATGGATCGCCTCGGCCGCGCGGATCATCGCTTTCGACGGCACGCACCCGACATTCACGCATGTGCCCCCAATGGTGCCGTGCCCGACAAGCGCGACGCGCTTGCCCGCGTCAGCAGCGGTGATCGACGCAGAAAACCCTGCCGATCCGGCTCCTATGACAATCAGGTCGTAGCCGCCGTAGCCGTCGTCATTCCTGTCAGTGTCTTTCATATTGGTATGCCTCATTTGTGTCTGGATTGTTCTGTCTGGCGACAATCAGACAGTCGATCGCCTCGACGGCTGTAATCATCGTATCGCTTCGCTGGGTTTCATCCGGTTGAGGAAAAGCGCGTAGAGTCCGACAGCGGCAAACGCACCGACGGAGATGCGGAGGGCGAAGCGAAACTCCAGCCAGATGAGGGCAGCCGACAACAAAGCGGCAATCGCCGTCGCCCAGAGTTTCGGACTTGGTCCCCGTCGGCCCGCGCGCAACCAGAGCGCCTGTGCAACGACGGCAAGGCATAAGAACAGCAGCGGGAACAGTACATAATCGAGCCAGCCGGTCAGGGCAGACAGGCCGACACCTGCTACAACGACGACCAGCAGCGGTGTAAAGCAACAAACAGCCATGAAGAGCGCACCGCCGAGCCCTCGTTTCAGCAATCGGTCGGGGTTTTCAGGTGTGTCCGTCAAGGGTCTGGCTTTCATTGAACTACGTTGAGGAATGACCGGGGTTTGGCGCTTCACGAGTCAATTTCGGGCAGAACAGACGCCGGATAGCCGTTGGCAGTCACCGCCCCGATGATGCTCGCCACGGTTGTTTCGGTATCTTCAAAACTCACGGCGAAGATACCCTGACCGTCCTCCGGTCCATCCTCAAAGCCATTGATTTCCACTGACGGAACGCCCCGGAGAGCGCTCGCGACGATGAAAGAACAGGACGGACAGGTCAATTCGCCGACGGTGATCTCGATCCTGCGCTCTTCAGCCAAGGCCGCAGACGATAGCGCGGCAACGGTGAGTGCCGATGACAACAGTAGGTGCTTCATGAATTTGATCCTTGCTCAGAATTTCAGGATATACGGGGTGATGTATGGAAAGATCATCGCGACAACGACTATCACGGTGGCAATCCAGAGCGTCGCCCGCATCACGCGACGATCAACCGGACGCGCACAAGTGCCGTCCGCACAAACCTCCGCGCTCACAGGCTTGTAGGCCTTGTAAAACCCGTATCCTATGAATGCGGCGCTCAGAGCGAAAGTGTACCACTTGTAGGCATAGAGCGCGCCAAGCTGCGCGATGAAAATGCCTGTCACGCCGAAGCTCACAAGGACCAGCGGCAGGATACAGCACGAGGTCATTGCCACCGCGCCCAGAACGCCAAAGCCGGTCGCCCCCCAGCCCTTTGCGGTTTCATCACCGGCCCGTCCCGTCTGGCCGGGGATCTGCTCCGTTAAACCCTGCTCCATCGAATCGCCCTTGATTGGTTGTTTCCATCCTCCTAAGGTCTGTAGCTGATACAGGCTCAAGGGGCTTTTGCGTAAAATGCATGACAGAAGCGTGAAACCGCTGCGGCGGGTCGACTTGGCGCGGGCCACTGGCTGCAACCTCGAAACCATCCGCTATTATGAAACGGTCGGCATCATGCCCGATCCGCCACGCAGCGCAAAAGGCTATCGAAGCTATGACGAGACCCATGTCAGGCGATTGAAATTCGTCATGCGGTCCCGCGATCTGGGCTTCAGTCTGGAAGAAATCCGGGAGCTGATGGGATTGGTCGATGATCGAAGCCAAACCTGTGCCGAGGTCCAGGCTGTTGCCGAGAGCCACCTGAAAGATGTTCAGGCCAAAATTGCCGATCTGGCCCGGATTGAACGTGTCCTGTCAGAGACTGTTGCCAGATGTACCGGCGACGCCGCCCCGGACTGCGCCGTCATTGATGCGCTGCTTGAAGCTTGAGAAAATTGCGTCGTCAGGGTTCCGATCCTTCGCCCTGCAGCGCTCCGGCTGTCATCGGGTCATCGGCTGCGGGACGCCGGTTGGCCAGCGCGATGCCAGCAAGCGACAGGCTGATACCCGCGACCTCGATCCAACCCAGACGCTCGCCGAAAAATGCCACCCCCATCGCAAGACCGAAGATCGGGATCAGAAAGCTGAAGGCGTTGGCGCGATTCAATTCGGTCGTGGCGAGGATTTCACCCCAGAGCCAATAGGCCAGCGAAGAGCCGAAAAGGCTGAGCGCGCCCAGGATCATGACGAATTCCAGCGACCAGCGAACATTGGCCGGATCCTCGAAGACAAAGGCCCCGGCCAGCAGGGGCAGGCCGCCAATCATCAGTTGGGCACCCATAGCCATGACAGGGTCTGTCTTTCCGGCGATGGTCCGGATCAGAACGTTGCTGATGGTGATGCCGAGAGCCGCCAGCAGGATATAGGCCGCCCCCAGTCCGAAACTCCCTGCCTCCAGGGTGAAAAGCTGTGGCAGCGCGATCAGGACGATACCGCCAAAGCCCAGCCCCATGCCGGTCCAGCCAATGTGCCCGAGACGCTCTTGCAGGACAAAACCCGCAAGGACCGCCGCCAGAAGCGGCTGGGTATTGGCAAGAACCGTCGCAATGCCGGGCAGAATGAACTCGGAGGCCATGAACATGCCCAGATATCCGAGGCTGGTGGCCCCGAAGCCGACGGCGATCAGGGTAAGCCACGTCCGACCCCCCTGTGGCCACGGGCGTCCGAGGACCAGTCCCAGACCGATCAGTGCAGCCCCCGCCAGAAAGGCGCGCAGCGCCGCGAAGGTGAGATGCGATGCATAGGCAAAGCCCGCAGTAATGAGCGGAAAGCAGACCGCCCAAAGGAACATCACCAGCACGATCCGCGATGTCGCGATCATCAGGTGGTCGTGCAGACGGTCGGTTCCTTCACGCGCCCGCCCGTTTCGAAACGTGCGCCGACAGTCGCATCTGCCGACAATTGAGGGCGCGGCACGCTTGCGGCTTCGATCAGATAATCGCGGGTCAGCGGCACGGCATCGACACGATGCGCCAGCTGAAGCTGGAACACCACCAGACCGTTGTGACGAAACCCGGCCTCGCAAGCGGCAAGGTAGAATTCCCACATCCGGCAGAACCGCTCGTCGTAAAGCGATGCAACCTCATGGCGGCGCGCCATGAAGCGCGCGCGCCAGGCTTTCAGCGTCTCGGCGTAGTGCAACCGCAGCACTTCGATGTCGCTCACCACCAGTCCGCTCTTCTCGATCGCCGGCATGATCTCGGAGAGCGAAGGGATATATCCGCCGGGGAAGATGTATTTTCTTATCCAGGGATGCGGCGCAGCGGGTTCGGCCGTGCTGCCGATGGTATGGATCAGCGCCACGCCATCATCTTTCAGCAACGCCGCGACCTTGGCGAAATATTCGTCGTAGTGTCCTGCACCGACATGTTCGAACATACCGACCGAGACAATCCGGTCGTAATGCCCCTGTTCCTGCCGATAGTCGCGCAGCATGAAACGTGCCCGGTCGCCAAGCCCTTCCCGGTCCGCGCGCGCCTCGGCATGTTTCTGTTGTTCGACCGACAGCGTTACCCCGGTAACATCCGCGCCTGCCATGCGCGCCATGAACAATCCCAGCCCGCCCCAGCCCGAGCCGATATCAAGCAGCCTCAGTCCCGGTTCCAGCCGGAGCTTGGCAGCGATGTAGCGCATCTTGCGCGTCTGCGCTTCCTCAAGGCTGTCGTCGGGCGTTGCGTAAAAGGCGCAGGAATATTGCCGCTCGGGATCGAGGAACAGATCGTAGAGTTCGTCGCTCAGGTCATAATGATGCGCGACGTTCTCCTGGGCCTTGCCGACGGGATTGTGCATCAACAGCGGCCGCACCAGCCGCCGCAGCCTTTGCTGCATCCGACGCAGCCCGTAACCTGCCCCTGTTCGGGTGTTGGAAAGGCAGAGATCGAGAAAGCCGTAGATATCGCCGCGTTCAACCGTCAGAGTGCCGTCCATCCAGGCTTCGCCGATGGCTATATCCGCATTGAACGCGACACGTCGCAGTGTGCTCCAGTCACGGATTGCGATCGCGATTTCGGGTCTGCCCTTTCCGAATTTTCGCCTGGTTCCATCGGGCAGACGCAGATGCAGCGTGCCACGGCGGATGATCGATTTAAGTGCGCGTTCCAGCAGCCATTGCGATACGAACGGGCGCTTCAGGATAGGTGCCGAGGTCTGGTCGGAGTTGTAACAATCGGTCATGATATGCTCCTGTCGCAGATATCGTGTGCGTGCAGACCCGCGAGGGGATCGTTCCAAGCCATAGCCGTAAAGCCAGTCCGGGATCCGTCCCGATGACTGGCGGCGATCACTCCGGCCTCCCGTGGAGTCCATGGTTGTCGGACCTGCGGAAAACGGAAGCAGGCTAAGATGCCACTGCCGATCAGCACTACAAGCGGCCAATTATAGACTACCCATTGCATTGACTTCACACCTTTCCGACACAGGATCGGGAACCAGGCTCAAGCCGTGATCGCATAGTCGCCGATATCACTAAGACGTCCCCTGACGCGCGATATTACAGATGGGTTCGAAAACAGGATGACGGGGCGAACACCTTCACCCGACCCGGGCCAGGGCCGGGCCATTCGCTGGAAGACGGTCACTGGATATTACCACGGGACATCATCGCGAATTCGCCTCATCGAAAGGCGGGCATTCCGCCCCGAGCCTTGAAACGCGTTGTTCCCGTCAGTATCTGCGCAAGACACCCGAAGACGGAAATCGCCATGAATGCGACGACGGAAATCAAGGAACTGGACGTTCTGGTGCTTCAGGGCGGCGGTGCATTGGGGGCCTATCAGGCCGGCGCGTTCGAGACGCTGTTTGCCAGCGGGCGACATACCGACTGGGTTGCAGGGGTCTCTATCGGGGCGATCAACGCGGCATTGATCGCGGGCAATCCGGCGGGGCGGCGCGTGGAACGCCTGCGCATGTTCTGGGAACGGGTCTCGCAGGCGACAGCGGTATTCAAGTTGCCGCCGGGCTTCGCGGCGCGGGGTATATTCAATGAACTCAGCGCCGGAACGGTCATGGCGACAGGGGTGCCGGGCTTCTTCCAGCCACGTTTTCCGCCCGCTTTCCTGATGCCGCCCGGCAGCGCCGGAGCAACAAGTTTTTACGATACCGCCCCGCTTCGCGACACACTGCTGGACCTGGTGGATTTCGATTACCTCAACGACGGTCCGACCCGATTCAGCACGGGCGCGGTCAATGTCGAAACCGGCAACATGATCTGGTTCGACAGCGCACATGACAGGATCGGGCCAGAGCATGTGATGGCCAGCGGCGCGCTGCCGCCCGGTTTTCCTGCGGTCGAGATCGATGGGCAATTCTACTGGGATGGCGGTTTGGTGTCGAACACGCCGTTGCAATATGTCTATGACGAACGCGGGCCAGACGATCTCTGCGTGTTTCAGGTCGATCTGTTCAGTGCACGCGGCCCCCTGCCCGCCTCGGTCTGGGATATCGAGGCACGTGCCAAGGACATCCGCTTTTCCAGCCGCACCCGGCTCAACACCGACATGTTGTGCGAGATGCACACATCCCACGTTGCGGGGCGGCGGCTATACGAGAAACTGCCACCGGAGTTGCGCGACGATCCCGATGCGCGGGCGTTGCTGACAAACAGACACGATCCGAAAATAACTGTCGCCCACCTCATCTACCGCCAGACCCCGCACGAGAGCCAGTCCAAGGACTATGAGTTTTCGCGCAGCTCGATGCTGGATCACTGGAAAGCCGGTGCGCAGGATACGGCCACCACCCTGGCCCATCCGGAATGGATCGCGCGCCATGACGATCCGGCCCAGGTTCGGATTTTCGATCTGGCAGATGCACGGCCCTGACGGTTGCGTAAAAGGAAAGCCCTATGAAAATTGCCGATGTTCGCAAGTCCGCCTTCGCGATGCCGCTCACCAGCCCGTCTTATCCGCCGGGTCCGTATAAATTCGTTAACCGCGAATACATGATCATCACCTACCGCACCGATATCGACGCCCTTCGTGCCGTCGTACCCGAGCCGCTGGAAGTGACCGAACCGTTGGTGAATTACGAATTCATCCGGATGCCGGATTCGACCGGATTCGGCGATTACACCGAAAGCGGTCAGGTCATTCCGGTCGGTTTTCAGGGCCGCAAGGGAAGTTATGTCCATGCGATGTATCTCAACGATGACAGCCCGATTTCGGGTGGGCGCGAGATCTGGGGTTTTCCCAAGAAACTGGCCGAGCCCTGCATGCATGTCGAAAAGGACACGCTGGTCGGGACACTGAATGTCGGTTCGATCCAGGTCGCCAGCGGCACCATGGGCTACAAGCACCGCGAACTTGACCGCGACGTGGTGCGCGAAAGCCTGCTGGCTCCGAGCTACCTTCTCAAGATCATCCCGCATGTCGACTGCACGCCGCGCATTTGCGAGCTGGTCGAATATTATCTGGAAGATGTCACGGTAAAAGGCGCGTGGAGCGGCCCTGCGGCGCTGGAACTGCACGGCCATGCCCTTGCCCCCGTTGCGCAGTTGCCGGTGCTGGAAGTGCTGTCGGCCACGCATGTGCTGGCCGACCTGACGCTTGGGTTGGGCCGGGTCGTGCACGACTACATGGATTGACTGTTTCCGTCGGGGGCAGTGTTGTCTACGGCCTTCGAAGAGGCTCGTTCCGAAGACGCGGATGGGCGCAACGACGCGTTGAACCGATCACGTTGCACCGGTCAAGCCGGTGCAACGTGCACTTGGATTTGCTGTCTGGGCGCGGTCCGGACTGATCCGGCGGTCAATTCCCGGCCTCACCAGCCGACCGCGCCGCACGACGCCTGTCGCAGGTCCGAAGACCGGCACGCACGTTACTCCATCGACGGCAGTTGACCGGACTCGATTGCCGCAGCCAGTTCCTCGGCGTCCACCGCTTCATCCTTATTGGTGTCCAGCGCGGCATAATCGGCTTCGGTCAGGTCAGCATATTCTGTCCGCATTTCGGTCAGCGAATAGAGTCCGTCCTGATCGGTATCCATCTCATGGGCAAGCGCGGCACCGGCAAAGCCGGCGGTACCGATGGCAGCAGCGGCAATCAATATTTTGGTGTTCATGGTATTTCACCTTGTTGACTGTGAAAGCGGACAGCTCTTGCGTCCACTGATAGAAAGACGCTCAATCGCGCCGGGCATTACACATTTTCGGAAATGCCAAGGCAATCTTCGGCGGGATTTCGCAAAGCACAGGCGCATGGCGCCCGGACAGGCATTTTCAGACATTGAAACGTTCGGCGATGACCACCTGAAAAAGCCCTGCGAAACGGGTTTCTCGCGTCCAGGAAAATTCCTGCGGGTGCGACGCCAGCGCAGCTATCGGTGTGTGCCACATCGCGGTGGCATAGGGTTCCAAAAGCGCGAATACCGCCGCCATCACCGGCCGCAGCGGGTGCCATCGCAACGGACAAGCGTAATCGACAAACATCGCCCTTCCGCCAGGTGCCACCGCCGCCAACGCGGCATCGACGACGCGGCGTTTCAGCGGGTCCGGCATTTCGTGCAGCAGAAAGAAGCTCAGCACGCAGTCGAAACTACCTGAACGGGTGGTGGTGGCATCGGCGACACTCGCTCGCACCCAGTCCATCCCGACCAGTTTGCGGCGGATATTGGCAATTTGGATCGGCGCAACATCAACAATGTCGAGCGCACCCTCCGGACCGACCTGCCTGGCCAGCCGCTGAGACAGGTCGCCATAGACGCAGGCGAGTTGCAGCACCCGGTTGCCACCTGCAATCCTCGTCAGCACTGTGTCCGACAAGCGGCGATACTGGCCCCAGAGGATCGCCGAAACTATTACTTTGTGGTCAAAAATACGGATACTGGCGGGCCTGAGATAGGCCCACCAATAGGTGCGTTCCAGATAATCCGGCAGCGCCGTTTCCGGATTACCGACTTTTCCAACTGCTCTGACGAACCGAGCGTCCCTGTCAGACACGGCGTTTCCAGCCGATGATGCCGATGGCGATCAGCAGCAGCGCGCCCGCAACATAGACTGCCAACATCCAGGTCGGCAGATAGAAGGTCATATAGACGTTCCAGCCGATCCAGCTGAGGCTTTTCGTCACCAGCGACGGCGTGCCGGTCAACGAACCGCCCAGAGTGCCGGTGATCGTGATGACGATCGCGCCGATCGTCGCCAGCGTGAAGGTGATCCAGCGCTGCGCGCCTACGAACAGGTGACGGCGGAAACGATAGCCGAGCACGCTCATCACGGTCCAGTAACTCAGCGTCCATGTCGCTAGCATGATGTGGTTGCGGCCCAACGGGCTTTCGGTGATCGCCGACCATGGATAGATCGTCAGGCCCAGCCCGTAGGTCACGAAACCGGCCAGTGTGCCCAGGGCAGCCACCGGCCAGATCGCATTTTGCACGCGAACCGCGAACTTCGAATCTGAAAATGAGCGGATCAGGATGAACAGATAGGCCGTCATCCAAAGACCGACCGGGAAGTGCGCCACGAGAATGTGATAGACCGGGCTCAGCGACCACGAGGGTGCGCCCTCGACGGCCACGGCCACCCCGCCGTCCGCGCCATGCGCCAGCGCCGCGCCGGTCGCCGCCACCAGTATGCCGGCGCTTGTCAGCCCGATCCGGCGGCCGCGCCGCGCTACTTCGGAGCGTTTCATATCATCTTCCTTTCCGGCACTCGTAATCGGATTGTGCGTTGCGACGGGACGGGTCATATCGCGTCCTCCCGGCGGCGCATCAGCAGGTTGACGTTGATGCCAAGCCCGACGATCAGGCTGAGGCTTGCGATCAGGGTCCAGATCCACTGGCGCCTGATTTCTTCGGCGAATTCCATCTGCACACCGTAAAGCGCCAGTTGTTCCTCAGTGTGGCGGACGGCCACCGGCACACGCTGCGCGATACGATCGGCACCGGGGTGCTGGCGTGCATCGGTCAGTCGACCCCAGGTGACCTGGCCGGGATAGAAAGTCTTGATCTCGGTCCAGGGTTGGGTCCAGTCGGGCTCGGTACCCGGCTCGATGCGTTCAGCGACCATCTGCGCGGGCTGTTCCAGCCCGAGAGAGACTGGCAACGTGACATAGTGCCAGCGCATGGTCGAAGCGTTCCGGAACACCGCGAAGGCCAGATCGTAACTGGCGCCATCGCGGAAGATCTTGTCGTCCAGCGGGTTGCCGGTATCCATCGCACGTTCCAGCGTCACGTCCCAGAACCCGTTTCGCCAGCGCGCCACGGAAGGTTCCACGACGTCACCGCGAGACCCTGTGGCGGGGCGCAGATAGCGGCGCGGAATGGTATCGCCGTTTTTCCAGGCAAGCGTCGGATCGAAAGGCAGGGCGGTGTCGGCGCTGAGGTAGTAGATGTCGTTGAACCCGACATCGCCGCCCGTTACCGCGTCGATCGACAGCGCGGCGCTGCCTGCGACGTCCGGGTCGAACATGTAGAGTGGCTGTTCGGTCGCACTGTCCCAGTTTGTCGTATAGGGGCCGGTGCCCGCGTCACCGCCACGCTCTTCGGCGACAAAACCGTCGTCGCCCAGCCCGATCGGGTTCGACCGGCTGGAGCGCCATTGCCACAGGTCGATGAACTGACCGGCGGCGCGCAGCATCTCCAGATCGCTTTCAGGTTTCAGGGCCTCGAAATCATTGGGGTCGGTCCGGGTCGAGGGCAGGTATTTCGTGCGCTCTTCCTCGGTTTCGGGCACGCCGGTAAAGGTCGTCAGCCCGTCGCCGATGGTGATGTAGCCGCCATAGCGACCGAACAGCGGGACGGAGCCGTCGTCGATCATCATCGCGACCCGATCCTCGGTCAGGAAGTCCGGGTTTGGCCCCAACGCCTCGCCGCCGCGAGTCTCCCATTCGCCGTCCTGATAAACCAGCACATCGTTGAACAGGCTCGGTCGATCCACAGGCCAGCGGTAGCGGAACCATATCTTTTCGCCGTCATATGCGGCCTTGACCTGCAATTCACTCATCAGTTCGTCCGGGATCACGATGTTTCGCTCCGGGTCGTCCTTGACGATGCCGGTTCCATGCGTGACCCAACCAAGGACCAGCAGGCCACTGAAAATCGCCACCGAGGCGGCAAGGTATGTCGTTCGTAGTGTAATTTTGCTTCCATTCTCTGGCAGACCGCGCGGCCTTATCTCCGGCGCTTCACTGGTGGCGGTAGTTGAAGGTTTTCTCGATCACGCGCCCGCCATCCGGCAGCGTTGCCCGCACATCGATCTTGTAAAGTTCGCGTTTCTGGAATTCGAAATAGCCGCCATAGGTCAGGGCATCGCCCACCAGAAAGGGCTTGAGGCTCAGCTCTTCGCTGCTCAGACCGACCTCGGCGACTGTGGCGGTTACGCGGGCATCGGTGATGCGCACGCTGGTCCCGGCGTCAAAAAGGGCGATCTGCACATGGTGGACATGTTTGCCGCCAGGCACACCGCCATGCATCTGCACCTCATCGGAACCCGGGGGAAAGCCGCGCAGCATCTCGGCAGGCAGAACCGCATAATAGATCGTCACGCCATCGACGACTGCGTAATCGCTTGAGGTTTGCCCATAGGCCGCGCCTGCAAAGACCAGAAGAAGGGCGGCCAGCCCCTGCCGCAGGGTCTGCATCGGTCCGAGAGGGCGGGATGAACTAATTATCATGGCTGTTTCTCCGTGAATGCGCGGCCAGGACTTCGCATGAACAGAAAGAAGTGTGTGGCTTCGTGGCATTACAGATATTTCGGAGACGTCCGAAAAATCGTCGCGCAGACTTGTATCCTGGCCGCGCTCGAAGGTGTTTCAGTTTCTTGCAGGAAATGTCAGATGGTCTTGCATCTGCACCTGCGGAACTGCGCTTCAGCGCTCTGCGCGGCACTGGACGGCTTGCAAAGCCCCAGGACCAGCAGCAGGGCCACCTCTCGCCGGGTCTTGGTCAGCATCCTTTCGGCCTCTTCTACGTCAAGGCCAAGCGCTCGGGCCGCGTCGGGCAACGCTTGCCCTTCGATTTCGGCCAGACGAAAAAGATCGCGGTGCTGCAAGGTATCCTGCGTCGACAGATCTTCAATGCAGGTACAGAACAGGGCGTCCAAAATGGCTCGCAATTCCTCGTCGTCGGACAGTTCTGCCCTGTCGAATCCGGAACATGACCGTTTCACATCCGTCATATGTCGTCCTCCTCCTCAGTGTCGGCCCGAAGACCGCTCTCAGGTTAGACGTGCTTGATGCGGAAAGATTACGAGGGGTGCCGCCCGGTCAGACAGTGGAACTTCCGTCGGTACAATCGGTTTGGGCGACCGGATGTTCGCAGCCGGCGGGCGGGCAGGAACAATCCTCAAAGCCATGCTTGCAGCAGAACCCGCAATGGCCCAGCAGCGTGTCGGCAAGTGCTGCGCGGGCGCGGTGCAGGCGCACGGCCAGGGTTCCCGGTTTCAGCCCCAGATCTGCGGCGACCGTGGCGCGGTCATCTTCATCGATGTCGATCCGGCGGATCAGGTCGGCATCCACGGCGCGTAATTCCGGCACCAGGCCATTCACGCAGGCGCATATCCTGGCCATCGTTTCAGCAGGGTCCGAAGTCTCCTCCGCTGACTGCATTTCGATCGCGACGGCATCGCCCAGGCGTTTGCGTCGACCGGTCTTGCGATAGTGATCGTTCAGGGCCGAACGCAGCACCGAATAGAGCCAGCCGTTCAGCTTTTCAGCATCGCGCAACTGATCCTTGCGCTTGATGACCCTCAGGCAGAATTCCTGCAGAACATCTTCGGCCTCGGACAGATTGCCCAGGCGATTGACGAGAAATCCCAAAAACATCTGGCGGTTGGCCGAAAGCGCCCTGATGGAAGGATCGTCGTCCCGATGTTTTTCGTCCGATATTGCGTTACGATCGGTCATTCGCCCCGCTCCATGCTGATTTCAGAATGCCAGGACAGGCATTATCCGCGATCATGCTTGAAATCGACGCACCCTGCCCCATAAGCCGTCAACAAGCTTCTACCGGGATGGCGCTTTCCATACAAGTATCACGGTATCGGCTGGCCACCGGTCCGGGCCTTGCCCTATGAAGCTGATTGGCGAAATGTCACTCGTTGATCGGGGCCTTGCATGAACGTGGCCCAAATTTTCACGCTGGCAGAGTGGTTTGCATGTCTCCCATCAAGATCGAATATTATTCCGACATCCTTTGCATATGGGCCTATGTCACCCAGCTGCGAATCGAAAAGCTGATTGAAACCTTCGGTGACCGGATCGAAATAACAGCATACGCCTGCTCCGTTTTTCCGGATGCTCATGAAAAAATAGCCCTACTTTGGCAAAACAGGGGAGGGTTCGAGGGTTACGGCGCGCATGTCAGAAGTGTCGCCGAAAAGTTTCCGCATATCGAAGTTCACAGCGACGTCTGGAACAAGACCGTTCCCCGCACATCCGCCGCCGCGCATCTGTTTGTCAAAGCAGTCGAAATCATCGAGGCAGACCTGGACCGGAACGACATGCACCAGAAACCTTATCTTGAAAAGCTTTCGACGCGCGCAGCCTGGGCGCTTCGAAAGGCGTTCTTCGTCGAAGCCAGGGACATTTCAAACTGGGATACGCACCGGGATATCGCCAAGGCACTGGGCATCGATTACGGGCAGATCGAGCGCGCGATCCGGTCCTCCGAGGCATTGGCGCGGCTTGAATCCGATTACACCCAAGGCCTGGCCAAGGACATAAAAGGCAGCCCGACATTCCTGATGAACGAAGGTCGCCAGAGGCTTTTTGGAAACGTCGGCTACAGGCTGCTCGAGGCCAATGTCCACGAAGTCATAGACGGCAGGAACGAGGGCGAGGCCAGCTGGTGCTAGGCAAACAGCATCGGACATTCGCGGGCGCATTTATTGCGCATGATGATATAGATCAAATGTAACGTGCCCAGCCCGGCAAGCAGGCAGAAAAACGAGATGTAGGCGTAGCGAAGGAACAGGATATCCACCACCACCACAGCCACGATGGTCAGCGCGAACTAGCGCATGTGCAGGTAGGTCGAGATCGCGGGCGGCGCGATGATCAGGAACAGATAGATGACATAAGTCAGTTCACGCGGCATCAGATAATCAAGGATCATCGTGCCCTCATAGGCCAGCGAATCACGATTGACCGAAACCTCGATCCAATCCGGGTTGAGCAGATGCGGAACGTAAAGCGCGAGGCCAAAGGCCAGCCCTGCCACCGACATCGCCAGCATCCAGGGTTTCCTGCTGCTTCCGGACGGCTCCAGCACATAGCTCGCCACCGGAATCCAGAATGGCCACATGAACCACGTGAAAAAGATAAACCCCATTGCGCCCCAAAGCGTTGTGCCAGGGTCACCGGTATTCACGCCCCACCAGACGCCGCCTTCCATGAATTGCTGCAGACCCGCGAACAGTGGCATCAACGCCACCGGAAGG
>Ga0207878_100212_pt1 | contig 38071 bp, 30 predicted proteins | sample LinPmetageLP41_FD_184053 | JGI IMG/M metagenome (GOLD analysis project Ga0207878, IMG submission 184053) | Marine viral communities from the Pacific Ocean - LP-41 (SPAdes) | ecosystem: Environmental > Aquatic > Marine > Oceanic | place: Pacific Ocean | collected 2010-08-27 | reverse complement strand
GCGGATCCTTCTCATGGATGTCGAACCCCAGCGCCAGCACCAGCGCGTCCGGCTCGAACAGCCGAATGGCCTGGCACGCTTCCTCGAGACGCTCGAAAAATACCGACTCCTCCGAACCATGCGGCATTGGCAGGTTGAGGTTGTAACCGAGCCCGGCGCCGTGCCCGCGCTCATCTTCGAAGCCGGTGACCGCCGGGTAGAAGTTGGTGGTGTCGCCGTGGATCGAGATGTACATCACATCATCGCGCTCGTAGAAGATCTCCTGCACGCCCTGGCCGTGGTGCATGTCGGTGTCGAGCACGACGACTCGCGGATAACGCGAAGTCAAATGCTGCGCGGCGATGGCGGCATTGTTGAGAAAGCAGAAGCCGCCGGCGGAGTCGATGCCCGAGTGATGGCCCGGCGGGCGCGACAGCGTATAGGCGAAGCGTTCGCCCGCGAGCAACGCCTCGGCACCGGCCACGGCGCTCTGCGCCGCCCAGTAAGCCGCCTGCCAGGTATGCTCACCGACCGGAGCACTGCCATCCGCCAGATAGCGCGCGGCCTCGGCGAGAATGCCGCGCAGCGCATTGGGCGAGCGCACGAAGATGCTGGAGATCACCTCCTCACCCCAATCTTCATCCATCTGGTGCCAGCGTCGATAGGCGCTCTCGAGAAAGCGCAGATAGGATAGCGAGTGCACCGCGCGCAACGGCGCGAGACCGTAATCCTCGGGTGGCTGAATCTCGAATCCCAGCCGTCTGGCCGCCGCCAGCAGATGCTCGGCACGATCGCGGACTTCCTGCGGCTTACGCATCTTGCCGCGCGAGAAAAAGGTCTGCGGCTGGTGCAGCAATTGATCATCGTGAAAGAAGGTCTTCATGAATGGTCCTTGTCATACGAAATTCATTGCTTTCAATAACCCGCGTGGCGATTTACGACACTCGTCGGCAGCCGGCCGCTGTCCAAGCGCGCCATCGCTTCGGCGACTTCCTGGGCGACCTGGCTCGGCGTCGAATCGCAGGCATCGTGGGGAGTGACGACGATCTTTTCGTGGTGCCAGAAAACGTGATCCATCGGCAGCGGTTCCACCGCGAACACATCCAGCGAGGCAGCTGACAACTGACCGCTCTCCAGCGCCGCGAGCAGATCGGCCTCGATGAGATGCTCGCCACGACCGACATGAATCAGTGCCGCACCATGGGGCAGCCGTGCAAACAGCTCGGCGTTCAGAATATCGCGAGTTTCCGGCGTCAGCGGCAGCAGGTTGATCAGAATCTCGCTGCGAGCGGCGAGTCGATCAAGACCGCCATCACCACTGAAACCCGTGACACCCTCCGGCAGGTTGCGCCCGCTGCGCGAGTAGATCGCCACCTCGTAATCCAGCGCCTTGAGCGCCCGTGCCACTGCACCGCCCATCTTTCCGGCCCCTAATAGACCAACGCGCACGTCACTGGCGTCGCGCTTGGGTAGACGTTCCCAGTGCGCCTGACGTTGATGCGCGACATAGTCGCCAAAACGGCGGTGGTGCCAAAGCACGTGCCAGGTCACGAAACCGGCCATCATCTGGGCCTGGGATTCGCCGGCAATGCGCATCAACGGGACGTCGCCGGGCAGACTCGCACTGGCCAGAATGCCGTTGACGCCCGCCGCAATCGACGACACCAGGCGCAGATTGGGATAAGGCCGGAAATCCTCGGCGTCCGGGTCCCAGGCCAACGCGAAGGTAATCGCCTCGGGGTCGGCAACGTCCTGTGGCAGCGCCAGACGGATATGTGGTGCCGCCTGCTCGAAGGCGCCGATATAGGTCGTCATGATCTCCGGCGAGCCCAGCACTACACCCAGCAAGACGCCTTCCACGTCGCCTTGCACGGTTTCCTGGCCATATGCTGAGTCATTTCCTTCAAGCGCTAGCTCGCAGCGTTCGGTATCCATCATCGTCATGCATTTCACTCATCGTTTTTTGCTTAAACAGCGCCAGCAGCGACCTCGGCCGGCGCGGCATGCGGGGCCCGCCCGGGAATTGCTGCCAGCAGCTCGCAAGTGTAGGGGTGCTGTGGTGACAGGAATATCTGCCTGGCGCTACCGTGCTCGACGATTTTCCCCTTCTGCATCACGATCAGGCGATCACAGATCTGGGCGGCGACGCGCAGGTCATGAGTGATGAACAGCAGTGATAGATCGAGCTCTTGCTTGAGATCGTCGAGCAGCTTCAGCACCTGGGCCTGAATCGACACGTCCAGCGCCGAGACGGCTTCGTCGGCGACGATCAGCTCGGGGTTGAGGGCCAGCGCGCGGGCGATACCGATACGCTGACGCTGGCCGCCGGAAAATTCATGCGGGTAACGCTCGGCGGCACTGGCGTCGAGTCCTACAGTAGCCAGAAGGTCACGGGCCTGCTGCATCGCTTCGGCTTTGGTCACGCCGTTGGCGATCGGACCCTGGGCGATCGCCATGCCGACGCGAATACGCGGATTGAGCGAGGCGTAGGGATCCTGAAACACCATCTGGATACGCCGGCGATGCTCGCGCAGTTCGCGCCCCGCCAGCGCGCGTAGATCGATGCCATTGAGCCGGATCTCGCCGTTGTCGGGCGTATTCAGGCCCACGATACAGCGCCCGAGGGTCGATTTACCCGATCCCGATTCGCCGACGACACCCAGCGTCTCGCCCTTGTCCAAGGTGAAATCGATGGCATCGAGGGCCACCACCTCGCGCTTGGGCTGAAACCAGCCGCCGCTGGATCGGTAGACCTTGTCGAGCCCCTTCACCGACAGCAGCGGCTTCTCCTGGGTCTCACTCCGACTCGGCGGCACCGCATCGCCGGGGATCGCCTCGATCAATGCCCGGGTGTAGTCATGCTGCGGATTGTCGAGCACCTCGCGGGCGCTGCCCATCTCGACGATCTTGCCCTCGCGCATGACGCAGACCCGGTCGGCGATCTCGGCGACCACACCGAAGTCATGGGTAATGAACATCACTGCCATACCATGACGCTGCTGGAGATCCTTCACCAGATGCAGAATCTGCGCCTGCGTCGTCACGTCCAGCGCCGTGGTCGGCTCGTCGGCGATCAGTAGTTCCGGCTCGAGCGCCAGCGCCATGGCGATCATCACCCGTTGACGCTGGCCGCCGGAGAGTTCGAACGGATAGGCCCGCAGCGCGGCCTGGGGATTGGGCAGCCGCACTTCTTCCAGCAGCGCCAGCGCTTTCTCCTTGCGCGCCCTGGCCGTCAGCAATCCATGCGCCTCGAACACCTCGGCGATCTGCTCGCCCACCCGCATCAGCGGATTGAGTGCCGTCATCGGCTCCTGAAAGATCATGCCGATGCGTCGGCCGCGCAGGGCGCGGTGACTGATCTCGTTCATCGTCAGCAGGTCCTGGCCGTCGAACAGCGCCCGCCCGTTGGAGGCATGGACTCCGGTCGGCAGCAGTCCCATTATCGCATTGGCGGTCATCGATTTGCCCGAGCCGGATTCCCCGACGATGCAGAGGATCTCGCTGGCGCTCAGGTCGTAGCTGACGTTATCGACCGCGTAGAGTCGGTCGGCACCTTCCGGCAGCGCCAGCGACAGACGCTCGACACGTAACAGGGGCCCGTCGGAATGTCGTAAGGGTTCACTCATGATCGATCTCCTTCGGAACCTATCGAGCTCTGGCGAGCTGGGGATTCAGCGCATCGTCCAGACCTTCGCCGACCAGATTGAGCGCCAGCACCGTGAGCAGAATCGCCACCCCAGGAATCACCGACAGCCACCAGGCCTGACGCATCACCGTGCGCGCGGCGCCGATCATGTAGCCCCAGGACATGGTGTCCGGATCACCGAGGCCGAGAAAAGACAGCGACGACTCGAGCAGGATCGCGGTCGCCACCATCAGCGAGGCGAGCACGATCACCGGCGACATCGTATTGGGCAGGATCTGCTTGATGATGATGTCGCGATGGGTCTGGCCGACCAGCCTGGCCGCCTCGACGTATTCGCGATGCTTGATCGACAGGAACTCGCCGCGAACCAGTCGTGCCACTGGCGGCCAGCTGACGATGGCGATCGCCAGCACGATCGAGAACGTGGTCGGCTCCATGATCGCCACCAGCACGATCGCCAGCGCAAAGTTGGGAATGGTCTGAAAGAATTCGGTGAAGCGCATCAACGCGTCGTCGATACGTCCGCCAAAATAGCCCGCCAGCGCTCCCAGCGGCACGCCGATGGCCAGCGCCACCACGGTGGAGATCAGTCCGATCAGCAGCGACACCCAGGCGCCATGGGCGAGCCCGGCGGCGACGTCGCGGCCCATGGTGTCGGTGCCCAGCGGGAAGCCGGCAACTTCGCCGGGCGCCAGGAACGGCCGCTGCACCATGCGCCACGGCGAATCGGGATAGAGGAACGGCGCGCAGATTGCCAGGAGTACGACCAGGCCAAGAATCACCAGCCCCACCAGGGCACCACGATTCTGGGCGAAACGTTTGAAGAAACTCATGCGGCCTCCTTATGCAGCGCTCTGCTTGATGCGTGGATCGGCCAGCCGATAAATCACGTCGGTGAACATGTTGAACAGGATCACCAGCAGGGCGCAGAAGAAGAAGATGCCGAGCAGCAAGTTGTAGTCACGCTGCATCAGCGATTCGTACATCAGCCGACCGATGCCGGGCCAGGCGAATACGGTTTCGGTGAGCACCGCACCACCCACCATCTGCCCCGCCTGCAGCCCGGCCAGGGTAATGATCGGCAGCAGCGCATTGCGCAAGATGTGGCGACGCTGGATCACGCCGGGGGCGAGACCCTTGGCGCGGGCGGTCTTGACGAAATCCTGCTGGGAGATGCTGAGCATCGAGGTACGCGTCATGCGGGTATAGACCGCCATGAAGAACAGCCCCAGGGTCAGCGCCGGCAGAATCAGGTGCATGGCGACATCGCCGACATGGGTTAGCCCGGTATAGCCGGCGCCCACCGTCGAGTAGCCGTAGGCCGGCAGCCAGTCGAGCATCACCGAGAACACCAGCACCGCCATCATCGCCACCCAGTAGAGTGGGGTCGCGTAGAACAGCAGCGACAGCCCCATGATGATCGATCCCGATGGCCGCTTGGCGCGCATCGCCGCCAGCGTGCCGGCGATAATGCCGAACGTCAGCGAAATCACGAATGCTGCACCGGTCAGCAATAGCGTCGCCGGCAGCCGCGCCAGGATCAGGTCGAGCACCGGCATCTGCCGCCGATAGGAGTAGCCGAAGTCAAGCTGCACGACCCCGCTCATGTAGCGCCACAGCTGTACCGGCAGCGACTGATCGAGGCCGAAGCGCTCACGCAGATCCTCAAGGAACTGCTGGTCGGTAGCCCCGGCCTCACCGGCCATCACCGCCGCCGGATCACCCGGCGCGGCGTGGATCAGGAAGAAATTGAACACCAGGATCGCCAACAGCACGATGACGGCTTTACCGATGCGACTCAGGATCAGGGATACGTAGGGCATGATGCTCTCCTCACCACGCTTCTCACTCGAGCCGAAAACCCATCGCCCGACATTCACGAGACGCGATGGGCGGCCGAGCGGAAGCGGCAACTGTCGATTCGAACGGCGCCGGTTCGAGCGAAAACCGGTGTCAGCGGTACCCCCGGTCGCCTCGATGAGCGCGACCGGCGGCGTCAGGTCGATTACGGCTTTTCAATCCAGGCGTTCTTGAACCCATCGCTGAGACCGATACCGGTGGTGATCAGGTCGTGCACGTTGCAGCGATAGATGGTCGGCTGCGCCAGTTCCATGATCCAGACCAGCGGTACGTCGTCATGCAGAATCTGCTGGACCTGATCGTACATCGCCTGACGCTTGTCGGCATCGTTTTCCACTGCCGCCTTGGTGAACAGCTCGTCGACCTTGGGATTCTCGTAGCCTTCGACATTGTTCCACGGCGAGCCCTTGGCGATGTTGCTGGAGATATAGGTGCGCGCAATCCCCAGCGACGGATCGCCGTACTGGAAGAGGTAGGTAAAGGCGATGTCGTAGTCCCAATCGCTGATCTTCTGGTTCCAGCCCGCCACATCGGAGGACTCGGTCTCGATATCGATGCCCACGTCTTCGAGATTCTGGCGCACCGCTTCGCCCCAACGTGTCCAGGTTTCTCCATAGGGCAGCGGCAGCAGACGTACCGGCTCGCCGTCGTAGCCCATCTCTTCGAGCAGTGCCTTGGCCTTGCCCGGATCGTAGGGATACGGTTCGAGATCATCGTCGTGCGCCGCCAACGTCGAGGTGAACGGGCCGTTCGGCACCTTGCCCAGCCCGTTCCACAGCACGTTCTTGGCGAAATCGCGATCGATGGCGTACATCACCGCCTGGCGGAAGCGCTTGTCGGCGGTCGGTCCCTCGCGGTTGTTGAGCCACAGCATCGCGAACGGGTTGAAATACTCGTTACCCGATTCGGTCATGCAGCTGCCATCCATCCCGGATAGCCGAGGAATGTCGAAGTTCTCCACCGAGCCGGCCGGCATGATATCGAGCGTGCCGTTTTCGTAGGCCGCCGCGCGGGACGCCGCATCCGGAATTACGTGCCAGTAGATCTTGTCGAGATACGGCTTGCCGTCTTCGTAGTAGTCCGGATTCTTGTCCAGCTCGATCACCGAACCGCGATCCCACTTGGCGAACTCGAACGGCCCGGTGCCGATCGGATGGTTGTTGGCCGGATTGTTGTAGAAATCGGTGCCTTCGTAGATGTGCTTGGGCACCATCGGCATGGTGCCGACCTCGAAGGCCTGAATGAACGCCGGGAACGGCTCCTTGAGCGTGAATACGACCGTATTGTCATCCGGCGCCTCGATGCTATTCACGTGGTCCAGGATCACCCGAGCCCGCGGATTGGTCTGGCGCAGAAAGACATCGGCGGAGAACACCACGTCTGCAGACGAGAACGCCTCGCCATCGTGCCATTTCACGTTCGGATGGAGATGGAAGGTGTAGGTCAGACCGTCGTCGCTGATCTCCCACGACTCCGCCAGCTGCGGCATCGGCTCGAGATCGGTGTCGTAGCGCAACAGACTTTCAAAAATGTTGCCGGCGACGCGCTGGGTCGGCGCGTTCTGCACCAGGGGCAGCATTAATCCCGGCGGTTCGGGCTGAATGGCGACATTGGCGACGCCGCCGGCCTGGGGCGTTTCCTGGGCCAGGGCGGGCATGGCGAAGGAGAGCGTTAGAGCGGCCGCCGTCAGACGACCGGTTGTGGACGATAGCAGAGTCATGGCAGGTCTCATCTGTTATTGGATTTATAGAATCTTCACCGCTGGCAAGCGATGGCCGGAACCATCGCCTGCCTATAGTTTACTGACAACTGATAGCTTACTGACAACTGACGAGCGCAATTCCGGTCAGCCTTCGAAATCGGGCTGAATACGCTTCAGCAGGCGCAGATACGCGTCCCACTCCGGATCGTGATCGACCACGCCGTGATCCGAATCCCACTGCTCGTACTGCCGGGCGGTATGCTCGGCCAGCGCCGGATCGACCCGGCGAATTTCCATGCCGCTCCCCATCAGCGCTAGCTGCGCCTGGCAGCTGCGTTCCAGGTTGTACATGCGCCGGAACGCTTCGCCGACCGTGCGACCACACACCAACATGCCGTGATTGCGCAGCACCATGATCGGCTTGTCGCCGAGATCGGCCACCAGGCGTTCACGCTCGGCCAGATCCAGCGCGATGCCCTCGTAGTCGTGGTAGGCGGTACGGCCATGAAATTCCATCGACCACTGGTTCAGTGGCAGCAAACCCTCTTCCAGACAGGAAACCGCCACGCCCGCCACCGAGTGCGTATGCAGCACGCAGTGCAGATCCGGGCGCGCCGCATGAATCGCGCTGTGGATGGTGAATCCGGCCTTGTTGACGCCCGCGCTCTCCGGATCGTCGACCACGTTGCCCTCGAGATCGATAGTCACCAGATTGGCGGCGGTCACCTCCTCGAAGCGATACCCGTACGGGTTGATCAGGAAATGTTCCTTGCCCGCCTCGGCCCGCGCCGAGATATGCGTGTAGATGCTGTCGTCGAGCCCAAAATGCGCGATCAAGCGATAAGCGGCTGCCAGATCCCGGCGAGCGTCGCTCTGGACCGTGCGATGAGGAGCGTCGGTTAGCGTTTCCATCTCTATCTCCTGTGGATATTTCTCCCGCCCATGTTGCTATGTCTGGCCGAGCTTGCCTTCGTTGGGTCGCAGGGTTGAGTCGCAGGCGGCGTTCAATGAAAGGGAGTAAAAGGTAACCTATCAGGCAATCCTCAAACTGTCGACACTCGACAGTCGACCTAAAAGAGAAATTCAGCGATAGTGCAACGGTCGATAACCGCCAGCCCAATGAGATGACATGACGACGACTACGCGGGGATTTGCCACCATCCAGCAGCGCGATCTGGTCAATCAGATCGCCAACATGCTGACCGAAGCCTTGCTAAAGGGAGAATTCGCGCCGGGCGTGCATCTGGCCGAAGCGCAGCTGGCGCGCGACTTCGGCGTCAGCCGGGCGCCGGTTCGAGAAGCGGCACGCCTGCTCGAGAGTCGCGGCATGCTGGTGTCACAGCCGCGGCGGGGATTCTTCGTGCGCACCTTCAACGACGCAGAGCTCGATGACGTCTACGATCTGCGCCTATGCCTCGAGCGCCACGCCATTCGTCAGCTCGCCGGCAAGCTGACCGCGGAGATGGAAGCGGGACTCAACGCGCAGCTCGAGACCATGCGTCGCGTCGCCCGAGACGGCACCGGGGTCCAACAGATCGAGGAAGATGTCGCCTTCCACCGCATGCTGTGCGAGTTCAGCGGCAATCAACGACTGGTGCGGGTATTCGACGAACTCTGCCACGAGATGCGCTTCTGCATCCTGCTGATCGGCCAGCTCTACGACGATCCCCTGCGCGTGGCTGATACCCATGAGCCGATCATCGAAGCACTACGCACTCGAGACCCCGACGCCTGCGAAGCCGCGCTCGACTACCACATCGGTATCGCCCAGCAGCGCGTGGTCGAGATGTTTCGGGAAAGACAGGACCGGTGAACGCTCTTTGATACCGTCGAAAGATATCAAGTCATTTCCCAAGGGTTGATAGTCTCGATACTCAACGCCTCGAAATCCTTCGTGTTGCGTGTTGCCGATACCGCACCATGCTGAATACAGACGGCCGCGATTTTCGCATCGGCCATATGAACCTGCCTTCCTCCGCTCTCGCCTTACGACTACCTGCAGTTCGTGTTTGAGATCCTGCCGACGCTTGGCGAGGATGACGATCTCGATGCGCTGCTGCCCTGGCAGCGGAACGAGACTTTGCCAGCCTGAGTCAGGCCGGTAAAGGTGGGGCTGGTGGAAGCTGGTGGAGCGTTTACGGAGGTCGGAGGTCGATACTGGCCAAGTCTGGGATCTGTTGCCGCCGATCTTTGCCCCGGCTGCTAGGGCGTCGCTTACCTTTGCCCTGTCGCAGACAGGCAATCAGCTCTTTCTTGAGCGAGCCGCGAGGCATGCAGCAGGTAGACCACCAACTCGAACAGCTTACTAGACATTAGTCCCACGCCCTATGATCCGTCGGCACTTGCCTAAGGGGCTACCCCACGCGCCAGCAGCGGCCCGCACACGATTTTTCGGGAGGGCCCGGCCTCTCTCCGTCATTGGCCCCAGTAGTTTTCACGTTGACAGCGTTAGTTTCGGCTTCCTACTATCCAGCTCAGTTTTGAAACTAAATACCGCATAGCAAAACAACAGTGGCTCAAAGCGCCAAGGAGTTCCTCCCATGCACCAGCTCGCATATCGCCTACTACTTCTATCACTGCCGATTAGCCTCGCTCTGCCAGCAACGGCCATGGCCAAAGAAGTCGACTTACCAGCCACTATGGCCTGGACCGCCTACGGCACCAATTCCAGCGGTTATGCCCAAGCCGTTGCCATCGGAGGCATGCTGCAGAACCATTACGGCACAGCAGTCCGCGTATTGCCCGGCGAAAACGACGTGTCGCGCATGACCCCGCTGAAGACAGACCGCGTCAATCTGTGCGCCTGTGGTATCGCTAGCTATTATGGTGCCGAAGGGGTGCTGATGTTCGCTCACCCGGATTGGGGCCCCCAACCGCTGCGGGTGCTGACGACTTCAACTGCTTCGTTCGGGCTGTCTCTGGCAGTAGCTGGTGATCTCGATGTTAAGACACCGGCCGACCTCAAGGGCAAGCGTGTCGCCTATATCCGCGGCGATGACGCCCTCAATAAGGGTACCGAGGCTTATCTGGCCTTCGGCGGGCTGACTTGGGACGATGTCGAACGCGTGGATTATCCCGGTTACGCTCGATCGTTCGATGGCATCATCTCTGGTGAGGTGGATGCTTCCTTCACCACCACGGTAACGCCACCTGCCCAGCAGCTCGCCAGTAGCCCGCGTGGAATCAGCTGGCCAACACTGGATCCTAACAATGAGGCGGCCTGGCAACGCATGCAGGCCGTCGCCCCGTACTTCCGTCCCCATCAGATTACCTCGGGCGCTGGCGGGGTCTCTGCCGAGAACCCGATCGACAGCGCCAGTTACCCCTATCCGATCATCGTCGCCAACGCCGACTTCGACTATGACAGTGCCTATGGGCTAATCAAGGCGCTGCAGGACAACTATGAGGCCTATAAGAACAACGCGCCTGGCGCTGCCGGTTATGCACTGGAGAATCAGGACCTAACCTGGGTCATCCCATTCCATGACGCGGTGGTCGATTACTACAAGGAGATCGGCGTGTGGACGGACGAGATGCAGACGCATCAGGAAAAGCTGGTCAAGCGCCAGAATCTGCTGCTCAAAACTTGGGATGATTTCACTGCCAGCGATGTTCCCGAAGAGGAAGACGCGTTCCGCGAGGCATGGATGCAGACACGCGCCACGGCTCTGAGCGATGCGGGTTTTGAGCCCATTTTTGAATGACAGCTCGCCAGCGGCCTGCCTAACAGTGCCCCAAAGGCCATCTCGGTGGCCTTTGGAACGGCCACCGACCGCTTTGCAGCCCTTAACGCCACGGATTACACCATGACTCACTCAGCCTCCAATGAGCCCGCTGACGCCGCCAAGGAGCAGGTATCGCAGGTGAGGTCCCTACCTCATGCGCTGCGCTGGCTGCCTGGCACTATTACCGTCCTTCTCATACTGATGACCCTGGATTATCTCTTCAATCTGGGCCTGCTCACCGTTGTCACCGGACTGGAAACCCAGTTCTACTACATGGTGGTGGCTCTGCTGCTACCGCTGGTCTACCTACTATGGCCAATGCGGCCATCCGGCCAGGACAAGCCGGTTCCCTGGTACGACTACGTACTGTTCATACTGACAGCCATCGTCGGCGGCTACTTCGTCGTCCACGCTGAACCGATTCTTGAACGTGGTTGGGCCTTCGCCGCACCTGAGCCAGCGGTGTGGTTCAGCTACGCCTACTGGCTCCTTATCCTGGAGGCCGCCAGGCGTGCAGGTGGCTGGCCTATCGCACTGATCGTCGCAGTGTTCTCCTGCTACCCGATGGTGGCCGACATCATGCCGGGGCCGATCCAGGCGTTTCCCTCGACGCTGGAACAAACAGCGATCTACCACACCATGAGCACCGAGAGTGTCATGGGTGTACCGCTGCAGGCCTTTGCCGGATTAGTGATAGGCTTTCTGATCTTCGGCGTAGTGCTGCAAAAGACTGGTGGTGGTGCCTTCTTCATCAACCTTGCCTTCGCCTTGCTCGGTCACGTGCGCGGCGGCCCAGCCAAGGTGTCAATCTTTGCCAGCGGCCTAATGGGTTCGATGAGTGGCAGTGTGATCACCAACGTACTGACCACGGGTGTACTGTCGATCCCCGCTATGCGGCGTATCGGCATGGGTCGCTCATTCGCCGGGGGCGTAGAGGCCTGCGCCTCGACCGGGGGCGTACTGATGCCACCGGTAATGGGCGCCACGGCCTTCGTCATGGCCATGTTTCTCGACGTCCCCTATGCGTCCGTTGCCCTAGCCGCGGTGATCCCCTCAGTACTGTATTTCCTCGGCCTGTTCATCCAGATCGATGCTTATGCCGCCCGCCATGGCATCAAGGGCCTCCCTAAGCTAGAGCTACCATCGATCAAAGAGACCCTGAAGCAGGGCTGGTACTTTATCTTTGTTTTCGCGCTGTTGGTGTGGATGCTACTGGTCATGCAGCGCGAGGCAGTGGCACCTTTCTACGCCACCGCCCTGCTGCTGGTAATGAACCAGTTCTCCAAGTCGCATCGCTGGGGCTGGAAACAGGTCACCGACACCCTGGGCTCCGCGGCGAAACTATTCGCTGAACTCATAGCTATCCTCGCTGGTGTAGGCATGCTGGTCGGCGCGCTGTCGATGACGGGTCTCTCGGGAACCATCGCCAATGACTTTATCCATCTCGCCGGGGGCAGCGTACCGCTGCTACTGATCATGGGCGCGCTGACCAGTTTCGTGCTCGGCATCGGTATGACCGTAACCGCCGCCTATATCTTCCTTGCCGTAGCACTGGCTCCAGCCCTCATCCAGGGCGGCGGTCTCAATCCCATGGCCGTGCATATGTTTATTCTCTATTGGGGCATGCTCAGTTTCATTACTCCGCCAGTAGCGCTAGGCGCCTTCGCCGCCGCCACCCTAGCAGGCGCACGGCCAATGGAGACAGGCCTGCAGGCGATGCGCCTGGGCAGCGTGATCTATTTCATTCCGTTTATGTTCGTGCTTAACCCAGCGCTGCTCATGCAGGGTAGTGTGATGCAGATCGCGCTCATGCTATGTCAGGCAGTGATCGGCATCATATTGTTCGCCTCAGCCATGCAGGGCTATCTGATCGGCGTCGGCCGCCTCGGCCATACACCGGTGATGGAAGTCATCATCCGCGCCCTGGTGCTGATCGCTGGCGTCTGTGTCGCACTGCCGGGGGGCGACCCGATCCCACTGGGGACCTTCGAACTACTCGGACTCGGCGTAGCAACCGGGCTGCCGGCAGTGATTCTCGCTCGCTGGAGCCAGCATCACCGGCGAAACGCTGACCAAAGCTCGCTTACGCCTTACTAGCAATCAAATGGCAAGCATGTGTTTGTCCTTCCCGTACCACGAACTCGACCCACCTCTCCTGTCCTGGCCACCCATCGGTGGCCTTTTTTAATCTCACCGCAACCATTTTTGTTTTGCTTTGCGGAATTCAATTTCGAAATACTTGACCACCATACCCCAACGACGCATCATGCATGCATACATGCTATTCAGGGAGCACTATTCGCGATGCCTAACGCCCAGTCCACCAGCGACGCTACCCCGGTAAGCTATGCCCGGCACGCTCGTGTAGGCGTGATCCGTATAGATAACCCTCCGGTCAATGCCCTCGGGCAGAGGGTCCGCCAGGGAATGCTGGACGCCTTGCAACAAGCTCACGCCGATGACCATGCAGAGGCTGTGGTGATTCTGGCGGCCGGTCGAACCTTCATCGCCGGCGCCGATATTCGTGAATTCGGCAAGCCGCCGCAGGCTCCCTTGTTGTCCGATGTCATCGGCGCACTAGAAGCCAGTGCCAAACCATTGATCGCGGTGCTGCACGGCACCGCCCTCGGCGGTGGCCTGGAGGTCGCACTGGGATGCCATCTGCGCATTGCTCTTGAAGACACACGCGTCGGTCTGCCCGAGGTCAAGCTGGGCTTACTGCCAGGCGCCGGTGGCACCCAGCGCCTGCCACGTCTGACCGGAGTCGCTGTCGCCCTGGATATGATTACCAGTGGACGCTTCGTTGCTGCCGACGAAGCCAAGCACCACGGTATTGTTGATGAGGTGGTCGCTGCATCCGATCCGCTGACGGCGGGTTTGGAGGCTGCTGATAAGTTGTTCGCAGAGCGCCTCAGGCCACGCGTCAGCGGCGAATTACCCTTACCGACGGCCGATGCCAGCGCCCTCAGATCGTTCCGCGAACAGTTGACTCGCGATGTTCCCTACTTGTTTTCTCCGTTTCGCTGTGTGGACGCCATCGAGGCCTCAACCCGTCTGCCATTTGCCGATGGTCTCAAGCACGAACGCGAACTGTTTATGCAATGCATGGACTCTCCCCAACGTGCGGGCATGATTCATGCCTTTTTCGCCGCTCGCGGCACGCATAAGGTTCCAGGCGCCGATACCGACGACAGCCTAACGACGATGGGTTTGCTGGGCCGGCATCCGCTGTTCGAGGCGTTGGCCGCACCGGCCGCCAAAGCCGGCGTAACCTTGCTAAACCTGACTGACGACGACGCCTTGCATAGCTCGGTGCAAGCCTGCCTGGTCGCCCCGGACGTCGATGATAGTCAGCGTAAACGGATTCACGAAGCGCTCCCCGCGGGTACGACATGGGTCGAGGTGGTCTCACCGCAAGACCTGCCCCCCCGATCGGACAACGCCGACGCCTCTCTAGTGATCTCACCACGCGACACCAGCCAGCCAATTTGCGAACTGGTCAGTCACATGGACAAAGCCACACCGATCCAGACGTTAGCCAACACCCTCAGGCAGCTTAAACGCCAAGTCGTGGTGACCCACGCCAAGAGTGTAATCATCGCCTTCAACGAGACCCTCAGAGGCGCTTTATCCGAGACGCCCGAGACCCAGGCTGCCGCCTGGCACAGCGAAGGCTGGGATTTGTCGCCCTGGCTAGCAGACGAAACCGTCGGAAACGCCACGGCGAGCACTCGTAATGCACGCCATGTTCTGGATCTCGCCTGGCAACAGACGGCCGCGGAAATCATGCGGGCCGGCCAGGCACATCGCGACAGCGATATCGACGTGCTGGCAATTCATGCCTTCGGCTACCCCGCCCACCTCGGTGGCCCTTCCTTTCGCGGCAAAGCCACTCGCTGAGCCGCCTCCTTATTATGACGAGACCGCTATGAACCTACAGTTCACCGAAGCTGAGAATGTCTTTCGAGACGAGGTGCGCGTTTTTCTAGCAGAGGCGTTGCCCAGCGATATCCAGAACAAGGTTCGTCAAGGCCAACGCCTGACCGCAGAGGAGCATGTGCGTTGGCAGAACTGCCTTAATAAGCAAGGCTGGCTCGCGCCGAGCTGGCCAATTGAGCATGGTGGCACCGGCTGGACTCCGGTGGAGAAGCATATTTTTGAGGAAGAATGTGCCGCTGCTCACGCCCCGACAGTAGTGCCATTCGGTGTCACCATGGTTGCCCCAGTGATTATCCGATTCGGCAGCGAAAGTCAGAAGAACCATTACCTGCCACGCATTCTCGACAACCATGATTGGTGGTGTCAGGGCTATTCAGAGCCAGGCGCCGGTTCGGATCTCGCCGACCTCAAGACCCGCGCCGAGCGTGATGGCCATGACTATATCGTCAACGGTCAGAAGACCTGGACCACCCTCGGTCAGCACGCCAACAAAATGTTTTGCCTGGTGCGTACTGACCCGAAGGCTAAGAAGCAGGCCGGCATTAGCTTTCTGCTGATCGATATGGATTCCCCGGGTATTACGGTGCGCCCCATCATTACTCTTGATGGAGCCCACGAGGTCAACGAGGTTTTTCTCGATGATGTGCGTGTACCAGTTGAAAACCGTGTCGGCGCGGAGGGCGAAGGCTGGACCTGTGCCAAGTTCCTGCTCACCCATGAGCGCACCGGCATCGCCGGCCTGGGTCACGCCAAGCAAGCGCTACGTCATCTCAAGGACGTCGCTCGGCGCCAGACCCACCGCGGGCGACCGCTTATCGAGTCACCGAGCTTCCGCGAGCAAATCGTTCGCAGCGAACTCGAATTGATGGCCCTGGAAGTCACTAATCTACGGGTGCTTGCCGCTGCCCGAGACGGGGGCGCGCTGGGTGCCGAAAGTTCCCTGCTCAAGATTCGCGGCTCGGAACTGCGTCAGCGCCTGAGTGACCTAACGCGCCGAGCGCTGGGCCCACAGGCACTCCCCTTCTTCCCTGACTTCCTGGCCGGCACCGAGGACGGGCTTGAGGGTGATCAGGCTCTCGCCGCTGCGGCAAGTCAGCAGTACTTCAACCGCCGCAAGCTATCAATCTATGGCGGCGCCAACGAAATCCAGAAGAATATCGTCGCCAAGACGATTCTCGGTATGTAAGGAGCGGATATGGACTTTTCCTTGAGCGATGAGCAGCGCATGCTCGACGAAACAATAACGCGCCTGGTCGCCGATCGCTGCTCCCCCGATCAGCGCCGTGCGCTGATTAATGAAGAGGAAACCACGCCATCCACGCTTTGGCGCACCTTCGCCGAACTGGGTCTACTGGCGATGCCTTTTAGCGAAGCGGCCGGCGGGCTGGGTGGTGACGGTATCGACCTGATGCTAATCATGCAGGCGCTAGGGCGTGGCCTAGTTCCCGAAGCCTATCTAGACGGCCTCGTGATCCCAGGTAGGCTGCTAGCCCTACTCGCTGACGATGTCCAACGTGAACACTGGCTGAACCCGCTGCTGGAGGGCGAGCATCAATTGGCGCTGGCCTGGCACGAAGCCGCAAGCCGCTATGAATTCGGCTGCCCGGCGACCCGTGCCGAGCGCGACGGCGACGGCTGGCGTTTAAGTGGCCGCAAGCAGGTGGTGTTAAATGCGCCTGTTGCCGCGGCACTCCTGGTCACTGCACACCTCGACGACGGCACGCTCGGCCTATTCTTGGTTCCCAGCGATAGCGAGGGATTGCAGCGCCGCGATTACGTCACGCTTGACGACCAGCGCGCCAGCGATATCGACGTCGATGTTGCGCTCCCTCGCTCGGCCTTGCTGGCCAGCGGTGAATATCTCCGGGCGGCCCTTGACGAAACACTTGCGATTGGCCGCGCGGCGCTGTGTTCCGAGGCGGTGGGTGCCATGGGGGCGGCCTGTGAACAGACGCTGACCTATCTCAAGGAACGTCAGCAATTTGGAGCGCCACTGAGCCGTCAGCAGGTACTTCAACACCGCATGGTCGACATGCATCTACACTTGGAACAGGCACGTTCGATGGCGATTCTCGCCGCCACCAGCCTGGAGCTGCCGCCTGAGCAGCGCGATTATCGCGTCGCCGCTGCCAAAGCCTATATCGGCGAGGCTGCTCAGTTCGTCGCCGAGCAGGCAATTCAATTGCACGGCGGCATGGGCATGACCGAAGAATGCTATGTCGCCCATTATGCCAAGCGCCTGATCCTTATAGATCACGCGCTGGGCGATCGTGACTATCATCTCGAGAATGTCATGGCCCGGCTCGACACAGCGACCTGAATAAGCAATGGCAAACCATTCTGACAGTCTTGTCCTGATTTCAATGTTATTAGCATTGCCGGATAAATCGTTAGACCGCTTGGCAAGCAAAAACATAGAAGGTGAGGTATAGCGGCGCTAGGCGCACCCTCGAACACCGCAGCCGAGCGATTTATTCATGCAGAGATTTATCCTGTAATTGTGGGGAGGAAGCCTTGGAACGCGAATACATGGACTTCGACGTGGTCATCGTCGGGGCCGGCGCCAGCGGCCTGTCCGCCGCCTGCCGCCTGATGCAGCAGGCCAGCGAGGCCGAACGCGAACTCAGCGTCTGCGTGGTCGAGAAAGGCTCCGAGGTCGGCGCCCATATCCTGTCCGGGGCGATCTTCGAGACCCGCGCGCTGGATGAGCTGTTCCCCGACTGGGCCGAGCGTGGCGCACCGTTGACCACACCGGCCAGCCACGACGAGGTCTACCTGCTCAAGGATGCCGAGTCGGCGCAGAAATTGCCCAACGCGCTGGCACCCAAAAGCATGCATAACACCGGAGGGCGTTCGCCGAACTACGTGATCAGCGCCGGCAACCTGTGCCGCTGGTTGGGCGAACAGGCCGAGCAGCTGGGCGTCGAGATATTCCCCGGTTTCGCCGCCCAGGAAGTGCTCTACGATGCCGACGGCAGGGTGCGCGGCATCATCACCGGCGACATGGGGGTGGCCGCCGATGGCAGCGAGAAGAGCGGCTACATGCCAGGCATGGAGCTGCGCGCCAAGTATACACTATTCTCGGAAGGCTCCCGTGGCCATCTCGGCAAGCGCCTGATCGAACGCTTCGATCTGGCCGCCGGCAAGGACCCGCAGCACTACGGCATCGGTCTCAAGGAGCTTTGGGACGTGCCCGCCGACAATCATCAGCCGGGCCTGGTGGTGCATGGTTCTGGCTGGCCGCTGCCCAAGGACACACAAGGCGGGTTCTTTCTCTATCACGCCGAAAATCAGCAGGTCGTGGTGGGGCTGATCGTCGATCTGGCCTATACCAATCCCTACCTCTCGCCGTTCGACGAATTCCAGCGCATGAAGCATCATCCGCTGCTCAAGCAGTACCTGGAAGGCGGCTCGCGGGTCGCCTATGGCGCCCGGGCGATTACCAAGGGGGGGCTCAATTGCCTACCCCGAATGTGCTTCCCCGGCGGGTTGCTGATCGGCTGCGATGCTGGCACGCTCAACTTCGCCAAGATCAAGGGCCTGCATACGGCGATGAAATCGGGGCTGATCGCAGCCGAAACGGTCTTTGAGGCGATCGCCGAAGGCGACGAAGGCGGCCAGGAACTCAGCCGCTTCATGACCCGCTGGGAGCAGAGCTGGGCCTACGCCGAACTCAAGGAAACCGCCAGCTTCGGCCCGGCGATTCACAAGTACGGCACCCTGGTCGGCGGCGCCTACAACTTCGCCGACCAGCTACTCGGCGGCAAACTGCCCAAGGTGCACGACACCACGCCCGACCATGCCGGGCTCAAGACACGCGACCAGGCCACGCCAATCGATTATCCCAAGCCCGACGGCAAGCTATCCTTCGACAAGCCCTCCTCGGTGTTCCTCTCGAATACCAATCATGAGGAGGATCAGTCCTGCCATCTGAGACTCGCCGATCCGGAGATTCCGATCCGCGACAATCTGCCGACATTCGACGAGCCGGCGCAGCGATACTGCCCGGTGGGAGTCTACGAAGTGGTCGAGGACGATGCCGGCCAGCAGCGCTTTCAGATCAACTTTCAGAACTGCATCCACTGCAAGACCTGCGACATCAAGGACCCGGCTCAGAACATAACCTGGGCCGCCCCCGAAGGCGGCGGTGGACCCAATTACCCGAACATGTAGAGGTTTGGTTATTCGAAGTTTGACGAGCGAAGGCCAAAGCAGCCCTCTTTCAGGCAGGCCTTCGCGTACTACTCAAAACTCTGGAGGCGTCAGCTGATGACATTCGCGTATGCTGGGATGTTGAGCGATGACGAATCACCATCCGTGCTACAGATGATATCAGCAAGTTCGAATTGATATTTTCTGCCTTTAACGAGCGTAGATTTCTATCTGCCCGTTGACTCCTCAACATGGAATAGCGCCTTCAGTGATTCTCGAAGGCAAGTCATAAAAAAGGCCCCGCATGCGAGGCCAGGGCAAACACGATCTAAAAAATATTAAAATTTATATTGTGCCGAGAAGTGCAGCCGATCCAATTTGAAGCTATCACCATCGACTTCCTCAAGATCGAAGCGCTGATACTCGATGCCATAGGTGGTGTTCGCCATCGGCGACCACATAAGGTTGACGAAGGTAGTGTCATATCTATTGGTCATATTGCCCGCCCCCGCCTCGTCCAGCCCAGTACGCGAGTAAGCCAGTGTGGAGCGCCATTTATCGGTCCAATAGTGACGATAGATCGCCGAGGCTCCCCAGGCATCAACGCCCTCGATCTCGCCTTCTTCGGTCTGCGCATCCGGGTAAGGACGCAAGCCCATATACCGCCCAAGGTTGCCATAGTTAGCCTGTAGGCGAAGGTCATCCTGGCCAATGGTCGGGAAGCGGGCAGTTACACTGTAGGCGTCTGCCCACTCGCTGTCGTCATCGACGCCGTTGTCGACTGTCAGCCGGCGTGCCAGAGCCGCCACCGAGGCATGCCCCCAATTGCCGTCAAAGTTTACCCGCCCGACAATATCCGGAACCGACTGGTCGTCGCCGCCATCCTCAGGGTTCTCGAGGGCGAACTGCAGGTTGCCGCCCTCAAAGGGCTGGGTATACCGCAATTGCGCCTGGCGCTCGAAGATTACGCTGGCCTGCTGGCCGAAGGCGTCGACCTCACCCAAGCCATTGAGGTCCATAAAGGTCGACCAGGTCTGACCGGCCAACCAGTTGCCCCAACTACCGTAAGCGTGGCGCAGACGCGGCGCATAGGAGTTACTGACAAATTCGTTGGCCTCGTCATCCGCGCCGTAAAAATCCATCTCGATGAAAGTCTTGAGCGTATCGCCAGCCAGCGGTCTGGCGGTACCAACGTGCAGACGGCTCTGGCGCGCACTAAAGCTACTGCGGTTACCCAAGCCCTCATCGATGCTACGCAGGGAACTGGGCGTGACGATCTCGTTGGCCTTGCCGTCACCATAGCCGTTATTGGCCATCGTGGCCTGGGCTTTGACGTAACCGCCAATCGACAGCGTGGTCTTGCCAATCTTCAGGTCACCCTTCGGGGTGCGAGTGACAACGTTGTCGCTAACCGTAGTGACCTCCTCCTGCGTAGTGCGTTGTTGTGACTTGAGTTCATCGATCTGTGCCTGCAATGCGTGCATCTGGGCTTGCAGGGCCTCGATATCAGCCGGAGTCGCTTGTGCGTTGGCTATTCCCATCGGCAGCATCAGAGAAGTGCCGATGATCGATAGTGTTGTTATTCGTCTGACGGGCTTGAACATACTGTTCCTCGTTATTTTTAGGCGCGAAACCGCCCCCTCCGCGGCCATCTAGGGCAGCAGATCGAAAAGAGATATCACGCTGGAATGGCCTGAGCATTGCGCCCAAGCCGATGGAGCGAAGGCTCCGCCCCGCTGCCACGCCATATCGGCGCTTGCTCAGTTACCGGCGAACCTCTAAAGCGGGCTAGTGCTGGCTATTTCTATAGTGACTTCTCGAGCTGCGGCAAGATCTCGAACAGATCGCCGACCAGGCCATAGTCGGCCACTTGGAAGATCGGCGCGTCCTCGTCCTTGTTGATGGCGACGATGACCTTGGAGTCCTTCATCCCGGCCAGGTGCTGAATGGCCCCGGAGATGCCCACCGCGATGTACAGGTCGGGAGCGACGATCTTGCCGGTCTGGCCAACTTGCATATCGTTGGGCACGAAGCCGGCGTCAACCGCCGCCCGGGACGCGCCGATCGCCGCGCCGAGCTTGTCGGCGATGCCGTCGAGCAGCTTGAAGTTATCGCCGTTGCCCATGCCGCGGCCGCCCGAGATGACGATCCTGGCGCTGCCCAGCTCGGGGCGCTCGCTGGCCGCCAGCTCTTCGCCGACGAAACTCGACAGCGCGTTGTCGACGACGATAGCGACGGCCTCCTGGGTGGCACTGCCATTCTCGGACTCTTTCGCAAGAACGGCATCGAAGGCGGTGGTGCGCACGGTCAGCACCTTGAGCGCATCCTCGCTCTGCACGGTGGCGATGGCGTTGCCGGCATAAATCGGCCGCTTGAAGGTGTCGGCGCTGACGACCTCGAGGATTTCGGAAAGCGCGGCGACATCCTTGAGCGCGGCGAGCCGCGGCAGGACATTCTTGCCGTGGGTCGAGGCCGCGGCGAGCACGTGGCTGTAGTCGTCGGCGAGCGCCGCCAGCAGCTCGGCCAGCGGCTCGGCGAGCTGGTGCGCGTAGACGGCGTTGTCGGCGATGCGCACCCGCGTCACGCCCTCGAGCCGCGCGGCGGCATCGGCGACGCTCGCGACGTTTTCGCCGGCGACCAGTACGTCGACGTCACCGCCTCCGGACTGGGCGATCTGCCGCGCCGCCTCGACGACGTGAGCGGTGGCGCCGGCGAGTTGACCGTCGTGGTGTTCGGCAAGGACCAAAATGCTCATGAGATCAGCTCCTTTCAAAGCACTTTGGCTTCGTTCTTGAGTTTGTCGACCAGCTCGTCCACCGAGCCGACCTTGATGCCGCCCGTGCGCTCGGCCGGCGTCTCGATCTTAAGCTGACGGGTGCGCGGCGCGATGTCGACGCCCAGGTCGGCGGGCGACTGGGTGTCAAGCGGCTTTTTCTTGGCCTTCATGATGTCGGGCAGCTTGGCATAGCGGGGTTCGTTCAAGCGCAGGTCGGTGGTGACGACCGCGGGCAGCGTAAGGGTGACGGTCTGCAGCCCACCGTCGATTTCACGGGTGACGTTGACGGTTTCGCCGGCCACGTCGACCTTCGAGGCGAAGGTGCCCTGGCCCATCCCGGTCAGCGCGGCCAGCATCTGCCCGGTTTGGTTGTTGTCGGTGTCGATGGCCTGCTTGCCGAGGATGACCAGCCCGGGCTGCTCGCCCTCGACGACCTTGGTCAACAGTTTGGCCACCGCCAGCGATTCGACCTTACCGTCGCTGGCGGCGGCCTCGACTGACGTATCAATATGAATGGCCCGATCGGCGCCCAGCGCCAGTGCGGTGCGCAGCTGTTCCTGCGCCGCCTTGGGGCCGACGGTGACGGCCACGATCTCGCTGGCCACGCCCTGCTCCTTGAGCCGTACCGCCTCTTCCACGGCGATCTCGCAGAACGGGTTCATGGCCATCTTGACGTTGGTCAGGTCGACGTCGGAGTTGTCCGCTTTGACGCGGATCTTGACGTTGTAGTCGATGACGCGTTTGACCGCGACGAGAATCTTCATAGTCGCCTCCTAGTGATTTTACTATGCGGAACTGAATTTCGCATAATACCGAAACGATAGAGCCACCGGAACCATGGCGTCAAGCGCTCCAGTTAACGCCTAGACCAAAGGAGTAAGAGCGGTATGACTGGATCGAAGAGTGGAGCAGAATTTAAAATTCGCTTAAGAAACAACGCATCGAACGACTCAGAACAGATTGGCAAGCAGGAACCAGGCCTCCATGAGAGGCACGTCGCCGAGCATGAAAGGACCGTTCCAGCGATAACCGATACGCCACGAGGGTATGCCTGAGAAGCGCGAAAGAATCAGCATCGACGCGGTGAGTGGCGAGGTCACCAACGCTAAGGACCAGCCCACCATTAATGCGACACCGATCATGCGCGGCGCCAAGCCGGGAATTCCCAAGGCGGGTAACAAGCCGGCTAGCAGGGTGACGCCGACAATAGGATTGAGCACCACCTGGGCGGTGATGAGCACCAAGAGCATGCCAATGGCGGCATTCCAGACATCACCAGCCCTAGCAGCCCTAGCAGCCCTAGCAGCCCTAGCAGCCCTAGCAGCCCTAGCAGCCCTAGCAGCCCTAGCAGCCCTAGCAGCCCTAGCAGCCCTAGCAGCCCTAGCAGCCCTAGCAGCCCTAGCAGTCAAGGCAACTTGCGGCAGTAAGCAACGGCAACCGGCGCCAGTCTCCGCCCATCTAATCTTCGGAGTTGCCAGGCCAGCCATAACCACGACGCGAGAGGGGCACCAACCAGGGCAGCGATGGCAGACGCACATCGAGCAGATAAGCCAGCATGAAGATTAACAACACGATGTCTAGGGCCCGTTGACGTTTCACGAGAAGGGTATTGCTGAATAAGAGCAGGCCCTCAGAATTGTGGTTCCCACACCGACAACCTGCGAGTCTGCAATGCCCCGATTGATGCTCAGTGATAAGCTCTAGTCGAGAACGCCACTGCGCGGTTAAAGTACTACCGTGCAGTGGCGTTCCGGTACGAGAAGCTGAAACGGAATTACGAGAGCAGGGTGGCCATGGCGTGTGATTTCCTCTGGCTACCCATGTAAAACGTCAACAGACCCTAGTGTCAGGGAAGCTCGCCGCCATGATGAAGCCCATCATGCCGGCACTCACTGCTGCAGCGACATAGTCAGCGTTGGCCAGCCACTGCAAGCCGGTAGGCATGGTCGGCATCCGGGTATCCAGCCGCCCCGACAACGGCGTATCGCGCCAATCGAGGGACGTGGTCTTGGCGTCTATCATTCCGGCTCGCCTGCCGCCGACTGACTGTCGCGGCGTATGCGAAAGGTGCCCTCGCCTATCGCCACTATATTATCCTCGGCATCCAGGACCTCACCGCTGGCCATGAAAGTCGCCCGGCCACCGCCTCGGCGTCGACCGACGGCACGCAGCACACCGCTGCGTGCCGGAGCAATGAAAGTGCTTGTCAGCGACAGCGTCATGCCTTTACGTACATGACCCGGCACTGGACAGTAGAGACCGGCGAGGCTCAAGGCCGTGTCAAGCAGCGAGGTAAGCACACCACCATGAACAATCCCACTGCGGTTGAGATGCTGCTCGCCGATATCGAGCTCGACGACCACGTAATCATCCCGCCACTCGCTGATATACATACCCAGCAACCGTTGGTAACCGAACGGCTCGCCGGTGTCTGGCACATTAAATGCCCGCTTCTCGGTCATTGGGCTATCAGTCATACGAACCGCCCTCTTTCGCCTGCTGGCGAAGCCGCCCTTTGAGAATCTTACCCGTGGCAGTCGCCGGCAGCGCATCGACCAGAAAGATTTCACACGGGCGCTTGTAAGGAGCCAGGCGTTCAGCGACAAAGGCGCGCAGATCATCCTCACTCAGGTTGACGCCAGGTTCGCACTGCACAAAGGCAATCACTTCCTCGTTACCCGCGACCTGGCGACCAACCACCGCCGAGAGGGTGACCTCGGGATGCTCATTGATAACCGCCTCGACGTCCGGCGGGTAGATATTGAAGCCGGAGCGGATAATCAACTCCTTACTACGCCCGACGATATACAGCTCGCTATTACCATCGACGCGCGCAATGTCGCCGGTATTAAGCCAGCCCTCCGCATCGATGCAGGCGCGCGTGGCCTCCGGCTGACGAAAGTAGCCAAGCATCACATTAGGACCGCGCACCCAAAGCTCGCCTGTTTCCGGCGCCTCGGTATCAGCACTACCCAGGGGTTCGAGGCGGTATTCAAGCAGCGGCAATACACGACCGACCGTGGTGGTGTTGGGCGAGTCGTTGATACGTGTCTGACTGATTGTCGGACTGGCCTCGGTGAGACCATAGCCATTGTGCAGGGTCTGGCCAAAGACCGCCTCGACACGCCGCTTGATGTCACCATCCAGCGGCGAGCCGCCGGCTGAAATGTAGACCAACGCCGGGGCATTTAGCTCCGACTCCTGCTGTTTGAGGTATTCGAGCATACGCGCGTACATCGCCGGCACACCCTGGAGCACAGTGATACGCTCGTCCACGAGCGCCCTGACCAGCGCCGGTGCCTCGAAGCGCGGCACCGGATAGAGACAGGCCCCATTATAAAGCGAGCCCATGCATACCGATGCCAGACCGAACACATGCGACATCGGCAGCACACCATAAACACGTTGGCCCTGGGTGAGATGGCGCATGCCGCCAGAAATCGAGGCTATGAAGAGGATGCCACGGTGGGTCAGCATAACGCCCTTGGGCGTGCCGGTAGTGCCCGAAGTGTAGATCATCGCTGCGACTTGCTCGGCGCCGCTGGCGTGTACCGGCTCCGGCGCGGTGTCGGCGAACGAACCAATCATCAATTCGCCGAGGCTAGCGTGCTGAAAGGTCTTAGCTCCATGCCGTTCGCCATGTGCGGCGGCGTCTCGCGATGCTGCATTGGTGTAGAAGATGCAACGTGGTTCGCAATTGTCGCGGATCAGATCGACTTCCTTCACAGACAGGCGCGAATTGACGATCGCTAGCCAAGCATCCATTTCGCTGGCCGCTAGTAGCAGCACCACCAGCGCACGGCAATTCTCGCTTACCGTCATCAGACGGTCGCCAGGCCGCACGCCCAGAGAAGCTAGCCAAGTCACGGTAGTGCGTACTTGCTCCGCCAGTTCGGCATAGCTCCACCGCACCTCGCCATCAACGATGGCTTCCTGCTGCGGCTGAAGCTCGGCCAATTTGAGCACCCGGGTACTCAGCCGCTCGGGCAGTTCGGCGACCAATTCGCTGGCCCACCGACCATTAATCAGTTCGTCCGCCGCTTGGTAAGGGTAGGACAATTTCATCACTGCGCCTCCCGCACCATATTGCGAGCAATCACCAACTGCTGGATCTGAGTGGTGCCTTCATAAATGCGAAATAGCCTCACATCGCGATAGAAACGCTCGACAGCATACTCGGCCATGTACCCCGAACCGCCATGGATCTGTACCGCGCGATCGGCGACGCGGCCGACCATCTCGGCGCAATACAGCTTGGCGCACGAAGCCAGGGTCGAGACGTTCTCGCCAGCATCCTTGCGCCGCGCAGCGTCCATGACCATGGCACGCCCGGCGTAGGCTTCGGTCTTGCTATCAGCGAGCATCGCCTGAATCAGCTGATGCTCGCAAAGAGCAGCTCCGAACTGCTTGCGCTCCATGGCGAAGTTCAGTGATTCCTCGACCAGCCGCTCGGCCACACCCACGCATACCGCCGATATATGTAGCCGACCACGATCGAGTACCTTCATCGCGGTCTTGAAGCCTTGCCCTTCGCGGCCTCCAATAATGTTCTCGGCTGGCACGCGGCAGTTGTCGAAAATCACGTCACAGGTATGCGCACCCTTTTGGCCCATCTTTTTGTCCGCCGGGCCGCGCAGGATGCCTGGGGAATCACCTTCAACGATAAAGGCGCTGATGCCCCCGGCACCCTTGTTACCGAGATCAGTGCGCGCCATTACCGTGAACAGATCAGCCTCGGGACCGTTGGTGATAAAGCGCTTGGTGCCGTTGAGTACATAGTGGTCACCATCACGGATTGCCGTGGTACGCAGGCTCGCAGCATCGGAGCCGGAATCCGGCTCGGTGAGACAGAACGAGCTGATAATCTCGCCGGTGGCCAGACGCGGGACGTACTTGGTCTTCTGTTCAGAAGTGCCATCGATCAGGATGCCCTGGGCACCGATGCCGTTGTTGGTGCCGAAGATAGAACGGAATGCTGGTGAGGTCTTACCGATCTCCATCGCCACCAGCGCTTCTTCTTCCATGGTCAACCCGAGTCCGCCATATTCTTCGGGAATCGATAGGCCAAATACGCCCATTTCCTTCATCTCCGCGAGTATCTCGGCGGGCACCGCATCTTCCTCAGCCAGTCGGGCTTCGTTGGGTATCAGGCGCTCACGTACGAAGCGTGAAAGCGTATCCAGCAACTGATCGAGAAGTTCCTGATCGCGAATCATGGCGGTTTCCTCGCTGCCGTCTTGTCAAAATGGTGTGTTAAGCAGGTAAGCAATACTCGTCTTCGACTTTAGTTTTGCATTGCGAAACCAAAGCCCGCTTATCTTGCGATGAACTGTTGCACAGCTTATGATAAGCGTCAATATTCGGAATTTAATTTTGCTTTGCGAAACACGATGCACGTTATTTTCACGGAAATCGAGCACAGGAGGGAGGCCAGGCATGAGTCAACCAATCAATACCCTCGGTATCGTCGGTACCGGCGCCATGGGCCGCGGCATCGCCCAGGTCGCCGCCGAAGCGGGGCTCAGGGTTAAACTGCACGATACCCGCGACGGAGCGGTCGACGAAGCCAAGGTATTTATCACCCATCTATGGGCGCGCGCCGTCAAGAAGCAACGTTTCGATCAGGCCCATGCCGACGCACTGTCCGCCCGGCTTGAGGAGGCCACGTCACTGGAGGACCTGGCCGACTGCGAGTTGGTCATCGAGGCCATCGTCGAGCGCACGGAGGCCAAGCAGCGCCTATTTCAGCAGCTCGAGACGATCCTAGCTGAGCGCGCCATCTTGGCTTCCAACACCTCATCCTTATCGGTCACCGAGATCGCTGCGGCTTGTGAGCATCCCGAGCGGGTGATCGGTTTCCACTTCTTCAATCCCGTGCCGTTGATGAAGATCGTCGAGGTGATTCCGGGGCTCAAAACCGATGCCGCCGTGGTCGAGGCCACCGAGGCCCTGGGCCAGCGCTTCGGCCACTTCACCGCGCGCGCCACGGATACTCCTGGATTTCTCGTCAACCACGCCGGGCGCGCCTTCGGCACCGAGGCGCTACGCGTGCTCACCGAGGGCGTCGCCGATCACATCACCATTGACCGTTTGCTGAAGGACCAAGGCGGCTTTCGCATGGGCCCGTTTACGCTGCTCGACTTGACGGGTCTCGACGTCTCGCACGCGGTGATGGAGTCGATCTATCACCAGTACTATCAGGAATCACGCTTTCGACCCTCGGCGCTGACCAGGCAGCGTCTGGCCGCGGGTCTGCTGGGACGAAAGAGCGGCGAGGGCTTCTATCGCTACCTCGACGGCCAACCCCAGTTGCCCGAGGAGCCACCCGTGCCTCGCTCCGCGCCGATGCCGGTGTGGATCAGCCCCGAAGAGTCCGATGCGAAGCGCGCCCTAACCAGCGTGGTCGAAGCCGCCGGTTGGCCGCTGGAAATGCGGGACGTCCCCGGCGAGACGGCGCTGTGCCTGCTTACCCCCTATGGCGAGGACGTCACCGATTGCGCGCTGCGACAAGGTCTCGACCCGGCGCGCTGTGTTGCCGTCGACATGCTCGCCGGGCTCGACAAACGCCGCTGCCTGATGATCAGTCCGGCGACCCACGGCGACATGTGCGACGCCGCTCACGCCCTGCTCGCCGCCGACGGCACGCCGGTCAGCACGATCCACGACAGCAACGGTTTCGTGCTGCAGCGTGTGGTGGCGTGCATCGTCAACGTGGGCGCCGACATTGCCCAGCAGCGCGTTGCCGAGCCGGAGACCATTGACCGCGCCGTCGAGCTGGGTCTGGGCTACCCGCGCGGACCGCTAGCCATGGGCGAGCACTACGGTGCACGACGCATCCTGACCATTCTCGAAAACCTGCAGGCCGCCAGCGGCGATCCTCGCTACCGGCCCAGCCCCTGGCTGCGCCGCCGGGCGCGCCTGGGCATGCCCCTAACCACTATCCAGGCCGACTGAACTAACCGACGACGGAGCCTCACCATGAACGACGCCTACCTTTACGACGGTATTCGCACCCCATTCGGTCGTCACGGCGGCGCACTAGGTAAGGTGCGCCCCGATGATCTGCTGGGGCTGACGCTCAAACACCTGATAGAGCGCTCGAAATTCGCCGCCGATGCCTACGAGGACGTGCTCGCCGGCTGCACCAACCAGGCCGGCGAGGATTCGCGCAATATCGCTCGCCATGCCGCGCTGCTGGCTGGCCTACCGATCGACGTCGCTGGACAGACCGTCAACCGGCTCTGCGGCAGCGGGCTGGCGGCAATCCTCGATGCCGCCCGCGCCACACGCAGCGGAGAGGGCGAGCTATTTCTGGCCGGCGGGGTCGAGAGCATGAGCCGCGCACCCTACGTGCTAGGCAAGGCTGAGTCGGCTTATTCGCGAAATCAACCGCTCTATGACACGGTAATCGGCTCACGCTTTCCCAACCCCTGGATCTCCAAGGAGTACGGCAGCCATAGCATGCCGGAGACTGCCGACAACGTGGCGCAGGATCTCCAGATCAGCAGAGAGGCGGCCGATGGCTACGCCGCCCGCTCCCAGGCGCGCTATGCAAAGGCGCTGACAAAAGGCTTCTATGCGGATGAATTGCTCGCCGTAGAGGTTGCCCAGGGTCGCAAGCAGCCCCCGCTGACGGTGGATCAGGACGAGCACCCGCGCCCCGATAGCGATGCCGACAAGCTCGGTCGCCTGCCGGCGCTGTTCGAGGATGGCGTGGTCACGGCAGGCAACGCTTCCGGCCTCAACGACGGCGCCGCGGCAATGATCGTGGGCAGCCTGGCCGCAGGTGAGAAAGCGGGCGTGACTCCGCGCGGACGCATCATATCCGGTGCGGTCGCCGGTGTTCCCCCGCGAGTGATGGGTCTGGGGCCGGTGCCGTCCAGTCAGAAGGCGCTGGCCCGTGCCGGCCTGACGCTAGACCAGATGGATCTGATCGAAATCAACGAGGCCTTCGCGGTGCAGGTACTTGGCTGCGTCAAACAGCTTGGCCTGTCGCCCGACGATAGCCGCCTCAACCCGAATGGCGGTGCCATAGCCATCGGGCATCCACTAGGTGCCTCTGGCGCTCGTCTCGCCCTAACGGCACTGCGCCAGTTAGAAGCGACCGGCGGACGCTATGCACTTGTGACCATGTGTATTGGGGTAGGCCAGGGCATTGCTGCGGTGATAGAGCGATTCGAAGACCGCTAACGTCCTAAAGGAAGAGCGCCCGCTGCGGCGGGTGTCTTTTCCCTTGCTTCTCTTCGCCGCACTTATGCGATAATGTTTTTTATTTTTTTAATTGACCTTATCCAAGCTCTTGGGAGCACAAATGAACAAATCGATGCTATTGGAGGAGGAGCAGGACGCCGCTATCAAGGATCGCAATTTCGTCACCGCACTTTCCCGTGGACTCGAATTGCTCAGAGCCTTCGGTGCCGGCGAGGAGTACTTGGGCAACGCCGAGCTTTCCAGTCGGACCGGCATCCCACGCCCTACCGTCTCGCGCTTGACTTATACCCTCAAGCAGCTGGGCTACTTACAGCATAACGAACGCCTCGAAAAATACCGCCTCGGTGCTGGCGTGCTCGCCCTGGGCTATCGTTATTTAGCCAGCATGGGTGTTCGTGACATCGCTCGACCGCACATGCAGCGCCTAGCCGATACGACCGATTGTGCTATCGCTTTGGGTACCGCAGACCGCTTATCAATGACCTATATAGAAGTATGCCAAGGTAGCGGGCCCCTGCTGATGCGCCTCGAAACGGGTTCACGCATTCCCATGGCCACTACCGCCATCGGTCGCGCCTGGCTTTGTGGCATACCCGCCGCACACCGCAGCCAACTGATGGAAGAAATGCGCCAGCGCGACCCCGATAACTGGCCGGCCATTGAGGAATCCATTCAGAAGTCGCTTGACGATTATGCCACCTACGGGTTTTGCCTTTCCCAGGGGGATTGGGAAAGCAAGATCAGCGCGGTCGCCATGCCTTTGATTCTTGAGGAAGGGGCCGAGGTCATTGCCATCAACTGCGGCGGCTCGTCATTACGCCTCAGCCACCGTATCTTGGTGGAAAATCTCGGCCCGCGACTAAAAGAGCTTGTCGAGCAGATCAAGCAAACGCTAGCGCCACCCCGCTTCGAGTAACCGCTTTATATCTCTATGCCGTCATTATGCGCGGCATGGCAGTGATCAGGTTTAGCGTGTTAGACAGGAGCTTTCAGGGTGCGCTACGGATCGTCGGCGTCGCGTCTGAGCGCTGGTTTAGCTTGATGTCCCTGCTCCCAACAGGACTACTGCCGGAGATCTCTTGCTGCCAGTCAACCCCCTATAACTCCTCAGTTCACCTGGGTGCTGGGCGCAAGGAAGATAATGGCAAAGACAGCGGAGTCCCATCGTCTCGACCCCACAGTCGGTGCCGTGGCTTCAACATCAAGTCGATTAGCGGCAACAGCGGCGGACAGAGTACTCACGAATAGGATGGACTCCTTTGGACGCTCTGCCAGTGCCTTGCACGCCGAAGGTGAGCGCCTGGTCGATTCTCCGCACCGGTGGAGCAGACCGACCAGCACGAAGTGAACCCCGCCGCGAATCGCCGCTGAACGAACTGAACGCCAATACTGGTTGAGGCAGCCGTCGCGGAACTTGCCGTTGAAGCTTTCAATAAACGCATTCTGGGTCGGCTTGCCCGGCTGGATGAGGGCCAGCGTCAACTTACGCTGGCCGGAGGTGATGGCGATCATCTGCGGCAGCTCGTCGCTGTGCCGGAGCCACCGCATCTCGTCTCGCGGCTCAAAGACCTGGTCGAGCAGCGCAAGGAATCTCAGGAATTGCCGTACTTCGGCTAGCCCGAACGTCAGCCGTCGACCTGCGCCCTGACCTTGCCGACAATGTGCGCACCGATGGGAATCGCGGAAGTGGCCGCCGGCGACGGAGCATTACACACGTTAACTGTGCGCCTGGTATTGACGAACAGGAAATCGTCGATTAGCTTGCCCTCTTTTGATACCGCTTGGGCGCGCACTCCGGCCGGGTAGGGCCGCAGGTCGTCGGCGATCAGGCTCGGGCAGTACTTGCGCACTTCCTCGAGATAGCCCTTCTTGTACAGCGAATTCTTCAACTCGATCAGCCCGGATCGCAGATTGGCCCTGAGCACCTTGCGAATACCCGGGTTGGCCAGCATTGCCATGCTGTCGGACAGCGAAATGTCGCTCTTCCTGTAGCCTTCACGCTTCCAGGCCAATACCGCATTGGGCCCCACTGTGACGGTGCCGTCGATCATACGCGTCAGGTGCACGCCGAGGAACGGCATCGATGGGTCGGGAATGGGGTAGATGAGGTGGTTGACGATACGGTTATGCTCGGGTGGCAGCAGATAGTACTCTCCGCGGAACGGGCAGATGGTGAAATCCGGCGCGATACCCAGCATGCGTACCACACGATCTGCCATTAGCCCCGAGCAGGACACCAGGTGACGGGTCCTGAACTCGCCCTGCGTGGTGCTGACCACCACCTCATCGCTGCGCTCTTCCAAGCCAATCACCGGCGTGGCGTAACGGATCTCACCGCCGGCGGCTTCGAATTCGCGGCCCATGGCGGCAGCGACCTCGGCGTAACTGACGATACCGCTGGAAGGCACGAAGATACCGCCAAGCCCGGTGATGTTGGGCTCACGATCGTGCAGCTCGTCGGCGCTCAGCCAGCTGCGTTCCAGGCCATTGGCCTCGGTGCGCTCCCAGAGTGCCTGCATGCGCTGCATCTCGAGCTCATTGGTCGCTACCAGCAACTTGCCACACTCATCATAGACGATATCGTTCGCGTCGCAGAACGCCTTGGTGGCGCGGTTGCCTTCCAGGCAGAAGCGCGCCTTGAGGCTACCCGGCGTGTAGTAGACCCCAGCATGGATCACGCCGCTGTTATGACCGGTCTGGTGAAGGGCAGGGCCGTGCTCCTTTTCGACGAGCAGCATCCTGCGGTCGGGATAGGCCCTGATGAGCTGCATGGCAGTGGACATGCCGAGAATGCCGCTACCGATAATGATGAAATCGTACACCGTGTGCCTCGGATCGTCGGGAGTTCGAATGCAGAGAAAAGGCCGCGTTGCGGGCGCGGCCTTTCGAGTCTTGCGCGTGTCTATCTCAAACCTGGCGCGGATTGCGCAGCGTCTTGGCGTGGGTGAAGTAGCCGCGCTGGCGCATCAGCTCGCGACGCAGGTCCGGGTGCGGTGTGAAGTGATCTCGGCCGTGCAGCCAGAAATGGTTATTGATCAGCACGAAGCTGCCCGTGGGCACCGCCACCGATAGCTTGCCAACGCTTCCCTCCAACGACTCGGACATGCCCGCCAGCCAGTTACCCTCCTCGAAATTTTTCGGCTGCACGAACTGATCGATATAAGACATGATCGGCCGGCCCTCGACATCGACATCGAAGACCGCATGAAAGACATCGTTGGCTACCTTCTTGCTTGGCGGCGCCGTCCAGCGCATCTCGCGACGCGCCATAGAGTGGCGGTAGTAGGTATCCAGGCCCTCCCAGTCGTCCAGGTGCAGCAGCAGCGAATTGCCGCCCTGCATGTGCTGCTCGTCGATTTTCATCATCAGCACGTAATCGGTGTCCTGCTCGACGAAGGTACCGTCATTGTGCAGTTCCATCACGCGATGGGGCTGGCGCAGGTAACTGTCCGAATTATCCGCGTTCTGGACCACGAAACGCGCGTAGTACTGACCGCTCATAGCGTCGAAGTTAGAGCGCCCCAGCAGGTGGGCTACAGCGGTAGCGAACTTGACCATATCATCGGCCTGTTCGACCCGGTCGAGCCCCTCGGGCGTGACCATGAAGGCACCGGTGTTGCGGTCGGCGAGCGTATTGATCAGCACCGGCTGCAGGGTGTTGCCGCACAGATCATCGAGAATCTTCGCTACGCGAAAGCGCAAAAACGACTTGTACTCCAGCGCCTGTATCGGCCACTCGGCGATCGCTGCGAGAAAAGCCTCGACGGTCTCGCGAGGGAACGTCAGCTGCAGCAGGCGCGGCGATTCGGGCGACGCGGATAGATGAAAGCCCTGGATGGCGTCCGGCAGCGGCATGGCGATCGGGGGCAGTTGGGTCAGGGTAGTCATGGGCGTTGTTCTCGCAGAAGGTGGCAAATGCCTTCTAAAAATATCTACATTATTTCAAAATATCAATTTTTTAGCGCGCCATGTATTTAACCGATACGATTACCGTTGGTATAATGAGTATCCTTTGCAGCGGACTTTAACCATGGACCTGCCCCGCCAGAACCTCGGCATAAGCGCCTACGCCTGGCTCAAGCACGATATCATTCGTGGCATATACCCGCCCGGAGAGAAGCTGCTGATGAGTGACCTAAGGGCGCACTACGACTTAGGCACAGGTCCCCTGCGCGAAGCGCTGTCGCAGCTGGTGGCGGAGCGGCTGGTGGTGGCTGTCAGCCAACGCGGCTATCGCGTCGCACCGATGTCGATGGCGGAGCTTGAGGATATTTACGATGCACGTGCGCATCTGGAGGGAATGGTCGTCGAACTGGCTATCGCGCGCGGCGACGATACTTGGGAGGCGGAGATCCTGGCCAAGGCGCATACCTTGGCCAAGGTGGTGGAGGTCAGCGGACCGGACGAAGTTCTTGATGTCTGGGACCGGCGTCACAAGGCGTTTCATGCCGCCATCGCCGCCGGCTGCGGCTCGCGCCATCTGCTGCAGGCGCGTGAAAGTCTCTTAGATCAGGCCGAGCGCTACCGTCACCTGTGGCTATGCGAGACGGTGTTCTCGTGCGAGGCACTGGAAACCAAGCGCCAGGAGCACGCTGTGCTAGTCGAGTCAATATTGGCCCGCGACGCTCAGCGTACCAGCGCCATGATACGTGACCACCTGATAACACCAGTGCCGATCATCGCTGAGGTCATGCGCCAGCGCGGCCTGGCGTAGACAGGAACCGTTCATGGACTCGGCGCGGCAGCGTCAGCAGCACTAGGCGGTCATCGTAGAGTGCACCCGACGTCGCTCGTCGTTCAGCCGGGACGACACCGAGTAGAGCACCCTGCATACCTGGATGATGCTGGAGGTAGAGGGTGCCGGTCAGGCCTTCGGCCAGGGTGATGTAGCTCTCGACGCCCAGCACACACGCACGTGACACTAAAGCGATTTTATTTCCTGATTACATATATGGCTCAGCCAGCTTCAGCAACCGATAAGGCATCGGCGGTTTTCTGGTTGCCACCGGCAGAAAGCGCGGGATCATGGCTTTGAGGTCATAGCGGCGATTGAAGCGGTACTCGAACTCAGCCAAGTAGCGCGGCGCATGATGCCAGGGCGATCGCACGTCGGTAATCGATCGCATTTTAAGGAATGCGTGCGAGCCGGTATAGCTGGGGCATTTGGTCAGAGTTCCATCATGCCCCAGTCCTCACAGCCCATGGCGGGACCTCCCCCGTGCCTTTGGGCACTGGAACAAGGTCTACAAACGCTTCAATGCCTGGTCGGCGGCAGGCAAGCTGCTCAGGATATTTAACGCACTAGTTGAAGAGCCCGACGTAGAGTGGCTGTTCATCGATGGGACTTACGTCAAGACTCACCGGCACAGTGCCGGCGCTGCCAGTCGTCAGCCTGCAGCTATTGGCATTTAGTGGAGAACGCCTTTGCGCGGTTAAAGCACTACCGTGCGGTGGCGTTCCGGCACGACAAGCTGAAGCGGAATTACGAGAGCAAGGTAGCCATGACGTGGGGTTTCCTCTGGCTAACCATGTGAAACGTCAACAGGCCCGAGTTCGGAGTCTAATTCTTTCCTACTAGAACTCTCGAAACGCATCATTCGTTTCGTCATATCCGATCGCAGCTCCAGCAATGGCGTGGGCTGGCGCCCGTGCAACGGTGCATCAAAACCAACGACTTTAGCGCACAGGCGTGGACGGCAGTGTTAAAGTAGTATTCGAGTCAGACAAAGGGTAGGAGTGGCGATTCGTCCACGAGTATGAGAGTGGCTCAGCTCCCCATACCACCGAACTGATGCGGCAACCGCGTCAGGGCGAAGACCCGCTATACAGCCGAAAATCACCCACAGTTGCCACTAAACATGTCAGGATAAGATCGGACTTCTGCCCAAGGTGAACCATGGCGCCCGCCTCTTTCGACCGCTCTCTCAGACCCTCGCCTGATCGCCTGCAACACTGGGTCTTCGACATGGATGGCACGCTGACCCTCTCCGTGCACGACTTCCCCGCCATTCGCCGTCATCTCGAAATCCCCGCGGGGGCCGATATCCTGCATCACCTGGAAATTCTGCCCACCGCCGAACGCGATGCCAAACACGCCTGGCTGCTCGAGCACGAACGCGAACTCGCCATGCGTTCGACCGCCGCCAACGGCGCCGTCGAACTGGTTCAGGCGCTATGCGAGCGTGGCTGTCGGCTCGGCATTCTGACCCGCAATGCCAAGGAACTAGCGCACATCACGCTGGAAGCGATAGGTCTCGATGACTGCTTCGCTCATGAGGATGTGCTGGGCCGCGACGAGGCACCGCCCAAGCCCCATCCCGGCGGTCTAGAACACTTCAGTCGCCACTGGAACGTCGTGCCGTCGGACCTGGTGATGGTCGGCGACAGCCCGCTAGATCTCGAATGTGGCCGAGCTGCCGGCACGCGAACCGTGCTGGTCAACGTAACGGAGAATCGCTGGCCGGCACTCACCGACTGGCATCAGCCAGATTGCCTTCGGCTGCTGGCGCAGCTCTGAGAACCATTCATCAATGTTGGCGGGCCCTGAGTTTCTCAGATGTATTCCCCGTACGATTGGACTGGTGCTTTATCATATCGAGCACTGTCACGAGCCTCAGGGCGGCCAGAAAGATCTGCGGGCATCTGATACACCGTCATCGACACAGGAGTGAACGCATGTCCGTCATCGACAAAGCCGGCACTTACACACTCGGCGATCGCCAGGTCAAACGGTTGGGCTACGGGGCGATGCAGCTCGCCGGACCCGGCGTGTTCGGCCCGCCCAAGGATCCGGCGCGCGCCATTCGGGTACTCGAAGCCGCGATCGCGGCCGGCATCGATCATATCGACACCTCGGATTTCTACGGCCCCCACGTCACCAATCAGCTGATCAAGCAAGCGCTGCATCCTTATCCCGATGATCTCTGCATTGTCACCAAGGTCAGCGCCCGCCGCGATGAAACCGGCGCCTGGCTACCCGCCTTGTCCCCCGCCGAGCTGACCCAGGCGGTGGAAGACAACCTGCGCAACCTGGGCCTGGAGCAGATGGAGGTCGTGAATCTGCGCAGCATGCTGGACGTGCACGGCCCGGTGGAAGGCTCGCTGGAAGCGCCGCTGACGACGCTGGCTGAACTCCGGGAACGCGGCCTGATCAAGCACATCGGGTTGAGTAACGTGACTCCCACCCAGGTCGCCGACGGACGGAAAATCGTGCCTATCGTCTGCGTACAGAACCAGTACAACCTGGCCAATCGCGCCGACGATGCGCTGATCGATCAGTTGGCCGCGGACGGCATTCCCTACGTTCCGTTCTTCCCGCTCGGCGGCTTCACGCCGCTGCAATCGGACACGCTGACAGAGGTCGCCAAGACGCTCGATGCCACCCCGATGCAGGTGGCACTGGCGTGGCTACTCGAGCGTTCGCCCAACCTTCTGCTGATCCCCGGCACCTCGTCGCCCGAGCATCTCCACGAGAACATCGAGGCGGCGGCGCTGGAGATTCCCGAGACGCAGATGGCACTGCTGGATCGTATCGGTGGCGCTTAAAGCCGTCAGAAGTGGAGCCACGGTCTAAGGCAGTGTCATCAGGCGCTGCCATAAGGCCTCAGCGGAAGCCGGCAGCGTCGTTCTGGCGCGGGTGATGTGAATCTCGACCGGGATATCCCAGCCCGGCCCGAGCGCGCGGACCAGTTGCCCATCGCGCCACTCGGCCTCCGCCAGAATGAGCGGAAGCCAGGCTACCCCCTTGTTCTCGAGCGCCATCGACATCAATACCGCCGCCAGATGACTCGAGAACAGCGGCTCTCGCGAGGCGAATTCGGCGTCGCTGCGCAAACGGTGAGCCACGATGCGTCCCAGCCCCGAGGCTTCGGTGTAGGCCAGATAGGGAACGGCGGGATCGTCCGCCGTCAGAAAGTCGAGATCAGCGTCTGCTTCGCTGTCATTATCCGCGCCAAATTCCCTGCCCAGTTTGGCACCGATCAGTGGTATCAGGGTGTCCTGCGCGATCCTGTGGCTCATGAACTGGCTCGGGTCGAGTCGTGTGGGCACGTCAGGATGGCGGTGGCTGAGCAGAAAATGCA